>VAPM010047322.1_pt1 | contig 11746 bp, 12 predicted proteins | sample 3395091 | NCBI WGS metagenome assembly VAPM01 (sample SAMN08290445, study PRJNA428436) | hydrothermal vent metagenome | isolation source: Deep-sea hydrothermal vent chimney 3 | place: Pacific Ocean: Juan De Fuca Ridge | reverse complement strand
GAGGCCGCGTGTCGAGCCAGTGATCGTAACACGCTTGCTCATTCAATAAGTCGGTCAAGGGAAAACGGATCGCCATGGTTCATTGCCTTATCTTAACTGGGCATCGCTTCCGTGGCCGACAATGGCAACCTGTGCGCCGGCACGTGCCGCAATGACGGAAGCCGCTGTGCCCACCGGGCCGCTCCCGCCGAACACCAATACACGCTTGCCAACCAGGTCGGTATCGTGAACTTTCTGTAATTGCCGCTCGACAGCCGCTACCAGGCCGGCCGCTGTGGTGAAGGCACCGCTGGGATCGGCAAACACAGAAATCTCAAAAGGCGGAACCATGGCACTCTTTGACAGATCCAGCATATCCATGGCTTCATCGATATCGCGACCACCGATAAACATACCGGTATGGCGCACATCCTTGGGCCTGCGCGAGAAAATCGCATCCTGCACCAAAGTCGTCACTTCCACTGTTTCAACCTGCGTGTAGGGAACCACTGTTGTCCATCCTGCATCGACGGCCATATTCACATCGAATGGACTGAGATTTTTGGCGGATGTAATCATGTGTAATATATAGGGGCTTTTCATTCCGTTAATCCTGTAACACAGTCCTACATCGCGGCACGCAACGCGGTTTTACGGAAAGTTTCAATTCGACTGCCATGATTACGGGCACGACAGATCATGAAACGTAACCCGGGGTTATCGCCGAAACGCTCTACGCCAGCCTGTAGCAAGGCATCCGCACATGACTGACTGTCGACAATGGCAAAACCGGTGGGCCCCCAGGAACTCTGTCCGATACCGTAAACCTGCTGCTCCACCAGCCAGTCCAGCACTTGCGTCACAGCAGGACTGGCGAAACGTCCGGACTGCGCCGGTGCAAAATGATCGCCGACCACCTGTTGCAAGCGACCGATTGCGCCACTGAAACGTTCGCAATCCTGTTCTGCCAGCGCTGGCAACACTTGCATCATCACCAATCGACACAATTGTGCCGCCTGGTCCTCGGGAAATACCGGCAGGGTTCTGAACGCTTCTTTCTCATCCTTGCCGTGAAGACCAGAACCCTGCTCATCGAATATCAGCAACAGGCGCCAGTTTTCAGGGAACGCGGTTTGCATGATCACTGGTGGTGGTGCATTCACGTCACCGCATCCACCATCGAGAATAAATCCCCCGGTATCAAAAGCACCGATACCAATTCCGGAACGTGACCCCCGACTCATCAGGTTTGCCATCCGGCGCGTCTGTAACCCAATGCCATACAGATACGACAGGCCGGTAGCGATAGCCAACGCCAGCTGAGTGCCGGAACCCAGGCCGACATGGTCCGGGATGGCACGGTGAATGTTGATATGCACCCCTCGTGGTAAACCAAGTTTTTCGATCAGCGATGCGGCGCACGTCAGCACGCGGACTTGTGTCGAGGCCGGACCACCTTCAACCTGCAAGGTACGACAAGGACGAACTTCAATCTCGGTGGCAATACCGTCCAGCGTCAGGCCCAGGCTACCGAAACGACGCCCCAGATTACCATTAAGGTCCATGAAGCCCAGGTGCAGGCGTGCCGGCGCCTCCACCCGCACAGATTCAAACTGTGTCCCGATTGTCTGTGTACTGCCCATGCATGCACTAGAGCAACGTGCATGCCAGTTAAATTTTTCCTGTGTTTCCCAGCTAGTTACACACCCGTCAACGGTGCACTGCGACACCATTGAAACAGTGTGTAACGCTCTTTGCCCCACGCTGTAACAGTTTGTGCACGGCAGCTGCCACAGTTACGCGAGGATATTTTTCAGCTTTCGGAAAAGCTGCGTAAAAACGGGCCTCACACCGTTCATGACTCGCGTTTTATACGTCAGCCGTGTACCGGGAATAACTGGCATGATCCATGCTGGACTGCTAGGCAGACTCGATCAGCCACGTTGTAGCACATGAGCACACACACAACAGACGCTTTGCACCATAACGTAACCTGCTCATATTGTGGTTTAGGCTGTGATGACCTGACCATACAGGTCATTAATGACCAGCTCCGCATCGAGAACAACAGTTGTGCGCGCTGTCAGGCCGGGTTCGAACAACCCCTGCCACCCGCCGCTGCAATTAACCGCCAGCCACAGATCCGTGGCCGTACCTGTTCGTTCGACGAAGCACTGGCTCACGCCGCCGATTTATTGCGCGATTCGCAATATCCACTGTTCGGTGGTCTTGCCGTCGATGTTTCAGGTGCTCGCGCCACACTGCGTCTTGCCGACCGCATCGGTGCCGTACTTGATCACATGAACAGTGCCATCATGCTACGCAATATCCTGGTGGTGCAAGACAGTGGCTGGATGGCTACGACGCTTACCGAGGTGCGTAACCGTGTTGACCTGCTGGTGGTGTTCGGAAGCAATATATCAGAACGTACACCACGATTTTATGAGCGTTTTTTCAATAATTCAGAATCTATGTTCGGGCAGGATACGCAACGGCGTGAACTGGTACTGATCGGGCCACAAAACGATAAAAGCATACTGTCAGAAGACAACCGGGTCACCCGTTTACCCTGTCTGCCTGAACAACTTGGTGATGTTGCCATGGCCTTGCGTGCACTGGCTGGCGGCCAGCCAGTGCAGGCGGATAATATCGCGAGTATCCCGCAGAGCGAATTGCGAAAACTGGTGAACCGCCTGCGCGATGCCCGTTACGGCGTCATAACCTGGAACAGTGCAGAGTTCAATTTTCCACATGCCGAATTAACCGTGCAGGCAATCTGCGAACTGGTCAAGGATCTCAATACTGACACCCGTTGTTCGGCTTTACCGCTGGGTGGTAGTGACGGTGATTACACCTTCGCGCAGGTATCGACCTGGCTGACGGGTTTTGCGACCCGTTTCTGCCTGTCCGCAGGCAAACCGCATTTCAACCCTGTCATCTTCGATGGTGAGCGTTTGCTGTCTGAACAGGAAGTCGATCTATTACTGTGGATTTCGGCATTTGATACCCGGCGTACACCCCCGGCGTCGCAGACACCCACGATTGTGCTGGGCCGCGCCGGTATGCAATGCGACACGCCACCCCAGGTTTTCATCCCGGTAGCAACACCCGGCATTGACCACAGCGGAAACATTTACCGCTGTGACACCGGCGTCGTGTTACCCCTGCAGTCGTTACGCAACACCAGTCTGTTGTCTGTATCCGACGTTCTGCAGGCCATTACTGAGCGTCTATAGACCAGGGAATCTTCATGCTGATCAAACTGAGTGGCGGGATTGTCTACGATCCCGCCAATGGCGTAGACGGTGAAGTCCACAACATTTATATCCGTGACAACCGAATTGTTGACGCACCGACTGCAGATGAAAATATCGACGTCGAACATGATATCCGAGGCAAGGTGGTCATGGCCGGCGCCATCGACCTGCATACTCATATCGGTGGCGGTAAAGTCAATATCGCGCGCACCCTGTTACCGGAATTATGCCGTAACGACCCCGGCATTAACGACACCCGACCGCGTTCCGGCTGCAACCATGCGACACCCTCCACCTTGCTGGCCGGTTACCGTTACGCGGAAATGGGCTACACCTCGGCCTTCGAGCCTGCCGTTCTGCCTATTAATGCGCGCCAGGCACATATGGAAATGGCCGATACGCCAATGCTCGATACCGGGGGTTACGCTATTCTCGGTAATGATGACTTCCTGCTTCGTCTGCTGTCTGCAGGTACAGACCAGAAGCTGGTCAACGACTACGTCGCCTGGACCTTGCACGCCAGCCAGTGTATTGGCATCAAGGTGGTTAATCCGGGCGGCATCAATGCCTTCAAATTCAACAAGCGCAAGCTGGACCTTGACGAGAAGTCGCCCTATTACAACCTTACGCCACGTGAGATCGTCAGCAGCCTGGCTCGCGCCCTGTATGAACTCGGTGTACCACACCCTCTGCATGTGCACGCCAGCAATCTGGGTGTGCCGGGTAACTTCGAGACCACACTGGATACCATGAAAGCCGCCGACGGCCTGCCCTTGCACCTGGCGCACATTCAGTTTCACAGCTACGGTACCGAGGGCGATTACAAGTTCTCCTCTGCCGCTGCAGAAATTGCAGCTGCCATAAATGCCAACCACAATATCAGTGCTGACGTAGGCCAGGTGATGTTCGGACAGACAGTCACCATTTCCGGTGACACCATGCGCCAGTACGCCAATCATAAACACGCACACCCCAATAAATGGGTATGTACCGATATTGAATGTGATGCAGGTTGCGGTGTCGTACCGTTCCACTACCGCGACAAGAATTTCGCCAACGCCATACAGTGGACCATCGGCCTGGAGATTTTCCTGATGGTGGACGATCCCTGGCGTGTATTCCTGACCACCGACCATCCCAATGGAGCACCGTTCACCAGCTACCCACATCTTATCCGTCTGCTGATGGACCGCAGTTTCCGTGAAGAAAAACTCCTGCAAATCCACCCTGAGGCGGCTGCCTATTCGCGCCTGTCCGGACTGACACGTGAGTATACCTTGTATGAAATGGCCATCATGACTCGTGCCGGCCCGGCTCGTATTCTCGGGTTAAATGACCGGGGACATCTGGCTGCCGGTGGTTATGCCGATATCACTGTGTACGATCTCAATGAAAACTACGAACAGATGTTCGAACACCCGGCCTATGTCTTCAAGGGCGGGGAACTGGTTGTGCGCCAGGGTGAGATTTGCAACGTAGTACGTGGAAATACCTACGTGGTACGCCCCGAATTCGACCCCGGTATCGAGAAATCACTCGGCAACTACTTCGATCGCTATCACAGCGTGCATATGGAAAACTTCAAAATCAGCGATGATGAAATGGCCAATAACATCGGCAGCCCGGTAATGGTGACAGACTGTGTGTCACGGGGTACGACATGATTATCAACGGCGTCACTATTGATGAAACCTTTGCCGAAGCTTTCGGAATGAAAGCCACCCGTGTGTTGATTACTGCACTGAATCACCGCTGGGCAAGACACGCCGCAGAAGCCATGACCGGCTTTGCCACCTCGGTCATCGGCTGTGGTGTCGAGGCCAGTATTGAACATGAATTATCTGCCGGGGAAACCCCCGATGGACGCCCGGGTGTTTCCGTGCTGATGTTCAGCATGTCCGGCAAGGAGTTGGAGAAACAGCTGGAGAAAAGGGTCGGCCAGTGTGTACTGACCTCGCCGACCAGCGCGATTTTTGCCGGCATGAACAGCGATAAGACCATTAACCTGGGCAAGAACTTGCGCTTCTTCGGTGACGGCTATCAGATTTCCAAGCTGATCGATGGGCGTCGTTACTGGCGCGTACCGGTCATGGACGGTGAGTTTATCGCGGAGGAAAGCACCGGGTATTCCAGCGCCGTGGGGGGCGGTAATTTTCTGGTTCTGGCAACATCACAGGAACAGGCATTAACCGCCTGTGAACTGGCAATTGATGCCATGCAGGACATTCCCAACGTGATTATGCCCTTCCCCGGTGGCGTGGTACGGTCAGGGTCCAAAATCGGCTCCAGGTATAAAACGCTACCTGCGTCCACCAATCATATCTTTTGCCCGACCCTGAAAGGGTTAACGCATAGCCAGTTATCGGATGATATCGAATCCGTTATGGAGATTGTCATCAATGGCCTGACCGATGACGATATCAGCACAGCCATGCGTGCCGGTATTCACGCCGTTTGTGCATTGGGCGCCGATAACGGTATCAAGCGTGTTTCCGCCGGCAACTACGGCGGGGAACTCGGCAAGTTTCATTTTCATTTGCAGGAGATTATGGCATGAGTGCCCTGACCCTGACCCTGCGAAAACCACCCTGGTGCGCACTCGATGCCTCATTCCTGTCTCCGGACCGGTTGACGGGACTGGACCACGAAACGATCGGCGCCTTGCCGCTGTGCAACGGCAATCGTCGCCGGCAACTGTCCGACCTGTTTGACATTAGCGGGGATGAAGCACAGGAACTGGTCATACTGAACAGCAGTAAACACCTGCATGGAATCGGAACCGGTATGACATCCGGTCAAATCCGTATTGAGGGTGACACCGGCGACAATCTCGGCCAGAACATGCGTAATGGTTTCATCGAAGTGTCCGGTAATACCGGCCACTGGACCGCCAGCGGCATGCGCGACGGCATGATCCTGGTCAAAGGTGACTGCGGTGACTTTGCCGGTGGCGCCTTGCCCGGCGACCGCCAGGGCATGCGCGGCGGCACGCTGCTGGTACGAGGTAACACCGGTGACCGTACCGGTGACCACCTGCGTCGCGGCTGTATTCTTATCGAAGGCAGCGCTGGTGCATACTGCGGTTCACGCATGGTGGCCGGCACCATTGCAGTACTGGGCAAAGTTGGACCGAAACCTGGTTACGCGATGAAACGAGGCACCCTGCTACTGTGCGAAATACCTGAACAACTACCCTCCACGCTTAACGATTGCGGTGAACACAACCTCGGCTTCCTGCCCTTGCTGATGAAATCGTTTGCCAAGCTGGACACCCGTTTTGCCGAACTCAATAACGGTAATCGCCGTGTGCACCGCTATGCCGGCGACCTTGCCGTCGATGGCAAAGGTGAACTTCTGGTGTGGGTCTGACCGACAGGATTTCCTTCCTGTAATCCATACTGGAGAACTGTCCCGGGATTGGACGGGAACGCGAAATAGCAGCTCAGGCAGGCCTGAGCTGCTATTCCAGAACTTAACGCCTGCCAGCGCAGGTATCCAGAGGAGATAGTCCATGTCACCAGAACAAAGACTCAGGTATTTGAAATTTTTCCTTTATGTGTTCGGCTTAATTTTCATTGCAGGAATCTACATCATGATGATGTGGGTATGGCCTGAAGGTTGGGGCTGGACACCACGACAACCCGAATACGAGCAGATGATTATGGGCGTTTACGCCACCCTGGGAGTATTTTTGATTCGTGCTGCGAAAGACCCTTTAGCTAATGAGAGTCTTATATGGTTTACAATCTGGTCGAGTTTTGTGCACGGTGCAATAATGCTGGTCCAGGCTATGATCGACAAGACAGAACGAATTAATCTGCTGGGCGATATTCCAGCCTTATTTCTGGTGGCATTTGTCCTGTGGTATCTCATGCCAAGGAAAGCCAGGACCTGATGAATGCATAGTAGCCCCGGCGAGTCCGTGGGCTACTTTATTTAACTAAACTGGTCTGGACAGGGTTCACGCTGAGCCTGCATTCAGGCGTCGACTTAAGTGTATTCATCACCTTGCAGGCTCGTTCGCACATAGTAACCATCTTGTTTGCTTCCCGGTCACTTATATTCCCGGTGATCGTCACCATCGTTATTATTTTATTAACGCGTATCGGCTGATTAGCCATCTCCCCTTCACAATGTACATGGATATTGGATACGTCGAGTTTCCTTGTTCTGGCATATTCGACCAGAAAATAGTCCAGACAGGCAGCAGCTGAAAGAAGCATCAATTCAACGGCTCGGTGGCCACCGTCATCAAACATATCGATAGCACCAAACGGTGTCCTGGCATCAAAACCTGTGTCGTTTTCCCAGGAGCATTCAGCACTGTGTTTGTCGATTTTCATCAGTTCTTTACCTGCGTCGAGATATGACATACCCGGCGGCTGCCGGGTATGTCAATAGGTTTCCGTGTACTCTATAACGAACTACGGATACGGATTATCTGAACGTGGCTCCCCGTAAATCCTGCCAACCGGCGCTGTCAGATTCATTTCCTCAAGTGCCTTTGTTATGGGCATGTCGTTGTATGCATTTTCAGGGGGATTGGGTGACTTCAACACTTTAAGTTCGTGAAGAAAAGCATAGCCTTTATTCATAAGTTCAAGTACATCTTTATCAAAGATCATCTTGCCCTCATAAGTCACTGGAACGCCACCGAGTGATGCCGGTGTTTCCTCATAAATTGCTGCCCAGATCGTTCCTTTAGGATAACCGGTCAGTTCCTCATAGAGCATTTCTGTTGTTTCTTTGGGGTGATCCACCATAAACTTCACCGCCTCTATCTCTGCTTTCATCCATCCGATGGCTGCTTCCGGATGTTTTTCTATAAAATCCTGGCGCATCAGCGTGAAATCGGCATCTGTTTCATTCCAGGGCGCGCCCGTCGTAGCATATTTCGCCTTACCTTCTTCAACCACTCTGCGGGCATGTGGCTCCCACATCGCCGCTCCACCTTTCAGCTTACCCGCTTCAAGATTGCTGGCGATGACTTCAATTGTCATACTGAGCCGTTTCGACGGCGTAAAAGCGCCCTTACTGATGATTGAATCCACGAAGCGATTAGCACAGGTACCACGATGAACGGCAAATGGCTTCCCGTTCAACCACGCCATGGCTTCCTTGGTACTCTTGAAGTCAGGTGCACTCATGGGAACTACAATTTTATTACATTCCTGCCCATCGCTGAACATCGGAACTGAAACCAGCCGAATATCCGCAATCGACCGCTTCGTTGTCGCTACCAGAGAAGGCATATCGCCCATCGTGCCTATCTGCATCTTGTTTGCGAGTAATGCGTTAACCATAGGAGGGCCAGTCAGATGTGGTTCAAAGCGAACTGTACTACCTTTCGGCAAATATTTTTTCCATAAGCTTTTATGTTTGATAATTACACCACTCCAACCACCTGTCCAGTACGGATGATACCCGTAGGTAATATTCACAGGCTCGGCCGCTGCAGCGGGGTTTAACCAACTGACGAGAAATGACAATAGTGTTATACGAATGATATTTTTCATTAACTCTCGCTCCATCGTTTAGGGATATTGTGATTAATTCGATTTTGGATACCGGATCAAGTCCGGCACCGGTTTCGCCGGCATGACGAACTAATCAGGACTTCCTCGGATTTATATCTATTTATGCCACTGTAGTCGGTCTTTCTTTCATATTTTCATACAGAAGTTCCAGCAGCTCATCCTGGAGTTGCTGATAACGATCAGTCGCAAGAACCTCGAAGTTTCTCGGTCTCGGCAAATCTACTTCGACGATATGTGCGATCTTGCTTGGTGTATCACTCATCACATAAATGCGGTCCGCAAGGAATAACGCTTCTTCAAGCTCGGACGTAATAAACACGGTAGTAAGTCTGGTTTTCTCAAACATGGCCAGATAATATTCCTGCAACAATTGTCGGGTCATAACATCAAGACCGCGAAACGGTTCATCCAGGATCATGACTTTAGGTGTATTGATGAGTGCCTGTGCTATTTCAACACGACGCTTCATTCCTCCGGAAAGTTGCCCCGGATATTTATCTTTAAAATCACTCAAACCAAACTGTTCGAGCAGCTCCAACGCTGTTTTTTTTGCCACCTCACGTGACAAAGAACCACTCACACGTGGTCCGAATATTACGTTATCCATTACTGTCATCCAGGGCCACAATGCCGTCTCCTGGAATACCAGGATGCGATCAGAGCCCGGACCCGACACAAGCTGGTTATCGATCCGGATTTCTCCCTGGTCAGGCGTAATATAGCCAGCCAGCAGATAGGCAAGCGTAGACTTGCCACAGCCGGAGCTACCCATGATTACGTTCAGTTTTCCAGCCTGGATATCAAATGAACAGTCATCGATCACTTGCACCGAACCGGCATTGGAAACGTAGCTCTTTGACAACCCTGATGACTTGATATAGTCATGAGCTGTATTTGTCTCACCTTGCTTTAGCATAACGCTATATCTCCGCCTATTTCTCGTTTTGCCATGGCATCATTTTTTTCTCGACGTAGTCGATCAGAAGACCGGATAGATAGCCTGCAATGCCAATGCTGATCATCCCGACGAAAACCACCGTCGGTGTATTACTGACATATCCCTCCCACGTCAGACGCCCCAGGCCGCTATCACTCGAGATCATCTCCGCAGCTATCACTACGTTCCACGTAATCGCAATACCCAGTGTCATACCAACAGCAATAGACGGAATAACAGACGGAAGCATAATGCGTCTGAGGATACTCAAACGGCTTGCACCCAAAGACTGAGCCAGCCAGAGATGTTCTTTTTTTATCTCACCGACACCGTCATATACGTTTATTACGATGACAAAAAACGCACCAATGAATGTAATAAAGACGATGCTGGATTCGTTTGTCGGCCAAAAGAGTATTGATATTGGCACCCAGGCGAGCGGAGGAATGGGTCGGAGCAATTCAAATATCGGGAAGGCAAACTCACGAAATACCCGGCTGCTGCCAAAGGCAAAACCAAGTGGAATGCCCAGAATCTGGGCAAGAATGAATCCATACATTACTCTTTCAAAACTTACGATCCACGAGTTCCAGTATTTTGCATTGAACAGTTCATCAGCTATAAAGGTATGCATCACTTCCGGCGGTGTTGGTATCTCGGTAAATCCTGGTATGCGAAGCAATACTGCTGCATACCATGCTGCAAAAAACGCAACGACCGCACTTAAACCACGCCAGTTCGTGCCCGTAAATGATTTCCTGATCCACCCTGCCCTCGCAAGCGGCTTCACCGGGCAACTGGTATCTGTTCTGTTGCTAACACTCATATTATGTTCTTCATGCTAACTCTCTTTCGCCTCTTTCAAATGCCTTCCGTGCCTCTTCATGAACTGCGCTGATAGCCGCCTTCTTTAGTGCCAGATAGGTCTCTGTCGCATACACCTCTCTGGTTCGAGGACGCGGGAGATCAACCTTAAGCTGCATCTTTACGGTACCTGGCCGGGTGGTCATAACCACTACGGTATCTGCAAGAAATATTGCTTCGTCCAGGTCATGTGTAATAAAAAATATTGTTCTTCTGAAGCGGCGATAAATATCGAGAAGATGCTGATGCATTGTTGTCTTCGATACCGTATCCATTGCACGGAACGGCTCATCCAGGAGCAATACTTTCGGGTCATTGATAAGCGCGCGAACAATTTCAACGCGCCGCTGCATGCCGGACGAAAGTTGTCCAGGATAGGACGAGGCAATTTTGTCGAGACCTCCAACACGCGCCAGAAAGTCCAGACCCGTTTCCGTCGCCTCTTTTTTTGTCATGCGATTTTGCACAACAGGACCATAGATAACGTTTTCGAGTACTGTTTTCCATGGCAGAAGCGCACCATTCTGGAACACTACAACGCGGTCGGGACCAGGCACAGGTTGCTGGCCAATGACGGAAAGCGGATTTCCATCCATGAGTACTTCGCCTGAGGTTACGCTGTCGAAACCGGCCAGGATGTTGAGCAGTGTACTTTTCCCACACCCGGACGGCCCTACAATCGCGACGAAATCACCGGCTTCTATCTCCAGACTACAATTTTCCAGCGCGACTACATTGGCTCCGTCAGGATCATATGTTTTTCCCACATTGCGTATCGAAATCTGTCCAGTATCAGGTCGGGGAGCCAATCCGGTTTTTTCTATATCACCCATACATCAACTTCCTCCAATACCGATACATTCCTGCCGCCACCTCATCAGACGATTACCCAGTATCCGAATCAGTGCGCTGCTCACATAACCAACAATCCCTAATGTAATCATGCCTATCACTATGGTTGGATATTGAACCAGGTTATAGGACTCCAGAATGATGAATCCCAAACCGTACTGAGAGGCAATCATTTCACCCGCTACCAGGGAGAACCAGGCGGCCCCCATCGCTATTTGCATACCGGTAAACATGCAAGGAAGGGCGCCAGGAATAATAATGTCGCGCAACAAATCTTTGGGTTTTGCGCCCAGACACATCGCTGCCCGGTAATAATCCGG
>VAPM010753804.1_pt1 | contig 11747 bp, 9 predicted proteins | sample 3395091 | NCBI WGS metagenome assembly VAPM01 (sample SAMN08290445, study PRJNA428436) | hydrothermal vent metagenome | isolation source: Deep-sea hydrothermal vent chimney 3 | place: Pacific Ocean: Juan De Fuca Ridge | reverse complement strand
TTGCACTTGTTGCTTTTGCAAATGTGACAGCAGTTTCTCCTTCGAATACCTCGGCTGCTGTCGCACAAAGGGAATCCAGATGTTCCTGGCGTTGTTTTTTTGCAGCGCTGACACAAAGGACTGTACCGGAAGAAATATCTGCCAATGCAATGGCGAAGCATTCTGGAAAGGTTTCCCGTAACGCTTCTAGCTTATCCAAAATCATTTTAGTGACACTCTGTGAAAGGCCTGCACAAATTGCGCCGGCATTGTTTGGCTATTGATAAACCAGTGTGTGAAGAAAAGCGTAGTTAATTTTTCAAATGTCTACGTTTGAATGGAAATCCATTCGCTGACGTGGCCAAGAACGGTCAGGTCCAGGGGTCAGCCCAATATATCCCGCACGGAAGCAAGCGGGGATTCGGTTGTTATTAACGGGCTCTCACTTCGTGCAGGACGCGGAGTCAGCTTGGCCTTAGATTCAACTTTTTTCACACGCGAAGGGCTAATAACAACGTGGCTGGATTGTTCTTCATTTACCGAGGTATCCAGCTGAACTATCTTTTGGCCTTGCTGAACTTCGTCCACTTCGACTGGTTTGCGTAAAGTCGAAGGCTCTTGCTCTTTCAGGGAACTAGACAATTCCTGCAATAAATCGACCAATCCCCGGGAAAACGCCTCTGCGCCACTTTGTTCCCACTGTTGGCGGTCATCAAGTGCGGCAACTGCCTGAGTCAGGGAAATTGGAAATATTTCCGCAAACTGGCCCTGGGTTTCACGACGCACGCGCTTTTCGACTCTGCTCCGGTCTTTCTCAGTAAGCAGCTTATCAATGCGCGTAATTAACAAATAGCTCTTGCTATAAAGTTCAGGGGACATCGATCCCCATACAGCCGCTTCACTTTGACGCCAAGCCTGTGTGGCATGTGTACACCAAAGAACACCATCGGCGTGATGAATGACACGTTGCCAGACATCAGAAGACATGTTTGGGTCGGATATTCCGGGCATATCGATAAAATCGCACATCTCCAGAATATCGGCCTGCAAAAAAATACGGATCACCGCTGTTTGTTCCAGCGGAATTTGGTCAAGTTCATCAAGATTAACGGGATGGTTTTTACCCTCTAGGTCTTCGCGAAAAGGTTCCTGATTTCCGTGGGAAATCCATACCGGTGGTAATTGAGTCGCCGTGACTTTCACAGGCAGAGGGTTGGACCCAACCAACAGATTAGAAAGTGTACTTTTGCCAACGCTGAATTCACCCATAATAGCAATTACGGGTTTTCGAGTTTGCGTTACTATCGGATCTTCCAGCGGGTTTTCGGATATGCTCATGTAATGGCGGCCTTTATTCTGTTTTTCGCACGACTAATTGGTTCAGCGTACTTAAAGATAACTCAACAATTTTTTGGCGATCTTCTCGTTCATAGACACCCAACAACTCATGCAACACTTCTGGGCTGGCATCTGCCTGCTCAATCACGCCAAGCAAGATTTCTCTCTGCTCGTTTAGAAATTCTTGAAGAATGGATTTCGCTTCAGCCCTGATACTGTCAGCTTGCGCAACCTTAAGCTCGTTTACGATCGGTTCGGTTTCTTCCGAGATCATTTTGTAGAACCCAGACGCAAAGGCCTGGTATCCTCGGCGGCGTTTCCACCAGTTGTTCCACCAGTTTCCCTGCAAATCTAGCGCAATTGTCTGGCCCAGGAACACGGGTGGCGGTACACGGGGCGGGCGCGGAGATTCAATCTTGAAATCTTCGCCCAGGTTTCCAAATGTTCGGGCGTAAACTTCACCAATTTCTGTCGCAACAGTATCAAAGACCATCTGAGCAGAACTTTGTGTTCGCGCTCCGAATACTCTGTAAGACGAGCGCAACAGCACCCTTAATCCCGCCGGATCATATTGCCAAACGGCCTGTTCACCATATTTGTCCAGATGGGAAATAAGCGAAGCGGTCGCGCGTTCCAGAAAGCTGCGATGTGAACGGTCAATCCGGGTTTGAAACTGTTCTGTCAGCGCGTTGAATTCACTGCGCAACAGGTCATATCCGATTGCTTCTATTTCAAGCAGGTTAACTGCAATTTCGTCCTTGTCTACCGGCTCTACTGCAACGTCATCCAACCGTGAAAACACGGTTTGGTTTGCCGCGCGTATCCCGTTTGCAAGGTTGATAGCGCCACGGGCAACTTTGTCTAATGCCTCTTGTCCAACGCCTTCAGATATTCTTTCTGACAAGGCAGCGAACAACGCCGGCAAACCAGACAAACCCCAAATCATTTCAGCAGGAGATTGTGATACGGGTGAAGTTTTTAGTTCCTGCTCCGCCCAATTTACCAGTGAAAGCGCGCTGTCCTTCGCTAGGTCATCCAGAGAGTCAGTCAGTGCTTTGTTTGCCCAATAGGCGCTGCCAAAGATAATCTGCGCATCAACCGGACCTTCGTGCTTTTTCAGAGTATCGCGAATGCTTTCACGGATTTCAGGGACTTGTTTTGCCGGGTCCGACAGCTCATCAATTCGGTTGACGAAAATGATGACTTCGCGAGATTTAATGTTCGATATCAACCTGATCAGGGCCATATCCACAGAGGAAAGAGCCTGATGGGCGGAAAGAACAACGACACATAATCGACTGCTGCGTATAGCGCCGATGGTAATTTGCTCGCGCATCATAAAGGTGTCGTTAACACCGGGTGTGTCCCGAATGCAGAGTTTGGTTTTAAACTCTGGTCGGTGTAAAAATAATTCGGCGGATTTTGTGATGTCCGCAAAACGTCCCTGCGTGTCTGTTAGAAATTCTTCGTCGTCATCGTCTAAGTCATCACCCAAACAGACGTATCTTTCGATCAGGTCCTTATCGAAATATCCGTAATTGTGTTCTTGCCCAAGAAGTAATTCGAATCTACGGCCCAGACGTGCCCGCGATTTTTCCCGCATTTGCTCGATCTGCGCACGCACCGTTTCCAGTTCTTCATCTGCACCAGCGCGGCTTGCTAACTCGCCTATTCGACCACCCCTATCGAGCAACCGGTTCCATTCCTTATCGTCAAAGAATTTGAAAAGCGCACTATTGCCTTCGACCCGAGGTTCAGGCGACATGTGCAGCGATGTAACCACAGAGGTCCATGGGTTTACATCTGCAGGCAAAAGATCTGGCCATCCAACCATCGCATTCACCAGCGACGTCTTACCCGCCTTCACCTGACCGATCATCGTAACGCTAGGTTCGAAATCGTCTAATTGCTGCACTAGCCGCTCAACAACACCTTTGGTATTTTCATCACCAATTTCAGCGAGCTTTCCAAGCTCAGCCTTAAGTATATTTGCTTTTGTGGTGTAAGAATCCAAACCGTCTGACCCGACTTTTAGAAGTTCGGTGTTGCCCGGATCCTGGGTCAGTACCTGATCTTGGATTGCTGTCTCTATATTCATTCCACACCTGCGATATCTAACGGGATCTCGACAAGTCCATGCGACAGAGGTTGCAATGGACGTTTGTTCTCGAAGTCAGAACACACACTCGGATTTGGACCCTATTCTACAGGTATTATCCTTTCAAACACGGCAATTTTGCGGCAACTATCTGGCAAGAAAAGGTGAGTCAGTTGCAATTTACGCAGCTATTTTTGCTTCCAGTTCCCGTTGTAACTGGAGCAGCAATGTGACAGCGTCCGCCGCTGGACCTTCACCTGCTTCCATTTGCATCAACAGGACCACATCTGCAGCTTCCATCATGTCATCTTGCAAATTTACGACGTTCACATCGCCTGTGCCCTTTGCGGTTACAATTTCTACAAGGTGGTCTGTGGTCTTCGCACAGTGTTCCAGTATCTCTGACAGGTTTTCCGGGTTGCGTGCGGGCAGAAATCCTTCCAATTCAGTTGCACGGCTTCGCAAATAGTTAAGCGCGTCGGGGGTTGGGTTGAATTCTGGTTCACTGTTCGACACAGCTTCGGTGACATTTTCACCTTGCTTAGTGCTTTTCGCCGAAAATTCGACCTGTACTGAAAGTGTAGATTGGGATTCCAGCGGTTGCTCTGAGCTATACCGATTTAAAAAAAGCAGCACGCTATCAGATGCCGCCCTGTTGCCCATCTCAACCTGGCGGTTGATGGCCGTAGTAAGCGCTTTACCCCCGCTGCCGATCAAAGCGGCCTCATCGGTGGCACCATCCACCCCCAATGCATCGACGCCTTGCAATGTTGCTACCGGGACGAGGCTGAGAAATTCTTCAGCTACGGTATCTTGCAGCTCTGAAATCCGAGCTGACAGCACACCTTGCGAAGACAATTCATCCGCTTTGGTCAAAACGAAAAAACTATGGTCTTTCATCACTTCGGGAACACGCGACCAAAGCATATGTTCCTGCGTGGAAAATTTCTGGCTGCACCAAAGAATAATATCCGCGTGTTCAACAGCCCAATCGATCACATCTTCCTGATCTTCGAGTGTTCCATTCATAAGGAGATCAAGTAGGCTAACGTTCTTTAGAAACGGTAGGTCCATTTCAAGTTTTGCAAAAACCGAGCCCGCTTCATTCAGTTTTTCCAACGCAATACCGTCATGTGTTAGGATCGACTGATCTTCAAACGTGACAAATGTATTTGCGGCTTTAGCCCACGATAATTCTAACGAGGGTAAATCTGCTCCTTCCGGGAAAACGCGGCGCCCAGATAACAAATTTAAAAGTTGTGTTTTTCCACTGCCTGGCAGGCCAAGAATTGCAACCCTCACCGGGGATTTCATCCTTTCGAGCAGGCGCGCACCTTGCTGACTGGCCTTAGTTGGGATTTCTCCGGAGGCAAGCAATTGTTCCAGCTGTTCGGTGATGTCTATTGTTGAGGTTTGTACGTTCATGATGCACCGTCCGAGGTACTTGAAGAACTGCGCAATGTACGCAACACAGTCATCACTGATTGGCCCGCAGACGCAATCGCAGCACCAACACTTTGCGAATTGTTAGATGCCACAGTAGTTTCAAGAGCTGAATGCGCGCCCAGCCCATTTTTTTGCTGTCCCGATATTTGCGGGCCTGATATACGAATTTTGATAACCGAAAATGAAATATTGTCCTGATCAGGATCGCCCAGCTCTTCCAGCGCCTCCATCAATAATTCAGAAATTTCGGTGCTGGATTTACTTTTGCATTTAGCAAGCGCTGTTTCGATCTGTGCGTTGCTCAAAAACTGCAAACCATCGCTGGCCATTATAAGTATGTCGCCATCATTCAGGTCAACCGGTTCCTGCGGGCAATCAATTCGGGCAATAGTCTCGCCAATCAACACCGAAGTCAGGCAGTTTCGATCGGGATGGTTTTTTGCAGTTTCTTCCTCTAGCTGACCCGTCTCAACCATATAGTCAATTTGCGGCGCCATTGAGTGGTCTTCGTTCAATTGGGCCAACTTTCCGCTACGGTAAAGAAACAGCGGAGAATCCCCGATAGAAATCCAATATAGCCGATCCTTTAAAAACACCGGAGCAATTAACGTGGCGCCCATACCGGCGGAATCGGGGTTGATACTGACATGGCCGTTGACACATTCATTTGCTGCAAGAGCTGCATCAAGAAGAATATTTGTGACATTCTCTTCAAAAGCGTTTTGGTTGCCGCTTTGTAGTTTCAGTTCACTAAAAACCTCAGTCACGACAATTTTGCTGGCGACGTCACCAGACGCATGTCCACCCATGCCATCGGCAAGCACAGCAAACCCCAGATCAGAACCCATGGGGAAATCGGTGATTATCGCGTCTTCCTGGTAATCACGCCGGCCTTGGCTGATTGCGGATGCGACATCAAAATGAATTTTATGCGATGGCCGCATCATCAATGTCTTCCTGGTTATCCACATCCCAGTCAAAATCGCTTCCACACAAACCAATAAACCGAAGCGTGGTTTCCCCGATCCGAATTAAATCACTGTTTGATATTTCTTCGGTGCTAAGAACGGGTTTGTCGTTCAAGCGCACTAGGTTCGCCTTGCCACCGTGCCCAAGGAAAAAGGACCGTTGTTCATTGTCATAGGCGATTGCTGCATGGTTGCTTCGCGAAATACTGTTATCACCAAAATCCAGCTTTATTGCCTGGTCTTCGCCGCGGCCAATCTGCGACACGCCATTGTGCAAAGAAAATGAAGCCCCCCTACCTGGCCCGTCGATAACAACGATCCAGCCAACGGGAAATTTGACCTGCGCCTGGCTACTAACTTTTTTACCTGCTTCGAATGGATCGACGCTGCTTTCCTGAGATTGTTCAAATCCCAGCAGGCGCGTTTTCACCCGACCGGCGCGTCGACCGGTTCTCCCTGTTGAGGGAGCGGGCACTTCAACAATTCTTGGACCTGGCGCGGGTTTTTCATTAGCATGTGAAGCATCGGGTTTTGGTTCGGCTGGCGGTTCTTTTACTATTCTTACCGGATCAGAATATTGCGTTTCGCTGGCTGCTGCCTGACTATCGGGTTGAGCGCTTTGCAATATGGGTTTTTTTGCAATCTGCACAGTTGGTTTAATCGTCTTTGACACTGTTACAGAAACTTCATCAGCAGGTTCAGTTTTTGGAACCACAGAAACTGAAGGAGAAATTTCCGTTTCAACAGCTTTAGAAACCTCGGGCTTGGTTTCAATCACGGGTTTTTGTTTCGACTCATCGACTGTTGGTTTTGCAATATTTGCAACAATGTCTTCGAAACTATCGACTGGGCCAGAACCTAGTTTTTCCTGCACACCATTTTTGGGATCACGGTTAGTGTTACCAAGCGCGCCCTGTATCTTGGACTGGATTGACGCCAGACTTTTTAACAAGTCATCGCCGGTATTTCCTTCAGACTCAGTCGATTTAGTTGGATCAAACTGCTCTACCATTTCTACAAAATCGCTCTCCACCGGGGGTTGGCGCTTTTTGGTAATTATGTCCTTGATGAATTTCATAGGCCTGCCTTTCCAATATTATCGGTTCGTGATTTTCCGCTGCTCCAAATCCGACGTGTGGTCCGCGCACCCTTAGAGCGGCCAAAAAACCACCTTTTTCGCGCGATACCATTTTCATCGATGTTTAACGTGGTTTGGGATGGTAGATCTTCGTCGTCAGCCACTTTTTCACCCACTGGAATGTTCTTTTGTGACGACATCGGTTTTGCTTCTGACACGGTTATCTCTTCGTGTTTCTTTTCTTCTAGAACTGCCAGATTAGTCTCGCTTACAAGCTGCGAAATTGATCGGTCTATGTTCTTATCGCTTTGTGCTGCGGCCAATGCATGTTCAATACGTTTTTCGATATCGATCTCAATTGACCATTCCTGTGCAGATTGAAACCTGTCATTCGGGAAGATGTTTAATGCCTTGTCTAAGGCTTCTAGGAAATCTTTGTCATACCCAGTCACGGTCTCAGCCGCAGGCTTGTACGGGTCGTCCTCTTTTGCCGCAACGGCCGCGAGGCGCTTTTGACTATTTGGCGGGGCTTCACCTGCAACCATGTGGTAAAATGTGGCTGCTAACGCATAGATATCGCTGGCTGGACCCTGCTCATTTCCCGCAATGTAAAATTCCTGCGGTGAATAACCATCTTTGACAACAAGCAGAGCGGATAGCGCACGGGTGGCTTTGCTCGCCTTTTCGCGTGCAGCTCCAAAATCAATCAGTATTGGTTCATCTGACTGATCAAGTAGAATATTGTCGGGTGAAATATCGCGGTGAAGGATATTTTTCTTGTGAATAAATCCGATAGCGTCCAAAACTTTCAGCAGGATCTTACGCATATCCTCTGGTCCCAGATGCCTTTTCTTTTCGTCAACGATGTCCAGCAAATCTTGACCGTCTACATAATCGAGCACCATATAGGCGGTCTCATTATCTTCAAAAACCTGGTGGACCCCGACAATGTTGGGATGGTTCAACTTGGACAGTCTGCGTGCTTCCTGAACGAACAAACGGACGATGGATTTATAATCCTTCTGTTGGGCGCGTGAACGGGCACGTACCACTGTGTCGGCGCGGGTACAAAACGACGCTGGGAAACATTCCTTAATGACAACCCGTCGTTCCAATCTGTCCTTGGCAAGATAAGTCATTCCAAAGCCACCACTATTGAGAAAACTCTCAATCACGTATTGGCCCTGAAGCAGGGTCGTACCCGGCTGAAGCTCATCGGTGAACTTGTCATCAGGGGCAATGTGGTTTTTTTCTGTAGAATTCATAAAATACCCACCCTAGTGGTGGCCCAACATCTGTTACCAAATAGCTTAGTTCCACGCCGCCATTTATGGTGACTCCGAAATTTGTCAAAAACATGTTCCTACAGGTGTTCGGTGGTGTCCCAATTATGGTCAAATTACGGACGACATTATTGCTCATGCCAACTGTTGGATTGTCTAAAGGTTTCTAACATCAAATTTTATTAAGCTTTTTCAGCATCTTAAACTTTTGCACGGAAAAACTTCCGTTACATAGGTATCTTGGGAAACAACTATTTCAGATCATTTTACAAAATTTATTGGAACAAACCCACTAAGGCTGCCTGACTCTTATTTAGAATTTTGCTCCGAGTCCTTCGGACAAATTCTCTGCTGATTCACACACTAACATGCTAATGCGGTCCAACTGAGCTTCAGTCATCCGATAGGTCGGACCAGAAACTGAAATACCGGCAACAGCTTCACCGTGGAGATCAATTATGGGCGCCGCAACACAACGCATTCCCACTGTGCGCTCTTCGTTGTCCAAAGCAAAACCCCGGGTGCGAATATCCTGCAGTTCTGCTCTGAGGGTTTTCGCATCGGTGATCGAATGTGCAGTGAAACGCTTTAACGGGTAATTTCGCAGGAAGGCGTCCAGGCGCTCAGGTGTGTATCTGGATAACAACGCCTTGCCGATCCCGGATGCGTGCATAGGGGATTGAGTACCTGGGGCAAAAAACGCGCGGATGGTTTCGTGGGTTTCAACCTGACTAACGAACAACACGGTGCCCGAACGCGCTATCCCTAAATTTGCCGTTTCACTGGTTTCTTCCATAAGCTTTCGCAGAATCGGGCGGCTTCTTTCAACTATTCCACTGCGGCGCAGAAAGGATGAACCAAGTCGAAACGCCGCCGATCCAATGTGCCAAGCCTGTGTTGTGGGGTCAGATTCAACAATCCCCCGCCGCTCAAACGTGTTCAGAACCCGGTAGATCGACGACGGGGATCGGGATAGGTTTTTAGAAATTTCGGTGAGCGTCAGACCATCTGATTTGGCCAAAACATCCAGCACATCCAGAGCGTTTTCAAGCGACTGAATGGTGTTTTTACTGGCTGCTTTGCCATCAAAGCTTTTAGGTCGGCCACGTAAACGGCTGGTCTTTTCCATTTAGAGATTTCTCCAATCTAACCCAGTGTTAATACCACTTTGGTTTTCGTTTCCTCATAGCGAAAAATGTAACTTATTTATATTGTTTACATATTTCGGATTTTTCCCAATATAAAAATATTTTTCAAAAAAATTGTGACTTGAAACGACACCAGCTATTTTTTAGCTGTCCCAAACGGTAAAGAGATCATGCCATGAGCTTTCAAAACCCAGTTTTCATCCCCGGCCCGACCAATATGCCCGAAGAAATTCGCAAGGCGGTCTATATGCCAACCATTGATCACCGTTCTTCTTTGTTTGGTGAAATTTTGCACCCGGCACTGGCTGGTGTAAAAACAATACTTAAAAGCGAAACGGCAGAGGTGTTTATTTTCCCCTCAACCGGGACCGGCGGCTGGGAAACGGCGCTGACAAACACACTTTCTGCCGGAGATAAAATTTTGGTGGCGCGTAATGGTATGTTCAGTCACCGCTGGATCGACATGTGTCAGCGCCACGGGCTGGACGTTCAAATCGTTGAGGCCGCCTGGGGTGAAGGCATTCCGGCGGATCGTTTTGAGGAAATTCTGACGGCGGACAAAGGTCACCAGATAAAAGTTGTTCTGGCCACGCACAATGAAACGGCAACGGGTGTACGCTCTGACATCGCGGCGGTGCGTCGGGCGATGGACGCATCCAGCCACCCGGCGATGCTGTTTGTTGATGGTGTCAGTTCCATCGCCTCGATGGATTTTCGGATGGATGAATGGGGCGTTGATGTTGCGATTACCGGTTCGCAAAAGGGATTTATGTTGCCTGCTGGATTGGCCATCGTCGGATTTAGCCCCAAAGCGATGGCGTCTTTGGAAACCGCGACCCTGCCGCGGACATTCTTTGACATACGCGACATGGCCAAAGGTTACGCCGCTAACGCTTATCCCTACACCCCCGCTGTTGGCCTGTTGAATGGCCTGAAACTGGCAACTGAAATGCTGTTGGACGAAGGGTTGGAAAATGTCTTCGCACGCCATAACCGTCTGGCATCGGGCATTCGCGCGGCGATCAGCGCCTGGGGGATGGAACTGTGCGCGGTTAGCGCGGACCTGCATTCGGATACTGTCAGCGCGATATTGACACCCGAAGGGTTCAACGCGACCGACATTGTTACCCACGCCGCCGATAAATACGGCGTTGCTTTTGGGGTCGGCCTTGGTGAAGTTGCGGGTAAAGTATTTCGCATCGGCCATCTGGGCAGTCTGACCGACGTAATGGCCCTGTCAGGCATTGCAACGATTGAAATGGTCATGGCTGACCTTGACCTGCCGGTCGCTCTCGGGTCAGGTGTTGCGGCTGCGCAGGAATACTATCGGACCAGCGTATAATTGGGGGCGACTAAGACTATGAACATCCCGACACTGGACGACATGCTGGCCGCCCATAAGCGCATCAAGCCGTACATCCACCGCACACCGGTTTTGACTTCGCGTATGCTGGATGAGGAAACCGGTGCGCAGCTTTTCTTCAAGTGCGAGAATTTTCAGAAAGCCGGGGCGTTCAAGGCCCGTGGTGCGTCCAACGCGGTTTTTGGTCTATCAGATGATATGCTGGAAAAAGGTGTGGCGACCCATTCGTCTGGCAACCATGCGCTCAGCCTGTCCTATGCGGCAGGTCGACGGGGTATCCCATGTACAGTTGTCATGCCCCGAACTGCACCACAGGCAAAAAAGGACGCGGTAATTGGTTATGGTGGGCAGATCGTTGAATGTGAACCTTCCACATCATCGCGTGAGGCTACTTTTGCAGAAGTCGTAAAAGAAACCGGGGCAGAATTCGTCCATCCCTACAACGATCCAAGGGTCATTGCCGGACAGGGGACCTGTTCACGCGAGTTGATCGAACAAGTCGAAAATTTGGACGCGGTTATTGCGCCAATTGGCGGTGGCGGGATGATTTCGGGTACGTGTCTGACATTGTCGAACCTTGCACCAAACGTAAAAATTTATGCCGCCGAGCCAGAGCAAGCTGATGACGCAGCGCGCAGTTTCAGGGCCGGTCACATCATCGCGGACGATGCCCCGGAAACGGTTGCTGACGGTCTGAAGGTTCCCTTGAAAGACCTGACGTGGCATTTCGTTTCCAACCACGTTACCGATATTCTGACGGTAAGTGAGCAGGAAATCATCGACGCGATGAAACTGATATGGAAACGGATGAAGATCGTGATAGAGCCAAGCAGCGCCGTACCGCTGGCCGCAATCCTAAAGAATAAAGAAACATTTGCCGGCAAGCGTGTCGGCGTCATAATTACCGGCGGCAATGTCGATCTGGACAAGTTGCCCTGGATGAATGCGTGAACAGGAGAAAACAATGAATATTCAAACTGATTTAACGGGTCTGGAAGTTGGCTATGACGTCCCCGCCCTGCCCGGCATGGATGAGGCCGACATTC
>VAPM010612769.1_pt1 | contig 11751 bp, 14 predicted proteins | sample 3395091 | NCBI WGS metagenome assembly VAPM01 (sample SAMN08290445, study PRJNA428436) | hydrothermal vent metagenome | isolation source: Deep-sea hydrothermal vent chimney 3 | place: Pacific Ocean: Juan De Fuca Ridge | reverse complement strand
TGCCGTTAGACCCATACAGCGGGAAAGCTTTTCGTTATGACCACTCCAACGGGGGTGTTTATTCAGCATGGAAAAATAACCAAAACCCAATCAGCTCGTTTAAATAACCCCCCCCTGCGCGCCTTCGGCGCGCAGGGGGGGGTTATTACTCTTTACTTTTTTTATCCTTAAAGAACCACTCATAAATACCGAGACACCAGCTTCCCATGAAAACTATGCTAACTAAAAATATACCCCATTGCTGGTGCACATAAGATGTAATAAACCAAAACGGTTGAGATAACAAACCTATAACAAAACCCCATCTATTCTTTTTTGCAATGAGGATAATGGCACTCGCCCCCAAAATAAATATTGCCGTTTGAGATATTATTTCATACATAGCGTTAACGTGTGAGTATGTGAATATCCCCACCTGTAAAATTTCATTGAAAAAATTATTTCTCCCCCAATTCCAACTTAAGCTCTTTTAAGAAACCAACCAAAAAATCGGTTCTTCTCTTCGCGATTTTCTTTGCAGTTTTTGTATGCATTCTTTCTGCGACCCTGAGTAGCCTATCATAGAACAAATCCAGGGCAAAGCTTGACGTGTTTGGTTTGCGACTTTCGCAAAACGGATCTTCTGAATTATAAAAAGGCCTTTTCATTTGTCCCGTTGAAGAATATGTTCTCATAATGGAGATTGCACCCGTCGCTTCCAACCCGTCAGAATCTTGTAAAATTTTTGACTCTAACAACTTTGGCATAATTCCCTTACTAAATGAACACTCCGTGATGCAACTCATTACTTTTTCTATTTTTTCTTTCGGGAAACCTGCGAGTGCACTTAATATTCTTCCAGCTTCTTGCGCACTCTTTTTTTGTGATTTGTGTCTGTCAGGATGATTTTTAGGATACACAATCAAATCGTGAAGTAAAGCGGACGGAACGATGATATCAAGATCACAATCCTCTTCCCTCGCAATTTTTTCAGCATTTGATAATACCCTCAAGGCATGCTCAAAATCATGAGAAACATCCTCACGTGAGATTTTTTTCCGGGCGATTTTAAGTAACTTATTTTTCAATTCTGCATTCATGTTTACTGTTGGTTTGCCCCCCTGCGCGCCTTCGGCGCGCAGGGGGGCAATCTTAGTGTTTTTTCTTTGTGTTTTTCTTTTTGGGCGTGATTGTTGCTGTGGCAAATGTGCCACCCACCGCGCGCAAGAACGCTTTTTGCAAAGTGTCCATCTCACTTTCCGGCATATCGCAAAAGCGTTCTTGCGCGCGGTGAGACTGCTCTTTGAGTGAAAAATCATACTCGCTCACAATCGGGTGTACCTCAAGTGCGCGCTTGTTGAAACCGCCAAGAGTAAGCCCCTCAAGAGAACGCACGCGAGAAAGTGCAACGTACCCTTGCCCATATTCAAATGCGTGCGACAAATCAATGTGTGCAGCATCAAGCGACATGCCCTGGCTTTTATGCACGGTTATCGCCCATGCAAGACGCAATGGCATTTGAGTAATGCTTGCACGCACCACTCCGTTTTCTTCAATCACCCAATCCATGGGCGATACGATGATAACCTTCCCGTCACGAGTGCGTACCATCGGCGACTCATGAGTAAACGCCTCAACCGTTCCAAGCGTTCCATTCACAAAACCGGCAGAGGCATTATTTTTGGTAAACATAACCGCCGCACCCTCTTTCAAAATGAGTTGCTCGGGCGACAGGCACCCGCGCGTGAGATTGCCGGTAAGCACATCCGGACCCGTTTTTTCCATAGCAAACGTGCGCGGTTTTGAGGAGAGTTTTCCAAGCGCGGTGGCGTTTACTTTGTCCACCGCTGCGACATGCGGAAATAAAACCGGCACATCATCGGGAGCGGCTGCACATCGCGTAGTAAGCAAATCTTCATGCTCTCCGGTTATCTCGCCACTTCGTATGGCGGAAAGAAGTTTATAAAAATCACCACTTTCCTCTTGTCGATATTGTTCGTCCATATAGCACACCAAAAGATTTAGACGCTCCCACGCAGGGCTTCCAAATGCAAATACGTGATTATTTTCTTCATCGCCAATCTCAGGCAATTCAGACAACAAAGAATTATTTTGCACACTGTGATATTGCTGTGCACGATACACGGGGGGGAGCTGAAAAAAATCCCCGGCAAGCACAATCTGCAATCCGCCAAACGGACGCTCGTCGCGACGAACATATCTGCAAACTGCCTCAACCATTTCAAAAGTGCTTTTTGAAAGCATTGAAACCTCATCAATGATGAGTACGTGTGCTTTTCGTATGCGCCGCACAACGTGTGCCTTTTGCCCGATACGGTCAAGCAGTTCTTCTGAAATCTCCTGCTCAATACCGATACCACTCCATGAGTGGATAGTGTATCCGCCGATATGAGTAGCGGCAATACCCGTTGACGCGGTTATTGCCGGCTCCACCCCATGCTCACGTAACCATGTTATAAATTGCAAAACCGTATGCGTCTTTCCGCTCCCGGGCTCGCCTGTGAGAAATACATTCGCCCCTGTTTGCAGAATTGAAAGTGCGTCGTGATGTGTCATGTTGCCATGGTACCATACGAGGACGCCCCAAGCAGGCGAGCCCCGCAGGGGCTCGCCTGCTTGGGGCTATCGTTTTGCAACAGTAATCGCATCATCAAACTTAACGGAAAGCAGTTTTGATGTGCCGTCACCGTGCATCGTAACTCCATACAAAATACCAGCACGGCTCATGGTCTCGCGGTTGTGTGTGATGACAATGAGCTGTGATTTTTTGGAAAGATTTTCTATCATGTCGCCATATCTCCTGCTGTTCGCCTCATCAAGCGCTGCATCCGTTTCGTCCAATATCAAAAATGGCGGAGGGTTCACTTGGCTCATTGCAAAAATAAGTGCGATAGATGCCAACGCCCTCTCACCACCTGAAAGTTGCAAAAGTGACTGCACGCGCTTTCTTGGAATGTGCACCACCACTTCAACCCCTGGCTTTTTGTTCCCTGTTGCACTATCAAAATTACTCTCATTCTCATCGTCGTCGTCCGTAACATCATCTTCTTCAAGAATAAGCCGTGCGGACCCTCCCCCAAACATAAGAGAAAAGAAAGCGCTGAATGATTCATTCACGTGCTCCAGCCCATCGGCAAAATTTTTCGCAACCTCACCATCAATCTCATCAATGAGTGTATGCAAAATATCGGCAGAATGTGAAAGGTCCTCAAGTTCTGTGGTGAGGAAATTTTCACGCTGTGATACATCTTTATACTCTTTGCGAATATCTTCGCCGGTGCCACCTAATTCTTCCAAACGAATTTTGAATCTTTCAATGGAGCGCGAGCGATTGTCTTGCTCTGCATATTCTTCCTGCGACACCTCTGTGCGCGGCTCATACGAAACAGCGGAAGGTCCCACCAACGCAAGCAGTCCCGCCTTGTCATGTTCGCATCTTTCACTGCGCTTTGATACCGCGTCCAATCGTGTTTCCTGTTGCATCACTGACGCTTGAGCATGAGCCTCTTGTTGTGCAAGAGCAATGCTTCTCCGTTGTCCTTCCCTACCAGCTTCTTCATGCGCGGAATATATTTCGCGCGCTCGCAATACCGCATTACGCGATTTTTCAACCTCACCACCAAGAGCAATTTCTTCTTGTTCTCGTATCGCCTTTTGTTGCTCAAGTGCGTGAAGTTTTTGCTCATTATCGTCAAGCAACATCTCTGTTTCAGTTGTAGAACCAAACCGTTCAAAAAATGATTTTACTATCGTGCGAACGGAAACAAGAGCGACGCGCAGTTTTGACGCGTCTCCATCAAGCGCTTCCGATGCTCGTTCTTGCACTTCATCAAACAGCATTGAAATATCATCACGAGCAATGCGTACACACGGATCATCGCCAAGTGATTTTTCTCTATCTTGCATCGCACCAAGTGCACCCTCTGTTCTACCCATCTCTCTTACAAGAGCATTGTGTGTCGCGGTTATTTTTTCAAGCGTCTCTTCTGCAGTACGCACAGCTCTCGCACAGCTCTCGCCTTCATCATCTTTATCAACCGCTACAGACAACGCGGAGAGTTCTGACGAAAGTACGGCGAGCTTTTCTTTTGCGGAAGCGAGTGCGATAGTGGCGGTTTCTGTCTCCAGAGCGATATACGCATCTTCAATCGCAAAGTATGTTGCACCCAATGTGCTCAACTCATCGCGCGTTGCATCCGCACGCTCCAGCTTCTCAACCTGCCTTTGAAGAAAGTGAACATGTGGGGAAAGTTCTCTGCGCAAGGCATCAACTTGCCTAATGTTTTCGCGCGTTCTTTCAAGCTTGCGTTGTGCCTCATTTTTTTTGAATTCGTATGACGCAAGCCCGAGCGCATCTTCAAGCATCTCTCTTCTTTGTCGTGCATTGGCGAGCAAAATTCTATCCGCCTCGCCCTGAGCGATGATGTGGTGCCCACTCTCACCAATGTTGGCATTTGAAAGTAATTCATGGATATCGCGCAGGCGTACTTTTGAATCGTTAATCGTATATTCACTCGTCCCGTCGCGAAATACGGCGCGCTCTACGCGAACCTCGTCAAAATCAAGATTAAACACGCGCGATGTATTATCAAAAATAATCGCAACCGCCGCGCGATTGGTGCGCGGTGTCGTTGGCGAACCATTAAAGATAAGATCCTCGCTTCGCTTACCGCGCATATTTTTCATTGATTGCTCACCAAGCGCAAAACGAAATGCCTCGGCAACATTTGATTTCCCGGAGCCGTTCGGTCCGACAATAGATGTAACACTTGATGAGAAATCAAGTGTCGTCTTTTTTGCAAAAGATTTAAAGCCTGTAATTTCAACCCTTTTTAACATGTGGCGCGTCATGATATCAGTATAGCAAGCTCTGCCGACAATAAATGCGGGCGTACCTTAAAAATCACCATCCCGTTTCCTGCAGTGCCGACTGCGCGGCATTTTGCTGGGCGTCTTGTTTTGACCTTCCCTCACCGGTGGCAATTTGTTCATTATTCAAAAACACTCCCAACACGAAACGTTTTTCGTGATCCGGACCTTCTTCATGCAAGGTTTTGTAATTGGGAGTAATACCACGATGTTCTTGTGCCATTTCTTGGAAATGACTTTTTGCATCTTGCCAAAGACGCTCTTTGATAATGCGGTCAATTTTAGGGTAAATGTGCTTGGCGATGAATGAGCTTGCCGCCTCAAGCCCGGTATCAAGATAAATGGACCCGAGAATCGCCTCAAATGCATTTGCCAAAATCACTTGTCTTGAATGCCCCGTATCTTTTGCCTCGCCCTTGGAAAGAAGGAGCATGTCGTTTACACCCAGCGCCTCGGAAGTTTCCGAAAGAGATTGTGTGTTCACAAGCGCCGCACGATACGCGGTTAGCTCACCTTCCGGCTTCTTCGGAAATTCACGAAAAAGAAAATCCGTTACCACAAGTTCCAGCACGGCATCTCCAAGAAATTCAAGACGCTCATTGTGCTTTGCCGCGGAACGATTCTCATTGAGATACGAGCGGTGCGTGAGTGCCTCAAGAAGAAACTTCGTGTCACGAATCGTAATCCCGAGTTTTTGTGCGTATGCATTGATATCTGTCATAGTAAAATTATTTAAGCGCGATCAACAAGTACCTGCACTCCCGATGTAACGATGGGGAGCATATCATCATAAAAATTAAGGTCAAGGATGTCTTGCATCTTAAACCAACGCGCGTCATCAAGCCCACCGCTTCTCTTCAATGTGATGTCTGCGAAAGAGGCGCAAACAAGAAAGAATGAGACTTGCTTGAGCATCTTTCCTTTTTCCGGATGTGAGGCGACATATTCATTTTTGCCGACAAGATTTTCCACCGCGCCGGAAAGCCCGGTTTCCTCTCTAACCACTCGCATCACCGCATCGGTTGCAGATTCGGATTCCAAGATATGCCCCTTTGAAAGAGTCCAGTGCCCGAACACATCATGCAAAAGAGCCAAATAATATTGCCCTTCATGTTTTGCATATACCAACGCACCCACCAACTGCTCAATTGGTAGTGGGTCTTTTCTTTGGCGATGTTTGCTCGCATCATTTTTCCCCGGCTCACCGATTTCTTTGTATACCGTACCAAGCACTCCGTTTATAAAACGCCCCGATGATTCACCTCCAAAAGTTTTTGCAAGTTCAATCGCCTCATTGATGGCAACCTTCGCCGGAATTTGTTTTCTATCCGAAAATAACAATTCATACAAACCCAGCCGAAGGATATTTCTATCAATAGGAGCTATCTTATCAATTGGCCATCCCGGCGCGGCGTGAGAGATGATTAAATCAATATCACTCTGTTTGGCGAGCACACCGGGGAATAACGTATTCATAAATGGAACATCGGTATCACCTCCGTCATGCTCACGGATATTTCTTTGGAGAATGGCATTTGCTTTATCGTTGGCGGTATCGGTTGTATCCCACTCAAAGAGTGTTTGTAAAACGATGGTACGGGCTAAGTGACGGTTTGCCATATATTTAAAAGAGCTGTTACCCCTTTAGAATAACTACATATGCCATTAAATGCAAGTGCGCACATATGGAAATGTGTACAGAGATTTTTATAGCCCCTCACTGGCACCTCCGTCGCGCAGGGAGGGGCTATAAAACAAAACACCCACATGTCGCCATTAGGGTGTTATAAATCTATCCAGCCAGAGACACACAAAAGTCAATATTCGCTCACACCTCCCTGCCCGCGCGCACATTACGTGCGCGCGGGCAGGCGCGTTTACATCCTTCTTTTTAATCTGCCAAATTTCTGCCGCCGAGAAACAATCTGCGTACCGGGCGCCCATTCGTTGAAGCGATACACATCTTCAACAAATACATCAAACCCTCCTTCAACAAACCTCGCTCTCATAATAAGGACCGTACGACGTACGGAACCAATTGAAAACGCAATAATGTCAAATTTTCCATATGGGATACATACAAAAAGTTCTGCGAGCATTTGTATATATCCCAAAAAATGTGCCGGGCTGATTACTGCAAGCTCAGGAGACATCTCCCTCAGCACAACCCTGTTATCGGCACGCCTTATAATCTGGTGCACGCGCAAGGTTGTTGGCGGAACATAGGCGCCACCCCCAAGATTATACAAGAATTCTTTTTGAAAACATCCCTTCAGTCGTATTTGGATTTCTTTTGTGCTTCTGAAAGAATTCCTGTTGAGAAATATTCCGGAAACACAAACCTCTTTGATGAGCGCCAACGATAGGACCGGGGTCTCCACACCCCAGCGCTCTAAATTATTTCCCGCCAGGTCATCAACATTTTTTTCCATTGCCATGTCAATATCCTTTATGACTTCTGTAGTCATTAACATAATGACCGTTCCGATATGTATCTAAATATATTACACGCCGTAAGTCAAGTGACGCTGTTTAAAAATACAGGCGACTACTGCGTAGTCGCCTGTATTTTCAGATAACAACCCCGTATAAAATCTACACACTGCGACGAGTGCGAGTGATATCGGTTCCGCTTTCATGAGCGCTCTGCTTTTTGAGCTTTGGCGCCTTCTCTTCTATTTGCGCAACCTGCTTGGTCCCCGGGTGACTATATTTTTCCGCCTTGGTACGCTCTTTTTTCACTCGCGGAGCTTTTATGAGTGTGCCACGATATTCGCCCGTTGTTTCGTCCAAGCGATGAGGAAGACGTCTTGCTCCACTTTTTGCATCAACAACTATTTGGGTTGCAGAAAGTGCATGATGAGACCGACGGTTGTGGGTGTGGGATTTCGTATGGCGCATTCGTACTGACATGGAAACACCTTAACACATCAAACAAAAAAAGAAAAGCGGCCGTTTTAGTGGCGCGCTTCTGAATATTCAGTCTTATTTTCGGGCTACACAGTGATGATAATATCACTTGTATCATCACCCGTACCGATACCTCCCCCAGTCTTTCCATTTTTCTTCTTTTCATGTGTACAATTTATTACAAAAACTTCAGCAAGTGATATATCGCACTCGCCGGAGAATTTGAATGCATAACATTCCCCCTTGCGTGTGGGTTCCCACTGCTGTCTTGGGCACGTCTTTCCCCCGGGGAACACCACGCTACCATCCCTTTTTTTACAAAAAGGACAGAGGGTGATATCTTTTGGGGTTGCTCCTTCCACCCGTGCAATGATTTTAGTGGCGGTGGTCATGTCCGACATCGCCACTCCTAAAATTTCCATGCACAAACATTCCTTGCTCATGGCCGTGCCCTCCCATTCATCTGCACACAATGGTATGTCTTCCGTAAAAAATGTCAATAGAAAATAGTCACATAAAATATCTCACGAACCCGGCACCAAAAACACCGAAGATGTGCGGAAATGTGAGTGTAAAAAAACACCGTCCTTACGGGGCCGGTGGATGAAAGAGCTTTTTTTATTTTTTGCGATTCTTCTGTGATTATTTTTTATGTTTGTGTGAGCACATCTGTTATGATGTGCTCAATACTTTCCGGGTCTCCTTCGTCCAAAGCATATCTTGGGCAAAAGAGACTGGCGTCCGGACCAAACGCTTCCGGACACCGAAATCTTTCTTGGCAGATGATGCAAATGGCACCATCCACCATCCCTCCGGCAGTAATAATATCTGCTGCCGTTTTGGGATCCCGTAGGTATCCCAATTTTGAATCTGCTGTTTTTTCTCTCATCTCTATTCCTTTCCTTTTTCCGATTCTTCCCAAGATAAATACTACCCATAGTTTAGTGTTTCGTCAATAGAGAGGTTGGAGAAACCCCCGCCCGCGCTGTCGCGCGGGCGGGGGTTTCAAACCAAACGCTACTCTTTATACTACTCTTTTATCTGTTCACGCACACGTTCAATATATCGTGCTGCCGCTTGCTGACCGCCCAACCCAAATGCCAAACCGATGGCAAGGGAGATGGCAACCACAATACCGGTAAACAATGTCTGCACAAAGCCCGGCGCAACCTGCAGTTGATGCAGTGCCGCAAGAATTGCAAACACCCAAATAGACCATCGCGCCACCGCGCCGAGGAAATTTGCCGATACGAGATGTGCCGCGCGAGCGGAACCCACAACTACACGATGTGCCGCCTCCGCAAGAACAGCGGCAACAAGCAAAATAAGTACGGCAACGATAACCTGTGGCAAGTAACTCAACACCACCTCACGAAGGAAAATATTCACCTGCGTCAGCTGAAGAATGTTAAGAGATGCAATCAAAAAGACCACAATAAAGAACCACTTCACCAAAAGCCCTATAAATCTCCCGGAAGAAAGTTTAAATCCGGCACGCTCAAGAACACGCTCAAGCCCTGCAGCGCGCAATGCCTGATCAAAACGAAGTGCATCAATAATCTGTGCAACAACTCTTCCAACACCGACACCGATAAGCCAACCAATAATGAAAATGATAATGGCAACGATAAGGTTTGGAATATATTGCAACGAACCGGACAGCATGCTCTGAAACGATTGGTTCAAAACATCAGCCCATGTAGTAAATGTCATAATATCAATAAAGGATAAATTATTCTAATAAAGCCGGTACTAACAACCAAGCTTTATATAGTGTAGCAAAAAAACACCCACGCTGTGATGGATGTGTGGATAAATACTTGTACTATGACATCCCTATCTTGTCAAGAATGATACGGTGAGAATAGTCAAACACATCGCGCAACAGCCTGTCATAGACACCGGAGCGATAACGAAAATCAGGAGTTGCAAAAGATGCGTAACGAATCTCTCTTCCCAAATCGGCCTCTATGGTGTGAATCATTGTGGAAAGCATTCGCTCATCCAATTTATCTCCTACAATCAATAAATCTATTTTCGGCTCAACCGCGCCGGAGAAAAGTCCGGTGAGCACCACCAAGCGAAGGGTGCCGGTGCGACGTAAAAGCGTAAGAATATCGCGTGACTCAACCACAGTTGTGTCCCGTACAAATGCGGCAAGTGCATCAACGTATTGATATTGTTTGTTAAGGCGATATTTTACATCATGCCCGCTTCCCTGCCTGCGAATAACACGCGCATGAATAAGCACGGCAAGCTCCTTGCGAACGTTCAGCGGAGTTGTCTTTGTGCGAAAGGATATTTCTTGCGTCGTGTATGCTGTATTCTCATTGAAAAAGAATAGGCGCAGTAATTTCAACCGGGCGGCTGAGCTAAACAATTTTGCAAGTGTGTGCATAATTTTCATATTGTACTAGTTATGGCGTCAGAAACCAAGGCTTTTACAAAATACGTAAAATACTGTAGAAAATACCCCCGCGACGGCGGAGCCGTCGCGGGGGTATTTTATTTTGCACAAACCTGCTTACTTGAAAGTGACTTTCGCACCTGCCGCCTCCATTTTTCCCTTCAGCTCTTCCGCATCTTCTTTCTTCATGTCTTCTTTCAAGACTGAAGGAATACCATCTACGAGATCTTTCGCTTCTTTCAGCCCAAGAGCGAGTGCTTCTTTCACCGCCTTGATAACTGAAATTTTATTTGCGCCCATATCGGATAGCTCAACGGTAACCGTACTCTTTTCCTCTTCACCGCCGGCGGAGCCGGCGCCGGGTGCCGCCACTGCAACTGCCGCCGCCGACACACCGAATTTCTTTTCCAACACCTTCACCAATTCCGAAAGCTCAAGTACGGACATATTTTCAACTTCCTCTACGAGCTTCTTGAATTGTTTCGGTACTGCAACTTCCTCGGAAGAATCTTCTTTGGAATCCTCCTTCGGTGCTTCTTCTTGTTTTTTGTCGGAAGTATCCGGTTCTGAAGGTGCTTGCGCTTGATCTTCTTTTACCTCTTCCTTGGGGGCCTCCGCCTCAACGGCATCCTCCTGTTTTTTTGGTTCATCAGACATAATAATGTAATGTATAAATGTTAAATAAATTTGTATTCTCTTCTACCACTTACGCTTTTGCTGCACGAATTTGGTCAAGTGCAATCACCAACCCCGCAATGGGAGAGTTAATCACATTAACAAACATGCCACGCAATACTGGCATTGATGGAATAATTGAGAGCGATTGCATATACGCCGCATCAACATACGCACCATTAAAAACACCCCCCTCAATAAAAAGAGTGTCTTTCTTTTTCGCGCCCTGCTCTCTTATCGCGCGCGCCGGAGCAATTTCATCCTCATCACTCCATACAACCGCTATTTTCCCCGGAAGTTCCGAGAGCTCACCTTTATAGCCGTGCTCATTTAACGAACGTGCGATAAGTGTTTTCTTCGCGACATAGTAACCGATATTCTCATCACGCAATGCCTTACGAATAGCAGATGTTTCGGAAACCGACAGTCCGAAAAAACGAGCAAATACCACCGTCTTGGCTTCTTTAAGCGCCTCTGAGAGTGTTTGAATGATTTGCTGTTTTTTTGTTTTATTAATTGCCATAATTATTTTAGTACGAGAACGAAAAAAGCCCCTTGACGGGACTTTTGGCATGGAGACTTCGACCTGAGCAACGCCATAGGCGGAACTCATTTCGTCCCTCGGTAGGTCTTATGAGTGCCTACTGTCTTCAGTCCGTACTCAAACACAATACCACAGTCCCTCCCGCGCGCAAAGCGCGCGGGAGGGACTGTGGTCGGGAACTCACAATCACCGCGCAAGCAAGCTTGCGCGGTGATTGTGAGTCAAAATTCTCAAACTTCTCACTTAAAACGAAACGCGTGGAGAATCTGTGTCGCAAGTTCATCATGGTCAACAGAGGATACCATGATTATATAGGCATTATTATGAAAAATCGCCTCAAAGTATG
>VAPM010969175.1_pt1 | contig 11753 bp, 8 predicted proteins | sample 3395091 | NCBI WGS metagenome assembly VAPM01 (sample SAMN08290445, study PRJNA428436) | hydrothermal vent metagenome | isolation source: Deep-sea hydrothermal vent chimney 3 | place: Pacific Ocean: Juan De Fuca Ridge | reverse complement strand
TTATTGTTTATTGTTTATTGTTTATTGTTTATTGTTTATTGTTTATTGTTTATTTTTTTAGAATGGTTAATGTGAATACATAACCAGCGTTTTAGTTTATAGTGCGGCTTTGTTAATTCAATATTTAAAATTTTGATTGTTAGAGGATATTGCACGGTGCACACTGTTTTTAGTCAATTGTGCAACTTGCAATTTTTTAGTGATTATAGTTTAATCAAACGAAGATTTTGTAAGCCGGTTATGGGTTGTTAGCTCAGTTGGTAGAGCAGGGGACTCTTAATCCCTTGGTCGAGAGTTCGAGTCTCTCACGACCCACCATTTTTTTATTATTACTTTACAGTTTATTGTCTGGCGTTTTTTTTGCTCAGGTTTTAAAACTGGCCATCATTTGTGTTAGCTCTGCTGCTAGTCGTTCTAAATCTTGACTGGATGCTGCGGTATGTTCGGCACCTTCGGCGGCTTGCACCGACAGGGTGCTGATAGATGAAATGTTATTATTAATTTCTTCGGCCACAGAAGATTGTTCATCTGCTGCACTGGCAATTTGAGTATTCATTTCAACAATTTGTGATACGGCTGCGGTAATGGCACTGAGTGCTGCGTCTGCACCTTGTGCTTTTTCCACCGTGCTTTGGGTTTTTTCTTCGCTTTGTTTCATGGCGGTTACCGCTGATTTAGCGCCTGCCTGTAAGCTTTCAATCATGTTTTGAATTTCCTGGGTGGACTCCTGAGTACGGCTGGCGAGGGTACGGACTTCATCTGCAACAACTGCAAAGCCGCGACCTTGTTCACCGGCACGTGCGGCTTCGATAGCGGCATTCAGTGCGAGTAAGTTGGTTTGTTCGGCAATTCCTTTTATTACATCGAGTACGCTACCAATTTTATCGGCATCGTCTTCTACTTTATGGATAACCTCGGCGGTATTATGAACTTCGTCGGCCAGGTCATTAATGGCAGAAATTACCTGATTAACGACGGTTTGTCCGTTGGATGATTCGGTGTCGGCCTGTTGTGCGGCGTTGGATGCTTCTGATGCGTGACGTGCAACTTCCTGAACGGTAGACGCCATTTCATTAATGGCGGTTGCAACTTGTTCTATTTTTGATTCCTGCTGGTTAACATTGAGTTTAGTATCAACGCTTATTTCTGACAGTTGTTGTGCTGATGTTGCCAGTTGTTGTCCGGATTTACTCGCTTCACTGATAAGTGACTGAATTTTTCCGACAAACTGATTAAATGCTCGGGCAAGTTGTGCGCCTTCATCGTTGCCTGTTTCATCTAATCGACTGGTTAGGTCACCTTCACCGCTGGCGATATTATCGAGTGAGTTAATAATTCCACGGAGTGTTTTTTTAATGAGTTTGGTAATTAAAAAAGCGACAGCAATGGTTAGACCAATAATAATAAAGGCAAAGACAAATGAATTGAAAATAGCATTTGTGCTTGCTTCAAGCATATCCCTTTGTATTTGAGCAACATCTTTTTCTTCTTTTAATACAAGTTTTTGTACCGCAATGCGAACCTGACGCCAGTGCGGGTGTTCGGTTGATTTTAGTAAATTTTTTGCATTCTCAACATTACCTTTTTTCATTAACTTTAATATTTCTAGTTTAGCAGTTCGAGTTTGCCGCCAATGTTTTTTTATTTTGCTTAATAATTGTTGTAGTTCGGTGTTATTTGTTGCGAGTAATTCCGCTTTCTCAAGAGCAAGATCAAAACGTTTGATTGCTTTGGGGACCACGGTATAAGGTTTGGTGATTTTGGGACGAAGCACGAGGTTTCTGAGTGCGACGCCAGATAATAAACCGTCTGCAAACATGGTTTGGTAAGCATGTTGACGTGTGTAATTTTGTTGAAAAAACTGTTCGAATTTAGCACTAATGGATTGTGTTGCACTAAGTGATATCCACATCCCGACAAGATAAAAGGCAATGACAGTACCAAAAGCGATACCGAGTTTTGTGGTAATGGTTAATTTTTTCAAGATGTTTATGCTCCCAATAGACTACCGCCAATATTGCACGGCTGTGTTTAAAATATATCGGCAAGATATTGAAAATCTGAAGTGTTTATTACGTTTTTTACAGGGAAAATAAGAGCTGTTATTCGGGGCTATTTGTCGCAAATAGAATTTGATTTATACTAGCTATATCGAGGTGCTCGCGCATTGTTCGGGCGAGTCGGTTAATTTCAGATTCGCGGATCTGGTGGTAATCGGGGGTGTCGGGGTTACTCAGGCCAGCCCATTTTAGCAAGCTGTTGCAGGCTTCTCTGTTTTCAAACAAACCATGCAAGTAGGTGCCGAGGATTAAGCCATCGTCAGAAATAGCACCATCAGTTGTTTCGTTTAGTGGGTGCTGAGTAAATGTAACGGCTGGGTAATTGAGTGCCTCGCCGTTGCTGGTGCCCATATGAATTTCGTAGCCGGTCACTTTTGCGTTGTCGATTGCGAGTGTTCCCTCGACCTGGGTGAGTTTTTTGTTGGCTTCTAAATGCGTTTCAAAATTCAGCAAGCCTAAGCCTTTTGCTGAGCCGGCTTTTCCCTCTAAACCTAAGCGGTCGTGGATGTGTTGGCCGAGCATCTGGAAGCCACCACAAATACCAATCAGTTTGCCGTTATAGCGTAAGTGTTTAGAAATGGCTTGTTGCCAGCCTTGCTCAATAAGCCAGTTTAGATCGTGGCGAACACTTTTACTGCCGGGTAGAATAATTAAATCGGCGGTGGGGATGTTACTGGTCGAGTTAAGAGCCGCAGCATCAATAAATTCAAAATCAACATTGGGATGCAGGCGCAATGGATCGAAATCGGTATGGTTACTAATGCGTGGTAGCACCGGCACAATAACTTTTAATTTGCGCTCGCTAAGCACTTGCCGGTTGTTCAGGCTATCTTCAGCTTCTAAATGAAAGTTTTTTATATATGGTAGGGTGCCAAGAACGGGAACCTTGGTTTTTTCTTCCAGCCAGTCAATGCCGGGTTGCAGTAAGCTGATATCGCCGCGAAAGCGGTTAATAATAAAGCCCTTAACGCGGGCTTTTTCGGTTGGGCTGAGTAGTTCAAGGGTTCCGACGAGGTGGGCGAACACACCGCCGCGATCAATGTCGGCAACGATAACCACCGGGCAGTCTATTTTTTCTGCAAAGCCCATGTTGGCAATATCTCGATCGCGTAAATTAATTTCTGCCGGGCTGCCGGCACCTTCTACAATAATGGCATCGTGTTTGTTGGCGAGTCGCTGGTAAGATTCGATGACCGAGTGCATTGCAACGGGTTTGTATTGATGAAAGGCTTTGGCGTCCATGTCGGTTAAGGCCTTGCCTTGAATAATTACCTGAGCGGCGGTATCGGTGTTGGGTTTGATTAAAACAGGATTCATATCGGTATGGGGTTCGAGCCCGGCCGCCTGTGCCTGTACGGCCTGGGCGCGACCAATTTCACCGCCGTCGATGGTTACGGCGCTATTCAGTGCCATATTTTGCGGTTTAAACGGGGCAATATTTTTACCTTGCTGCATCAACAAGCGGCATAAACCACTTACCACTGTACTTTTGCCGGAGTCTGAAGTGGTGCCTTGTATCATGAGGGTGGGGTGCTTAGAAATTTTCTTAGTCATTATTTATTAGCTTGAGTGCGACTTCAGGTAAACTAGTTGCCATGATAACCGAATTACAAGTTTTAGTGGCAGTCCTGTTAGATACTTTATTAGGTGAGCCGAAACGCTGGCATCCTTTAGCGGGTTTTGGCTGGCTTGTTGTTCGTATCGAATTATTTTTTTATGAGAATAAGCAAACAAGTGTTTACCAGCAAAAGCTAAGAGGTTTTTTAGCCTGGTGCTTAAGTGTTTTACCTATTGTTTTTCTTGTTTATGTTCTAACCCGATTGGAAAGCAATATAAGCATTATTTTCGAAGTGCTATGTCTTTATTTTGCCCTGGGTAGCCGCAGCCTGGCGCAACATGCTACGGCGGTGGCGAATGCACTCACTCAAAATAATATCGAGCAGGCACGTTTTCAGATTCAAATGATGGTGAGTCGCGATACTGAACAAATGCAAGATAGCGATATTAGTCGTGCGACGATAGAATCTGTTTTAGAAAATGGTAATGATGCTATTTTTGGTGCGATTTTCTGGTTTTTAATTTTGGGTGCGCCAGGGGTTATTTTATATCGGTTGGCTAATACACTGGATGCTATGTGGGGTTATAAAAATAATCGTTATCATGCCTTTGGCTGGTTTGCCGCGCGTATAGACGACCTTCTAAACTGGTTGCCTGCCCGGTTGGCTGCCACAACCTACGCCATTATTGGTAATACCCGCAGCGCTTTTGTTTGCTGGAGAACACAGTCTAAGCTGTGGAAGGGAATAAATCCTGGCGTGGTGATGTCAAGTGGTGCGGGGGCTTTGGGTTTAACCTTAGGGGGTATTGCAAGGTATCATGGCAGGAAGGAACTGAGGCCACTACTGGGTGAGGGTAAAAAACCTAATGCTATCAGTATAAAAAAGAGCATTCAACTTGTTCAAAAAAGTTTATGGTTATGGCTTGTTATTATTTTTATCGAAGGGGTTTTAACGCTGGTATTACTTAAATAATATCACTGCTGTCCCGTTAACTTATGAATAAGATATTTTTATGATGCCTCTTTAAGTAGTAAAAGAAAACATTAACTTCCTGGACATGAAATGGGTGTGAGTTTGGTCGTTGCGAGCGATAGGCGCGGCAATCTTGTTTATATGGGGTATATTCCAGCAAGATTGCCGCGCCTATCGCTCGCAATGACCAGGCTTTCTATATTCAAAGCAGGGGCTTAAAGTTAACGGGACAGCAGTGAAATAATATCATTATTTAATATCATGCTGAGTTATGTTTTGGTAAGATGCCGCCTTGCTTGAATTAGTGCCGTAGGTCTAAGCAAGTAAAACTCCTCCTTAGAAAGCCAAGGGATGTTTTAAATTTACTTTTAACATCATCTAAGAGCTTGATATAATAGAGTCTATCTGCGGAAGTGGCGAAATTGGTATACGCGCCGGTTTTAGGTACCTGTGTCGCAAGGCGTGTGGGTTCGAGTCCCACCTTCCGCACCAAATTTAAACTATAAGTTATTGATATTAAGAGGTTTATGAGTATGCAAGTTTCTGTCGAAACAACTCAGGGGCTAGAACGCCGCATGATGGTTGAAATTGAAGAGTCAAAAGTGGCCGAAGCCGTGGAAACACGCTTAAAAAGCATGGCGAAAACAACTAAAATTAAAGGTTTTCGAGCCGGTAAAGTCCCTTTCAAAGTTGTAAAACAACATTATGGCAGCCAGGTTCGTCAGGAAATTGTGAGTGACCTTGTTCAATCAACCTTCTATGAAGCGGTTACACAGGAAAAACTGCGTCCTGCGGGTGGCCCAACTATTGGCAACGACCTGGTTGCTACCGATGGTTTGAAATATACCGCAATTTTTGAAGTGTACCCTGAAGTTGAAATCGTGAGTTTTGAGGGTGTTTCAATCGATAAAGATAGCGCAGAAATTACAGATGCAGATGTTGACGAAATGATTGAAACCATTCGTAAACAGAACAAAACATGGGAAGACGCTGACCGGGCATCTGAAGATGGTGATCAGCTAACCGTTGATTTTGCAGGCGTCGTAGACGGTAAAGCCTTCGAAGGTGGAACCGGTACTGATATGGCGGTTGAAATCGGCTCAGGCCGTATGATTGCTGGTTTTGAAGATGGCTTAAAAGGCTTAAAACAAGGCGATGACGCTACTCTGTCGTTAACCTTCCCTGACAATTACCCCCAAAAAGAACTTGCCGGCAAGCCTGTCGAATTTAAGATTACGGTTAAAAAGGTTGAGCAAGTTGCGCTCCCCGAAGTAGACGAAGAGTTTGCGAAAAAAATGGGTGTGGAAGATGGCAACATCGAGCAAATGCGCAAGGATATTCAGGATAATATGCAGCGTGAACTTGATACCAAAATTAAAACAAATTTAAAACAAGTGGCAATGGATAAGCTTATTGATCTACATAATATGGAAGTACCCAAAGCATTAACCGATCAGGAATCAACAGTTTTAATGCAGCAAATGCAGCAGAATTTAACCAGCCAGGGTATGAATGCTGCTGATGTTAAATTAAACCCTGATATGTTTAAAGATCAGGCTGTACGACGGGTAAGCTTAGGCTTAATCATGGCTGAAATTGTAAAAGACAATGACATCAAAGTTGATGATAAGAAAGTAAAAGCCAAAGTAGAAGAAATTGCCGAGCCTTATGAACAACCTGAACAGGTTGTTGCCTGGTATTATGGTGACAAGCAGCGCTTAAATGAAATTGAGTCGCTTGTTTTTGAAGAGCAAATTATTGAATGGCTGTTGTCAAAAGTAACAGTAAACGAAAAATCAAAGAAATTCAAAGAGTTAATGCAGCCGGAAGCAAAACCAGCAGAAGCTTAAAGTGATTAAAAAAGTCGGGTAAGTTAATGTAAATTAGAGTAAAGGAAATTTCTTTATGACCGATAAACACTTAGACAAATGAATATAATTAGGAGAACAAACAGGTATGCAGCAGGATAATATGGATATTCGTTCACAAATGGTGCCCATGGTTGTCGAAACCACGGCTCGCGGAGAACGTGCCTATGATATTTACTCGCGACTGCTTAAAGAGCGTGTGATATTTTTAGTTGGCCCGGTTGAAGATCATATGGCGAACTTGGTGGTTGCACAAATGTTGTTTCTGGAATCAGAAAATCCTGATAAAGATATTCATTTATATATTAATTCTCCAGGTGGTTCAGTGACAGCGGGTTTATCAATATACGATACGATGCAGTTTATTAAACCGGACGTTAGTACGATGTGTATTGGCCAGGCAGCGAGTATGGGCGCGGTGCTATTAACAGGTGGCGCAAAAGGTAAACGCTTTATTTTACCTCATTCTCGCACTATGATTCACCAGCCTCTTGGCGGCTTCCAGGGGCAGGCGACCGATATCGAAATACACGCCAAAGAAATACTGGACGTCCGTGACCGTTTAAACAAGATTCTTGCGGATCACAGCGGGCAAGATATGGATACGATTAAAAATGATACTGATCGTGATAACTTTATGAGCGCTTCGGAGTCAGTAGGATATGGCCTAGTTGATAAGGTTATTGATAAGCGGGATGTTTCAAAATCGAAAGATTAAGCGCGATTTGTTGTTTTGAAATGAGTCGTTATTGATAAAAACAGCGGTTAGTCAAGTCTCTTTTTTTAAATTAAGGACTTGAAAAGCAATGAAAAACAACGCATGGTATACGACTATTATTTGTAAAGTTAAGAGGCATGGCAGATGAGTGATGACAAGCAGAATTCAGGCGATAACGGTAAACTACTGTATTGCTCTTTCTGTGGCAAAAGCCAGCACGAAGTTCGCAAGCTTATAGCAGGCCCTTCGGTTTTTGTTTGCGATGAATGTGTTGAACTTTGTAACGACATTATTCGGGAGGAAGTGCAGGATCAAGATGCTTCCAGTAATGGGGAAAAGTTACCAACGCCCCAGGAAATCAGTGGCATTCTTGACGAGTACGTAATAGGTCAGCCACGTGCAAAAAAAGTATTAGCGGTTGCTGTTTATAATCACTATAAACGTCTCGAAACTGGTCAGAAGAAAGATGACGTTGAATTATCTAAAAGTAATATCCTTTTAATTGGCCCAACCGGTTGTGGTAAAACACTTTTGGCTGAAACGCTTGCGCGTATGTTGAATGTACCCTTTACTATTGCTGATGCAACAACCCTGACCGAAGCTGGTTATGTTGGTGAAGATGTAGAAAATATTATTCAGAAGTTATTACAAAAATGCGACTACGATGTTGAAAAGGCGCAGACTGGTATTGTTTACATTGATGAAATTGATAAAATTTCCCGTAAGTCAGATAACCCATCTATTACTCGTGATGTATCGGGTGAAGGCGTACAGCAAGCTTTATTAAAATTAATTGAAGGCACGGTTGCTTCTGTTCCACCTCAAGGTGGACGCAAACATCCGCAGCAGGAATTTTTACAGGTTGATACGGGTAATATCCTCTTTATCTGTGGTGGTGCATTTGCCGGCCTAGATCGCATTATTCGAGACCGTTCAGAAAAAGGCGGCATTGGTTTCGGTGCCGAAGTAAAAAGTAAGGACGACTCAAAAACAATCAGTGATGTATTGCATGAAGTTGAACCAGAAGATTTAACTAAATATGGATTAATACCAGAGTTTGTTGGTCGTCTTCCTGTTGTTGCAACGCTTAGTGAGTTAGATGAAGATGCATTAATACAAATATTAACTGAACCCAAAAATGCCTTAACCAAACAATATCAAAAAATGTTTGAAATGGAAGGCGCTGAACTTGAATTTAGAATTGATGCCTTACGTGCTATTGCGCAACGTGCAACAGAACGTAAAACAGGTGCACGTGGCTTGCGATCTATTCTTGAGCATGTGTTACTTGATACGATGTATGAATTACCTTCGATGGAGCATCTTGATAAAGTTGTAATAGAAAAATCGGTGATAGATGAAAGTGGTAAGCCGTTGTTTATCTATGAAGGTAGTGATACGCGCAAGACTTCATCTGAAGAACATTAGTCTTCTTCAATAAATTCAATTCAGGGATTGAAACGTCCCTTTGATGGCACCATATCTAAAGGGAATGAGTACACTTAAAAGTGAGAGAAAAACGTGTCTGAATTAATTGAAGATCAAATGTCTGCTATCCCTGTATTACCCTTACGTGATGTGGTTGTTTACCCACACATGGTCATCCCGTTATTTGTTGGTCGTGATAAATCCATAAAAGCCCTTGAAGCAGCAATGGAAAATGATAAACAAATTTTACTGGTCGCTCAAAAAAGTGCCTCTCAAGATGAACCAGAAATTGATGATGTTTACCGCATGGGAACGGTTGCAAGTATTCTTCAACTATTGAAACTCCCGGATAATACGGTAAAAGTTTTAGTCGAAGGCAATAAACGTGCACGCATTGTTCACTTTTTAAATTCAGAAGAATATTTTACCGCGCAAGTTCTGGAAAATGATGATGACATTCTTGATGATAGAGAGTCAGAAGTTTTAGTTCGCTCTCTTACAACGCAGTTTGATCAGTACGTTAAATTAAATAAAAAAGTCCCACCTGAAATTCTTACTTCTTTGTCGAGTATTGATGACCCAGGCCGATTGGTTGATACCATTGCGGCGCATATGGCGCTTAAAGTTGAAGAAAAACAAACTGTACTTGAAATAGAATCATTAAAGGAACGTTTTGAACATTTAATGGGTTTAATGGAATCCGAGATTGATCTACTACAGGTTGAAAAACGTATTCGTGGACGTGTGAAACGTCAAATGGAAAAAAGCCAACGTGAATATTATCTAAATGAACAAATGAAAGCGATTCAAAAAGAATTGGGTGACATGGAAGATGTGCCTAATGAAATAGAAGAGCTTGAACAAAAAATTGAAACAGGTGGTTTATCAAAAGAAGCTAAAACCAAAGCAAAATCCGAACTTCAAAAGCTAAAAATGATGTCGCCGATGTCGGCAGAAGCGACTGTTGTCAGAAATTATCTTGACTGGGTTCTCGGCCTTCCATGGAAAAAACGTTCTAAAGTCAGACATGATCTGGCCAAGGCAGAAGATGTTTTAGAAGAAGATCACTATGGTCTGGAAAAAGTTAAAGAACGAATTTTAGAATACCTAGCTGTGCAGCAGCGTATGAAACAAATGAAGGGGCCTATTCTTTGTCTCGTTGGCCCGCCGGGAGTGGGTAAAACATCACTGGGTAAGTCTATCGCACGTGCGACCGGGCGCAAGTATATGCGCATGGCTTTGGGAGGTGTGAGAGATGAAGCTGAAATTCGTGGCCATCGTCGTACTTATATTGGCTCGATGCCGGGTAAGATTGTGCAAAATTTAACGAAAGTGGGTACCAAAAACCCACTGTTTTTACTCGATGAAATTGACAAAATGGCGATGGATTTTCGTGGTGACCCTGCCTCAGCTTTGCTTGAGGTATTAGACCCAGAACAAAACCATACTTTTAACGATCACTATCTGGAAGTGGATTATGATTTGTCCGAGGTTATGTTTGTTGCAACCTCCAATACAATGAATATTCCAGGTCCATTGCTCGATAGAATGGAAGTGATTCGATTATCGGGTTATACAGAAGATGAAAAAATAAAAATTGCTTTAAATTATTTAGTAGAAAAACAAATTAAAAGCAATGGATTAAAAGAAGAAGAGATTAGCATCCACGACGATGCCATTCGCGATATTATTCGCTACTATACCCGTGAAGCAGGAGTGCGAAATCTGGAACGTGAAATTGCTAAAATTTGTCGAAAAGTGGTTAAAGAAATTCTTTTAGAGAAGGATCTGAATTCGGTTGAGATTACGCCTGAGAACCTTGATACCTATCTTGGGGTGCAACGTTTTCGTTATGGTCGGGCTGAGGAAAAAGATCAGGTTGGCCAGGTAACGGGTTTAGCCTGGACCGAAGTTGGTGGAGAGCTCTTAACCATTGAAACAGCTCTTATGACGGGCAAAGGCAAACACAGCGTAACCGGGCAGTTAGGCGATGTGATGAAAGAATCAATAGAGGCCGCGATGACAGTCGTTAGAAGTCGTGCGAGTGTGCTTGGTATTAAACAGGAAACTTTTGAAAAGAATGATATTCATGTTCATGTACCAGAAGGCGCTATTCCAAAAGATGGGCCAAGCGCGGGTGTTGGTATGTGTACTGCACTGGTTTCTGCTTTCGCCGGTATTCCGGTAAAAGCGGATGTTGCCATGACTGGTGAAATCACTTTACGTGGCCAAGTGTTGCCTATTGGTGGTTTGAAAGAAAAACTTCTTGCGGCAAGACGTGGAGGCATAAAAACTGTTATTATTCCACATGAAAATGAGCGCGATTTAACAGAAATTCCTGACACAATTACCAATGAATTAGATATAATACCCGTTCAATGGATTGAGCAAGTTCTGGATATTGCTTTGCAGTACAAACCAGAGCCAATTGATGATAAAGAAAAAGTTGGGGAAAATTCGAGTAAAACGGATAAAGATAAACCTAACGCATTACGAACGCATTAAAATTATCAATTAGAAATTAGCGCTGTTATTACCATGTTAATAGATGGTGGTAGCTAACTTTTATGTTGTGAGTTGAGTATATATTTCAATATCTTTGATATAGTATTTATTTCCAACAATAATTAAAAAACGTACCCGTTCTTTTAACGGTTTAAATTAACACCTGTATTTAAGGGGAAAACAAGTGAATAAATCAGAATTAATTGATGCAGTAGCTGAAGGCTCTGATATCTCAAAAGCGGCGGCTACACGTGCTGTAGATGCTGTTATAGAAGGAATTACTGGTGCTTTAGTAAAGGGTGAGCAAGTTACCCTAGTGGGTTTTGGAACCTTCTCTGTGAAAGATAGAGCTGCACGTACTGGCCGTAATCCACGTACGGGTGAACCGATTCAAATTAAGGCATCAAAAAATCCAGGATTTAAAGCTGGTAAAGCTTTAAAAGATGCCGTAAACTAGCGCGCCTTCAAAGCGGGTGCTTAGCTCAGCTGGGAGAGCATCGCCCTTACAAGGCGAGGGTCGGGGGTTCGATCCCCTCAGCACCCACCAAACATAGGACCGGTAGTTCAGCTGGTTAGAATGCCGGCCTGTCACGCCGGAGGTCGCGGGTTCGAATCCCGTCCGGTCCGCCATATGTTGGAAAGG
>VAPM010574787.1_pt1 | contig 11760 bp, 9 predicted proteins | sample 3395091 | NCBI WGS metagenome assembly VAPM01 (sample SAMN08290445, study PRJNA428436) | hydrothermal vent metagenome | isolation source: Deep-sea hydrothermal vent chimney 3 | place: Pacific Ocean: Juan De Fuca Ridge | reverse complement strand
TCACTATAGATTGCGTTGCCGGGGTTTAGCTTCATGATCGATTTGGCTGTCACCGACTTGCCGGAGCCACTTTCACCCACAAGCCCCATTACTTCGCCTGCCTCAAGCGAGAACGACACATCATCCACCGCAGTGATCCGGCCTTCGTCGGTGTCAAATTGCAGGGTCAGGTTTTCAACGTCTAAAAGTCGGCTCATTTTTTGGTATCCCCATAAGGATCCGCGGCATCGCGCAATCCGTCACCGACGAATACGAATGCAAGCACAAGGGTTATGAAGAAAATCACCGGGATAAAATACCATTGGTAATTCAGCAAAACATCCGCCGACGTCACACTTTGCAGCATTACCCCCAGCGAATTTACCGGGTCTTTCAGACCCAGCCCGATAAAGCTAAGGGCGGTTTCTGACAGCACCATATAGGGAAATGAAATCACCAGATCGACGATGATGTAGCTGGTGAAACTGGGCAGAAGGTGTTTACGGATAATGTGACTGGGTGAGGCGCCGCAAAGCTGTGCCGCCAGCACATATTCCTGATTTCGTTCGGTCAGCAAATGTGTACGGACACGGCGGGCCAGGGTGGGCCAGCCAATGAAGCCAAGGATCATCGAGATGAATAAAAACCTGGTCTCGGCGCTCCATTCAATCGGGATGAAGGCAGATAGTGCCATGAAGAGCGGGATGGCCGGGATCGTTCGCACCGCATCAGTAATCATCTGCAAGATGGAGTCTATCCAGCCGCCATAATACCCCGAAATACCACCGATGATCAGCGCCAGAAAAAAGGCAATGAAAACGCCGATGGTCCCCACTGCAAGGGACGTATTTATGGCGTGGAATGTGCGCGAAAAGATGTCTTTACCGCCGTTATCTGTGCCAAATAGATGTATCTTTCCCTGATCCACCCCAAACAGATGCCTGTTACCGGAGATACCAAAAAGTTTGTACTTATCGCCTTTGGGAAAGAACGTCACATACCGGCGTGCGTCGCGGTCAATTGTTGTGACCCATCTGAAATTAGTTGCAGCAGAGCGCACCCTGCTTGGCGTGTAAATAAACGGTCGTATGGAAAAACCGTTTTCATCCCAGAATTTTGGAATTTGCGGCGCACCGTTTTGATAGTCCACATTACGCCCGGCAATCGTTGGGTCATAGGGAGTCAGGAACGGTGCAAACAAACCAGACAGGATCAACACCACCAATACGATAACACCGGCCATCGCCGCTTTTTGTTTTTTGAACCGCGTCCAGATCAGCTGACCTTGTCCGGCAGTGAAATATGCCTCTTTCAGGCTTTGCTCACTTTCGGGATTGATTGTTGTTGTATCTGTCATTTTGCCTATCCCAATATACTGCGGCGAACGCGTGGATCGGTCAGTGCCAGAATGATGTCAGTGACAAAATTCAGCGCAACGATACTGGCGGTCAACATGAATATGATTGCCCCAGCAAGTTGCTGGTCATTGGATCGCGCCAGCGAATCCAACAATAACGCCCCGGCTTCGGTCAGGGTCAGGATCAGCGCAATTATCGGCAGTTCATTGAAAATCCGGTTCAGGTCAAAGCCAAGCGAGTTGATGATTGGCCCCAATGCATGGCGCGCCGGATACCGCCACAATAACCGGCGCCCGGCTACACCGCGCGCCGAGGCGGCGGTAACGTAAAGCTTGCCTATTTCATCAGACATAAGCGCGCGCACAGTTTGAATAGCAAAGGCTGTGGCAGACCAGGCCAGAACGAACACCGGCAACCAGATATGCCCCAGGAAATCTTTGACCCTGGCCCAGGACCAGGGCACATCTCGAAACTCTTTCGAAAACAGACCTGTCAAAGTATCGCCAAAGAAAACCGTTGCGAACAACATGATCATCAGCGCCAACAGAAAGTTTGGCATTGCCAGGCCCAGATAGCTAACCAGACGCAATGAGTTATTCAGTGTGGCGTTGTTTGATGTCGCTGAAATAATACCTACTGGGATCGCGATAACATAGGCTACCAGCAATGATGCCAGGCAAATCCCAAGGCTTATATAAAATTTCTGTCCAAGAAGTTGGCTGATGTTAACGCGCAGGATGCAGCTATCGCCAAAATCACCCTGAAAGGCGTTGAAAATCCATGTTACCCAGCGGGTAATATAGGGTTTATCCAGTCCAAGTCGAATTCGCTCGGTCTCAATATCAGCAATTGAAATCCCGCTGCCGGTGGTGTTCTTGAAGGCAAGGTAGCGTTCGGCACAATCGCCGGGCACCAGTTCCATCAGGCTAAAAACAATGAAGGACACCAGGATCAGTGTGAACATTGCCAGAAATGCGCGCACAAATGCGAAACGAAGAAACTGGACCATAGGCTTTTCGCCCCCCTGATTTTTTTTCACTACCCGGTTTGCGACATGGGTAGATTATTATTGTGGCCACGGGCGCGCAGTTATGCGCCCGTGGCAATATCAAACCGTGGTTGGACTATTCGTCCAGGAACCACTGAGTAGCCCGGTAAGGATAGGTCCGGTAATACTCATAGGATTGCGTCTTGAACTCGGTGAAGTTTTTGAGGTCATTGTTGTGGTAAATCGGCGCAGGCGCCTGAACCACACCAATGAACAACAGGTTGCTCACCATATTTTCCACCAGACGTGCACCGGCACCATCAGATTCTGCAGATCCGGCTGCAGCTGACTGGAAGATGTTAATGTCAGCGATCATCTCTTTGACATAATCCGGTGGCTCAACGCCGCTGGCACCATTTGAGTCAACCCATTCGGCCCACAGCATACCTGTGCGGTGACCAAAGTAGTTTTCAAACGGAGGCACCCAAAGTTCATTATTCCCAAGAACAATGCCCATTGGCTGACCTTTGCGCCATGTGCCTACATCCAGTTTGTTGGTAGATTGCTGCGAACGATACTCATCCGGAGTAATCTCTTTCACGGAAGACTGGATGCCAACTTCGGCCCAGCTTTGGCCCACAAGTTCAACAACCTGACCGGCAATACCCTGAGTAGAGAATTGCAGGTTCAGCACCAGCTTATCGCCGTTCGGCAATTCGCGGAAACCATCACCATCGGTGTCCATCATGCCGACTTCGTCCAACAACGTGTTGGCCATTGCAGGATCATATTGTGCAAAGTACTGCGACCATTTTGGATCAACGAAACTTGGCGCAGGTGAGAAGCCGATATACTGCTTGGCTTCACCCAGACCGAAGAAAGCAACTTCGTTAATCTCATCGCGGTTGATTGCAACAGACATCGCCTGACGGAAACGCAGATCGCTGAACACTTTACGCTTTTCAGGATCTTCGTGGGTCAGGTTGAACGAAAAGTTTGCCATTGTAATCTCAGGCTTAAGTTCAACGGTAAAGTTGCCCTTTTCCTGATTTTCCAGCAGCAACGGAGCGGAAGGCAATTGTAGTGATTGTGCCTTATAGTCCACCTCAGAGTTCACCAGTTTCAGAATGCGAACTTCGTTCTCGTTCACGTAAATCTCATCCTGTTCATTGATATAGGGCAACTGATTGCCAGCTGTATCAATCTGGAAGAAATACGGGTTGGCTACGAAACGCCGGCCCTCGGTGGATTCAGAAGTAACAAAGTAGCTTTCAAGTGTTGGCACCGCATCCGCTGGCAGATTTGCCACCAGTTCAGGTTTGGCAAGCATCGGTGAGGGTGTGTCCGTCCAGTCCGAATTACCGTAATAGGCCGAAATTACCGCAAGACCGTTTTCAAATCCCAGCGCCTGTGCTTCTGCATCGGCGTTTTCATTGAATTCCGGATCCCATTTGCTCAGGAAATGCATGGGCTGAAAGCCTTGGGCAAATGACGTTGCAAAATGCGCCAACAGACCAGGCTTTGGGGCCGGCAGATTGAACACAACTGTGGTTTCGTCCGGTGTGTCAATGGTCATGCGTTCACCACCAACAAGAACATAGTCCTTGGGCTTGGCGATCACATTCTCATTCAGTGCCAGATTGTCGTACCAGTATTTTACATCGGCAGATGTAAATGGTGAGCCATCGGACCATTTGTGGCCTTTACGCAGGAAGAATGTCAGCTGGGTGAAATCATCATTCCATTCCCAATCCTTGGCGACGTTTGGCACGATGGTTTGCAGATCATCTGAAAACCGAACCAGATTTACGTGGCGAACAGACAAAAAGTCAGATGTACCGGCCTCTGGTGCGTTGGAAAGAACGTCAAGCGTTCCGCCGTACTTACCTACTTCATCATAGGGAACGACAACCAGTGGTTCTTCCGGCAGGCGCATTGCCAGTTCTGGCAAGGGACCATTGCCGCGGATTTTCGCGTTGTTGGCCTCGGCTGCCGGATTGCTCTGGAATGTCATCGTGCAACCAGCAGCATCCTGAAATGCTGACAGTTCATATTGTTGGCGGTATTTGCCTTCGGCAACCCCGCCCATATCGGCCAGCGTAATCCCTGGACAACCGGCATGCGCAGCAGCAGACGCGCCCCCGGTTAACGCCATGAGCGCGACCCCTGAATAGAGTGCTATTTTCATTATTGTTCCTCTCTGTTGATTAATGTCGAAAACATGTGGAATACAGATCGATTGCATTTGCATAGCTGTGACGGCATCAAATGCCGGCAGTTTGACCGAATATGAAAGCCTTTCGGTGGCAGACCAACAATATCCAGTTTTTTTCCTCCCCAGGAATTATCCAATGCAAATGCCGATTCTGTCAAATTCTGCAATGCCCCGCACACCTTGAATAGGATTGTACAGGGGACACCGCTCTGTCAAGATATTTTCAGATATATCGATCACTTACCGATGATACTGGTCGGATTTCCTGAATGTCATACTGCCAAATTCTGGCAATGGATGAGTCCAATTCAGCTAAATGGCAAATTTTAATAAAGTTCTTCGAATTTGTCAGGTGCTTTGTCTTTTATGTATTTGCCCGTCAAAAAATATGTAATTTGCCCGTCAAAAAAAATTAGGCCAGGTACCGTCTTTTAGAAACCGGTCGCGGTTGTGTGCCGCAACCGGTTGATATCTTAGGAAACTAGGGTTTTTCACCACGTGCCAAACGGGCGTTGATATCCGCTATAACCGCGGGTAACTCAACCAAACTGTCAATCACATAATGGGCCCCGGCCTGTTCAAGAATTTTGCGAGTATGGGCCATACGCGCCGCGATGTCGGCGTCAGACAGTGTTGCTTCTTCGTCTAGCGTGTTGATGTTCATGTAATTGGAATAGCGCACCAATCCAACGCCCCAGCACCCGGCATTCATCGCTTCACCAACACCGGAAACGGTATCGTCACATTTGACCACCGATTTTACGTCATCAATGCCCAGCAAATCCAGGTTTTTGAAAACCATATGCGGTGATGGTCGCGCACCGTTCAGCACTTCATCTCCGGCAACTGTGGCGTCAGGTGTAATGCCCTGCTTGATCACATCTGCCAACAGCACATCGACCATTACACGGGTAAAGCCAGTGGAAACACCGATCTTGATGCCCTCTGCCTGCAAATCGTTGCACACTTTTTTCACACCGGGCAGTAACGCTGTATATTTTGGTAAACATTCCAGCTGTGCCGGTACAAAATCAGTAAACATTGCATCAACATCAGCCTGGGTTGGTGGCTTGCCTTTGATCTTTTCCCAACGCGCTGCGATAACAGGATCCTGTGTCAGTTTCAGGATGTGAATATCCTTGCGCAGGCCCATGGGGCCGCGGGCCTCTTCCATGGAAATTTCAACGCCCTGGTTTTTGAAAACCTCGACGAAGACAACCGCTGGCGCGATGACATAGGCGTCGGCCAATGTGCCGCTCCAATCCAGTACGGCGCATTTGATTTTGCCGCGGTAGGTGCGCTCGAATGTGTATTCAGATGGTCCAGCCATGAAATATTCCTTTGATTTTCATGTTTCAGTTAAAAGGTTAAGCGGCCAGTTTGGCCCGTTCGATCAATGCAGATGCAGCGGGTGCCGCACTATCGACCCCCATATCTTTCAAGGTTTCACCAGCGGCTTTTACAACAAGGCGCATGACATTGCTGTCCATCTGGCCAATACAGCCAATGCGGAAACTATCAGCAACAGTCAGCTTGCCGGGGTAGATTATAAAACCTTTTGATTTCATGATGTTATAGAATTTTCCAAATTCAAACGCGCTGTCCGCCGGGCAGAAGAATGTTACGATAATTGACGACAACCAGCGGTCTTTCAGCAAGGTTTCGAACCCCAGATCCCGCATTCCGGCAATCATCACATCACGATTTTCTGTGTAGCGGGCACCCCGCGCTAAAACCCCGCCCTCGTTCTGATGCGCCTTTAGGGCCGCCAGAAATGCCACGACAACATGTGTCGGCGGGGTAAAACGCCATTGCCCGGTTTTGTTCATATGCGACCACTGGGCATGAACATCCAGTGAAAGCGAATGGCTATTGCCTTTAGCGGCTTCCAGTTCGGAATTGCGCGCGATGATAAAACCAAAGCCCGGCACCCCTTCGATGCATTTATTTGCAGAGGAGACCATTGCTTCAAAACGGATTTCATCGACATTCAGGGCGATCGCGCCAAAGGCGCTCATGCTGTCGATCAACAGCTTGCGCCCGGCAGCATACACCGCTTGTGAAATCTCTTCCACCGGGTTCAGGATGCCGGAACTTGTTTCACAATGGACAACAATCACATGGCTGATAGTCGGATCTGCCAGCAACGCAGCTGATACTTCAGAACCACGCGGTGGCATGTAATCGCCCTTATCTATAACGGTATGAGACCGTCCGAGATACTCTAACGTTTGTACCAAACGTTTGCCGTAAGCGCCATTTGACAGGACCAGAACTTTGCCGTCGCGCGGTATGAATGAGCCCAGCATTGCTTCTACCGAGAAGGTGCCGCTGCCCTGCATTGGAACGCAATCAAATGCGCCTTGGGTATCATTGATCATCCCTAAAAGCAGTTGGCGCATTTCAGCGGTGATGGCGCGAAATTCTTCGTCCCAACTTCCCCAGTCACGCAGCATTGCGCGTTTGACTTCATAGGATGTTGTCAGCGGACCCGGGGTGAGCAGGTAGGGTTCACCCATGTGAGGGGCTGGAAGATTACTGGCGGGGTTTGGCATTGGCTGGTCCCGGTTTGCGGTTTGATAGGGGGCTGATACCGCTTTACAAAGCTATTTGTAAAATCGTTATTATTTATCATTGCATCGTTTTCGTCGATCTATAAAATGGCGCTGTATGAAAGGGTTTTCTTTATGAAATACACACAGTTACGGGCTTTTCACAGGGTTGCTTTGCAGGGCGGGTTCTCGGCGGCGGGGCGGGCGATGGGGTTGACGCAGTCGGCGGTTTCGGATCAGATTCTGAGCCTTGAAAGCAGTTATGACATCCTGCTGTTTGACCGCAGCCACCGGCAGGTTTCACTGACTGAAAAGGGGAAAATGCTGCTGGATATTACCCGTCCGTTTTTTGAAGCCGAAGCGCAGGCCCTTGATTTTCTTACTGAATCCCGCGAAGTGGCCACTGGTACTTTGCGGGTCATTGCGGATTCTGCGTTTCATGTGACCGAATTACTGAGCACCTATCGCGCCCGTTTTCCGAAGGTAAAAATCAGCCTGCGATCCGGAAATTCCGCTGAAGTGGAACAGGCGTTGGTGAACTATAGCGCTGATATTGGTGTGCTTGGTTCGACAGTATATTCGCCGCGTTTTCAGGGTGTTACGTTGGGCAGCACGCCAATTATCGCTTTTGCAGCGGTGGATTTCAGGCAGATTGGGGACGCAAAATTGACGCTTTCGGAGTTGATAAAATATCCGTTGGTTTTGCGGGAAGAAGGGTCAATAACCCGGCAGAAACTGGAAGAAGCTGCACAAAAACAAAAGCTTACCCTAAACCCGGCGATTGAGGCCGAAGGGCGTGAGGCGGTGCGGGAAATTGTGGCGTCGGGGGGCGGTATCGGGTTTGTGTCAGAAGCAGAATACGGGCAAGATCAACGACTTAGACCGATCCGGATTGCGGGCCCTGCGATCGCGATGGAGGAAACGGTTGTCTGTATCCGGCAACGAAATGAGGTGCGCACCATCCGGGCTTTCATGGCGATGGCCGCGGATAATTGAGTGAATTTCCGGCGTGAAGATTTTTTGTGAAAACCCGGTGTCGGGCGGCGGATTGGTGATTTCTTTAAACTTTGTAACAAGTTTGCAAGGGGGTGTTTAAACTTTGTAAGGGTCAAAAACATGGAAATACGGGTCAATATGACTGACATAAGGGCGCGGTTGAGCGCGCTGGTCGGTCAGGTGGAAATTGCTGGTGACAGGGTGATCATCCAGCGGTTCGGGGTAGCGAGCGCGGCGCTGGTTTCAATGGATGATCTGGCACGTATCATGACGGCGGAGGCGGATGAGATTGCAGGGGCGGTAAACCCGCGGACCGGGGTGCGCGGGGCGTTGGTGACGGTGGCGGAATTATTGGGGGTTCGGGGCGATTAAGAAACGCCCAGGGGGAGCGTTATTGGTTCGAACGGGCGGAGCCCCTGGGAGTAAGTGCAACGCGCTATCGTTGGATCGGAGGAGGAATACCGGTCGCAACAAAGGGTAGCACCCGCACATGGAGCGGAGTCAAGTACTGCATGGCGGACCATATCGTTGAAGTGGTGGTTTGACACCCACCTTATCGCTTGCTGCCGTCCGCCGGGGGATGGAGAGTGTGCAAGTTAACTGCTTAGATTGGCTGGCGGATTGCCGTACGTTGTTGGACTACTTGAAATGGTACCCCATGAATGTTCGCAATACATCTTGTCATCTAGTTTTCCAAATATTAGGTAAGTGTCTATTGCTCAAAAGTATTAAAGGCGCAAGAATCCGCAATGGATAATTACCTAATTTTTGGGGCTATAGTAGGGTTTTTGGCACTTGTAGTAGGCTTCTATAATTACAAAATTGTATTTAGGCAGCGGCGGGATGAAGTATCACAAGCAGTATTCAAAGATGCGAGGCGACGCGAAAAATCAAGCCGCTCAGAATTGAGCAGGAGTATTGCTGAATTAGGCCATAAGAAAAGACCCTCTCACTTACTATTTTACGACAACTTGCCTTTGTTAACCAAGCAAAATTGGCTGCCCGCTGTGCCAGTTCCCTTGGAAAACGTCAATTTAAATTGGCGAACGGATCCCGGAGTTAAGATTGTTCTAAAACCAAGGAATTTACCTTACAATGGAGGCCGAAGATTTCGAAAATACTCCGACGCCATTGTAGAATTAGACCCGCCAGACTTGTTTGATGACAGGCCCCAATACCGGCTCACCGACATTGAACAAAATAGTCTAACATTTTCCGAAGATCAATTCTCCTATTTTGACAAAATAAATTACGGAGGGTACCTAGCACACGAAGCCGCGCTAAGGCGAAACTGGAAAGACCTTTTCGGTACGACAAACCGTAAGCTGTTGTTAAAGAGATTCAAAAAACCCGCTGATTATATGGTGCTCTCTGGTATAAGTACTTTGACTTTGATCCATCATGATAATTCACTTAGATTTATCATGCACCTCAGAGGGGCAAAGAAAACTGCCTACGCCATGGGAACTTATCATGTAATTCCTGCAGGTGAATTTCAACCTTCGAGTAAAGCGCCCGCATCCTTTCGCGAAGATTTCAGTTTGTGGAAAAACATAATGCGCGAATACGGAGAAGAGGTTCTTGGCATGACTGAACATGATGGCAGTGGCGCAGTACCATTCGATTACAAAAAGGAGCCATTCCCTTCACTTGAAAAGGAAAGAATGGGAGGAAATATCAAGGCTTACTATTTAGGAACTGGACTCGATCCGATCACCTATCAGGGTGAAATTCTTACCGTGGTGGTATTTAAACATGCCGCATTTAAAAAAATATTTCCATGTATTAAGACAAAAAATACTGAAGGAAGCATAATAACTGATGAGGGATTGTGGGGCCGACCTTTCAGCGAGGTAGAAGTTGAATCCTACCAGAGAAAAAATATCATGGCCACTGGAGACGCGTTGCTAAAATTATCGTGGAAACATAGAGAGTTTTTCAATTCGTGTTTTGACTAAAGAATGCGATTCTTAACGGTCGGCTATTTGTCATAATTGAGGCTCCTTAGTTGTACCTTCAATCAACGCGCATATTCCCAACTCACACCGTGCAGCACCCAACACCCGGCAAGAAAAGTAAGCAACGATCACGGATGCGCCAGACACTCACCCCTCACCCCGGCACAACCAGATCCGGGGGTCTGTGGCCGTCGGCGAAGGTCTTGATGTTGATAATCACCTTCTCACCCATTTCGGCGCGGCCCTCGACTGTGGCTGATCCCATATGGGGGAGGAGAACCACGTTTTTCAGGGCGCGCAGGCGGGGGTTGATGTCGGGGCCGTTTTCAAAGACGTCAAGGCCAGCACCGGCCAGTTCACCTGATCGCAAACCGCGGGTTAATGCGTTTTCGTCGATGACTTCGCCGCGGGAGGTGTTGACGATGACGGCCGATGTTTTCATCAGTTTCAGGCGGCGGGCGTTCATCAGGTGGTAGGTGGCCGGGGTGTGCGGGCAGTTGATCGACAGGATATCAACGCGGGCGACCATCTGATCCAGGCTTTCCCAGTGGGTGGCCTGCAGCTCGGTTTCAATTTCCGGGCGCAGGCGTTTGCGGTTGTGGTAGTGGATTTGCAGGCCAAAAGCGGCGGCGCGACGGGCCACTGCCTGACCGATGCGGCCCATGCCGAGGATGCCAAGGCGGCGACCGGCAAGGCGGCCGCCCAGAAACGCAGTGGGGGACCAGCCCTGCCAGTCACCTGATTGCATGGCGGCAAGGCCTTCGGGGATGCGCCGGGTGGTGGCCAGTATCAGGGCCAGTGTCATATCGGCGGTGTCATCGGTGACAGCCCCCGGTGTGTTGGAGACAAGGATGCCGCGCTGGCGGGCGGTTTGCGTGTCAATGTGGTCAACCCCGGCGCCAAAATTGGCGATGAGTTTAAGGCGATCGCCGGCGCGGGCCAGCAGGCGCTGGTCAATCTGGTCGGTGAGGGTGGGCACCAGCACGTCGCTGTTTTGCATGGCCTGCGTTAGTTCATCGCGGCTCATTGGGGTGTCGTGCGCGCGCAGGGTGACGTTGAACAATTCGCTGAGCCGGGTTTCAACAACTTCGGGCAAGGCGCGGGTAACGGTTACGGACAGGCGGTCACTTGGCATATTTATTTGGTTCCCCGTCTTTTATTTGGCGGTGCTTGGTGGCAGAGTGCCTGTTAACCGGCACAGGTTCAAGAAAAAGCCGGCAACAGGCAGTAAAATCGGGCGGTTTAAGGTGAAACGTATATTTTGGATAGCAGTGCTGGGCATGGGTCTGGCAGTTGGTGCGGGCAGTGTCGGCATGGCCGACCCCGGGGATAACGGTGATCCGGATCAGAAGCGCGGGTCGGCGACCAACCTGCCCCTGCCCCGGTTTGTTTCGTTGAAAACCGATGACGGGAATGTGCGGCGCGGGCCGAGCCTGAGCCATAAGATTGACTGGGTGTTTACCCGGCGGGATATGCCGCTGGAGGTGGTGGATGAATATGGCCACTGGCGCCGGGTGCGTGACAAGGACGGGGCCGGTGGCTGGGTGCATTATGCGCTGCTGTCAGGTGTGCGCACGGTGATTGTTGAGCGTGATCTGACGCCGCTATATGTCAAGCCGGACCCGGAAACCCTGGTGAGCGCCTATGTTGAGGCCGGGGTGGTGGCGCGGCTTGGGGCCTGTGATCTGACATGGTGCCGGATCACTGCGGACGG
>VAPM010039969.1_pt1 | contig 11762 bp, 11 predicted proteins | sample 3395091 | NCBI WGS metagenome assembly VAPM01 (sample SAMN08290445, study PRJNA428436) | hydrothermal vent metagenome | isolation source: Deep-sea hydrothermal vent chimney 3 | place: Pacific Ocean: Juan De Fuca Ridge | reverse complement strand
TTTTTTTGTTAAATTAATTTTACGTGGGTACTTATAGGGAAGTAAAAAGTAATGGTTCAGAAAAATCCAAGAGGGTAGTTTAAAGAGTTAGGATTTGTATAAGGATATACAACAAGGATGTCTTAAAGTAATTTTTTTCTCCCTCAGTTGAAAGAGATTATTTTATTAAAGATTAGCCAGAAGTTACATGTTAGCTTCTGGCTTTTTTATATGTGAAGCAAAGAGGTAAGTAAGAATTGTAAAAATAATGTTTCCTATAATGTGATACATATCACACGCTGTCATAAAGCTGTCACATTTGTTTTTTAAACTATTGCAATGAATGAATTAAATAGTAATAAACAGCCCTCTTCTTTATTCCAGCATGGAACATTGACCCGCCACCAGCGTTGGCGATTGCTTAAAGATAGTTTAGCAAGTAAGGCGGTCACTGTTGGCGGCCTTGGTGTTATCGTAGCCATTGTATTGATTTTCTTTTACCTGCTTTATGTTGTTGCTCCATTATTTAGTAATGCAGAAGCGAAATCAGTCTCACAATATAATGTGCCTGAAGTAAATGCTGGTAAGACTTTATTACTGGCAATGGAAGAGCAGAATAAAGTTGCTGTGAGGTTTACAGACCAAGGAAAAGTAATCTTTTTTGAAGTGGCGACCGGCAAAATCATTTTAACAGATTCAATTGCAATACCAGAAAATGCCAAAATTTCCAGTTTTTCGCAGGGAAACCCAATAACAGGCGTAGTTGCTTATGGTTTATCAGATGGGCGAGCTGTTATCGCTAAGCATGCTTATAAAATCAGCTACCCAAATGATAAGCGATTAATTACCCCCGTTATTGAATACCCAATGGGAAAAGAAGCATTATTGATTGATCGTGAAGAACATGCTTTAGAGAAAATAGCGATTAGAATTAATGAAGATGGCACAATAATAGCGGCTAAAACACAGGATAATAGAATTGTTTTAAGTCGTTATACTAAAGAAGAGTCTATGTTTGGTGATGAGACGCTAGAACAAACAACATCTGTTTTAGAGTCAGTAACAATGCCTATTGATTATTTAAAGGTTGATAAAGAACAGCAGTTAATGTACTTGGCGAGTAAAGAAGGCGATTTAAGTGTTTACAATATTGCCAACACAGCAGAGCCAAAGTTAATTGAACATCTTAATGTTACCAATAAAGGTGCTCAAATTACCAGCCTGGTTTTTTTAAATGCTGAAATATCGTTATTAATTGGAGATAGTAATGGCTTGGTCTCTCAGTGGTCATTGGTGCGAAACGAAAGTAACCAAAAAAGCATGCAAAAATTGAGATCATTTAAAGTCTCTGATTCTGCTGTTATTGCTATTAATGCTGAACAACGTCGTAAAGGATTTATGATAGCTGATAGCAAGGGTGATATAGGAATATATCATTCAACCGCAGAAAGACAGTTGATAAATGAAAATATTACCCAATCAAGGCCTGAATATTTAACTCAATCTCCCAGAGCCAATGGTTTTTTACTGCAAACTGCAGATAATAAAATAAACTTTTGGACGGTGCATAATGAACATCCAGACGTGTCTTTTTCTTCCATTTGGAAAGAGGTTTGGTACGAAAGTTATCCTAAACCTGATTATATTTGGCAATCATCGTCATCCAGTAATGATTTTGAACCTAAAATGAGTTTAACACCACTAGTGTTTGGAACCTTAAAAGCGGCTTTTTACGCGATGATGGTTGCGATTCCTTTAGCTATTATGGGTGCAATATATACAGCGTATTTTATGGCACCTGCCATGCGTAGCTATGTTAAACCCACTATTGAATTAATGGAAGCATTACCAACAGTGATTTTGGGTTTTTTAGCGGGTTTGTGGTTAGCCCCCTTTGTTGAAGCGCATTTAGTCGGTGTATTTTCTTTATTTATGGTGGTTCCATGTGGAGTTATGCTTTTTGCTTTTTGCTGGCAACAGTTGCCTAAAGCTATTAGGCATAGTGTTGCTAATGGATGGGATGCCGCACTATTAATCCCTGTGATTATAATTTCAGCCTGGTTTGCATTTGCTATTAGCCCATTGATTGAGTCAACTTTCTTTGCAGGGGATATGCAGGTCTGGATGAAGGACACTTTTGGGGTTGGTTATGATCAACGTAACTCATTAGTTGTTGGGTTAGCTATGGGCTTTGCCGTTATTCCAACTATTTTTTCTATTACCGAAGATGCTATTTTTAGTGTCCCCAAAAACCTAACAATAGGTTCATTAGCCTTAGGTGCTACGCCTTGGCAGACAATGACCCGAGTTGTATTACTAACTGCCAGTCCAGGTATTTTTTCTGCTGTAATGATTGGTTTTGGCCGTGCTGTGGGGGAAACCATGATTGTGTTAATGGCAACAGGTAATACGCCAGTAATGGATTTAAGCATATTTCAAGGTATGCGAACCTTGGCAGCAAATATTGCGGTAGAAATGCCAGAGGCAGAGGTTAATAGCACTCATTACAGAGTGTTGTTTTTAGCGGCTTTAGTCTTATTTCTATTTACCTTTATTTTTAATACCCTGGCTGAGCTAATTCGTCAGAACCTAAGAGAGAAGTACAGTTCATTGTGATCCAGAAAATCACATTTGATCGCTTGACTTGAATAAATTATCAAATAATAAGAATACCAAAGTTTTATATGAAAAATAGAAAAAGTTTTATACCTTCGCTTCATGGTTTTGTGAATAAATATGAACGAGAAATCCTGCAGAATAGCTCTAGACAAGGACTAAGGCCATTGTCGTCGAGCTCTTCTTTGTCTTGCACGCTCATGTTTCCCACAAAATCCATGCTCAAATGAGGTTTCCTGGATGATGATTAAAGAATGGTTTAAAAGTGGGTCCCCATGGGTCTGGTTAAATGCTGCTGCTGTAAGTACCAGTATAATTTTAGTCGTAGGTTTGTTATTTTTGATCGCAGTACGTGGCTTAGGGCACTTTTGGCCAGCTGATGTAGTTGAGTATCATTATATAGATAATGGTAAAGAGTCTATTGTGGTTGGAGAGTTAGTCGATACTAGCGTTATGTCTGCAAAAATGGCAAAGGAATCAGGCTATAAACTAAAGGACAATGCCGATACTTTAGTGCAACATTTGATTAAAACAGGTAATAGGGATATTTTAGGAATGGATTTTCGCTGGATACAACAGCAAAACATTAAATCTGAAAGGCTTCCTAAAGAGTTGATCACCATTGAAAGGCGAGAGTGGGGTAATTTTTATGGTCGATTAACGGCAGTAAAAGAAAACGGTAGGGTTATTGCTACGGGTGAAAAGGTGTGGGCGGCTGTGCAAAATAGGATCGATCGTGCTCATAAAATATATGCTGAAATTGAACATATACAAAAAAAACAAATAGGTGCTATTAACTACCGCTTAGAAAGGCTAAGGCTTAAACAAAGAAGCCTTGAATTAAAAGGAAAATGGACTGAGGAAATAGCAAAAGAACAAGCCCTGGAAAAAGTTGAGTTAGCTAAAGAGTATCAAGGCTATGAGGCCCAAGCCGCTATTCTTTATAAAGAAATCAATAGAGACAGCATTCTTGCTAAAGACTCAACAGGAATAGAAAAAGAAATTCCTTTAAAATCAATTGTTCACCTTATTCGTGCTAACAATATGGGGGTGTTTACTAAAATTATTACTTATTTTGCTAAGTTTGGTGAATTTATCTCTGAAGACCCAAGAGAAGCCAATACTGAGGGAGGGATTTTTCCTGCTATTTTTGGTACGGTGATGATGGTAATGCTAATGGCTGTTATTGTGACGCCTTTTGGTGTAATCGCGGCGGTTTATTTGCGTGAATATGCAAAACAAGGTTTTACTACAAGATTGATTCGTATTGCTGTAAATAATCTGGCAGGTGTTCCTTCGATTGTTTATGGGGTTTTTGGCTTAGGTTTTTTTGTTTATATTTTAGGGGGCAATATTGATACCTTATTCTTTCCAGAAGCAGCTCCTGCACCAGTTTTCGGAACGCCAGGGTTACTATGGGCGTCACTAACCTTGGCTTTATTAACTTTGCCCGTCGTTATTGTATCAACTGAAGAAGGCTTATCGCGAGTACCTAAATCTATTAGAGAAGGTAGCTTGGCATTAGGTGCAACTAAAATCGAAACCTTATGGCGAACTGTTTTACCTATGGCAAGCCCTGCCATGATGACAGGGTTAATTTTAGCGGTTGCTAGAGCGGCAGGAGAAGTTGCTCCTTTAATGCTGGTGGGTGTGGTTAAACTAGCCCCCACTTTACCTTTAGATGGCAACTTCCCCTTTTTACATTTAGATAGAAAATTTATGCATTTAGGTTTTCATATTTATGATGTAGGCTTTCAAAGCCCGAATGTTGAAGCGGCAAGACCTCTAGTCTATGCAACCTCATTATTACTGGTTATGGTTATTATTGGCTTAAACCTGTTTGCTATCGGAATTAGAAATAACTTACGAGAAAAATTCAGAGCATTGGAAGGTATGTAAATAAAAGAGGACTATCATAAGTACATCCTACATTAACAAGCTCTACAAACAAAGAAAACAGAATAAATAATATGACTGAACAAAAAACGCATGCATTTGATATGGCTTCCGTCACCAATACAGGGCAAAGCAATAATGAAGTAACGGATACCTGTATTAAAGTTGATAACTTAAATCTTTTTTATGGTGAGAAACAAGCTTTGTTTAATGTCAATATGGAAATGCCCAGAAAAAAGGTAACGGCATACATTGGCCCTAGTGGCTGTGGTAAGTCAACACTATTAAGAAGTATTAACCGAATGAATGATTTGGTGGATAGCGCAAGAATTGAAGGAAAAATATTATTAGATGGTGAAGACATCTATGATAAAGCCGTTAATGTCGCTGACCTACGCCGACGTGTAGGTATGGTTTTTCAAAAACCAAATCCTTTTCCTAAATCAATTTATGAAAATGTGGCCTATGGTTTGCGCATCCAAGGTGTAAATGACCGCCGAACTCTTGATGAAACAGTAGAAAAGTCGTTGCGTGGAGCTGCACTCTGGGATGAAGTAAAAGATCGTTTACAAGATAATGCTTTAGGTATGTCAGGTGGACAACAACAACGTTTAGTGATTGCCCGAGCGATAGCGATTGAACCAGAAGTCATGTTGTTAGATGAGCCAGCATCAGCATTAGACCCCATTTCAACATTAAAAATTGAAGAATTAATACACCAATTGAAAGAGCAATATACGATTGTTATCGTCACCCATAATATGCAACAAGCTGCCCGAGTCTCAGACTATACCGCCTTTATGTATATGGGTGAGTTAATAGAATTTGGTTCAACCAATGAGTTATTTACTAATCCAACAAAAAAACAAACAGAAGACTATATTACGGGGAGGTACGGCTAATGGAAAATAGAGCAAGTGGACAACACATTTCTCATTTATTTGATGAAGAAATGGAAAATATTAGAAATAAAGTTTTAACCATGGGGGGGCTTGTTCAAAAACAAATGGAACAAGCGGTTGAGGCATTTATTACCAGTGATCAGGATTTGGCCGAAAAAATTCTGCAGCAAGATGAGCTGGTTAATGATCTGGAAAAGGAAATTGACCATGAGTGTATCGAAGTTATTGCCAGACGTCAGCCGACCGCTATAGACCTACGAATGTTGATTTCTATCATTAAAGTCATTACTGATTTAGAACGTATCGGTGATGAAGCAGGACGCATCGCAAAAATGGCTATTCGTTTGGATGCAACCGATTATTATCATGATCAATACCATGAAGTAACTCACCTGGTGGATATGGTCAAAAGTATGTTAAGTGATAGCCTGGATGCCTTTGCTCGAATGAACACTGGAAGTATTGCAAGCATTACCAGAAGAGATGAAAAGGTCGATAGAGAATATACCAGTATTATTCGCCAGCTGATTACCAGAATGATGGAAGACCCTAGAAACATTACCCGTATGCTTGATGTACTATGGACTGCCCGCGCTTTAGAACGTATTGGAGACCATGCTTGTAATGTCTGTGAACATGTTGTTTATATTGTTCAGGGTGATGATGTTAGACATTTAAATGCTGAAGAGTTTGAAAATAAAATTCAAGATTAAAAATGAGTGCATTAAATATACTTGTTGTAGAAGATGAAGATGCCATTAGAGAAATGTTAGTGATGGTTTTAGAGCAGTCTTCTTTTAATGTTATTGTTGTTGCGAGTGCTGAAGAAGCTCAACACTCGCTGGCTGATAATACCAGACCAGACTTAATTTTACTTGACTGGATGTTGCCAGGCATTAGTGGGGTAGAATTGGCAAGGCGATTAAAACAGGATGATTTATTTAAAGATTTACCTATTATTCTACTAACTGCGCGAGGAGAAGAGGAAGATAAAGTGCGTGGACTAGAAATAGGTGCAGATGATTATATGACCAAACCATTTTCTCCCAAAGAACTGGTTGCACGTATCAAAGCCGTTTTAAGGCGTAGTGGAAAAAATATAGCAGAAGAAATACTTAAAGTAGCTGATATTGCTCTTGACCTTAACAAGCATCGTATCACTATCGATAATAAGGTTGTGGTCGTTAGTCCTACTGAGTTTAAGTTAATGTATTTTTTTATGACACACCCAGACAATGTCTATAGCAGAACCCAGCTATTAGACCAAGTCTGGGGACGTAGTGCATATATTGAAGAACGAACGGTTGATGTACATATTAGACGGCTAAGAAAAATTCTTAAAAACTATAACAAAGATGAACTGGTGCAAACCGTTAGAGGCTTCGGCTACCGCTTTTCAGTGGCTGAGTGATGAAAGTTTTATGGCTTTGGCGCAAAGAAGCTGCTTATATTGGGTTATTTATTATTATTGCAGCAGTATTAAGCCATTTTGTGGGCTACTTTATGTACATGTTAATATTGATTTTAGCCTTCAGCTTGGCCAAACAAGCGGTATTATTATACCGCCTAGAACAATGGTTAAATCGCGGGGCTGGTGGAAAAATACCACAGGGCCAAGGTGTTTGGAGTGATATTTATTACCATTTCTACCGCATTAAACAAAAAGAAAAAAAGAGAAAAAAAACATTAGGTAAAATAATTGAGCAATTTCGTAAATCAACCGATGTTTTACCGGATGCAGCTATTGTTCTCGGTCATAATGATGAAATTGAATGGTCAAATAAATTAGCTAAAGTCGTTTTAGGAGTTAAAAAATCAGATAAAGGGCAACGTATTGATAATTTAATTAGAGCCCCTGAATTTGTCGATTTTCTTAAAAATAGACAACATAAAAAATCACTGATTTTACCTTCTCCAATCAATAACCTGCTTATTTTGCAGTTTAAAATTGTAAGCTATGCCGAAGGTCAACACCTTGTGGTTGCTCATGATGTGACACAACAAAAAATGATGGAGGCCATGCGTAAAAATTTTGTTGATAATGTCTCTCATGAACTTAGAACCCCCCTTACAGTATTAAAAGGCTATCTTGAAACCATACAAGATATGGATGATAAGCATTCAAGCTTATTGACAGTATCATTGGCTCAAATGAATGCTCAGACAGATCGTATGCAATATTTAGTAGATGATCTTTTATTACTTGCAAGCCTGGAAACTAAAAAGCAGAAAGTTGAGTGTGTAGATGTTGCCAACCTTATTCATAATATTTGCCTGGAAAGTGGTGTAGTCAGTAATCAATATCAGCGAATTGAACTTGATGTTGAAAGTGATCTTAATATTACCGGTGAAGAACAGGATTTACGCAGTGCTTTTTCTAATTTAATAATAAATGCATTAAAATACTCCCCCGATGATTCCCCCATTAAAGTCAGCTGGAAAAAACAAAAAAAAACAGTTGTTTTTGAAGTGATTGATAAAGGTGAAGGTATTTCAGCGATTGATATACCAAGAGTGACTGAGCGTTTTTTTAGAGCAGATGTAAAACGGACAAAAAAATTGAGTGGAACAGGCCTAGGCTTAGCAATTGTTAAGCATGTATTAATTCGGCATAATGCAAAACTGGAAATAAGCAGTAAACTAAGAGAAGGAAGTCAGTTTAAGTGTATTTTTCCTGGATCAAGGGTTTGTTAAATAATAACAAGGTATATTAGATACGGCAGTCTTGTTTATATGAAATCCTGTAGAGCGGACTTAGGCCCACGAGAATGTATACAAATTGCCGCTATAGCAAACTAAAGTCCGCTTTACAAATATAAGATAAACTCTTACAGACATAAAACCAGGTGTTTTTATGTCTGTGTTTCCTCCTCCTTCTCTTCCTCCACCTCAGTAAGCAACTCACCTTCTTTGCTAACTTCTTCATCAGGATTTTTAAGTGCGTGATAATGCGCTTGCTCTAATAACTGCTCCAATTCAGGTTGAGGATATAATATTTCAGCAATTAAAACAGGGATTAGCATAAACAGCATAACCCCTATAGGGTTAAACCCTGGATTTATAATATCTGCAATCCAAAAGGCCCCTAAGCCGCCAGCAACTAAAATAGCTGGATTTGGTAGTCTTATCTTTTTCATAATTTCAGTTATCGGCAGTACAAGTTTATTCTTGAACTTTAATAAGCCTTAAAAAACTGAAACACAACAGGGTTGAAAAGCCACCCAAACTTGATCACTTAAAGAAACATCTAGGGCCTTAAACTGCTCAACTGAAAGAATCACTTGAAATAATTCACCAGCCGAAACACTCACTCTTATTTGTTCTTGCTCATCTACCATCGCAGTGACTCTACCTTGATATTGGTTTTTAATTTCTGTGGCAGGGATTGTTACTGATAAACTGATTTTGCTCGGGTCAATAGAAACATATTGAAAATCCTGGCTAACAGTAGGTAATATAATTTTAATTTTTCCTGTATCAAAAACCAGCTGCTTAACAACCCCCTGAAATAAGTTTATTAAAGGGGAATTTACCACTTTGCCATGTATTAAAGAAATAACATTATCAGCAATTACAATTCCCTGAAGCCTATTATGAGTACTAAAAACAATGGTTTTATTAGCTTGTTTTGCATATCCCTTGATAAAGCTTTCTAATAATTTCTCACTGCAGTGATCAAGATAACTAAAAGGCTCATCCATTAACAATACATCAGGATTAGTAATAATTGCGCGTGCTAAGGCTACTTTTTGTTGCTCCCCTCCGGATAAGGTTTTAGCGTCTTTAAATTGAAGGTACTCAATCCCTAACTGCTCAAGAACATTGATTATTTTTTTTTGCTTATTATTTTGCTGATGAAACTTTAGGGTTAATGCAAGGTTATCAGCAACAGAACCTCTAAGTAAGTAGGGCTGTTGGGGCAAAAAAGAAACTCTTTGGATAAAGCGATGAAAATACTTTCTTGAAACGTGCTCTGAAAAAAAGCGCATTTTTCCTTGCTGATTTTCTGTTAAAAAAGCTAATAAATTCAGTAAAGTTGTTTTTCCACAGCCATTAGGGCCAATCAATGCCGTTATTTTATGAGCATGAATATCTAAGGACTTAATAGACAGGGCTTGAAGCTTATTGTAAGAGAAAATAATATCATTTAATTGGTAGGCATTATTCATTTCCTGCTTCCTTGCGATACTGCTGAAGAATAGTGCGAAAAACTAAAGGATCCTTTTTTAATGTTAACTCTCCTAGCATAGGGGTTAACTGATGTTCAATCCTAGATAACCAAAAACGTAAAGCTGCGCGTCGTAAAAAAATTATAAAATATGATTTTTCATCTTCAGTTAATTCCCTAATATTTTGATAGCCTGAAAGGAGAGCCTTAATTTTTTCAGAATTTACTTTATTATTATCAACACACCAGTCATTACAGGTCACCGCAATATCAAATAAAAAACAATCATTACAGGCATTATAAAAATCTAAAATGCCACTAATATTACCTTTATCAAAAAGAACATTATCTTTAAATAAATCGGCATGAATTACACCGCTAGGTAAAATAGGTAAGGGATAATTTAATTGAAATTTTAATTCTAAAGATAATAGCTCTTCATCAAAATCAGATAAAAAGCTTTTTATTTTCATAAAACTTTGCTGGCAAGCCGATATATTTTTTAAATTTGCTTTGTTAAAGCCCGAGTCCTTGCTAACAATATGTAATTTTGCCAGGTATTCACCTACTTCTGAACATTGAGCTAAAGAAGCGACTTCAATTGACTCTCCTGGTAAACAACTAAATAAGGCCGCAGGCTTATCAACTAGAGTATTGATAAACTGGGTGTTAATACACTGTTGAGGTTGAGGTGCTGGGAAGTTAGCTCGACTAAGGTGATTTAATAAATTTAAATAACAAGGAAGCTCTTGAGTGGATAATGATTCGAAAATCGTTAAAATAAAATCACCTTGAGAGCTAGTGATTCGGTAATTAGTATTCTCAATTCCAGCTTGAATGCCAGAAAACTCTATTAACCGGCCTAATGAGTATAAGTTTAAAAAATCTTGTAATTGTTGCTGATTAACAGCGGTATAAACTGACATGGTTTATTAATAAATAGCGATTGTCTCTGTTATAAACCACTATTATACGTTGCCTCTAAAGGATGTGCTGAACAAGGTAACAGAGATGCTTAGGACTGAGGATTAAGTATTCATAGTTTTGGTCCTAATCGATAAATCAGGTATTCTACTTTGAAGTGACAAAACTAGGCTATGGTGGTGCCACTTATATCAGTCCTATTTTACAGTGTGATGATCGAACAATTACACGTGGGGTGAATGACTTAAATTCAGGACTTTCCAATGAAGGCTCTCGTATTTGTCAATCGAGTGCTGGACGAAAACTCATTTAGACACAAAAGAAGGGTTGAATGAAGCCTTGTTAGAGGTGATTAAAGAACATACAGCAGGCTCACCAATGGATGAAACGATTAAATGGACAAATTTATTACGCGCTGAAATTTCTGCAAATCTCACGAAAAAAGGTTATAAAGTAAGCGTAACCGTCGTTGATCAACTGCTTGAAACAATAATTCAACTTCCTTAATAACCATATCAGTTTAATTCAGCAGATGAATCAGGCATGATTAATTCAACACTGGGAAAATAAGTACTGAAACGTCCTTTATCTCGCGTAATTAATGGGTAATTTGCGATTGCAGCATGAGCACCGATAAAGAAATCAGGTAAAACATTAGTTTTTCCATCCTTGCGTTTCTTGTACTGTAAAAATGCTTTTCCAGCTAAAAACAAGGCTTCTTTGGGGATTGGTTTACTGATAAAACCCAAGTGTTCAAATAACGCCTCAACTTCCTCTATGCGCTCAAAACCGACGGAACATTCAGTATAAATAATAGGATTAATGACCATTGTATTATCCTGGTCTAATCGTTCCAAGGTGCTTGCACTCCATTCAAACCAAGTGCTTTCAGGTGAGGCCAAATCTGTGACCACACAGCTATCAATTAGGATGATTGCCATTATTAGTTACGTGTTAGAGCCATAATCTCGTCAGTCGTCATGGTTAATTTTCCCATTTTATTAGCTGTTCTGAATCGACTTATTTTTTTATCATTTGCTTTAGCTTTGGCAATATACCAACGCCCCTTTTCATCTTGAAGAAATTCAATTTCGGTTTCTGCTGGAAGAATACCCATATTTTCCCTGACATTGAGAGGGATGGTGACTTGTCCTTTTCTGGTTACACGCATAATAGTGACCTTTATAAGTAATACATTCATAGTAATACTTTTTTAAATAAGAAACAATAGAAAACAATAGGGTCAGTGCGGCTAGGCAAGGTCGTGTATAGATAAC
>VAPM010042013.1_pt1 | contig 11768 bp, 11 predicted proteins | sample 3395091 | NCBI WGS metagenome assembly VAPM01 (sample SAMN08290445, study PRJNA428436) | hydrothermal vent metagenome | isolation source: Deep-sea hydrothermal vent chimney 3 | place: Pacific Ocean: Juan De Fuca Ridge | reverse complement strand
GACACGCGACAAGAAAATCACAAAAGTATTCACGACACCCTGAATCAATGTCAATGTCACCATATCACCATTAGCGACATGGCTCACTTCATGCGCTAACACCGCTTCAACTTCGTCCGCTGACATGTTCTCTAGCAAACCGCGACTGACGGCAACCAATGCTTTATTTTTGTTCATTCCAGTGGCAAATGCATTCACTTCGGATGAATCATAAACAGCCACTTCCGGCATCTCAATACCGGCCCCCTGAGCTTGACGACGCACCGTGTTAAGCAGCCATTCTTCGGTCGTATTCTGCGGCTGCTCTATCACCGTCGCACCGGTCATTCTTTTTGCACTCCACTTGGAAATAGCTAAAGAAATGAACGCTCCACCAAAACCAAAAACAGCAGCAAACAATAAAAGCGAATTTAGATTTAAACCCGCTCCCTGAGCATTTAACAAGCCCTCAAACCCGAGCAATCTCATGGAAATACTCAAGACCACGATAACAGCCAAATTTGTGACAACAAACAATAAAATACGCTTCATTGACGATCCCCTATCAAGATTTACCCACACGCTAAACCCGCCCGCACGAAACACGACCGATTTATCATGAATTGTAACAACAATAAGCAATAGAATCACTTTGTGAAAAGCATCAAATAATCAACAGCGACTCACATGAATTTAATATTTAAGTTTTTGCGGGAATGATCCGAAATAATATATGCAGAACGGAACCCTCCTCCCTCCCTCAATCCGTTCTGAAATCCATTGCCGGGATATTTATCCCGGCTTTTTTTTGAAAAAAATCCTTGCCCACCCTATCAAAATTGATTTAACGAAACACCGCTTAGAAATAGGCGGCCCAATATCTTATCTAATAAAGTTAAAAGCAGAGTTTTGCTTTCTGAATAAATCCAGTATACTTGCAAGAGTTAATGAAAATTCGTATCGCGCTATCCCAATCCATTTGATCATCCAGAACCTTTAACCAATGTTGGTAAACCAGCTCAAACCTACCCTCAATGAAAATCAATCAATTCAACCAACAGTTATTAACATTCTTAGCCACCGCCCCCACCCCCTTTCATGCCGTCCATTGCATGGCCGAAATACTGCGAAAGCATGGATTCGTGCAACTCAACGCAAGCAATTCATGGTCAATAAAAGAAAATCAAAAATATTTTGTCACAAAAAATGACTCATCAATCATCGCCTTCCACTCAGGTAGTCACCATCTCGCTCAACATGGCATTCGCATGGTCGGCGCCCACACCGATAGCCCATGTTTAAAAGTAAAATCACTGCCCACGATGATTAAAAACCAGTATCTACAACTGGGTGTTGAAACCTATGGTGGCGCCCTATTGCATCCTTGGTTTGATCGCGATTTATCAATCGCAGGTCGGATCACATACCGATCCAAAAACAATGAGCTGAAAAACACCTTACTCAACTTTGAGCAACCTATTGCCGTTATCCCCAGCTTAGCCATTCACCTTGATCGCCATGCTAACGAACAACACAATATCAATGGACAAACGGATTTACCTCCCATTTTGATGCAGGTTAATAGCGGTGAAAAAATAACATTTAATGAACTACTGATTGATCATCTATCAAACTCAAAAGAAAACATTGAGATTGAAAAAATTCTCGATTTTGATTTATCACTTTATGATACCCAAGCCCCCGCGATCATTGGGTTGAAACAAGAATTTATCGCCAGTGCTCGACTAGATAATCTATTGAGTTGTTACGTCGGATTAATGGCGCTCGTCAATGCAAACAGTCCTTATCCATGTTTATTAGTTTGCAATGATCATGAAGAAGTTGGCAGTCAATCGGCGGCCGGTGCACAAGGACCTTTACTCCGCTCATTCATCGAAAGAATCACTCAATCATCGGAAAACTATAATCGAACCATTGCTAACTCATTCATGGTATCAGCCGACAATGCGCACGGCGTTCATCCAAATTTCGCAGACAAACATGATCCCCATCACGGCCCTTTACTGAATCATGGCCCGGTAATCAAAGTCAACGCCAATCAGCGTTATGCCACCAATAGCCTAAGCAGTGCTATTTTTTATCACTTAGCCGAACTAACTCACAGCCCAGTACAAAGTTTTGTCATGCGTAATGACATGAAATGCGGCAGTACCATTGGTCCAATCACGGCCACCGAAATCGGCGTGAATACCTTAGACGTCGGCGTACCAACATTTGCGATGCATTCCATTCGTGAACTTGCCGGTCAGCAAGATGCTTATACTTTATATAATATATTGCTTGCATATAATGCATTTGAGACATTCAATATTGCGTAACAATACTCCTCTCATGAGCCAAAATACAATCACTTATATTAAGTCACCTTGCATTCGCATGTGCTGCCTTGATGAGCAAAATATTTGCATGGGTTGCTTCCGATCGATAAAAGAAATCCTTGCTTGGGGAAATGCAAACCACAGCGAACGCACTCAAACATTAGAAAACGCGGCAGAGCGCCGCAATCATACCCCTAAATTACCCAACGCATTCCGCCTCTGATGAACAATCGACCCCAAGAAATCATCATCACTCAATTGTGGCTGCAACGAATTGTTATCGGACTAGATCTGTGCCCTTTCGCAAACAAACCCTGGCAAAAAGCACGTATTCGCTTTCAGCTAAGCCAAGCCACCTCCAACGAACAACTCCATGATGACTTAACGAAAGAAATCGAACTATTACAAAACACACAATTCGATCAAATAGAAACCACTCTGTTAATCTGTCCTCACGCAATGAATAATTTTTTTGCATTCAATGATTTTTTGCATCAGGTTGAAGATTTTCTTACGCAATCCGCCCTTGATGAAGAATTTCATGTCGCCAGCTTTCACCCTGATTATCAATTTGCCGATACTCATGCCTCAGATGTTGAAAATTTTACCAATCGCTCTCCTTATCCAATGCTCCACCTTTTACGTCATCGCAATATTTCAGAAATTCTAGCCCGTTATGGTAATACCGATCACATTCCACAGAAAAATATCGATACAATGAAATCACTCGGCATTAAACACATGCAAAAGCTTTTGTTGAGCTGCCTTAGCCAAAATTAATATCAAGCATCTAACCACTATTGATATCGACCGAACAAATAACAACCAGGCCTAATAGGTTTTGAGCTATTTTGTGGAAAATGTGCTTCATATCATTGCTAATTTTGGTAAGATGCCTAGCATCGAAACACTTAAACCCTTACACTGTCAATCATACCAGATTAATTTAACTGAGCTTGAGCGCACGTTTTTTTCTAAACCCCCTGTTTGCGGCAAAACAAATATCCTATATATGGAGCATTCCCGCTCGCAAAGATGCACCTAACATTGCTGGACCACGATCATGACAAAAATCATTGATTTTATACCACTTAATATTGCCGTACTTACCGTGTCTGATACACGAACACAAGCAAACGATAAATCAGGCCAGCTACTTGCTGAACGTTTAACAAATGCCGGCCATCAACTCGCTGAACAAATGATCGTCTCTGATAATATTTATGCAATTCGTGCATGCGTATCCCGCTGGATAGCACAAGACACGATTGATACCATTATTACAAGTGGCGGTACAGGCGTCACTGGAAGAGACGGCACTCCCGAGGCTTGCCAGCCATTACTGGATAAAGAGATCGAAGGTTTCGGTGAGCTTTTTCGCGCAATATCTTATCAAGAAATAAAAACCTCCGCACTCCAATCACGAGCGATCGCCGGCGTAGCAAATGGCACTTATATTTTTTGTCTACCGGGTTCTTCAGGCGCATGTGCAACTGCGTGGGATCAAATTATTAAAGAGCAGCTCGATCGACGAACCCAACCCTGCAACCTTGTCATGCTAATACCGAGATTATTAGAATAATCGATTTGTTGGTTAAAATGGAAAGAACACAACGAAGAGGTAGAGAAAAACCAATGATTTTTCCGGGTTGAACATCACTGAGAAATGCGGAATATAACAAACACCCTATAGAATTTTTTTTGTGTTTTATTAAAAAGACGCACGGTCACCCGGTAAAACCATTCGTCATAGATGTGATAATTAAAACGGCCTAATGCAACTATTGAAAGGCCATCCCCTGAGTAATTAATCGTTTCTCAACTCTCGATATTGCTTCGTGGCTCATTTTCTCTCTCAATCGTTGAACAAAATCAGCCGCTAAATCATACCCTCCTTGTTGAGCCAGAGAATACCAATATAATGCTTCTGCCTTATTTTTTTTTATACCAAAACCCTCCTGATATAACTCGGCTAAAAAAAACTGGGCAACCGTATACCCTTGCACTGCTGATTTTTTATACCAATAGGCCGCTTTTGTAGGATCTTGCTCCACACCTTTTCCGAAATAATACATCAGTGCCAAATTATATTGCGCATGCTTATAACCTAGCTCTGCCGCACGCGTATACCATTTTACCGCTAACCCAAGATCTCGATCAACACCCAAACCATTACGATACGCATTTGCTAAATTATACTGTGCCGTCGCATGTCCATATGATGCGGCTTTTTTAAACCAACTAACCGCCTTTTGATAATTTTGGTTAACTCCGTGCCCATTCACATACATTTCTCCTAAGTCAATCTGGGCGGGAGCAAATCCTTGAATCGCTGATTTCTCATACCAATAAACCGCCATTTGATTATTTTTAAAAACACCTCGCCCATCTTTAAAACTACGACCTAAAATGTATTGTGCCTGAGCCCCTCCATTCTGTGCAATCGACTTGATGGTCGCCATATTGTTTAATTCATTATTCTTAAGTGAACTAGTTGCATAGGAGTTAATGGAAAAAACCAATAAAATTACATGCATGGCCACTATCTTTAAAATTTGTTTTTTTATTATTCTATTTTCATCAAAAGCCATTATTTTGTGCCTTCAACAAGTGAATGAACCCAACGAAGCCTAGGAAATATATTGCCCTTTGTATTATCTTTCTCATTGATAGCAAAACTACCAATACAGATAATCGGCAAAACTACACCTTAATCTTCAACCTCAGCCTTTCTCAAGACAACGATAACATGCAACAAATTACATATTATCATCTCATCCAAAAAATTAAGTCTATTAATTTTTGCTAAATAGCTTAATCTTTTAATAAAGATCGATCATACTTCAAATCAGGTTTATAACCACTTAAGCCTCGCGATTTTTGCTTTTCCTTCAGTGAGATAAGAAACGAGAATACACTAAATTCATCAAGCCTTTCTGATTGAGCATCAGCCAAATGAAAATCACGATTTATGGCCACCGTAGACAGGTTAATTTAGCCTAGACTATACACACTCCCAGGATTTGATTAATATACGCTTGATGAACCATTTTTCTCAATAATATACCAACGAGCACTGATTTGTACCGTATGAATAATAACCCGCTCTACATGCATAAAGCCATCGACCACACACGCCTACATATTGCAAAAAATGAAGGAGGACCGTTTGGAGCATGTATTGTCAAAAACGATCGCGTTATCACGATAAATCACAACACCGTTTTAAAAGAAGGTGACGCGACTTGCCATGCAGAAATCAATGCAATAAGAGCGGCATCAGCATTATTCAAGACTCATGATTTGTCTCAATGTGAAATCTATTCAACAACAGAACCGTGCCCAATGTGTTTTAGCGCAATCCATTGGGCGAATATTAGCAAGATCATCTATGGCACGAGCATTCAAGATGTGCAAGCCTTGGGGTTTAAAGAATTATGCATTTCAAATCTAAAGCTAAAGCAATTAGCCCATAGCAATATCACTTTAGTCGCTAATTATATGCAAGCAGAATGTCAGACACTATTAGATCAATGGCGCTTAAAATCAAACGGTATCACTTATTGAAAAATAACACCTAACCCCATCGCAAATCTCATGAAAAACTATCCCAAAAAAGACATCACGGGCATCATCATTGCCGGCGGGCAAAGCAAAAGAATGCAATATATTGATAAAGGGTTAACAAAAATTCATGGCCAGCCAATGATATCCTATGTCATAAATAACTTGTCAAAACAAGTGAACGGCATCATAATCAACGCTAACCGATATATTGAAGAATATCAGCGACTTGGTTATCACGTTATTGCCGATACCATCAATAATCATCAAGGCCCACTGGCAGGCATCGCTTCCGTGCTTGTTGCGGTAAGAACGCCTTATGCAATGATATTGCCTTGCGATGTCCCTTGCTGCCCCATAACGCTAGGACCTAAATTAATGGACGCACTGCAACACGAAAACGCTGATGTCTGTGTTGCACATGATGGCGATCGAATGCAATCCTTAATTATGCTACTACGCTGCTCATTAAAAAATCGTATCGAAAGCTATTTAGCTTCAGGGCAACGAAAAGTCGAAACATGGGTTGTAAACCAGCATTATGCCACTGTCGATTTTTCTCAAAATAACCATTGCTTTTTAAATGTGAATACCCCCGATGATCTTGCCCACGTAGATAAACTCATCAAAAAAAATGCACATAAACGGTAAGAAAAACCCCATACTAGGTTTTGTGGCACCCAGCGGCACAGGAAAAACAACACTACTTGAAAAACTCATCCCAAAGCTCACCACTCACTCGCTAAGAATCGGGGTGATTAAGAGCACTCACCATCATTTTGATATTGACAAACCCGGCAAAGATAGCTATCGCCTCCGACAAGCCGGTGCCTTCCAAACAATGATTGCATCCCATCAACGCTGGGCCTTAATCACCGAAAACCCAAAAAACCAAACACCTCCGAGTCTACATCATTTAGTTTCCAGTCTAGACTGTTCACAAATTGACTTAATTTTGGTAGAAGGCTTTAAAGAAGCGGATATCCCTCGCATTGAATTACACCGAACGAACGTAGACAATGACACGTATTTATATCCTAATGATGAAAATATTATTGCGATTGCAACAAACGGTCGAAAGCTATCTCAACCAACCAATATCCCACACATTAATATCAACAACATTGATGCCATCACCGATTTTATTTTGCAACAACTTAACCACTGGAGACATCAAAAACATTAGCAAAAAACTGAAAATTCACATAATCATCCTGTGACTGTAAATACAATAAATATCACAACACTATTATGCACCCGTAACGAAAAGCACAATTTGCGATCACTATCACCCGATCAATAGGATTATATAGGAAATTGCACTATGAATAATGACTTGATAGAGCATAAGACATCTTGCCACGATGATTATGATCCTAACTCTCTCGCAGTGACTACCGCCTTGAATCTTATTAATAAAACAATTCAGCCCATTGCTGGCTTTGAAAAACTAAATATACGCTTAGCCCTAGGTCGTACGTTAGACGAAGATATTTTAGCGCCATTCGATATCCCCGATTATGATAATTCAGCAATGGATGGTTATGCTATACGGCATCAAGATTTGGTCACTAAAGCAACCAACACGCTGAAAGTCGTTGGCAATTCATTCGCGGGACACCCCTATGAAGACGCACTAAAGCCAGGGGAAACAGTGCGCATAATGACAGGCGCTATCATTCCAACCGGCGCAGATACCGTCGTAATGCAAGAACATGTACAGATCAGCAATGGAAACATCACGATTCATGGCTTACATCTATCAGGGCAAAATATCCGAAGAATAGGTGAAGACGTAAAACAAAACAACCAACTCTTCCTCAAAGGCAAACGATTAATGCCGGCGGATATTGGTATGCTGGCATCGCTAGGCATTGCCGAAATAAAAGTTAAACGGCTAGTTCGAATCGCTTTTTTTTCAACGGGCGATGAATTATGTGCCATCGGAGCCACACGAACTAAAGGTCAAATCTTTGATAGCAATCGCTACACCCTGTTTGGTATGTTATCTCGCTTGGGTGTGGACATTATCGATATGGGGTCCATACCCGACGATGTTAATGCCATAAAGTCTGCATTGCTCTCTGCATCAAACACCGCTGATGCAGTGATTACAACGGGTGGAGTTTCTGTAGGAGACGCAGACTATGTCAGAGACATTTTAGAAGAAATTGGAAAAATTAATTTCTGGAAAATAGCCATGAAACCAGGCCGCCCATTGGCCTTTGGTCAAATTGAAAATGCCATTTTTTTTGGCTTACCAGGCAACCCTGTATCAGCGATGGTGACATTTTATCAATACATACAACCTGCAATTAAACGCATGATGGGGCAAGATGATACGTTATACCCAACCTTTAAAGTTGAATGCATTTCGCCATTGAAAAAAAAACCAGGGCGTACAGAATTTCAAAGAGGGATACTATTTAAAGACCCCTCTTCAGGAAAATACAAAGTAAAAAGCACAGGAAAGCAGGATTCACACATACTTAGCTCAATGAGTCAAGCTAACTGCTTTATTATACTACCCACAGAAATCAGCAGCATAACATCGGGCACAATGGTGGATATTCAGCCTTTTGATAGTATTGTCTAATACCGGAAACTCTGTATTCATTCTATTTCTAAAAAAATATTTGACAACACAACATATAACTCACCCGTAATATACTCATTAACATACATGATCGGGGGGTTTTTGCGCACAGATTTGATTTGTTCGTTCGTTCGGATTAACAATCGGCATGGATAAGGGAGATCAACCGAACCTAAGCACGGGCAGTAGAGGACACGATAAGTAGACGCGTGAGGCAACCCAGAGATGGCTTACCAAAGAACCGGTAATGGAATACAAAGGCCAATAAAGTATAAACCGACACCAACCAACTGCTCGAATATCGCTAACAAATTTGGTTTTGCAGTGTTTTTCCTAAAGAAAACCATATAATTTATATGTCCAACTGAAGAAAAATCATTACAGAACAATGAATCAAGCACACATCGAATGACAAGCTGCCCAATGTCGGCATTTAAACATATACCGCTAAACAATAACGCTACACTTTAAACATCAAGCTGAATTAAACGGCCTAACATTTATTTTACAGCATTTTTCTTAGCTTTAGCGGTTGTTTTTTTCTTGCTAGCCACGGTTTTTTTGCGTTGTCCAACAGGCTTTCCTCGAGCCATTTTTTTACGATCGTACTCGGCCTCCCATTTTTTAACGAAAGCGTCAAGCGCTTTTTGTTTAGCATCTGCTTTTTTAGTTGATTCCTGTTTCACTCGTTCTTTCGTTTTTTGCTCAAACGATCGTTCTTTCATTTTTTGTTTTTTGAGCTTTTCAGCCTCACGTCTTTTGGCGAATACCTGACGTTTTTTCGCCAATGCTTCACGCTTTTTAACGGCGGCTATTTTTTTTCTCTCAGCCGATTTTTTCTTAGCTAATGATTTTTTCTTCGCAGCTTCGCGTTTTTTATCTAGCATGGCTTTTTTACTTGCTACCGTGTTCTTTGCATCCACCGATTTTTTAGCGACAGTTTTCTTGGCCGTCGCTTTTTTTGCGACGGCCGCTTTCTTAGCAACGACCTTTTTTGCCGTTACATTCTTTTTACTTGTTACTTTCTTCTTTGCCATGTTGCATATGCTCCTTCAAACATTGAAATAAAATCGCTTGCTATTATAATCACAAAAATACTTTTTGTAAGTATACTCTTTCGAAATATTCGTCTAATTCATAGAATAGTTTAGTATTTTCCAGTTTTTTTCACGTTTATCACAAAAATAAAACAAAAAAGTATCTCTAAAGAGTAAACATAAAACTTATTTGATATCGCACTATCACTTTATCTGTCTTTCCCTAGCATACACAAACGATGGAAGTACACCCCTGTTATTACTTTTTTCTAGAGAGTTTTACCAATAACGATTCTTGTCTATTCATCATTATCGTTTTTACTGCGAACAGTAAACTCATTCTTCTCAATAACGACGAATACCCGTTATAACACCTCATCACTGTTTATCACAAGATGTATCACTACATTTAGAACATAAAAATACAAATACTTTTCTTCATCCTATTTCATATCAATGGACTATTTGATCGAAGAACATACGATTTAAAAGATATCTCGATTCATTTTCAACAAAACAAATGAATAATAGAAAAAATCTCAAACGCTACGGGGATAGGAAGGAAAATATTTCAGAAGTTGTTTTTTATATTCAGAAAAGAGACGGGCGTTAACAAACAATCCACATAATAGCATTCAGCAATGGATATTCATGATGAATCACTCGCCTGACTCGAACGAAAAAAACTTAATAAAGACAGGCAAACAACCAAAAGCAATATGGGATCAAACGCATCCTGATAGCCAATAGCGCATCCGCCTGAGGGAATATTTGGCTTAGACGATACACCAATCACGTTAATTGTAAATAATGCCGACAATATTTGTCTAGGATTCGCCGGATCTTTGGCATAAAATTTAATTGAATGGGTGCCTGCAGGGCGAGAATTACTCCAGTTTAGCAAACCAGTCGATGCATCAAAATTAACCCCATCAGGTACCGCTTTGACGCTTAGACCTGAAATATTGATGGCATTGACTAGCGCACTCACATTAACAGAAACACGACCACCCACTCGAACATTCACACTCGATGGCAACAGTCTTAAACCATCAACACGATCATCCTCATCCACGACGGTCACTTTTATCCTATCTTGCGCATGGCGACACCGCCGATCTGATGCCCTTAAAATAAAAGTTAACTCGCCTGTCAGCGGGGCAACAAAGGTAATCGTATCAGATTTCATACCGCGTAATAGCAATGGCTTCACCCCACTGCCCGCCAATTCCCACCACATATTAACAATCGGGTGTGGCTTATCAAAAGGCTGTACATTGCCTTTCAACGTGACTTTAGCTTTAGCTTTGACATTGATATCTTCCCCTGCATTAACAAAGGGTATATTCACTTCATCCATCTCACCAAACACACAGCTTCGAATGGTATAGGCTTTATTTAATTGATAAGACGTCCCAATATCATCGTCTGGTGCATTAAAAACTAACGCATAGGTCGTTAGATCTGCTTGAGGAAAATCCGTCAGCTCCATCCGTTCGACACCATAACCAGCTCGACTAAGTACACCAGAATACTGCCATCCTCCCATGGCTTGAGGAAAAAAGCTCATGACTGGCCGGTTTTGGTTACTCACCAATAAACCCATTTGCCGACTATCCGCATTTTCCTCATAACTCAACTCATAAACCACTTTTTTAACATCAGTCGAAATGATGGTGTGGAATAGGTGCTGTTCATCATAAGGGTCTTGTTGAATCACACCAGACACGGGACTCATAGGTGCTAATATCCCAGTATATAATGAAAATTTACGTGTTGTGGTCACTGAAGTATCCGCTATTGCCACGATTTCTAACTCGAATTTGAATTCATGGTAACCCGTGATCGCCCCCGCCTGCATTATAAAGGACTGGGATTTCTCTTCATAAGGCAACAAATTTCCATAATTTGCTAAAGGCTCAATAATATCAATTTGAGGATTGTCACTTCGTAATCTAACACTTACATTGCTCGCTTGCTGCCAAACATTTTCCAGGGTCAATACAAGATGAAACCGCTCATTCGACCCAATAGCAGAATTACCATCACCCAAGGTTTTGTCGTCAACTTGATATCCCTTTATCACAATGAATGGCTGTGGCTCCTCTAGCTTTTCCAATGCTCGCCTCGCATTAACAACACCTTCTGTGGCCAACCTACCCCCCATGACCGGGGAAACCATCTCAGCAGAGGCGAATAATACAGCTTTTAAGTCTCTTGCACTGATATCCCGCTGTCCATCCAAATAGTCTT
>VAPM010196857.1_pt1 | contig 11777 bp, 10 predicted proteins | sample 3395091 | NCBI WGS metagenome assembly VAPM01 (sample SAMN08290445, study PRJNA428436) | hydrothermal vent metagenome | isolation source: Deep-sea hydrothermal vent chimney 3 | place: Pacific Ocean: Juan De Fuca Ridge | reverse complement strand
GGGTATGAAAGCCGCTGCCCGGCTGATCGAAAAACGGTTTTGACATGAAGGTGGCGTGGTAGCCGTGGGAGATGGCGATTTCCTTGACCAGGCCACGAAAACTGACGGCCCGGTCGACCGAGCGAAGCGCCTCGCCGTAACGCATGTTGACTTCCACCTGGCCCGGCGCCAGTTCCGGATTGGACTGTTCGATTGGAATGCCGACATCGTTCAGATGACGCCGAATGGGGCCCAGCACGTGTTCCATTTCCGCCGCCCGGGCCAGACCATAAACCTGGGTGCCGTCGCCGAACGGTTTCAGGGTTTCCTGATCGAGCAGATAAAATTCCAGCTCGCAGCCGATCTGCACCTCGTAACCCATGGAAGCGGCCCGGTCGAGCACCCGGATCAGGGCATTGCGCGGATCAATCGGCACCGGCTTGTGGTCCATGCCTTCGGCCCGCCCGAAACAGAACGCCACCCCTTCTTCCCATGGCACCGCATAAGCCGGGCCATCGGGGAACAGGTGCATGTCGTGATAACCGGTATCGATATTGACATAGGGCGTGTCCCACACGTCGCAGGTCATATCGATGGCAAAAATGGCGACCGTCAGGGCACAGCCATTTTCGCAGATATTCGGCCAATGGCTGGCCGGGATGCGCTTGCCGCGCATCATACCGTTAAGGTCGCCGACCCCCAGGGTAACCGTATGGGTCCCTTCCGGCAATTCGACCATTTTTGCGTTCATCGAGTCCTCCCCTTGGCGGTTGATACCCTTGGACAGTTATAGTTATTATCGAAATACGGCTCTAATGCCTATTTTACCAGGTGAACGGCCTGTCGATTCCGGCCAGCTTGACGCCGGTGAAGGCCGAAGCGTCCAGCGACAGGGCGCGCAGGTCTTCCATATCCAGATTATGTACCGTCGACTTGCCGCAGGCCTTGGCGATCAGCGTAATTTCCATGGTCAGCGCGGTCAGGTAGCGGGCTACCCGTTCGGCGGCGGCGGGCACGTCGATGCGTGCCTCCAGTTCCGGTTCCTGAGTGGCGACGCCGACCGGGCACATGCCGGTGTGACAATGGTGACACTTGCCGGGCGCCGTGCCGATGGCCGCGTAATCATCGAAATAGCGCGGCGAATTACAGCCCAGTGCGATCATCGATCCGGTCCCAATCATGATCGCATCGGCCCCCAGCGCCAGACACTTGGCGGCATCGACGCCGGAACGGATGCCGCCGGCGATAACCAGCGAAATCTTGCCCGACATGCCGCATTCATCAAGCGCCTCGCGGGCCGCCCGGATCGCCGATATGGTCGGGATCCCGGTATGATTCAGCAGCAGTTCCGGCGACGCCCCGGTGCCCCCCTCGGCGCCATCGACGACGATCACATCGACCCCGGCCTTGGCCGCGATGGCGACATCGTAGCGTGGCCGCGTCGCCCCCATTTTCAGGAAAATCGGCACCCGATAGCCGGTCGCCTCGCGCAGTTCCTCGATCTTCACCTGCATGTCGTCGGCGCCCAGGAAATCCGGATGGCGCACCGTCGAACGCTGATCCACATTCTTCGGCAGGGTCCGCATGCCGGCCACCCGCTCGGAAACCTTCATGCCCAGCAACAGGCCGCCGGTGCCCGGCTTGGCGCCCTGACCGACGGCCAGTTCGATGGCGTCGGCTTTCCGCAAATGTTCCAGATCGAGCATGTAGCGCGACGGCGTCATCTGATAAAGCAGAATTTCCGAGGCGCTGCGTTCGTCTTCCAGCATGCCGCCTTCGCCGGTGCAGGTCATGGAGCCGACCTTGGAAGCGCCGTAGCCCAGGGCCTTTTTGGCGCTGGCCGAAAGCGCCCCGAAAGACATCGAGGCGATGTAAATCGGGATATCTAGCTCGACCGGTTTTTCGACCAGGCCGGGCCGGTTGCCGAGCACCGTTTTGGTGTCGCAGCTTTCCCGGTAGCCTTCCAGCGGCAACCGGGTCATGGTCGCCGGCACGAAGGTCAGGTCATCCAGGCTCGGCAGCCGGTGATTGAAGCTGTTGAAACCGCGGATTTGATATCGGCCAAGGCGGGAAAGGGCGTGGATTTCGGAAATCGATTCCGGCGTCCAGCTAACCGAGCCGCCGCGTTCGTACGACGACGGAACGCCCATGGGACGGTTCGGATCGGCGCCGTCGGCCATCGCCACCGCCTCTTCCGAAGGCATATCAAAGGGGTATTGGTAAGGTGTTTTCATATCATCAGCCATGCGCTTGCATCCCTGCTTTCGAAGTGCCACAGACGTTGTGCGGAAACAATTTTTTGCCAGTCGCGGGAATCGTCCTGCAAGCCCAGGCCGGCCAGCAGTTCCTCGACCGAGGCGATCTCCTCGGGTGTCGGTTCGACGGTTTTTGAATCGACGCCCAGGGATTCTATCGGCCCGGCGACCCAGACCTCGCCGCCCCACAGTGAATCGGCGCAAGCGGCGCCGGCGCCGCCAAGGGCGATAATCCTTCCCGAATGGGCCATGAAACCCGATAGATAGCCGATCTTGCCCTCGACCACGATATCGCCGGCCTTCATGGCGACGCCGCAACGCGGACCGGCATCGCCCTTGATATGGATCAGGCCGCCGACCATGGCCGCCCCGGCGGCCATGCCGGCATAGCCGCCGACGGTAATTTTACCGGTCGCCATGGCCTCGCCGACCCCCCACCCGGCATTGCGTTCTATGTCGATTTCGGCGCCGTCGTTAAGGCCGCCGCAATAATATCCAACACTGCCTTCGAAGCGGATTTTGGCGCCGCGCGGCAAACCTACGGCCAAATTGTGGCGCGAGCGAACGTCGCGGACAACGACGCCGTCGCCATTGGCCACGGCGTCGCGGATTTCCTGATTGACTTCCCTGAGCGGCCGGTCGGCAACCGTTATTTCAATCTCGCTCATGCCGCTTTTCTCCCGTCGCCAATGGGCCATGCGCCGGTCTGGCCGGGGCCGTCATAGTTGATGATATCGTATTCGCCGCTGTAAATGGTCCGTACCGCCTGTTCCTCGGTCGCGACCGCCATGCCGCCGTCATGTTCGATCACCACCAGCGGCTTGATGGCGAAGCGGTCCTTGGCGAAGCCCATGCTGTGAGCGTCGGAAATCAGATAAGTGAAAACGCCGTCGATGGACGTGATCGACTGTTTAAGGGCCTGGCTCTGGGTCAGCCCCTTGGACATCTGATCGGAAACCCATACCGCGATAAGTTCGCTGTCGTTTTCGGTCATGAACCTGTAGCCCTCCTGCTCCAGGCTGCGGCGCCAGTGATAATAATCGGTGATCTGGCCGTTATGGACGATCGCCACATCGGCGAACGGGCGGGCCCAGAACGGATGGCTGGCGGTTGGCGCGACCGACGATTCCGTGGCCAGGCGGGCGTGGCCCAGGCCATGGCTGCCGATAAAATCACGGATGTTGTGCTTGTCGCCGACTTCCGCCGCGCCGCCCAGATCCTTGATGATTTCCAGGCTTCGGCCAACCGACTGAACTTCGATGTTTTCGGACAACGTATCGGCTTCGGCCGACCACCGGGCCAGGGATTCCGGATCCTTGATTTCCATCCGCACGGAAACATGCCGGGTGGTGTCGTTGTCCCAGGTTGGATCGGAGATAAAGTCCGATCCGTTCCGGCGCAAAATTTCGAGAAACGATTGCAGATCGCCGGACAACCGGTCCCGGTCCGACACCATGGCCCGAACCACATAGCCCTGCGCCATGGGCGGGCCATAAATGGCGAAACCGGTGGAATCGGCGCCACGGTGGCGCTGCGCTTCCATCAGGTCCATCAAATCCGATCCTACCTTGCCCGGCGAGCCGAGAATTCTTCCTGCAATTCCACACATTAGAACGGGCGCCTCCTGATATTGTATACTGTATACAGTATGACATTGGATTTATAAAACTGTTGTCGAGAGAACTCAAGAACAAAGCCGGGATATGATGATTTTATCCGCTTCATCGCATTGGTTCCGGATTGCTGGCGATGATGCCGTTGGGCCTGAACACCAGAAAAACCACCAGCAGCAGCAGCACTACCGCATCGCGGAACACCACATAGTCATCGGGCAGTATATTCAGCAAAACGGCTTCCAATGTACCCAGCAGGAAACCGCCATACAGGGCCCCCCTGGGGTTGGACAGGCCGCCGATAATGGCGGCGATCAGGGCCTTTATCATCGGCGTCAGCCCGAGCGCCGGGAATACCGCGCCGCGCTGCGAAATCCATAACAGCGCCGCCACCCCGGCCAGGATTCCAGACAGGAAAAAGGCCAGCGCGATGACCCGGTTGGACCGGATGCCCATGGCGCGGGCGACATCGAAATCGTCGGCAGAAGCCCTGAGCGCGATGCCGAGACGGGACCTGGAAAGAAACAAATTCAGCAACACAAGGGAAGACACGGCGATCACCACGGTGAATATCTGGGCCCGGGAAATATAGATATCGCCGAAGGTCAGGTATCCCGAAAGCAGTTCCGGTATGGGAATAGGTTTCGACCGCGGGCTTATCAGAACCTGAAACAGCACATGCAGCGCCCCGGATATGGCGAAAGAGGTAATCAGGAGGGTCATCGGACTTCGCCCGCGCAATGGCCGGAAGGCGACGCGTTCCATGACCAGCGCGCTTAGCCCCGCGAACACGATCGCCAAGGCGGCGGCGGGCAGGAATGGCATGCCCCAGCCCAGCATGAAGAAAAGGGCGTACCCGAACAGGGTCATCAAATCGCCGTGGGCGAAATTAAGGAACCCCAGCAGGCCGAAAACGACCACCAGGCCAAGCGCCAGCAAGGCGTAAATACTGCCCAGATTAAGCACCGAGACGATAAATTGTAGAAAAGCTTCCATGCTTGCCGCCTAATCCAACGCGCCCAGATAGCGGTCGCGAATTTCCGCATCGTTCATTAATTCTTCGGCCGGTCCGGATTTGACGATTGAACCCAATTCCATGACGTAGGCGCGATCGGCGATGGCCAGGCTTTTCTTGACGTTCTGTTCGACCAGCAGAATCGTCACCCCCGATTGCCGCAGATCGTCGATCAGTTGAAACACCTGAGAGACAATCTTCGGGGCCAGCCCCAGGGATGGTTCATCGAGAATCAGGCACGACGGATCGATCATCAGGGCCCGCGCTATGGCCAGCATTTGCTGCTCGCCGCCGGACAGCGTTCCGGCATCCTGTTGCGCCCGTTCGCGCAGGGCCGGAAACTGACCCAACATTTCATCCACGCGTTCCATGGAACGCGACTTGTCCAGGGTCATGCCGCCGGCCTTGAGATTGTCCAGCACACTCAGGGAGCCGAAAACCCGGCGCCCCTCGGGCGAAAACGCCAGACCCATCCTGGCCCTGTTCTCGACGGAAGTCTCGGTCAGGGATTGACCTTTCAGGTAAATCTCGCCGGCCGCCACGGCGGCCAGCCCCATGATAGCGTTCAGGGTCGAACTTTTACCGGCGCCGTTGGCCCCGATAACCGTTACCAACTCGCCCTCGTGAACGTCGAAGCTGATGCCTTTTACCGCCGCAACCGGACCGTAGTTCACTTCTAAATTATTAACCTTAAGCATTCTCTGCGACCTGAAAAAGGGGCGGGCGGCCCGGCCGATCGGTGTTGCCGACCGGCCGGGTGAGACAAATCGCCCGGGGCTATTTCCGGGGTGTCGGAATTTCCGAAGGCTTAAGCTTGATCGACTTGATGTACTTACCCTTGCCGTTTTCTATGCGCATGATATTGACCGGCAGGTTGGGCAGCCTGCCAACCCCCTTGAAGGTTACCGAACCGATTTCGGTATCGACGTTTTCCAGCTTGCCGAAGGCGTCGCGAACCGCCGCCGCATCGGTCGTGCCGGCGCCCTTGACCGCCGCTTCCACCATCCGCATGGCCGCGTAGCCGACCATGGCCGGATAGTAACTTTCCGCATTGCCGTATTTGGCCTCGTAAGCCTTGACGAAGGCGGCGGCGGATTTACTCGCTTGCGGCGCCGCCATGGTGACGTAGTAGACGCCGTTCACGACCTTGCCCAGCCCCTTCACGGAAGGCAGATCAAGCACATCCGGGCCAAGATAGGTGGACTTGATTCCGGCGGCCCGAAGCTGATTGATAAAAATCGGAAAATCATCGTCAAAAGGCATCGCCATAATCACATCCGGTTCCTTCGGCAGCTTCTTGATATCCGCAATGACCGTCGAAAATTCCTGCTGTCCATAGGCGAAAGTGGCGCGCCCGATTACCTTGCCGCCGCGCTTTTCAAACGATTCCTTGAAGTAGACCGGCAGAAATTCGGTATAGGGATCGAAATCCGAGGTCACGATATAGGCGGTCTTGGCGCCCAGATCTTCCGCCGCAAACTTACCGTAAACGCCACCCATATGGGCATCCGACATCATCACCAGATAGCTGCCGCCGCCGACCCGGGCCGGGATTGTCGGCTGCGAGGCGATGGTGTGCATAACCAGCAAATTCTGTTTCGCGACCGCCGTCCCGGCGGCGATGGCCTGGGGCGAAAGCGCACTGGTGATAAACATGTTCATTTTTTCGTTGCGCAGCAGTTCGGCGACGGCGACCGCCCCCTTCTGCATATCCGAGCCATCATCCCTGGCTACCAGCCGGATCGGATATTTGCCAAGCAGCCCGCCTTTTTTGTTGGCCTGTTCCACGTACATGTTGACCCCTTGCATAAAGGGGGCGTCATAGGCGGCCATAAAACCGGTATGGGCGCTGACCGCGCCGATAACGAATTCCTCGGCCCTGGCCGAAACCGACCAAAGCCCGGTCACCCCGGCGGCAACCAGGCCGGCCGCTATCAGTTTATTGAGTTTCATTGTCGTTCTCCTTTCCGTTGCTTGAATCAACCTGTCCTTGTTTATTATTGGTTTTATTGCTCTAACCTATTGAAATTATTTAAATAATCCGCCATCAAACAATCCCTTTTAACGGCGGTTTGATCTGGCGGAGCTAAACCGCGACCCCCAGACCTTCCACCGACTCTTCTCCCACGTAGGCCTCTATGACATCGCTGTTGACCATGATTTCCGCGGGAGCCCCGCTTGCTATTAATTCCCCCTTGTTCAGTACGTAAATTTGATCCGATAGCTGCATCACCATTTTCAGGTCATGTTCGACCAGCAATATGCCGATGCCGAAACGATCAACCAGTTCCTTAAGCAATGTTTTTAATTCTTCGGTTTCCGCCGAATTCATTCCCGCAACCGGTTCATCGAGCAGCAGGAATTGTGGTTCCAGCGCCATTGCCCTGGCGATTTCCAGGCGGCGCTGGTCGCCATAGGCCAGATTGCCGGCCAGAACATCGGCGCTGTCTTCCAGGCCAAGCAGTTTCAGCCAGGCCCGCGCCCGGGTATCGGCCTGCCACCTGGATAATGCCGGGGATTTCACATTGATGGCGCAGACCACGTTTTCCAGCGCCGAAAGAGAATCGAACAGACGGATGCTCTGGAAGGTCCGGCCCAGCCCTTTACCCGCCAGTTTGTGGGCGCTCCAAAGGGTGGCTTCGCTGTGGTTCAGCCTGATTTCGCCACTGGAAGCAAACAAATTACCGGTCAGAACGTTGATGAATGTCGTCTTGCCGGCGCCGTTGGGGCCGATAAGGGCGATGATCCGGCCCGCTTCGACCGCCATTCCGACATCGCTTAGCGCGGTCAGCCCACGGTAGGATTTCGATAACATGGAGGTTTCAATAAGGCTGTCGTTGCTTACCCTGTAGTGCGGCAGGGTATCTTTCGATGGCTCTGCCGACGGCTTTTCCGACGGCAGGAAGCGGCGCCGCATATAGGCCAGTTCCCGGTATCCCATCACCCCTTCCGGACGCAGGTAAAGCACAATCAGGATAAGGATCGAAAATGAAATTGCGGTCAGTCCGAAAACCTGCGGGAATTCGAACCCGAATACCGTTTCCTGGCCGGCGAAGGCGCCCAGCGCCTCCTCTGTTTTTCTGAATATTTCCTCGGCGACGGTAATCACCAGGGCCCCGATAACGCAACCGCTGATCGAACGATAGCCGCCAAGAATTATCATCACCACCAGGGCGAAGGTCTTTTCCAGATAAAAAACGCCCGGCGAGACGACGCCGATGACATGAACGAACAGCGCCCCGGCCAGACCGACCATGCCGGCGCTGATGACCCAGAACAAAAAAATGTAGAATTGCGGCTCTATACCGATCGAACGCGCCGCCTGTTCATCGTCGCGGATGGCTTCCAGATGCCTGGCGTAGCGGGTGCTTTTCATAAAAAACGCGACTGCCAGGGCGACCGCCAAAGCCCCCAGAACAAGGGGCCACGAGGCTTCTTCGGTGGGCAGTCCATAAAGCGACTGCTTGCCATTGGTGAACGATTTCGCCCCGGTGAACACCAGATAGGCAATCACCAGAAAGCCGAAGCTGGCGATCACCGCCGAGGTATCGCGCAGCCGCATAATAATCAGGCCGGTAACGGCGCCCGCCAGAAGGCTGGCCAGAACCGCCACCGGCAGCGACGCCAACAGGGACCATTCCGCCGTCTTGATAAATTCCGGCATATCGGCCAGCAGAAAAGATTTCATGGCCGCCGGCAAAGTGAACCACGAAGCCGCATAGGCGCCGACCCCGAAAAAAGCGACATGACCAAGTGACAAAATACCGCTGGTTCCGGAAAACAGGCCCAATCCGACCGCCGCGATAATATTTACGACGCCCAACAACAGCAGCTCGCGCCCCGCCATCCCGGTCAGCGTGGCAACGGCGATGATAATTATGATTGCCGGATACAACATGGCGAAGGACAGGGCGCATTCCCTGGTTCTCGGGTCCCACAGCCCGGCAAACAGACCCGGGTTCGCCGGGTGGTCCGCAGCGGCTGCCGGATTCCCCGGATTCATCATCGCCCCGAATCCACCGGCGGCCCGGACCACGGCGCGGGCTGACGACAGATCGGTGATGAATTTTCCACCACATGCCGATCCCTGTACATCGGCCTCCCTCCCCTCTTAAGAAACTACCTCGTATTATTTGTTTTGAATACTGTATCCAGTAGACCATAGCTGGTTTATAATCGTTACGCAAATTGAATCGGCGATACATATTCGCGGCACTCCTTGGTATAAGTGGATAGAGGTGAAAGATGCGTTCCATGTTCAAGCAAGCTCCGGATATTCAGCCGCGATTGGCGGAAGACGTTTACCAGCAAATTTTGTCGGCCATAATCAACGGCCAGTTCGCCCCGGGCGAACGGTTGATACAGGAAAAAATCGCCAACCAGATCAACATCAGCCGGACACCGGTGCGGGAAGCCCTGTTGCGCCTGGAACAGGATGGCATTCTTGAACTGTCGGGAAGAAAGGGCTTCATGATCCGGAAAATTTCCGATCGCGAACTGGTCGAACTTTACGGAGTCCGCGAAGCCGTCGAAGGATATGCCGCCTACATGGTCGCCGGCAATCGCACCCCGGAAAAACTGGCCGCAATCCGCGATGCGGTCGAGGCCGAATTCGAATTAAGCGAACGGAATCTGGAAGCCGAGTTCAGGTGCAACCGGCACATTCACCGGACCATCGTCGAACAGGCGGATAATCGTGTCCTGCTGGATTTATTCGACAGCATCTGGGGCCGCGGAATATCCCTGTGGCTGTTTGCCGCCACCCGCACCAACCCGGCCCAAACGGACCCGGACGTTCATCGCCGGCTGTTGCGCGTTCTGGAAACCGGCCGCCCGGACGAAGCCCGCTCGGCGATGACCACGCATGTCCGCGAGGGCTTGTCGCAGCATCCCAAGGCCCCTTAGGGTCGGCTGTTTTTCTTGCGCCGATTATCCCGCCAGTCCTGAAACCGGTAATAGGCCTGCGCCGCCGGTAAAAACCACGGTTTCCCCCGGTACCAGAACCGGGTGGCCAGTTCCGTCCTGGTAAAGGCGGTAACATCGTCGCCCCCGCCCAGCATGGCCTCGGCGGCCTTGTGTCCCAGGTAGGGGGCCATGGTGTTGCCATTTCCGGAAAACCCCAGGGCATGCCAAACGCCGTCATGACGGCCGACATGGGGCAGGAAATTAAAGGAAAAACCGGTATTTCCCTGCCATCCATGGGAAATTCTGACACTGCCCAGGGCCGGAAAGATTTCCTTCATCAGGCCCCGAATTACCGCCGTCGCCTTTTCCTGAGGGATTCCGGAAAGGGCGGCGCGGGCGCCGAATACCAGGCGTTTGCCATCCGGCGACAGGCGGAAATAACAATGCCGGTTGCGTGTTTCGACCACCATGCGGCGGCCCGGCATGATTTCGTCGATGGTTTCGGGCGGCAGTTCTTCGGTGGCGGTGACGAAACTGGTGACCGGAATTATCCGCCGCTTCAACCACCCGAAGGCCGGCGGGGTATAGCCGTTGGTCGCGATCAAAACCGCCGCCGCCCGAACCTGGCCCGTTTGCAGCGTTATCCGAAAACCCGAGCCATCCCGGAAAATACCGGTTACCGGCGTTTCCCCGACGACCGTCGCACCGGCCCGCCGCGCCGCGCCCAGCACGCCATGGTGATATTTCGCCGGATGCAATCCGCCATGATCGAGCAGCAACATGCCGCCGGCATAGAAGTCCGTTCCGACCTCCTGACGTTGCCGTTCAAAGGGAATCATTTCGGCGCGCATGGGCACGACTTTCTGGATTTCATCCAGGGACCGGGCAGTGGCGTCATATTCCGCGCCGGTCCATTGGCCGCGATATCTGCCATAGACGTTGAAATCGCAATCGATCCCTTCGGTTTCGATCAGCGCCTTGACGAAGGCCATGGAATCCATGTGGGCTTCGCCCAGCAACCGGCGCGCCGTTTCCTCGCCGTATTGCCCCGTCAATTGTTCCATCGACAACAGATGGCCGCCGCCGACCATGCCGCCGTTGCGGGTGCTGGCGCCGAAACCTATGGGTTCCGCGTCCAGGACCAACACCTTTTTCCCCGCCCCGGCCAGGGTCCTGGCCGCCGACAGGCCGGTCAACCCGGCCCCGACCACGACAACATCCGAATTATCCGGAAGCTCTTTCCGGCCATCTGTTTCGGGCCTGATGGCATCCCACCAATACGGCTCTGCGTTCGGCTTCATACGCCCCCCCCTATCACCATGCGTCAGATTCGCGGCGACACATTAACAGGTTGCCGCCTGATTCCAAGAAGCGCTGGGCAAAAATTCATACCATTTTACACATGCGGTCAGGGTGTCTATCTATAACGCAAAAAAATCTTTCGCAATTTCAGAATTGACGGCTTCTTCTTAAACATGAGGAAGGAGCAAGTGGATGGGAGGCAAGCAAAAGGGTGAAGATATGGGTCAGGTGATCCAGATTGACAAGGCGCGGATTGAAACAGGGCCAAGCCCAAAAAGATCCGACGCGCCGAGGGTTACCATTCGTCAAATCGCTTGCATAGCGCAGACTGCGGTGCTCATAATTCCGGCGAGTAATTTTGGTCCCACGTCTTGCCTCATTAATTACCTCAATACAAACAGTGAATAACAGCTCTCTGGAATCGCTCAATTAGTTTCAGATTAGGCCCTGGGAAAGAAGCTAAACCCTAGCCGCAATCCGGGCGATAATGAGGCTTGAGTGTGTCGAAAATCATTGCCGTCGTGTGTTGAAGCGGCAGAAATCAGAGGAGTAGTGGGTTTATATGGTCTTTTCGGTGAAACTCCAAAAATTTCTTAACCGGAAGGAGGTCTCGGCATCAGTTTGGGTGCTCGGCGGAAACATCGCCGGGCAAGCCTTGCGATTGGTCAGCAACCTTATCCTTACACGCCTGTTATTTCCCGAGGCATT
>VAPM010003125.1_pt1 | contig 11778 bp, 10 predicted proteins | sample 3395091 | NCBI WGS metagenome assembly VAPM01 (sample SAMN08290445, study PRJNA428436) | hydrothermal vent metagenome | isolation source: Deep-sea hydrothermal vent chimney 3 | place: Pacific Ocean: Juan De Fuca Ridge | reverse complement strand
CGCATTTCGGGGACGTTCAGGACGACCCCCTTGCGCGGACCCGGCGGGAGGACGAACCGCGTGGGCAACACCACGCGCGTACCGGTCCCGGGCAGCCACGGATCCACGTGCGGGTTGGCCTCGCGCAACTCGTCGTAACCGAGATCATAGCGGCGCGCGATATCCGAGAGGGTGTCCTGCGGACCGGCCGCCACCCACTGCAGGCGACCCACCACCGATTCACCGCGCGGCGGCAGCGGGTAGGTCGCGGCCGCGGCCGGCGCTCCGAGCACCGCCAGAATCAGCGCCGATATCGGGAGCGCACGGCACACGCCGCCGCGATCCGGCCCCCGACCGGCCGCCCGACTCACGGCATCAGCCCCTGCAGGGCCCGGCGAATGATCTCCTCGCTGCCGAGGCCCCGCGTATCCACCCCGCGCACCATTCGGCCGGCCTCCTGGGGCTTGTAGCCGAGTGTCACCAGGGCGCTCACCGCCTCGGCCGCGGGCCGCTGCCCCACATCGCCCGCGACGGGGGGCGCAGCGGCGGCGCCCGGGCCCTCCCACTCGCCCAGGCGGTCCTTCATCTCCATGACGAGTCGCTCGGCGGTCTTGCGACCGACGCCGGGCAGCCGGGTCAGGGCGCCGGTGTCCTGCTCGTGAACACAGCGCACGAACTCCTCGGCACTGACGCCCGAGAGGATCCCCAGCGCCAGTCGTGCCCCCACGCCGTTGACCCGCAGGAGGTTGCGGAACAGCCGCCGCTCGGTCTCGCGGGCGAAGCCGAACAGTGCGTGGCTGTCTTCGCGGACCACCAAGTGCGTATAGAGCGTGACCTCGTCGCCGAGCGGCGGCAGTACATAGAAGGTCGACATCGGCGCCTCGATCTCGTAGCCGACGCCATGCACATCGATCAACAGGTGCGGCGGCTGCTTGTGCGCCAGCACGCCGCGCACGCGCCCGATCATCGCCGCCGCCCGCGCCGCGCGCCGCACGCCGCCGGCAACCGCGCCAGCGTGCTCCCCGTGTGACCGTGGCACAGCGCCACCGCCAAGGCGTCGGCGGCGTCGCTTTGCGGGACGCCGTCCAGCCCGAGGAGATGGCGCACCATGTGCTGCACCTGTGATTTGGCCGCCGCGCCGGTTCCGACCACCGCCTGCTTGACCTCCCGCGCGCTGTATTCGGCGACGATCACCGGATCCAACGCCACGGCACAGATCGCCGCACCGCGCGCGTGTCCGAGTTTGAGCGCGGAGTCCGCGTTGCGGTGCAGGAACACGCGTTCAACCGCGACCTCTTCGGGCCGGTAGGTCTCCACGATCCGGCGTACCGCTTCGAAGATACAGGAAAGCCGCGCGGCCAAGTCCGCACCCTGCACGCGGATGCAGCCGCTGTCGACGTAGCGCAGATGTCGCCCGCCGCCCATGTCGATCACCCCGTAGCCGGTGACCCGGGAACCGGGATCAATACCCAGGATGCGGGTCACGGACACGGATCCGGGCGGGATACGCGGGCGGGGGTACGGCACCGGGCCTCACAGGGCACCCGCCGCCTCACAGCTCGGCGAGTACGTCCTCGGCGATCTCCGCGTTGGAGTACACCTGCTGCGTATCATCCAGATCCTCCAACATCTCCAGCAGCCGCATCAGCCGCCGGGCGTCCTCGCCCGCCAGCGGCACCGAGACCGAGGCGCGCATCGTCACCTCGGCGTATTCCGCCGCCGGCCCGACCGCCTGCATCGCTTCCCGGACCGCCATGAAGTCCTCGGGTGCCGTCACCACTTCGACGGATCCGTCGTCGCTGCCGACGACATCCTCGGCGCCGGCCTCCACCGCGACCTCCATGATCCGGTCCTCGTCGCAGCCGGCCGGGTAGCCGAGCACCCCGTTCTTGGTGAACAGGTAGCCGACCGAACCCTCGGTCCCGAGGTTGCCGCCGCACTTGGAGAAGGCGTGGCGCACCTCGGCCACCGTGCGCTTGCGATTGTCGGTCATGCAGTCCACGAGCACCGCCACCCCGCCGGGGCCGTAGCCCTCGTAGCGCACCTCCTCGTAGGTCTCGCCTTCCTGGGCGCCCGCGCCGCGCTTGATGGCGCGCTCGACCTTGTCCTTGGGCATGTTCGCCGCCCAGGCCTTATCGACGGCGAGGCGCAGGCGCGGATTCATGGCCGGATCCGGTCCGCCGGTCCGGGCCGCCACGGTGATCTCGCGGATCAGCTTGGTGAAAAGTTTACCGCGTTTGGCATCCTGCGCGTTCTTCCGGTGCTGGATATTGGCCCATTTGCTGTGTCCCGCCATACGCCGCCTCGTCTCACCGTCCGGCGACACAGTGTATCATGCGCCCGCGGGTCGGGCTTACGCGGCCGAGCTTGTGGAATCACGCACCGGCGACATCGGATCATCCAACGCCGTCGGCGGGGCAAGCTCCGCCCTACCGGGTCCCGCCGCGTCCGTGGTTGCGTAGAGTGGGGCTCGCCCCGCCGACTGCCTCCAATTCGCCGTCCCGCAGGAAGCGGCAGGTGCGACGCGCCACGCGCGGCGAGAACACCAACCCCATGTGGCTCACCGGCAGTACCGTGTGTCGCGAACCATCGGGGGCGCGCGTCTCGGCGACGGCGACGGTCCCGTCGTTGGGCCGCGGCAGCCCGCCGAACAACCAGCCGATCCCCCAGCCGCGGCTGCCCGCGATCACCGCGAGATCCACGCCGGGCGGCACCCTCGGCCCACCCCCGAGCAAGCCCTGTTCCACGCTGCGCCCGAGCAACCAACGCCCGAGTGCCCAGCGCGCCAGACGCCGCGCCACTGCACTGCCGCTCAACGGAGGCCCGAGCAGCACGACCCGCCGCACGCGCGGTCCCGATCCCGTATCCGCCCGCAACCCGGCCTGACCCGCCAGCAGGTGCAGCACGACCAGACTACCGAGGCTGTGCGCCACCAGATCGACGCGCGGAACCGACAGGCGCACCAGGAATGCCGCGAGGTCGCGGGCGTTGTCCGCCGGGCTGCGCCGGCGCGTCGGATAGGAGAAGATCGCCGTGCGCAGTCCGCAGCGGCGCAGCCGCCGCGCCAGCCCGACCATCACCCAGCCGGACAGGAACAGCCCGTGGATCAGCACCACCACGGGCGCCGGCCCATCGCCCGAATCGGCCGGCCGTGCTACGGCGAGACCTCCAGCATGCGATCCAGGGCCACCCGCGCCTGATCGGCGGTCGCAGGCGGGACCTGGATACGGTTCACCACCCGATCCCGCACGAGATTCTCCAGGATCCACGCGAGGTGCTGGGGATCGATGCGGAACATCGTCGAGCACATGCACACCGTCGGCGACATGAAGTGCGCCGACTTACCCTCGTTACGGAACTGTGCATTCAGGCGCTCGACCAGATTGAGTTCCGTTCCCACCAGCCAACGGGTGCCGGGGGCCGACTCGGCGACGGTCTTGATGATGAACTCCGTGGAGCCGACGAAATCGGATTTCTCGCACACTTCGAACGAACACTCCGGATGGGAGATGACCTTGGCGTCCGGAAAACGCTCCTTGAATGCGTCGATGTGCGCAGGCCGGAACATCTGATGCACCGAACAGAATCCCTTCCAGAGGATGATCCGTGCCGTGCGGATGCGCGCCTCGGTCAGCCCCCCGAGCGGGCGGTCGAAGTCCCACACCACCATCTGCTCCGGGTCGATGCCCATCCGGTGCCCGGTATTGCGGCCCAGGTGCTGGTCGGGAAAGAACAGCACCTTCTCACGGCGCCGGAAGCTCCACTCGAGGACGTCGCGGGCGTTGGTGGAAGTGCACACGATGCCGCCGTGGCGCCCGCAGAACGCCTTGAGGTCGGCAGCGGAATTGATGTAGGTGACGGGCGTGATGCTCGCGTCCGGGTCGAGCACCGCGCTCAGTTCCGACCAGGCGCGCTCCACCTTCGCCAGACTCGCCATATCCGCCATCGAGCAACCCGCGGCGAGGTCCGGCAGGACCACGATCTGGTCCGGGCGCGAGAGGATATCGGCCACCTCGGCCATGAAGTGCACGCCGCAGAAGACGATGTAGCGCGCATGCGAGGCGGCGGCGAGACGCGAGAGCTTGAGGGAATCGCCGGTGTAGTCGGCGTGGCGGTAGACCTCCTCGCGCTGGTAGTGATGGGCGAGGATCACGAGGCGCTCGCCGAGCGTCTCCTTCGCGACGCGGATGCGCGCCTCGCAGTCCTCGTCGTCCAGCAGCGAGTAGGCTTGCAGGGCAAACGGGTCGCCCGCCATCCGTTCAACTCCTCAATCGTGGCGCGAGCCCACGAGTTCGGTTCACCGCCGACCCGTCCAAGGTCGTCGGCGGGCCAAGGCCCGCCCTAGCGGTCCCTCCGGCGGGGGCCGCCACGACGCACCCTCACGCCCCTTCGGTCGTCGGGCGCCGTATCTTGAGCCCCAGCTCCCGCAACTGCGCATCGGGGACCGGCGCCGGCGCCCGCGTCAGCGGGCAGGCGGCGGTCTGGGTCTTGGGAAAGGCGATCACCTCGCGGATCGAGTCCGCGCCGCTCATCAGCATCACCAAGCGATCGAGACCGAAGGCGATTCCGCCGTGCGGGGGGCAACCGTAGCGCAGGGCATCGAGCAGAAAACCGAACTTGTCGCGCGCCTCGTCCTCGGAAATCCCGAGCAACCGGAATACGGCCGCCTGCATCTCGGCGCGGTGGATACGCGCAGAGCCGCCGCCGATCTCGGTGCCGTTGAGTACCAGGTCGTAGGCCCGCGAGCGGGCGCCGCCCGGATCGTCGGCGAGCGCCTGCGGATCCGCGCTGCATGGTGCGGTAAACGGGTGATGCAGCGCCGTCCAGCGCCGCTCGCGTTCGTCCCATCCGAACATCGGGAAATCCACCACCCAGACCGGACGCCAACCGGGTTCGACCAGCCCCCGATCGCGACCGAGCCGCACGCGCAGCGCGCCCAACGCTTCGTTCACCACCGTCGCGCGGTCGGCGCCGAAGAACACCAAGTCCCCGGAACCCGCATCGGTGCGCGCCAGGATCTGCTCGATGACCGGATCCGGCAGGAACTTCAGGATCGGAGACTGCAACCCCTCGCGTCCGGCGGCACGATCATTGACCTTGATATAGGCGAGACCCTTGGCACCCAAGCGGCCGACGAAGGCGGTGTAATCGTCGATCTCCTTGCGCGAGAGCGCCGCGCCCCCGGGCACGCACAACGCGGCCACCCGCCCCTTCGGATCGTTGGCCGGGCCGGCGAAGACCTTGAACTCCACGCCCCGCATCAGTTCGGTCAGCTCGGTCAACTCCAGGGGAATACGCAGGTCCGGGCGGTCGGTGCCGAAACGCATCAACGCCTCGTCGTAGCCCATGCGCGGGAAGGGATCCGGAAGCCGCACGTCCAGGACTTCGGCAAACAGCTCCCGGATCATGGCCTCGATGAGGGCGAGCAGGTCATCCTCCTCCAGGAACGAGGCCTCGATATCGATCTGGGTGAACTCGGGTTGGCGATCGGCGCGCAGATCCTCGTCCCGGAAACAGCGCGCGATCTGGTAGTAGCGGTCCAACCCGGCGATCATCAGGAGCTGTTTGAAGAGCTGCGGGGACTGCGGCAGCGCGAAGAACGACCCCGGGTGGGTGCGGCTCGGCACCAGGTAATCGCGGGCGCCCTCGGGCGTGGCACGGGTCAGGATCGGGGTCTCGGTGTCCAGGAAACCGTGCCCGTCGAGAAACCCGCGCAGCACACGCGTGACCCGCGAGCGCAGCCGCAGGCGTTCGAGCATCGGCGCGCGGCGCAGGTCCACGTAGCGAAAACGCAGGCGCGCCTCCTCGCTGACCGCCTCGTCGTCGAGCGGGAACGGCGGGGTATCGGCGGCGTTGAGGATTTCCAGATCCGCGCCCAGCACCTCGACGCGGCCGGTGGGCAGCGTCGGGTTCTCGGTCCCCGCCGGGCGGCGGCGCACCCGCCCATGCACCCGCAGGACGTATTCGCTGCGCACGCGCTCGGCGGCGGCGAAGCTCTCCGGTGCGTCCGGATCGAAGACCACCTGGACCAGACCCTCGCGATCGCGCAGGTCGAGAAAGATCACGCCGCCGTGGTCGCGCCGGCGGTGGACCCAGCCGCACAGGACCACCTCGCGATCGAGCAGCGACTCGCCCACCTGCCCGCAGTAATGGCTGCGCATCACCCTGAATCCCTCGAATTCTCTGGAAATTCCCGGAAAACCACGGGGTTCCGGGAGCGCGCCATGTTACGACCCCGACCCGGGGGGCGCAACTTCCGCACGCCGCCGGGGTTCACTCGGTGCCGGTCGGGGTGCGGGTCTTCTTCTGCGGATCGCGCTTGGGTTCGGCCTTGCCGCCTTCCTTGGCGCCGCCCTTGTCACCCTTGTCGCCCTTGCCGCCCTCCTTGCCGCCCTCCTTGGCACCCGACTTCGCGCCCTTGTGCGAATCGGACTCGACTACGTTCTTCCGGTTTCCGGCCTTGAAATCGGTTTCGTACCAGCCGCTGCCCTTGAGGCGAAAGCCTGCGGCCGAGATCAGCTTCTGAAGGGCCGGCTTCCCGCACGCCGGGCATTCGACGAGCGGGTCGTCGCTCATTTTCTGGATCGTCTCCAGCTCGTGCCCGCAGACGGTACACCGGTACTCGTAGATCGGCATGGGTCCAACCCTCGGCAAGTCCAGCCCGAATTGAAATATCGGAATCGGGGCGATTGTAGCAAAATCAAGGGGCTTCTCCGAATCGCGACGACCGGCCGGTCCCGCGCAGCACCGGGCGCTTTTGTGGCATCATGGACTCCCGTCTGGAATTCGACGCGTCGATACCTCGGATCGCCCACGTGCGCTCGCCCTTCTCGCCGCTGCATCTCCTGCTGTTCGTGCTGGTGCTGGGATTTCTGGCGGCCTTTATTCAGGTGGGCCTGCTGACCATCGTCTTCGACAAGCTGGGGCTGTCGGGCGGTTCAGCCCTATTCCTCTTGTTCGCGTCGCTGTTCGGCAGCGCCATCAACCTGCCCCTGTTCACCGTGCGCGCCGACCCGCCGGCGCCCGGCGTCATACCGGACCCGCTCCGCGGCCTGCTGCGCCTGCCGCAGCGGCCGTTCACCGGACACACCCTGATCGCGGTCAACGTCGGCGGGTGCCTGATCCCGGTGGCCTTTTCGGCCTACCTCTTCGGCCACCACCCCCTCAATCCGATCATCGTCCTGCTCGCCATCGGGATCGTGGCCGCGGTGTGCTACCGCACGAGCCGCCCGATTCCGGGGATGGGGATCGCGATGCCCATGCTGGTGGCCCCGATCACGGCCGCCCTCGCCGCGTTGCTGCTGGATCCGGCACACAGCGCGCCGCTGGCCTATATCGGCGGGACCCTCGGCGTATTGCTGGGCGCCGACATACTGCACCTCGGCGAAGTGCGCCGCCTCGGGGCGCCGGTGGCGTCGATCGGCGGCGCCGGAACCTTCGACGGCATCTTCATCACCGGGCTGGTTGCGGTGCTGCTCGCGTGAAACACCGCGCCGGACGGATCGCCCCATCTTCTCCGAGGCGCACATAAAAAAAGACCCCGCCGGACGGCGGGGTCTTCACTGAAACCTGCTTACGCAGTATGCGACGTCTAGACCGGCTGGACATTCGTCGCTGACGGACCCTTCACGCCCTGTTCCACGTCGAACGACACCTGCTGACCCTCGGCCAGAGACTTGAAGCCGCCGCCCTGAATGGCGGAATGATGCACGAAGACATCCTTGCTGCCGTCCTGCGGGGTGATGAAGCCGAAGCCCTTAGCGTCGTTGAACCACTTTACCGTTCCTGTAGCCATTGGGAATACCTCTGTGTTCGGTTGAATTGCGATGTCTTGCAGTTCATTCTTGAAAGCGGAATCGTTGGAGTACCTTACAGAAGAGACTGGAGGGTTTTCCAAACTAACTACAAGAACTGCGCTGCAATGGGGCCACTATACACAAACCCTACCCAATAACCACAACTATTTTCAGCGGAGGGCCGGGGGTAGCGGAGGGCCGGGGGTGAAGGGCGGGGACCTGCCTGCATAGGATCCGAAGCGGCCGGGCCGACAAAATCCGACCCCATACCTCTCTACCCGGCGGACGGGGCGGACGCGAGGCCTGCCGCCTAAGCCCCCCCGGCACCCGGGGGCCGGATCGGGTCCCCTGCGGGTTGGATCTCGCTTTTGGGCGCCTTTCGCTGCAGTTTCTCCTCTTTCTTTCTTTTCTTTGCCAATTCTTTCTGGCGCTTCTCATATTGATAATTGGGTTTGGCCAATTTGTCGTCCTATTTTCGAGGAAAAACGGGTTGCATATTATAGGACGGCTGCGCCGCCCGCGCCATCCTCCCTTCCCCGCCCCGAACGACGGGGCTTTCCGCGCATCGGGCCGCCCCGGCAACGAAATCCGGGGGATCGGGCGTGGTCGACGGATACTGCCATCTCGGTGTTGTTGTGCGTCGCCGGGCGCGCACAGGGCCGTGCGGCCATGCGTTCAACAATGTGCCACGATCAGCGGGATGTGGAGTTCCGCCTCGCTGACACCGCCGTGGACACCGATCTGCTGGAACGCCGGCTCGCCCGGCAGGCGGTCCTTGATCACCCAGTGCTCCTTCATCAGCAACACGTAGTCGCCGACGCGCTCCCACAGGCGCGGCGCCGGCTCGCCGAGCCCGAACCAGCCGTCTTCGATCAGTGCGGCGGCGGGATACAAGTCGCACTGTACGTCCAGTTGTTCGGTAACGTAGCGTTCGAAGCGGCGTACCGCACCGGGGCGCACGTAGCAATAGGCGGCGCGCGGCTCGCCGCACAGCGGCAGGGTCAGGCATTCGGCAAGCGCCGGGTGGTCCTCGAGGTGCACGATCTCCTGTGGGCCGGTGTCCACGAAGCCGTGGTCGGCCACCGCCACCACCAGGGTATCGGTGCCGCGCAAGCGATCGAGCAGTCGCCCGAAGGCGCCGTCGAGGGCTTCGAAGTGCGCGCGCACCGGTGCGGAGCCGACCCCATGCAGGTGCGCCAGACGGTCGAATTCCGGCCAGTAGGCGTAGATGAAACGGCGTCGCGCGGCGTCGCGCACGAGACCGACGATGCGCGTGCCGAAGTCTTCCAGGTCGCGGTATCCGGTGCGGTGCGCGCCGCCGGTCATCGCGCGGCTGTAGGCGGATTCGGTCACTTCCTCGGGCAGCAGGCACCAGGTCTCGGCATCGAGCCGGTCCAGCGCCGGCGGGGCGGAAACGAATTCGGCGGCGGACAACCCGAAGCGGTCCAGCGGCGGACCGCCCCAGCGCGGGCGAAACGGCAGGAAGGTGGTAACCGTACCCAACTCGCGCAGATACAGGAACCAACCGGTGATCGCGTGCTGCTGAGGCGCGGTGGCGGTGAGCAGCGTGGTCACCGCCGCCGCCGTGGTGGGCGGGAACACGGAACAGATCCGTCCCTGGAGATGCGCGGCGAGCGCCCCCCCGGCGCCGTGCGCGATCAGATAATCGTAGCCCAGGCCGTCGAGCAGGAGAAACACCACGTGGCGCGCCTGCGCCACTTCCGCCGGGGCGAGTGCCGCCAGCGGCGCGTACGGCGCCGGCGGCGTCGCACCCAGCCCCTCGACCAGGGACGTCACCAGATTGACGAGCCCGCCGCCTTCGTAGTCCGGTCGCAAGATCGCGTCCTCCGTTCCGTTTCCCGGGCGGACCCGCGCCCGCGGGCCGTCCCGGCGGGCCTCAGGCGGCCGAGGCCTTGTGAGCGACGCGGTGAAACGCGAGCCGCTCCCCCTCCACCTCGACGCGGATCACGTCACCGGGGCCGAAGTGCCCGGCGAGGATCTCCTGCGCCAGCGGATTCTCGAGCTGGTGCTGGATGGCGCGCTTGAGCGGCCGCGCCCCGTAGACCGGATCGAAGCCGGCCTCGCCGAGCCGGTCGAGCGCCGCCTCGTCGAGTTCGAGATCCAGGTCGCGCTCGCGCAGCCTGCGCTGCAGGTAGCCGATCTGGATCCCGGTGATGGCGCGGATCTGCTCGCGGTCGAGCGGATGGAACACCACCACCTCGTCCACGCGGTTGATGAACTCCGGGCGGAAGTGGCTGCCGACGATCTCCATGACGGCGGACTTCATGCGCGCGTAGTTCTCTTCCCCCGCCATCTCCTGGATGACCTGCGAGCCGAGGTTCGAGGTCATGACGATCACCGTGTTGCGAAAATCCACGGTGCGCCCCTGTCCGTCGGTGAGGCGCCCGTCGTCGAGCACCTGCAACAGGACGTTGAATACGTCCGGGTGCGCCTTCTCGATCTCGTCGAGCAGGATCACGGAATAGGGCTTGCGGCGCACCGCCTCGGTGAGATAGCCGCCCTCCTCGTAGCCGACGTAGCCCGGCGGGGCGCCGATCAGGCGCGCCACCGAGTGCCGCTCCATGAACTCCGACATGTCGATGCGCACCATCGCCTCTTCGGTGTCGAACAGGAATTCGGCGAGTGCCTTGGTGAGTTCGGTCTTGCCCACACCGGTCGGGCCGAGGAACAGGAACGATCCGTTCGGACGATTGGGGTCGGAGAGTCCGGCGCGCGAGCGGCGGATCGCGTCGGAGACCGCACGCACCGCTTCATCCTGGCCGATCACACGCGCGCACAGCACCTCCTCCATGCGCAGCAGCTTCTCGCGCTCACCTTCGAGCATCTTGGAGACCGGGATACCGGTCCACTTGGAGACCACCTCGGCGATCTCCTCGTCGGTCACCTTGTTGCGCAGCAACTTGAACGTCTGCTGCTCCGCCTTGCTCGCGGCCTCGAGCCGCTTCTCCAACTCGGGGATGCGCCCGTACTGGATCTCGGACATGCGCGCGAGATCGCCGGCGCGATGCGCGGTCTCCAGGTCCAGGCGCGCGCGCTCCAGTTCTTCCTTGACGTGCGCGGCACCCTGCATGGCGGCCTTCTCGGACTTCCAGATCTCTTCCAGATCCGAGTACTCGCGCTCCAGGCGCGTGATCTCGGCCTGTAGATTCTCCAAGCGCTTCTTGGACGCCTCGTCGCTCTCCTTCTTGAGCGCCTCGCGCTCGATCTTGAGCTGGATCAGGCGCCGTTCGAGACGATCCATCTCCTCGGGCTTGGAATCCATCTCCATGCGGATGCGGCTCGCCGCCTCGTCGATCAGATCGATGGCCTTGTCCGGGAGCTGTCGGTCGGTGATGTAGCGGTGCGAGAGTGTGGCCGCGGCCACGATCGCGGGATCGGTGATCTCCACCCCGTGGTGGACCTCGTAGCGCTCCTTGAGCCCGCGCAGGATGGCGATGGTGTCCTCCACCGTGGGTTCGCCGACCAGCACCTTCTGGAAGCGGCGTTCGAGCGCGGCGTCCTTCTCAACGTACTTGCGGTACTCGTTGAGCGTGGTCGCGCCGATGCAGTGCAGCTCGCCGCGCGCCAGCGCCGGCTTGAGCATGTTGCCCGCGTCCATCGCACCCTCGGCCTTGCCGGCGCCGACGATGGTGTGCATCTCGTCGATGAACAGGATGATCTGGCCTTCCTGCTTGGCGAGATCGGTGAGCACCGCCTTGAGACGCTCCTCGAACTCGCCGCGGTACTTGGCCCCCGCGATCAGCGCCGCCATGTCGAGCACCAGGATACGCTTGTCCTTGAGGCCCTCCGGCACCTCGCCGTTGAGCACCCGTTGCGCGAGGCCCTCGACGATCGCGGTCTTTCCCACGCCGGGCTCGCCGATCAGCACCGGGTTGTTCTTGGTGCGACGTTGCAGTACCTGGATGGTGCGGCGGATCTCGTCGTCGCGGCCGATGACCGGGTCGAGTTTGCCTTGCTCGGCGCGCTCGGTGAGGTCGATCGT
>VAPM010275081.1_pt1 | contig 11780 bp, 11 predicted proteins | sample 3395091 | NCBI WGS metagenome assembly VAPM01 (sample SAMN08290445, study PRJNA428436) | hydrothermal vent metagenome | isolation source: Deep-sea hydrothermal vent chimney 3 | place: Pacific Ocean: Juan De Fuca Ridge | reverse complement strand
GGTCTGTATCTGAATCGAAAGTAAGTTTTGCATAACCATATTCACGCCGGGCGGCTTTGCCTACGCCGCCTCCCAAAAGGTGGGTCATCAACTGCATCCCGTAACATATGCCGAGAAGTGGTATACCAAGCTCGAAAACTTCCTTGTCGATAATTGGCGCCGACTGGTCAGTTACGTAGCTGGGCCCTCCGGAAAGAATAATTCCCTTTGCGTCGAAATCGCGTATGGCCTTTAATCCCATGTTGAATGGGTGTATCTCGCAATATACATGGGCCTCACGAACACGCCTTGCGATAAGCTGGGTGTATTGCGAGCCGAAATCGAGAATCAGAATTTTTTGATGAGAGGGAAGGGTCATTTTTCGACAGAGTAGTTGGGGGCTTCTCTTGTAATCATCACGTCGTGGACGTGACTCTCTTTCAACCCTGCCGGGGAAATACGGACAAACCGTCCTTTCTCGTGAAGCTCGGGGATGCTGGCCGCTCCGCTATACCCCATGCCGGAGCGAAGACCGCCAGTAAGCTGATGAACCACGAATGAAAGCTCCCCTTTATAGGGAACACGTCCCTCCACGCCCTCAGGAACAAGTTTGACGCCTTTTTGCGACCCGATATTATCCTGGAAATACCTGTCCGCGCTACCTTCTTCCATAGCCCCGATAGAGCCCATCCCACGGTATTCCTTATAAACCCTGCCCTGGTACATTATCTTTTCGCCAGGAGACTCCTCTACACCGGCAAACAGGGAGCCTATCATCACGACATTAGCGCCTGCCGCCAGAGCTTTTACAATGTCGCCAGAATGTTTGATGCCGCCATCGGCGATTATTGGGACACCTTTTTTATTTGCCTCAAGAGCGCAATCGTTTATAGCCGTGATCTGTGGCACACCCACACCCGCCACGATTCTCGTCGTGCAGATTGAGCCCGGGCCGATGCCTACCTTTATAACGTCCGCCCCGGCGTCTATCAGCTCTCGTGTCGCTTCGGCCGTGGCCACGTTCCCCGCCATAATATCAATATCGTTCGAAATATCGCGGATGGTTTTTACAGCGTCGATAACGCCTTTGGAATGACCGTGGGCTGAGTCTACCGTAATTATGTCGCATCCATACGCTAGAAGCTCCTCAACTCTCTTTGTAAGGTCGCTTCCTGTTCCCACGGCCGCTCCTGCGCGCAACCGTCCCTTGCTGTCTTTAGCGGCATGGGGGAACTTCACGCTCTTCTCGATATCGTTTATTGTGATAAGCCCCAAAAGGCGCCCTTCTTTATCTGATATCAAGAGCTTTTCTATTCTGTGTCTATGGAGGATCTTTTTCGCTTCAACCAAAGTGATGTCGACCGGAGCGGTAATGAGCTCTTTTGTCATTAGCTCATGTGTAGACTTCTCCATATCCTCTTCAAACCGCATGTCACGGTTGCTCAATATTCCAACAAGCTTATTGTCCTCAGTAACCGGGAACCCTGAGAATCCATATCTTTCAACAAGTTTGTACACTTCTCCAATCTTCATATCTGGCGTAATGGTGATCGGGTCAATGATCATTCCGGTCACATGGCGTTTCACCTTATCGAGCTCGCGACGCTGCTGATCGATTGAAAAATTTTTGTGAATAAAACCTATTCCCCCTTCCAAAGCCAGCGCAATGGCAAGCCTCGCTTCGGTTACCGTATCCATGGGCGCCGAAATAAGGGGAATGTTGAGGCCAATTTTTCCTGAAAGCCTTGTTGAAATATCGACATCAACCGGAATCACTTCGGACCGGTTCGGGACAAGAAGAACATCGTCGAATGTTAGAGCTGTGCGGACGTCAGTGAATTTATCTTTCATAGAACCCATTTGCCAAAAAAATCAGAATCGCAAAATCGCAAAGCAATTTGGCAATGTAAAAAAGTAAAGATAACATTTATAGATAAACAAAGCCGTAAGCGCAAGGGATTTGATCCATAGAGTGTCCAAAAAATTTATTGGGCCAGCGCCCCCATCAATTATCATAAATACTCTTACCCACGATTCCTGGCGAAACAGATTTTTTGAATTTTTCATGAATAAACCTATGTTGGCCTTGAAAAACGCCCTCAAAACCGCTGTCGCCAACTGGGAAAAACTGTGGAAAAGCTTCTTTCTAAACATTATTGCTGAAAAAAAAGTGGAATGACTCGCTGAAAAGAAAGAAATTCTAACACAGTTTGTCAGATATAAATACTTATAATTCAATGTGTTAACTAAAGAGGGTAAACTTAGGTTCACAAGCTTTCCCCGTAGAGCCCAAAAATCCGGAGTCTTTCCACATTTTTGTAATTGGCAAGAAAATTGTACTGTTTGTTCCGAACGCCTGACCCGTCTTTTTACCTGCAACAATAAGGCTCTGTGGCTGTGTTGGTAGTAAAACTGGATATTTACCACTCCTGCCGCCGATTGTCTGGTAATAAAGTTGGTGTCAAAAAATCGTCTTTTCAGTTGGCATACCCCTTGCTCCTTGCCTTATACGAATGGTTTATCAGGTTGTAAAGCGTCAATTTGTTGTTACGTGAATTTGATTATGGGGAATTTTAAATTAGTGAAACGATTATTTTTGTTAACGTTAACCTTGTTTGTGTCTATGGTTTCGCCAACGTTTGCAAAGGTCGATCTTTCAGGCCTGAACAAGTTTGAGGGTGTCTCCGTTTATTCCGATACAAGTGAGACCAGGGTTGTGTTCCGGTTCGCTAAAGATTGGAAAGCTGACCCCAACCCCGTTTTTTATAAAAAATCAATCCAGATTGACGTGGTGAATTCTTTTATAACACCGGCAAAACGAAAGTTTCAGATAGGCGACACCATTGTGCGCTCTGTACAGGCGTATCAAATATCCCCCAGCAAAGTCCGCTTGAGGCTCTTTCTTACAGTAGATCCACGGAATTTTTCCGAGCAATGGAGCGGTTCTGTAAACGGCAACCTTATGATTTTAGCGTTGGAAAGGAAAGCTACGCCAAAACCACAAACCACGCAGACAAAGCCAGCCTCCACAACAAAAAAACCGATAGAAATCAAACATAAAGCTGTCAAAGTAATGAAGGCTTCCATTAATAAAAAGTCTGATGCGGTGGAAGTTCCCTCCATTACAAAAGGAAATGAACCGAAAGAAAAGCCGCGCACGTTAACCGCCCTTAAAGATTTCTCCAAAAAATTTAGCTTTCTTACAGATGGAGGAAAGAAAAAAAACGAGGCTGAGCAAGCCTCTGAGAATAAAAGTAAAAGCTGGTCTCTGGAGTTTAAAGACCCTGCTGCGCCCAAGGCCCCCGGCACAAAAGAAATGGTGATTAAAATGGTCTCCGCTCTTTCGCTTACGCTCGCGCTTATCTTTCTGCTTTCATGGGTGGCTAAAAAATATATGGGACGGGTTAACGGGGTGTTTGGCGGAGACCCTGTTGTCAAAGTCCTGGCGACAGGCTCTATAGGAGTGAAAAAGCAGGTGGTGGTGGTGGACGTGGCGGGGGAAGCTCTTGTTCTTGGAATATCTGGTGAGAACATAACAATGTTGACATCTATAGACGACCAGGAAACAGCCGACAGACTTCGCCGACAGAGCGGGGCCACATTTGGCGGCTCCAAACAGAAAAATACTCTTTTTTACAAGGGCAATGAACGAGATACGAAAACTGAAGGCGGGATTCTAAAAAAAGCATTGGAGTATGCCAGGATTGGCAAGGTAAAGACGGCTTCCAAAAACCCAAGAGCTTTATTCGATGAAAATGACTCTGGAACTTTCGCAGGGAAACTGAAAATGGCCGGAGCGCCGGTATCGGCAATGGAATATGCCCGCAATATGGAAAACATGGTGGATGAAAAAGATGAAAAATCATCGCTCACAAGAGAAGAGCTTTTGGCAAAAGTCAGCCGTGGCATAAGAGAGCGGAATCAACGGCTCAAATCAGTCTAAGGCGGTAGCAATGCTCAACTTTATTAAATTCTTGTTCCTGTTTTATATAGTGGCGACGATTTTTCCCCAAGAGGCTATCGCCCAAAGCGTAGGCGGAATGCCAACAATAAATGTATCGTTAGGGGAAACGAACGACCCTGGTCAAATAGCGACCGGCTTGAAAATTCTTATTCTTATGACGGTGCTCTCTCTGGCTCCGTCACTGTTTGTTTCCCTTACCTCATTCGTGCGGATCATTGTTGTCATACATTTTCTCCGTCAGGCTATGGGAACGCAAACGATGCCGCCAAACCAGGTTGTGGCGGGGCTTGCGATGTTCATGACCTTTTTTATCATGGCCCCTGTTTTCTCAAAAATATATAACGAGGCTTTCATACCTTTTACCAAAGAAACCATCAGCGCGGAGAAGGCCTATTCGAAGGCTATGGATCCGCTTAGAAAATTCATGTTGAACCAGACCCGTGAAAAAGACCTGGGTATGTTTGTGGAAATGTCCAGGATGGAAAAGCCTAAGAGCATAGAAGATGTGCCTACATACATAATAATTCCGGCGTTCATAATTTCCGAAATGAGGACATCCTTTACTATCGGTTTTCTGATCTATGTCCCGTTTCTTGTGCTGGATATGGTTATTGCTTCGGTTCTTATGTCCATGGGTATGATGATGCTTCCCCCGATTATGATTTCGCTGCCGTTCAAGCTTATGCTTTTTGTCCTGGTGGATGGATGGTATTTGATCGCCGGGTCGCTTATGAAAAGCTTCGCTTATTGAAAAGGAAATTGTGACATGACGTTATATAAAGCGGTAAATATAAACTGTATGCCAGGAGGCGTTCATGGTAACGCCTGATTTTGTTGTAAGCTTCGCCGCCGAAGGGCTGAAAATGGCGATATTGATCGCCGCTCCCATGCTGGGATTTGGTCTTATTGTAGGTCTTTTCGTCTCGATATTCCAAGCGGTTACGTCTATACAGGAGATGACGCTTACGTTTATCCCGAAGATTTTGGCTGTGATGATATCCATATTGATATTTTTCCCATGGATGATCGAAATGATGTTGGGCTATACGGCGAAAATAATTCTGAACATACCTCTTTATATCCGGTAATCGCTATGACAGGCATCTTTCCGTTCCAGCTGGAATGGTTTCAGGCGTTCCTGTTGATATTTGTGAGGGTAACGTCAATGGTCACTTTCATGCCAGTATTGGGCGGTCAGGCTATTCCATCGCATATGAAGGTGGCTTTGCCGCTAATGATCTCGGTCATCGTGTTTCCCCTGGTGGATATAAAACATGTGACGGTAGAAATGGACGTTCTCACCATGGGTCTGCTCATAGTAGGTGAGGCCATGATAGGGCTTGTGACAGCGTTTCTGGTAAACCTCCTTTTTGCCGCTGTTCAGCTTGCCGGAGCCCTTATAGATTTCCAGATAGGATTTGGAATCGTAAACGTCGTCGATCCAATCACGAACGCGCAGGTATCTGTAACCGGGCAGCTGTTAAATATCACCGCCATGCTTATTTTCCTCAGTATCAACGCGCACCATTGGGTGTTGATGGGGCTTGTGGACAGTTTTCATACTATTCCCCTTGGCGGATTTAAAAGTAGTGTCGGCCTAAGCAAAATGTTTGTGCAATCGATGAAGGCAGTGTATGTCACCGGCATGCAGATCGCCGCCCCGGTAACAGTAACGTTGCTGTTAAAGCAGACGGCCATGGGGCTTATCGCAAGAACAGTTCCGCAAGTAAATATTTTTATAGTGGGATTCCCTATCACGATAGGGCTGGGGCTTGCGACCATAGCGATATGTTTACCGGCTTTCAGCAAGTTTCTAATAAAGATTTTCTCCTTGCTTGCTGAGCAACTGCAAGTAGCATATTTCTTGATGGGTTGAAAGGGGGTGAGGAAGTTTGGCCGAAGGCGCTAGTAAAGACGAAAAAACTGAAGAACCAACCGAAAAACGGTTACAAAAAACCAGGGATAAAGGACGAACCGCAAAAAGTATCGAGGTAAATTCTGTCCTGATTCTATTGTTTGCCGTGTTGTTTTTCACTTTTTTCGGCATGAATTTCATTAAGGATATTCTGGAGTTTTGGCAGGTGTTGTTTAGTATGTCGGCTCAATTCGAGCTGAACTCAACATCGTTGCATTTACTTGTTTCTGTCATCATGGAAAAGGTATTCTACATTCTAGCCCCGCTTATGTTCACTCTCGCCCTTATCGGCCTGATCTCCAACGTTTGGCAAAATGACGGCTGGGTTTTTTCATGGGATCCAATATTACCCAAATTCAATAAAATCAACCCTCTTACAGGGTGGAAACGGTTTCTTGGCGTGGAAGGTTTTGTAACTCTTTTAAAATCGGTTGGTAAACTTACCCTTGTCGGAATGGCCGTATATCTTTCTCTTTATGATGAATGGCTCAAGGTTCCCAACCTCATGGGTTTGCCCGTTGCTCAGTCCCTTATATTGCTTGGTGACGAGATGTTCGTCCTTGTGCTTAGAGTGCTTTCTGTATTGTTTGCGATTGCCATCGCTGATTTCGCTTTTCAAAAATACCAGTTTATTAAGAATCAGAAAATGACTAAACAGGAAGTTAGGGATGAACGAAAGGATATCGAAGGAGATCCGATTATAAAACAACGTATGAGACAGAAAAGATTTGATTTATATCGCTCAAGAATGATGGCGGCGGTTCCTGAGGCGGAGGTTGTCATTACCAACCCGACACACCTTTCAATTGCCCTCCGATACGACAGGGTAAACGACCCCGCTCCTGTCTGCGTGGCTAAGGGAAGTGGATACGTGGCGCTTAAAATCAGAGAAATAGCAAAAGAAAACGATATTCCTGTGATAGAAGACAAGCCATTGGCACAAACCTTGTTTAAAACAATAAATATCGGAGAAGTAATACCGGAAACGCTATATAAAGCCGTGGCGGAAGTATTGGCGTATATTTACAAACTAAAGGAAAAAGTCGTTAATTTATAAATAGATAGAGCATTCAACAAAAAGATGTTTGGATGGTAGAAAAAGATTTGGCCTTGCGCCAGAATATTGACGCGCTAGATTTATGACGTTTTAACGACACTATTTTGACGGATATTTAAGCAGGAATAAATGGCTACAGCTAAAGTATTGGAAAAGACCAAGGGCATCACCAGTAACGCGGATATAGTTCTGGCTTTTGGTGTGGTGGGAGTAATCATGGTCATGGTTATTCCCATTCCGACAGCTCTCCTCGATATTCTTCTCGCTATATCGATTACTCTTGGGCTCCTGGTGTTATTGGTTGCGATATATCTGGAAAACCCTATCAAGTTTTCCGTATTTCCGTCACTTCTTTTGATAATGGCTATTTACCGCCTTTCGCTAAACGTAGCCTCGACACGATTAATCCTTTTGCATGGAAACGAGGGGCCGGACGCCGCTGGCAAGGTCATCGAGTCTTTCGGTCACTTCGTGGTTGGCGGTAACTATGTTGTAGGGATTGTGGTATTCGTTATTCTGGTAATTATCAACTTCAAGGTAATAACACAAGGCTCCACGCGCACATCGGAAGTGGCTGCGAGGTTTACCCTTGACGCGATGCCGGGCAAGCAGATGAGCATCGACGCCGATCTCAACGCAGGGATAGTCACCGAGCAGGAGGCGAAAGATCGGAGAAAAGCCCTTGAAGACGAAGCCAGTTTTTACGGAGCGATGGACGGAGCCCTGAAGTTCGTCCGGGGTGACGTTGTGGCCGGTATAATTATTACGATAGTTAATATTGCCGCCGGTTTTGCCATAGGCGTGCTTCAGCAGGGCATGGATGTAGCCGAAGCTGCGAAAGTTTATACTATCCTGACCGTGGGCGACGGTCTTGTTTCGCAATTGCCTTCGATAATTATCTCCACCGCGTCCGGTTTGGTGGTTACCCGCGCTATTGGCACAAGCAACCTTGGTCAGCAGCTTGCCGAGCAGCTGATGATAAACCCCAGAGCTTTTGCGATAACGGCCACTTTTCTTATATTTCTGGCAATCATACCCGGCATGCCAACAGTTGCGTTTTTGGTGTTGGGAGTGGGGGCGGGCGCCCTTTCCATCGTCATGATCCAGGCTGAAAAAGAGACAAAAATTATGGAGCGGAAAGAAGAAGAGGTTGCCGCCGCCCTTCCACCGCCGGAGCATGTTGAGGCCCTCCTTCCCCTCGATACGCTGGAGCTTGAGATAGGCTATGAGTTAATACCGATGGTGGACACCGCTCAGGATGGTGAATTGCTGGAGCGGATAAAGTCTGTTCGGCGCCAGTTTGCCCTTGAGATGGGCATTATTGTTCCTCCGTTGCATATCAGGGACAATCTTCAGCTTAAATCAAATGAATACTCGATCCTGATAAAAGGTGTGCAGGTGGCTCATGGTGAGCTGTGGATGAATCACCACCTTGCGATTAATCCAGGAACCGTAACTCAGGCGACGCCAGGCGTTGAAACGGTCGATCCCACTTTCGGACTGCCGGCGTTATGGGTGACAGAAGCCAATAAGGAAAAAGCGAAAATGGCGGGATACACCGTTGTCGACGCCGCCACTGTAATCACAACTCATGTTAAAGAAATTATTCGCACTCACGCCTATGAAATATTAAGCAGGCAAGACACCCAGAAGCTTATCGACACTTTCGCTGAAACAAACCCGAAAGTCGTCGAAGAGCTCATACCAAATCTGCTTACTTTGGGACAAACGCAAAAAGTTTTGCAAAACCTGCTTAAAGAACAAATTTCCATTCGTGACCTTAGCACCATTATAGAAACTTTGGCGGACAAGGCGACCATAACCAAGGATACCGATGTCCTCACAGAATATGTTCGCGCCGCTATGAGCAGGTCGATCAGTAAGTCGCTTCGAAGTGAAGGTGGGGAACTGCCTGTTATAACGCTGGACCCTGCGGTGGAAGATACATTGGTCAAGTCGATAAAGCAGACGGAGCACGGGGCTTATCTGGCTATGGAGCCTGACTACGCGCAGAGACTTATCGACGCAATAAAAGGAAGTATAGATAAATTCGATATAATAAGCGCAAACCCTGTCCTGCTCACAGGCGCCGCCGCGCGCTTGAATCTGCGGCGTCTGGTAGAGCGGTTTATACCGAACCTCACAGTTTTGTCGCACAACGAAATTTCCCCGGACACACAGATAAACAATCTTGAAGTGGTAAAATTATAAGGACCGGATATGCAGGTAAAACGATATGAAGCGGTTAGTATGGGCGAGGCGGTAAAAATGGTGAAAACCGACCTGGGGCCCGATGCCGTGATACTTACTTCACGAAAAAAACATAAGGGAAGCAAGATGTTTGGTATATTCGGGAGGCCGGTGATAGAGGTCACAGCCGCTCTGCCAAATAAAAAGCGCGAGCCTGTGGCGAGACGTTACAATCCAAACCTGGACGGACGTGGTTCAAGAAGGCCGGAGGCCGATTGGAATTCAGCGCAGGATGATAAAGGAGTGGCGCTTGCTTTGGAGCCTGTGATTGACGGTCTTTCCGAAGTGCGCGATAGCCTGGATGAACTCTGGTCTGGCAAAAAAGACCCCGACGCCGCTGTAGAACGAATATCTGATGACATGCGGGAAATGAAGTCGATGATGTCATATATAATCGACCAGTCTGGCATTGAAAAAGAACTGAACCGTGGCCGCAGCTATCTGACCCTCAAAAGAATTTTAAAAGACCTGGGTATCGCTGAAGAATATATCCATGCGTTGCTGGACGACATAATTGAAAAACCCGGCGGCGGGCCGGAACCGGACTTGAAAACCATGCTTAAGGCGACAGCCACAAGGATACGCGACACCATCACATTTGGCGGAGCAATAGGAAAACCTTATCCCGGTGATGTGAAACCAAAGGTTGTAGCCCTTGTTGGACCTACCGGTGTAGGGAAAACTACAACTTTGGCCAAAATAGCCTCCAGTCTTTCCATGCATGGCGCAAAAGTTGGTTTCATCACGATAGATACATTCAGGATAGCCGCCGTTGAGCAGCTTAAAATCTATGCGGGAATATTGAACATCCCTCTGGAAGTGGTTCTCTCCCCTGAAGATATGGCCCATGCGTTTAGAGCTTTTCGAAACAAGGACGTCATACTGATAGACACAGCAGGGCATTCCCAGCGTGATCTGGCGCAGCTTAGAAGGCTTAAAAGTTTTTTAAGCAAATATACGCAGATAGATACACGGCTGGTTCTTTCCGCTTCGTCTTCCGAAAAACAGATGGAAGAGACAATCCGGAATTTCTCCGAGCTGTCCATCTCGAATCTTATATTCACAAAGCTTGACGAGGCGACTTCTTTAGGCTCTATTTTTAACCAGCATATCAGAACCGGGATTCCGGTATCGTATTTCACCACCGGTCAACGTGTGCCAGAAGATATCGAAGACGCTACAGCAAAACTATTTGTAAAAAGATTTTTTAGCAAAGAAAAAAGTATAGAAACCAAAGCATATGTTTAATCTTATTTCGGGAGAATAATAAAATGGATCAGGCTGGTTCTTTAAGACGTTTGGCGAGAGCAGGCAGGCAAAACGCCCCTGCTAAAGCAGGCGCAAACAGCCTGCGTGGCATCGCTGTGGCCTCTGGCAAGGGTGGTGTGGGTAAAACCAATACAGTGGCAAACCTCGCCTATGTGCTTAAGGCGATGGGTAAAAGATCACTTGTGTTCGACGCGGACATTGGACTTGGCAATATACATATTCTTCTTGGGCTCGCTCCCCGTTACAATCTCGAACACGTCATATCCGGGGAGAAAACCATGGACGAGGTCATCATGCGCGGACCGGGCGGGATAGAAATCCTTCCGGCCAGCACGGGTCAGCGTCAATTCAGCGCTCTTGACGGCGAGGAAAAGCTTACGCTAAAGACCGAACTTGAGGCCCTTGAGGAGGATTACGACTTTATTTTGTTCGACATAGGCGCGGGGATATCATCCAACGTAATGTATTTCTGCTCCGCCGCCAGTGATGTGGTTGTCGTCACCACGCCGGAGCCCACAGCGTTTGCGGACGCCTATGCTCTCATAAAAATATTGTCCAGGGATTACGCCAGGCATGAATTCAAAATAATAGTCAACAATGTAAAAAGCGCCATGCAGGCGGATAACGTTTGCGACAGGCTGGAAAAAGTGGCGGACCGTTTTGGGCTCGACGCCAGGATAGAGAGCCTGGGATATATTTTCTATGATGAGTCGGCGCCTAAAGCGGTATTAGCGCAACGACTGTTTGCAGAGATGTATCCTGGCTCGAAAGCCGGACAATGTATTCGTAAAATAGCGAAGAACCTTATAAAAATGTCAGAACCTGCAAACATTGAATGGGACAAGGCGCTGGCTATCTGAAAATATTAGGTGGTGTAGGATTGTATGAATGATTTTAGCCAGAGATTTTCTGTAGCCCTTGGTATTCTTGGTTTCGGCGTTGCGGGATTTTTCTCAATATTTACAGGTTCGGAGGTTTTTACGGCCTTGATACGGTCATTGATTTCAGGAATGGGCATGTTCCTGTTCGGTAAGCTTTTGGCCGCCATGATATACGAAGGGCCTCCGCCCCCTGTAATCCGACCTAGGAAACCACCCGAGGAAAAAAAATAAGCGCCATATCGCTTTGAAAAAAAGATAACATATGAATACGTAAGGCTTTACACCTGCTCCATACAAATTTATAATCATGAAGTGGGCTTATTCCTCACCCGAAACATAATTTCGGGGAAATGAAACTTTTTATACACCCGGGCGCCATCAGGATTTATCAGACTTAAACAGAATGAAAAAACATTTTTATTCAGAGCCACCAGCCGAAGGCATTGAGCTGGGCACTCCTGGGGC
>VAPM010076598.1_pt1 | contig 11789 bp, 9 predicted proteins | sample 3395091 | NCBI WGS metagenome assembly VAPM01 (sample SAMN08290445, study PRJNA428436) | hydrothermal vent metagenome | isolation source: Deep-sea hydrothermal vent chimney 3 | place: Pacific Ocean: Juan De Fuca Ridge | reverse complement strand
GCGAAGAAACATATTTTTCACGGCCAGGGTGCCGGTGATGCCGCGATTGTCGGTGTCGACGACGCCATAACGCAAGCTATCTTTGAAGATTTGAGCGCGGACAAGCGCCGCAAAGTCTATCCCGTCTCAAGCGAACGCAAGGTTCCCCACGGCGTTTATATTGTCGATGACACGCTGGTTGACGATCTGGAGGCGGACGCGCAAGCGGTGATGGAGCTGCGTGAGGCTCCCCGTCTGGCGGGACGCCATAACGCGCAAAACATCTGTGCGGCGTACGCGGGCGCGCGTTTGATGGAGGTTGATTCGGATGTGATCGTTGCCGCCATACGTTCTTTCCCCGGCCTGGCGCATCGTCAGGAAATGGTGGCGCGCATTGCCGCCGTGAGTTTTGTCAACGACAGCAAGGCGACCAATGCCGAAGCGGCTTCTAAGGCGCTGGCAAGTTATGAGGATATCTACTGGATCGTCGGCGGGCGTGCCAAGGAAACGGGGCTGCAAGGGGTGGAGCTCTTTTATAATCGTGTGCGCAAGGCCTTTTTGATCGGTGAGGCGGCACAAGTTTTTGCCCATGATTTAGAAGGCCGTATTGATTTTGAGATCAGCGGCGATCTGGATACCGCCGTTCACGCAGCGTTTGTGGCGGCGCAGGCCGACGGCCTTGAGCGCCCCGTGGTTTTGTTGTCGCCCGCATGCGCCTCGTTCGATCAGTTTGCGAATTTCGAGGCGCGCGGCGAAGCCTTTCGCGGCTTAGTCGAGGAACTGCGCGGCGCGTCCTTTCCTGCTCGGAGTTCGGTGTTATGAAAACCTTCGCCCGTACCGATACTTCCATCGTTGGCCGCTGGTGGTGGACCATCGACCGCTGGACATTGGCGGCGGTGGTCGTGATTGCGGCCTTGGGGGCGATTCTGGTCATGGCGGCATCGCCCGCGGTGGCGCACCGTATCGGTCTGGATAATTATTATTTTGTGCGCCGTCAGTTTGTATTCTTGCCGATGGCGCTGGGGATCATGCTGGTGACCTCTCTATTGAGCCCGCACGCGGTGCGCCGTTTGGCGCTGGCGATGTTTGTGGGTGCGCTCATCGGCATGGTTCTGGTGTTGTTTGTCGGGGCGGAAATCAAGGGAGCGTCGCGGTGGCTGTCCATCGCGGGACTATCGTTACAGCCTTCTGAATTCATCAAACCCAGTTTTGCAGTGGTGACGGCGTGGATGCTGGCGGCGCAAAAGCTTGACAAAGACGTGCCGGGGTATGCCATCGCCACCGGCCTGTTGGTGGTGGTGGTCGCCTTGCTTTTGTCGCAGCCGGACTTCGGCATGACCATCGTTGTCGCCAGCGTTTGGGCGGTGCAATTTTTCATCGCCGGTCTGCCGTTGATTCTGGTGGGTGCGGTGGCGCTGATCTTTATCATGGGAGGCTTCGGAGCCTATCTGACAATGGAGCATGTGCGCGTGCGTATCGATCGGTTTTTCGATCCCTTGAGCGCGCAGAGCTATCAGGTGGAGAAAGCCCTGAACGCGTTCAGATTCGGCGGCCTGTTCGGGCGCGGTCCAGGTGAAGGCCGGGTGAAGGAAGTGCTGCCCGATGCGCATACGGATTTCATTCTTGCGGTGGCCGGGGAAGAATTCGGCCTGCTGCTGAGCCTGCTGATCGTCGTGTTGTTCGCTTTTGTCGTGTTACGTGGGTTTTCGCGCGTTTTCAAAGACAGCGACTATTTCGTTCTGGTGGCGGTGACGGGATTGCTGACACAGTTCGCCTTGCAGGCCATCATCAACATCGCCTCGACCACCAATCTCATTCCGCCCAAGGGGATGACGCTGCCGTTCATCAGTTACGGCGGTTCCAGCACACTGGCCCTGGGTCTTGGCATGGGGATGGTGCTGGCGTTGACCCGGGTGCGTGTTGGGGTGACCCATGATTCCGGAGGTGAATCATGACAGCCCTTCATGTTCTTCTGGCGGCCGGCGGAACCGGCGGGCATGTCTTTCCTGCCGAGGCCTTGGCGGCGGAATTGATGGGGCGCGGCTATCGTTTGGGGCTGGTGACGGACCGGCGCGGCGGCGCTTATGGCGGGACGCTCGGGGCCTTGGAAACGCATCGTATCCGTGCCGGTGGCTTGGCCGGTAAAAGCGTTCCGGCGCGCATCAGAAGCGTTGCGGAACTGGGCATAGGCACATGGCAGGCGTGGCGTTTGTTGCGGCGCTTGGATCCGGACGTGGTGGTGGGTTTCGGCGGCTATGCCTGCGCGCCCACGATGCTGGCCGCATCCTTCGGCGCCGCGCCGACGGTATTACATGAACAAAACGCGTTGCTGGGGCGGGCCAATCGTATGCTGGCCGGGCGGGTGGATGTGATTGCGACGTCTTTTCCAAAGACGCGCGGCGTTCCTGAAAAGGCGCGTGCCAAGGTGGAACTGACCGGCATGCCGGTGCGCGCCAACATCATATCCGAGGCCGCGACACCGTATCCTTGCGTTGAGGAGGGTGGAGAGTTGTGTGTGTTGGTGATGGGTGGCTCGCAAGGGGCCACGGTGTTGAGCGACGTCGTGCCGCGGGCGCTTGCCAGATTGCCGGAATGCGTTCGTGCGCGTCTGGATGTGGTTCAGCAATGCCGCGAGGAAGATATTGATGAGGTCCGTACCCTTTACCGCGACAGTGGCATCCGCGCCCATTTGGCGGCTTTTATCGAGGATGTTCCCGAGCGTCTTGCGCGGGCGCATCTTGTGATTGCGCGCGCGGGGGCCTCGACGGTGGCGGAGGCGCTGGCGGTGGGCAGACCCGCCATTTTGGTGCCCTATCCCTTTGCCGCTGACGACCACCAGACGGACAATGCGCGCGCCGTGGATGCGGCGGGTGCGGGTTGGATCATGCCGCAAGAGACTTTTAATGCCGAATCATTGGCCGTGCGTCTTGACTCGTTGTTCGGCCTTCCGGCCGTTTTGCAAAAGGCGGCGCTCTGCGCCCACGATTTGGGGCGTGTCGATGCCGCGCAGCGCCTGGGCGATGTGGTGGCGCGCCTGAGCGCGCACAAACGTAGGAACGCGTCATGAGAGCTTTACCATTATCCATCGGCACGATCCATTTCGTCGGCATCGGTGGCATCGGCATGAGCGGCATTGCCGAGGTGCTGTACAACCTGGGCTACGGCGTTCAAGGTTCCGATCAGGTGGAAAATGCGAATGTGACGCGCCTGCGCGAACTGGGCATCAAAGTGTTTGTCGGCCATAGCGAGGACAACATCATCGAGGCTGGCGTGGTGGTGATTTCCAGCGCCGTCAAAGCCGCCAATCCCGAGGTAGTGGGTGCGCGCAAACGCTTGCTGCCGGTGGTGCGGCGCGCGGAAATGCTGGGTGAACTGATGCGCCTGAAATGGTCCATCGCCGTGGGCGGCACACATGGCAAAACCACCACCACCTCGCTGATTGCTCAGGTTCTGGATGCGGCCGGAATGGACCCCACCGTGATCAACGGCGGCATCATCAATGCGTGGGGGTCGAATGCGCGTCTGGGCGGTGGCGACTGGATGGTCGCAGAAGCCGACGAAAGCGACGGAACGTTCTTGAAGTTGCCCGCCACCATCGCGGTGGTAACCAATATTGATCCTGAGCACCTGGACCATTATGGCGACTTCGAGACCTTGCGCCGGGCGTTTGCGCAATTTGTCGAAAACATTCCTTTCTATGGGTTCGCGGCGCTGTGCATCGACCATGCCGAGGTGCAGGCCTTGATTCCGCGCGTTTCGGATCGGCGTATTATTACCTACGGGTTTTCGCCGCAGGCGATGGTCCGTGGCGTGAACGTAACGCCGTATGCGCATGGCATGCGTTTTGATATCGTCTTTGCCGAATGGGGCGAGGACGAAGCCGAAATTGTGCGCGGGGTGACGCTGCCCATGTACGGTCTGCATAATGTGCAAAATGCCTTGGCGGCGGCCGCCATCGCGCGCGAAATGGGTGTCGAGAACGCCGTTTTGGAACGCGCCTTCACCAACTTCGAAGGCGTCAAGCGCCGCTTCACCAAAACTGGTGAAGTGGATGGCATCGTGATCATTGATGATTACGGCCACCATCCCGTGGAAATCGCCGCCGTGCTGGGTGCGGCGCGTGGCGCGGTCGGGGAGCATCAAGTCATCGCGGTGGTGCAGCCGCATCGTTATTCGCGGTTGCGCGATTTGTTTGAAGACTTCTGCACCTGCTTCAACGATGCCGACGCGGTGTTGGTGGCCGATGTCTATGAGGCGGGTGAGACGCCCATCGAGGGGATTGATCGCGATGCCCTGGTGGCGGGATTGCGCGAACACGGACACCGCACGGTGATCCCGTTGGCGAATTCCGACGACCTGCCTGAAATCATCAAGGATCTGGCACGCGAGGGCGATATGGTGGTGTGTCTGGGGGCCGGTAATATCACCCACTGGGCGAACGCCCTGCCGGAAAGATTGCGCAAATTGCGCTATGGCGGCCGGGGGGAAGCTCGATGATGGCGAAGTCCTCACGTTTGCTTGATCGTCTGCCGCTGGTACGCGGGCGTTTGCGCGAAAACGCGAACCTGGGCAAGATGATGTGGTTCGGCGTCGGCGGTCCGGCGGAGGTTTTGTTCAAACCCGCAGACATTGATGATTTAGCTGTATTCCTGTGCGAAAAACCCGCCGACGTCCCGGTGACGGTGCTCGGCGTGGGCTCCAACGTGTTGGTGCGCGACGGTGGCATTCCCGGCGTTGTGATTCGCTTGGGCGGTGAATTCGCTCAGGTTGAAATCACCAACGCCGATGTCCTTTGCGGGGCAGGGGCATTGGACGGCAACGTGGCGTTGGCGGCCATGGAGGCGGGGGTCACGGGACTTGAGTTTCTGTCCGGTGTTCCCGGCACCATCGGCGGTGCGTTGCGCATGAATGCCGGTGCGTATGATGGAGAGATGAAAGACTGCGTGGTGAGTGCGGTGGTGCTGGATCAAACGGGCACTCGCCGTGAGTTGAGCGCCGTCGAATTGGGGTTTTCCTACCGCAAAAGCGCCATACCGGAAGACTGGATTTTTGTCGAGACGCATCTTCTCGGCCACGCCGGACAGGTGGATGACATCAAGGGACGTATGGATGACATCAAGGCGGCGCGCGAAGCCGCTCAGCCCATGCGGGGGAAAACGGCGGGCTCCACATTTAAGAACCCCGAGGGCGAAAAGGCATGGCGCTTGATCGAGGCCGCCGATTGTCGGGGTTTGCGCGTCGGCGGCGCGCGAGTTTCGCACAAGCACTGCAATTTTTTCATCAACGACGGCACCGCGCGCGCGGCGGATATCGAGGCCCTGGGCAAAGAAGTGCGACGGCGTGTAAGAGAAAATTCAGGCGTCGATCTGGTCTGGGAAATTCGCCGTATCGGCGTCGCGGCGCCCATGGAGGAAACGTCATGACGAAGAACGTTGCCGTTTTGATGGGCGGATGGTCGGCGGAACGCGATGTCTCGCTGGTGTCCGGCGCGACGTGCGTCCAAGCGCTGCGCGCAGTTGGCTATTGCGTGACCCCCATCGACGTGCAGCGCGATGTGGGAGCGCTGTTGACGCGCCTCTATCCGAAACCGGACGTGGTTTTCAACGCCTTGCACGGGCGCTGGGGGGAAGATGGCTGCATCCAGGGTCTGCTCGATATTCTGGGTATTGCCTACACCCATTCAGGGCTGCTCGCTTCGGCTGTTGCGATGGACAAACCCCTGGCCAAACGACTGTTTCGCGAAGCCGGGATTGCGGTGGCCGAAGATCGGATCGTAACGCGTGATGAGGTGTTTGCGGGCAACGTGATGAAGCCGCCCTACGTGGTCAAACCCTTGAACGAAGGTTCCAGCGTCGGCGTGCATATTATTCGTGAAGGCACCAATGAAATGCCATTTGCGCACGAAAGCTGGCCTTACGGGGAAAAGGTTATGGTCGAAGAATTTATCCCCGGGCGAGAATTCACCGTCGCCGTGATGGGGGGGCGCGCGCTGGCCGTGACCGAGATCGAGACGCAGCACGATTTCTATGACTTCGACGCCAAATATGTCGCGGGTGGTTCAAGGCATCAAATTCCCGCCGCCATCGCGCCGGACATTTACGACGAAGCGCTGCGTCTGGCCGCGTTGGCGCACCGCACGCTGGGCTGTCGGGGGGTCAGTCGTGCGGATTTTCGTTTTGACGGCGAAACCCTTTACATTCTGGAAATCAATACCCAGCCGGGGATGACGCCGACATCCCTGGTGCCGGAACAAGCCGCGCATGTGGGGATGAATTTTCAGGCTCTGGTGTCGTGGATGGTGGATCATGCGGAGTGCGACACATGAGAGAAGCCCCGCGAACTCATCCGCGACGCAGGTTCATAGTGCCCTTGTGGCGGCGAAAGATGACGGCGTTGGTTCTGGCGGCGCTGGTTTTGGCAACCCTGAGTGGTGCGGGGGCGTGGGCATACAAAAGCGGCTGGGTGGCCGAGGGTGTTAATAATGTTTATGAGGCCTTTATCAAGGTATCCGCAAAACAGGGCTTCACGATCCAGGATGTGATGGTGTCGGGCCGTGGTGAAACGAGCCGTGCAGAGGTTCTGGCGGCATTGTCCGCGGTGCGCGGCGCGCCGATTTTGAGCTATGACTTTGTCGCCGCGCAGGCGCGTTTGGAAGCCTTGCCGTGGGTGCTGCAAAGCCGTATAGAACGCCTTTTGCCGGATACCCTGGTGGTTCATCTGGTTGAGCGGCGGCCTTTGGCGCTATGGCAATACAAGGGACGTTTTGCGCTGGTCGATGAAGACGGCGCGGTCATCACGCGCAAAGGACTGGGACGTTTTTCGAGCCTGTTTCAAGTGGTGGGCGCGCAGGCCCCCGATCATGTGGGGGGGCTGTTGGAATTGCTGGCGACGCAGCCGCGTCTGAAAGACCGGGTGAAGGCGGCGGTGCGCGTTGGGGCGCGGCGTTGGGATCTGGTGATGAAATCGGGCGTCGATGTGCGGCTTCCGGAACAAGGCGCACCTCAGGCGTGGGCGCGTCTTGCGGTGTTGCAACGCAAAACCGATATCCTGGATCGCGATGTGCGGGTTCTCGATTTGCGCATGTCCGATCGTGTGATCGTGCGCCGCCGTGTGCCGGCGCGACGGTTTAAAACATCGCCGGCCAAACCTGGAAAATCGTTCAATTCGGCTCAAACAACGTAAACGCAAGAACACGCTCCGAAAGGGGGCGACAGGTAATGTATCGTAACACGGCCCAGACAAAGACAAGAAGCGGATTGGTGGCGACACTAGACATCGGGACCTCCAAGGTTACATGTCTGATTGCGCGCCATGATGGCGCCTGCGCACCGCGTATCGTCGGCATTGGGCACCACGTTTCCAAAGGCGTGCACCATGGCGCCATTGTCGATATGGATGCAGCCGAAACGGCCGTGCGCGCCGCCGTCGGCGCGGCGGAAGAAATGGCCGGGTGCACCATTCAAAAGGTGACGGTGGCCGTGTCCGGCACGCATGTTCGTTCAAAACTTATGACTTTCGACGTTGCCATCGCCGGCCATGAAATCGGCGATCAAGATCTGCGCCATGTCCTGGACGCCAGACGATTGGCTGCGGAGTTGCCCGAAGATCGGCGCATCATCCACACCATCGTGGTCGGGTATTCCATTGACGGTTACCGTGGCGTGCGTGATCCGCGCGGCATGTTTGCGGAACGACTGGGGGTTAATTTGCATGTTGTGACGGCCAGCGCCAATGCCCTGCGCAATGTGGAAACCTGTGTTGAGCGGTGTCATCTGGGCGTGGAATCCTACGTGATCGCGCCCTACGCTTCGGCTCTTTCCGCGCTGGTTGAAGATGAAATGAAACTGGGCGTGACATTGATCGATTTGGGTGGCGGCACCACCAACATCGCCGTCTTTTTTGACGGCGAACTGGTTCACGCCGATTGCGTGGCGGTGGGCGGGGATAACGTCACCCAGGATATTGCTCGCGGTTTGTCGACGCCGGTGCAGCATGGCGAGCGTATGAAAACGCTTTACGGCAACTGCATGCCCTCGCCATCGGACGATCGCGAAGTCATCAAGGTGCCCTTGATCGGCGAGGAACAAAGCGGTGAAACCAACGTGGTGCCGCGCTCCATGCTGGTGGGAATTATTCGCCCGCGCATGGAAGAAACCTTCGAGCTGGTGCGCGAACGTCTCAACGTGGCCGGGTTTGAAAAGCTCTCGGGCCCCCGCGTGGTTTTGACCGGCGGGGCGAGTTTGCTGCCCGGTGTGCGCGAACTGGCGGGAGAGATCTTGGGCAAGGCCCAGGTGCGCATGGCCAAGCCTCGTTACTTGGAAGGAATGGCCGAAGCCGCAAGTGGTCCGCAGTTTTCATCGTGTGTGGGATTGATCGTTCATACCCTTGAATCGCCTGAACGATTCCAGGGCCGCACCTACCGGCCAAAGGACAGGCCGGGCACACGTTTGGGACGTATCGGGCTATGGTTGCGTGAAAATTTGTGAGAATGAAGTAATGAGTCAGAAATTCTGAAGGACTCGCATTAGAAAAAAGAATGTGAAATCGGCATTAATTCATCAAAGAGAAACCAAATTTTAAGGGTTTCAGGTGAGAAATAAAGAAACGGGTGGAGCGAACAGTCATGAGTATCAACTTGAGCGTACCGCAGAACGAAATCGTCGATTTGAAGCCGCGGATCACCGTGGTGGGTGCGGGCGGTGCGGGTGGAAATGCCGTCAACAATATGATCAACGCCAAGCTGGAAGGTGTGGATTTCGTCGTCGCCAACACCGATGCGCAGGCCTTGACCTTTTCCCTGACGGATCGGCGCATCCAGTTGGGCTCGGGACTGACCCAGGGGCTGGGCGCGGGATCGAAGCCGGAGATCGGGCGTGCGGCGGCGGAAGAATCCATCGATGAACTCAGCGAACACTTGAAGGGTTCGCACATGGTTTTCATCGCCGCTGGAATGGGGGGCGGCACGGGAACCGGTGCGGCGCCTGTGATCGCGCGTGTGGCGCGCGACCTGGGAGTGCTCACCGTTGGTGTTGTGACCAAGCCGTTTCACTTTGAGGGCCAGCACCGCCAGCGCATTGCCGAAAAGGGCATTGAAGAGCTTGAACAGTACGTCGATACCTTGATCATTATTCCCAATCAGAATCTGTTTCGCGTTGCCAACGAAAAAACGACATTTGCAGATGCTTTCAAGATGGCGGACGATGTGCTGCATTCGGGTGTGCGCGGCATCACCGATCTGATGGTCATGCCCGGCCTCATCAACCTGGACTTTGCCGACGTGCGTTCGATCATGAGCGAGATGGGCAAAGCCATGATGGGCACCGGCGAAGCCGAAGGGGAACGCCGCGCCTTGGATGCTGCGGAAGCGGCAATTTCCAACCCGCTTCTGGATGATACTTCCATGGCCGGTGCGAACGGCGTGTTGATTAACATCACCGGCGGTGCGGACATGACTTTGTTCGAGGTTGACGAAGCCGCCAACCGTATCCGTTCGGAGGTTGAAGAGGACGCCTATATCATCTTCGGTTCTACCTTTGACGACAGTCTTGAAGGCCGTTTGCGTGTTTCCGTGGTTGCCACCGGCATTGACGCCGCACGTCAGGTGCGTCCGCAACCGGAGGTTCTGGACGTGCATGCGCAAGAAGCCGAAGCGCCCAAACCCGAAAACCCCGCACAAACGCAGCCGGTGCTGAACTTGAGCGTTGCGCAGATCCTGACTGACAAACACGCTGCTGTTTCTGCTGTGTTGAGCGGCGTGGATGAAGAACCTAGGGGTGGCGAATCGGCTTTTGAAGCTGCGCCACAAAATCCAGACGGAATGTCCGGTGAGGCTGCCCCGGTGGGCACGGATGCCCCGGCGGGCATGCCAAATGCACACTCAGAAGAGGCCTTCATTCCATCGCACCCACCGGCACAAGCGCGCCATCAAGAAGCGCACGTGGATCCCATGGCTGAGGCTGCCTTGGTCAACGGTGCGCGCAGTGCGCCTGGAGGTAAGAAATCAAAGGGACCGAGCTTGTTTGAACGGGTTACGGGCGGTGCCAAAAGCAAGGTATCCTTGTTCGGAAAATCCAAGACGGATCGGGATATTCCCCCACCGACGACAACACAATCGCATGTTGATAAGACCTCATCTGCTCAATCCCTGGCCGTTCAATCGTCGGCTGTTCACGCCCGTCCACAACCGGCTTTGCGCAGCCGCGGCTCGGCGTTGGCGGAACCGACGCTGGGCGGTCTCGACCCGGAAGAACGATTGCGCAGCGCTGCGGGAGAAGATGATCTTCTGGACATTCCGGCCTTCTTACGTCGTCAGGCCAATTAGATGGTGGGGATTGAGGTTACGTTTAATCCTCGTGCGTGTGGGTGCGTTCCCACTTGGTGATGTAGTCTCGTGTCAGCGGGACCGTGTCGCGGCGCTTGGAAACCTGGATCTGGAAGTTGTAATGATCGCCGTAGCGAAAGGCCGATTCGCTGAGCGCCAGGTAGAATTCCCACATGCGACAGAACCGTTCGTCAAAGAGATTTTTGATTTGATCTCGGTTGGCCTGGAAACGCTGACGCCAGGCCGCCAGGGTGTAGGCGTAATGCAAGCGAAGAATTTCGATATCGTCGATCCATAGCCCGTTTTTTTCGATGGCCGGCAGCACTTCGGAGAGGGCCGGAGAATAGCCCCCGGGGAAAATGTATTTGCGCAACCACGCGCAGGTTGTGGACGGGCCGTTCATGCGGCCGATGGCGTGGAGGATACACACGCCGTCATCTTTCAAAAGGTCTTTTATCCTGGCGAAGAATTCTTCGTAATAGTGAACGCCGACATGTTCGAACATACCGATCGAAACGATGCGATCGTATTTTCCATTTTCCTCGCGGTAGTCGCGAAGATGGAATTGGACGGTTTCGCTTACACCTTCTTCGGCGGCGCGCTGAACGGAGAGTTTCAACTGTTCGTCCGACAAGGTCAATCCGGTGACGTTTCCGCCGCCGGCCTTGGCGAGATGGATGGCCATCCCCCCCCATCCCGACCCGATGTCGAGAATACGCTGCCCGGGATGCAGGAGCAGTTTTGCCGCCAGATGCCTTTTTTTATTGTCTTGTGCGGTTTCCAGGTCGTCGTTTGGGGTTTTGAAATAGGCGCACGAATATTGCAGGTCTTGATCGAGGAACAGCCTGTAAAGCCGGTTGGACAGATCGTAATGGTGGGAGACATGGTCACGTGCGCGTGGGATCGGGTTGTACTGCTGCCAGAAGCGCAACAGGATTGATAGACGTTCAAGCACGGCGTACATGGGGATGTTCGCCGCCGCAGTCAGGTTGCTTGTGACAATTTCGAGGAGTTCCGCCAACGTACCCTTTTCAAGGCTCAGAGTGCCGTCCACGTAGGCCTCACCGAGATAAAGGCACGGGTTGAAGAACAATTTTGTGTGCAAGGCGCGCTCGTGCAGTTTGACGCGCACCTCAGGGCCGGGGGTGCCGCCATACACATGTGTCTTTGCGTTGGCGTCGATAACCGTGAGCGTTCCTGTGAGGACCAATTTTTCAAGCAAACGTGATAGGAGCACGGCGGACCTCCACGATCAATTTACATTCGGTCAGTTTGTCGATGGCGGTATGTTGGTGGCCTTTTAAAAGTGGGGTGAGAAAAGACACATCAGTGCGCAACGAAGCCTATCATATTTCGTCGCCGATGTTGATCCTGCGCGGTGGTGACAAAATGCGACGCGCACTTGTAACAAAAGGAAACACTGTTTGATTTGAGTGCTTAAGGCCTTAGATGCTACACAATGCTACAGACGAACTGGATGCGTGTGATG
>VAPM010033800.1_pt1 | contig 11800 bp, 11 predicted proteins | sample 3395091 | NCBI WGS metagenome assembly VAPM01 (sample SAMN08290445, study PRJNA428436) | hydrothermal vent metagenome | isolation source: Deep-sea hydrothermal vent chimney 3 | place: Pacific Ocean: Juan De Fuca Ridge | reverse complement strand
GGTCCTTGCCCTGTTATTAGGTGCGGGTGTGCTGCACCTGTTGCCCAAACTCGGCGCTCCGGGCCGGGCGGTTTCCGAGGCTTGTGCTACTAAAATTTTCTGACAACAAAGGCCAGGCCGGCCAATTCATGGAAGGCCACAACGCATGGATCAAACGCGGTTTTGATGACGGTGTGTTTTTGTTGGCAGGTGGTCTTCAGCCCAGCATGGGGGGTGGGATTGTGGCGCATAATACGTCGCAGACAGATCTTCAGCGCAGGGTGAACGATGATCCGTTTGTCGCGGAAAATGTGGTAAGTGCGGAAATTCTTGAAATCACACCATCAAAAACTGATGAGCGGCTGGGTTTTCTGCTCGACTGAATAACGGCCCAAGGAATCCGGGGCCGTTAGACGGCTGGTTTTTGTAAGTTTCAAAAAAGCAGGGTTTTCCGGTTTGGTAGGGTGGGCACTGCCCACCGTGGCGGTCTCTGCAAAATCTCTGGTGGGCGGTGCCCACCCTACGCGGAAATGTGTTTCCTGTTTCCTGTTTGTCCCTCGCTAATCTTTCTTCATTGCGACAACTTTACTCCGAGGCCGGTGGCTCCATGGAAACCGGTAATGCGGGGCGATAGCCTCGGGCATTGTCAAAGATGGCGCCCTCCAGCAGGGCATCACTGAGATTGGCGCCGCGCAGGTCGGCATCGCTGAGGTTGGCCAGGCGCAGGTCGGCGCCGACCAGGTTGGCCTCGCGCAGGTCGCTGCCGATCAGATCCATTTGCACCAGGTTGGCATTTTCGAGATTGCGTCCGCGCAGGTCGGCATTGCGCAGGCTGTCGGCATCGATGCGGGCCAGCTCGCAGAGGCCTCGGCGGTCATAAATGATGATCATGTGGTTATTCCCGGCCAGTGCTTTGCTGATGAATGGGACATTTTACGCGAGATAAATGCGTGTGGCATATTTTCCGATACCCGACTTTGCGTTATCGGTCGAGTAGTCTGGATGAAACGAAGTGGAATCCGGGATAGGATGGATCCATACGCGCTTCACCTCCCGGTTTTCGCTGTACTACATCCGGGCTACCTTGTTTGAGCTGTGGCCTGAAAACTCACTGCGTCTTTGGGCTCCAACAACATATCCCATTTCCAGGCTGGTTACTTTGACCATGCTATACATGAACATAGACAGGAAAGACAATAAATATGAAATATGTTGAAGTGGTCGCCAATGCAGGGAGTTCTGATACGATTTCTGCAATCGCAGAAAAAGCAAAGGTGCAAGATTTTCGTCTAGGTGTTGTGGGTGAGGACGGTATGCAGCAGATGCGGCTGCTGGTGGCCGATGACAAGATTCAGTGGGTGCTGGATGCCTTGCAGAATATCCTGGGCGCACAGCCATCGGCCCGGATACTGGTCCTGGCGGTAGAGGCGTCGCTACCCCGGCCGGAGGAAAAGGAGGGGAAGCAGGAGGACTCGACAACCCAGGCGCGAGAAGCGCTCTATGAGGAGGTCGAAAAAAATACGCGACTCGATCTTAATTTTCTCGTTTTAGTCATGCTGTCGACGATCGTGGCTGCGATCGGCCTGATTGAAAACAATGTTGCCATCGTGATTGGTGCGATGGTGATTGCGCCATTGTTGGGGCCAAATCTTGCGCTGAGTCTTGGCACTGCTCTGGGTGACTTTCCCTTGGTGCGAAAATCGGTGAAAACCTTTCTCGCGGGAATCCTGCTGGCTGTGCTTCTGTCAGTCGGCCTGGGTTTTTTCTGGCCATCTGATCTTTTGAGTGGTGAGCTTATGTCGCGTACCGAAGTCGGGATGGATTCCATTGTCCTGGCGCTCGCATCGGGCGCGGCAGCGGCGCTGTCCTTGACGACGGGACTGTCAAGCGTGCTGGTTGGGGTTATGGTCGCCGTGGCGCTACTTCCGCCGGCAGCCACGCTGGGCATCATGTTGGGGCAGGGAAATATGAGTCTCGCTATTGGTGCTGGCTTGTTGTTAGCCGTCAACATCGTGTGCGTCAATCTGGCCAGCAAGGTTGTTTTTCTTCTTAAAGGTATCTATCCACGTACCTGGTTGGAAAAGGAAAAGGCAAAACGTGCGATGGTCGTGTACGTGTTGGGATGGGTCATTACTTTGGCAATCCTCATTCTTGTTATTTACGCACGTCGTTCAATTTGAATGCCATAAGGTGAACCATGAAAGTCTATTCTTTTGTGGATGGCGGCTGCGATGTGTTTCATCACTTTTACCACGGTTTCTCTGCTTGGGCCGGTTAGCCTGTTAGTCGGATAATGATCACAGTGTTGTTCCGTTAGCGTTGCATCATTATGCTGGGCATTCAGGAGGTTGTTTTTCTCGTTACACCGCCGGACAGTGTAACGAGGAATTGTATAGTTGGCACCGCCCACCTGAAGGCCTCGCTGTATTCTGTAAGTATGGCGTCTACTTGGCTATCGCTGAGAATGACGCTGTACGGTAATCAATTTTACCAGGGAAATGACATGAAAATTATTGTTCGCGTAGCACTTTTGGCGCTTTTGATGCCGGCACTGAGTTATGGTGGAGACAAACACAACCGGGAAGGGAGCGAGCACGCCGTGGGAGTGGAGGCTCTATCGCATGATTTGCGTGCTTTACTTGCTCAAGAAATGCGGGCGTTGCAAGGCGGAATGGTGGCTATCCTTCCTGCATATGTTTCTGGAAACTGGGGTAAAATCGAAGCTATTGCTGGAAAGATGAAGAATAGTTATATATTGAAGCAAAGCCTTACTGAAGGCCAGGTGAAGGAGTTGCATGCTGTGCTGCCTCCTGGATTTATCGAAAAAGACCAGAAATTTCATTATCTGGCGGGCATGCTTGAGCATGCCGCGAAAAGTGGAAAGGCAGAGCTGATAAATTTTTATTTTTCCGAAATGAATGAGTCGTGTGTCAGTTGCCATGCTGCATTTGCAACGCATAGATTTCCGGCCTTATCAACAAAGGTGGAAAAAGATGAGCATGCACACTCACACTAAAGCGCCTAGTAATCACGCCACATTGGGGCGATCAGGGGCTGCTTATTTTCCGATAACCGGCTGTTCGTCGTTGGTCTCGTCGAGGGCATTTTCGGCCCGTGTCAGTACCTGTCCGGCATCATTGTCGCGGTGGCGTTGAATCTGGGTGTAGCCACAGCGCAAGGTACAGGCTTGGTTATCGGGAATGCTCGGATGTTTGAGTTGCTGGCTGTGGTAGCTTTCTCGCAGGCGCTGCAGGCAGGGTTCGATGCCGTCGTGTTTGGCGCCGAACAGTAACAGGGCGAAATGGTCGTTGCCGAGGCGTGCGCTGAGGTCTACCTTGCGGCTCACCTGCAGCAGGGTTCGCGCCAGCAGCTTGACAGTGTGGCGGGCGGTCTCCTCCGGTAGCGCGTTGAGTCCCTCCAGCCGGATGCGCACCACACACACCGGTATGTTGCGGCGTGCGAAGTGGTAGGCGCGAGTGAATTCAATGTTGAACTGACGACGGTTGATGAGCCCTGTGAGAGGGTCCGTGCGGCTTTGCCGTACCAGCTGTTGCTGTTGCGTGCCGAGGTTGTGGCGGATGTCGCTGAGTGCGGGCAGGATGCAGGCAGCCTCGCTCAGGCCGGGTGACGGGGGCTCGGCATTGGCGCACCCGGAGGCCAGTTGCTCGATATGGCTGCGCACCTGTTGGAAATCGCCCTCGACCCGGCGGGTGTGACGGCGGACCAGTAACGTCAGGCTGCCGACGATGAGCAGAAAGGCGGAAATATTGAAGATCACCAAGCTGAGGAAGCCGGAGCTGGAGTGGCTGGGCGCGGCCTCGGTGAGTTGCAGTTGCCAGTCGCTGTGGCGGATTGGCTGGCTGGCACTGTGTGGCGTGGTGTCTGCGGCCAGGTGTCCCCACTGGGTGATGATATTGCCGTGGCCGTCACGCAGTATGAATTGCTGGTCGTTGCGGCTGTTGTCGCGCAGCAGTGCTTGCAGGTTGTCCAGACCGAAGCTGACGAAAAGCAGGCCGAGGGGGTTGTCGGCCTCGTCGAGCACTGGGGTGGTGAGGTCGAAATGGGCCGACTGCGGAATCCCCTGATGCACTGGCGGTGACTTGACGTGGTTGCCCTGGCTCAACTGACCCAGATCCGACAGACAGAGTGGGCCGAGGTGCTGGTTGGCGGGTTCACCGAGTATATTGCCGTTGCCTTTGAGCAGGGCCACGCCGCTGGCCTGGGGTAAAAAACGGCGCATCTGCAGAGCCCAGCGCTGCGCGGCGCTGGCGTCTCCGAGGTCGAGAAGATCCTGTGTGGTGGGCTGTCGGGCGACATGCCCGATAAGCTCGCGCAGGTAATTCAGGCGGCTTTCAATGATTTGCGCCTTGGCCTGCAGGCGGGGGGTAAGGCCGTTGTCACCCTGCGGTTGGTAGTACAGTTTTGCCAGGCTCAGGTTGATCGCTGAGATAGTGAGAAACAGGGTGATGATTAAGGCGGCGCCGAGATAGGCGCGGGTCTTCACCGAGAGAGATTTTCGGGCTGGGGCGGCGATGGAAACCTTGGGTGAGGTATAGACTGCGGAGCCACCGTGTTCGGGGGTCTGGTACATCGGGTTAGTAATCCTGGCTATGCGAATCTGGGAGCTATTTTGGTTTTACCTAGTAACGCTGTGGCGTCGTGTTTGGTTCCATTGTCGGGTGGGGTGATACTGCTGCAGTGCCGGTGGCGGGTGCGGCCTATTTTAGAGTAGAACATTGGAGATTATAAGTCGCAATCCTGTATTCGCCAGTCGTGGGTAGATTAATGGCGCCAAGCCGAAATGCCGTTAACCCTCAAAGATTAAACATTCCTTCGCGTTATCCGGGTAAATCACCTTTTTCTCCGGGTGACGGAATAAGGTATCCTGCGCGGGAAATCTGTAATGGGTATGCAAATGATACGGCAAATTATTTTTTCGCTCTGTCTGCTGGCGCTGGCGGGTTCGCTCTGTGCACAGGAAGAGGCGCAAGAGACGGCGCCAGCGGCGGACGCCACGCAACTGTTGCACGAGGCTGGCCAGCTGTTTGCTGAGGTGCAGGATCTGGCGGTGGAACTGGAGATCGCCCGGCAGCCGCCGTCGCGGGATCAGCTCCTGGTGCTGGTCTCCCTGCTACCGGACGAGCGCTTCGAGCTGGAGGCGGTACAGGTGAAGATCGACGGTGATTTCGCGGCCTTTCACGAATACAGTGCGGCAGAGATCAAGGCCCTCGCCGAGGGGGGCGCGCATCGTCTGTTGCTGAAACACCTGCCGGCCGGCCGGCATGAGCTGGTGGCCCGTTGGATCGGCAAGGCACGCAAGGCGAAGGAAGAAGAGGTGGTGCGTGAGGTTCGCTGGGCCTTCCGCAGCGGCGAGACCCGGCGGGTGGTGGAGCTGGAGTTATCACAAGGCGAGGGGCAGCCTATTCCGAAATTCTCTCTTCGAGAGTGGAACTAGCTATGGCATCGCTGATGCGAGGTATTGCGCCGCTGGTGGCGCTGACGGGCTTGCTGTTGGCCCCGCCTGCGGCTGCGGCGCCGTTGCTTGACCCGCAGATCCGTGCGGCGCATTTCGAGGCCCGGCTGGGTGAGCCGGTGGCCGCGCTGATCCGCCTGCAGGCCGCACGCCGGCAGGGTTTTCTGGATCATCAGGCGCGGCCGGCGGATCTGCTGCTGGGCGATATGCTGTTGCAGCAGGGACTGGATCTGCCGGCGGAGGCGGCCTTACTGCGTGTGGGCGAGGCGGGGGGGGAGCAGGCGGATGTGGCCTGGCTCCAGCTCGGGCGTCTGCATTACCGGCGTGGCGAGGATGCGGCGGCGTTGGCGGCCTTTGCGCGAATCCGTGGCTCACTAAGCGGGGCTGCGCAGCAGGAGCGCCTGCTGCTGGAGGGTGAATTGCTGCTGCGCTCAGGGCGTCTGTCCGAGGCGGAGCAACGTCTGCGGACGCTGCTGGAGGGGCGCAAGAAGCGTTCGGACTGGGTGGACTATGGGCGTTTCAATCTCGCCGTGGCCCTGTTTCGACTGGGGCGCGAGGACGAGGCGCGTGAGTTGTTGCTGTCCCTGAGCAAGCAGAACACAAAAGACCGTATCCTGCGCACCCTGTCCGACAAGGCCAATCTCACCCTCGCCTATGACCGCCTGGAGACCGGCGATATCGATGCCGCGACCGTTTTTTTCAAGAAGGGTCGGCTCAGTGGGCCGGTGTCGAATACGGCCCTGATGGGGCTGGGTCGCGCCTGGGCCGTGCAGGAAAAATACAAGAAGGCGCTGGTTCCGTGGCTGAAGCTGAGCAAACGTGATTCCGCCGATCCGCTGGTGCAGGACGCCCTGCTGGCGGTGCCCTATGGTTTCGGCAAGCTGAACGCCTATAAGCAGGCGCTGCAGTATTACCAGCAGGCGCTGAGTGTGTTCGAGCTGGAGCTGGAGCGTGTCGGCAAGGCTGAAGGGCAGGTTAATAACGGCGACATGGTGCGCACCCTGGCCGCGGGTTTTAGTATCGACGATGTTCTTGATCGTGACATGCTGCCGGCACTGCCGAAGGCATCCGGTGCTTCCCACCTGTGGCAGCTGTTCTCCACCCACGAATTTCAGGAAACACTCAGGAACTACGTGCGGGCGGGCCTGTCATTGAAGAAAATCACCCGCTGGACGTCACAGGTCAAGGCGGATGACGGCCTTCCACCCGCGAACCGCGAGGCATTACTGACACGCGCCGCTACCCTGGAGACCCGCTTGACCACATTGTCCGGTAAATTGCAGGCCCATATGCAGTTCCTTGCTCTGCAGGAGTTGGAGCAGCGCCGCAAGCGCATTCAGGCCTATACCGACGAGACACGTTTTTCCATTGCGCAGATCTATGATTACGCCGCCAAGCGCTGGGGTGACAAGTAATGGGCAGCCCTAATATTAGGGGTGCCTATACGCGTCTGTATCGTTACCTGCCCCTCGGGGCACTGCTGTTGCTGTCGGCCTGCGCCAGCACTGAGGAGACGCTGGGCGATCTCGGTGAACTGGATATCCAGATCGAAGATGATGCCGCCATCCTCGGTGCGCGCGACAAGGCCATGGACAACTACTGGGAGTTTGCCGCCAGTTCCTCGGAGAAAGAACAGAAAGTCGAGGCCATGCGTCGTTTGGCGGATCTGGAAATGGAACGCAGCGACGAGCGTTTCCAGCGCCAGATGGAGGTGCTCGACCGCATGACCGAAGGTGAGGGCGCCGATATCGATACCCTGAAGGGTGTGACCTATCGTGGCGCCATCAAGCTCTACGAGGATGCCCTGAAGGTCGCACGCGGCGGCCCTCAGGAACCCATCTTGTTGTATCAGCTATCCAAGGCCTATGAGCAGGCGGGAGGGCGACGGGAGGCGTTGGATACCCTGCAGGCCCTGCTCGATTTGCGCCCGGATGCGGAAAACCGTGATGAGTTGCACTTCCGCCGCGCCGAGCTGCTGTTCGACATGCGCCAATTCAAGCAGGCGGAATTTGATTACGGCAAGGTGCTGGAGGTGGGACCGCAGTCCCGCTATTACGAGAAGTCTCTCTCCAAGCGTGGCTGGTCCGCCTTCAAGCAGGAGCACTACAAGCGTGCGCTGGACTCCTTTTTTGCCCTTATTGACCGCAAGCTGCGGCAAGCGGATGGCCGTATTATCGATGACGACAGCCACCTTAGCCGCGGCGACAAGGAATTGCTCAACGATGTCTTCCGCGTGGTCATCCTCAGCTTCAAGGAGCTCGATGGCACGCGGGGCATCAAGGCCTATTTCGAGAATTACGGCCGCCGCGACTATGAAAAACGCCTCTATCAGATGATGGGCGACTTCTATCTTGCCCAGGATCGGGTGCAGGATGCGGCGGCAAGCTACAGTGCCTTCGCACGTGATTTTCCCATGCATGAACAGGCCTTTGAGTTTGATCTGATGGCCATGAAGGCCTACGCTGATGCCGGCTATTCCCAGTTATTAATCAAGACCAAACAGGAATTCGTGCGGCGCTATCGGGTCAATGGCAATTTCTGGCGCCGTCACCTGGATCAGGAAGAAACGGTGCTGGCGCGTCTGCGGCCCCTGTTGCGCAGCAATTCGGAAGACGTGGCGCGCCACCTGCATGCGCAGGCGCAGAAAAGCAAGAAGCCGATGGATTACCAGCGTGCCTTCCTCTGGTACAAGCAGCACCTGAAATGGTTTGCCAAGAGTCCCAAGGCGAAGGAACTGAACTTCCTGTATGCCGAACTGCTGTTCGAAGCCGGAAAATTCGAGGCGGCGGCCAAGGAATTTGAAAAAACCGCCTATCAGTATATTCGCTTCGGCAAAGATGCCGAGGCAGGGTATGCCTCATTGCTGGCCTACACTGAACGTGAAAAACAGCTGACGGGAAAAGAGAAGGAAACTTGGAGCCGTATGGCGGTGGGCAGTGCCATGCGCTTTGGCAAGACCTTCCCCGACGATTCACGCGCCGCCAGCGTATTGACCAAGGCTGCGGAAAATATGTTCGCGCTGAAAAAATATGGTCAGGCCGCAGTGGCCGCGCGGCAGATTCTCGAGTTGTCCACCAAGACATCACCCGACACCCGGCGTACGGCGTGGAAGATCATTGCCCGTGCAGAGTTTGAAAAGGGGGACTATTCGCGCGCGGAGGTGGCCTATAAGGTGGCACTTAGCCTGACATCGGCTGAAGATGCGGTGTCGCGCAAACTGCTGAAAGAGGGGCTGGCCGCTGCGGTGTACAAGCAGGGTGAGTTGATGCAGGCAAAGGGTAATGTGCAGGGCGCGATTGCCCAGTTTTCACGCGTGGATGCGGATTCGGCCGTTGCCGAGGTCGCCGAGTTCGACATTGCCTCCAGCCTGTTGAGTAGCGGGGAATGGTATGCCGCCATCGAGGCGCTGGGTAACTTTCGTGACCTGAACCCGGCCAGCAAACTGCTGCCCAAGGTATCACAGAATCTGATCCTGGCGTATCAGAAGACCGATCAGCCGGTCAGGGCGGCCGAAGAGCTAGAGCGTTACATTGGCTTGGTGGAAGACCCGCAGCTACGCCGCGAGGCGCTCTGGCAATCCATTGAGTTGTACGAAAAAGTCGGTGATGTGGCCAAGGTGGTGGCAGGCTACGAGCGCTACATCGATGAATACCCGCGGCCGTTGGAACAGGCTATGGAGGTGCGTCAGACGCTGGTGACTATTTATGGTGATGCTGGAAATATGGCCTCGAAGCGCTTCTGGCAGGAAGAGATCGTTCGCCAGGAAAAGGCGGCGGGCAAGGAAAGTACGGAGCGCATGCACTATCTGGCGGCCAAGGCGGCCTTTGAACTGGCCCAGCCGACACTGAAGGCCTACCAGCGTGTCAAGCTGGTGGAGCCGCTGAAGCAGAACCTGAAGCGCAAGAAAGAGAAAATGAAGCTGGCGGTGGACACCTTCACCGCGACGGCCAACTATGGTGTTGCGGAGGTGACCACCGCCTCCGTTTATACTCTGGCGGAAATTTATGCTGACTTCGGGGCTGCACTGATGGGTTCGCAACGCCCGGCCGGGTTGAGTGAGGAGGAGCTGGAACAGTACGAAATTCTCCTCGAAGAGCAGGCCTACCCGTTTGAGGAGAAGTCCATTACCATCCACGAGTCCAATGTCGAACGTATTGCGGATGGTACCTATGATGAGTGGGTGCAGAAGAGTTTTAACAGGCTCAAGACGTTAAGTCCTTTCCGTTATGCGAAGGTGGAAAAGAGTGAGCCAATGACCGGGGAAATCTATTGATTGTTACTGATGAAGGGCTGTCTGTGCCTGGACGGAAATGGATGAGCTTATTGCTGGCGTTGGTACTCCGGCAAGATAATACTGATGAATGCAGAGCCTCCCAAATGTGTCCCGGCAAGGCGCCGGCCGCAGGCAATGGTTGTTCCATTGCCAAGAGACGCAACACTGTGGATGACCCTTTCCCGGCACGCTGCATCCGTCAGTATTACCTTGTCGGAGTACTCATGGTTGCCGGGCTGTTTGCGGGTTGTGCGGCAACCGGGCCGAAAGAGGTTGAGGAAAAGAGTGCGGAAACCGCCGGACCTGCTGTAGACCCCGTGGCCAGCGCAGCCTTTGAGGCCGCGCTGAAGGCCATGGCTGATGGCAAGGATGCCCAGGCCGAGAAGATCCTGTTGAAGATGACGCAGGACTTTCCGCAGTTCTCCGGCCCGCATGCCAATCTGGGCATCATCTATTTTCGCGCCGGCAAACGGGACAAGGCCGAGGCCGCCTTTCTGCGCGCGGTGGAAATCAAGCCGAAGAATGCCGTCAGCCTCGACTATCTCGGTGTGATCAACCGTGACAAAGGACACTTCAAGGAGGCTGCAGGGTTTTACCAACAAGCCATCAAGGCTGACCCGGAGTACGCCTATGTGCATCGTAACTACGGCATTCTGCTGGAGCTCTATATGGGCAAGCTCAAGCAGGCGCTGGCACAATACGAGCAATACCAGAAGCTGACCGGTGGCGAGGACAAGCAGGTGGCAAAGTGGATCATCGACCTGAGCCGGCGCAGCGGAGCAAAGAAATGATGCGGCTTGCCGCACTGTTGATTATTGCCCTGCTGCTGGGTTCTCCGGTCATCGCCGAAGACCGGCTGGATATGGATGCCGTTGCCATTAAGGGCTCGCGTGAACTGCCCAAGGTGCTTTACATCGTGCCGTGGAAGAGCACGCGACTGGGGGCGCTGGTTGCCGGAGCAGGCAGCGAATCCTTTTCGGCCAAGTGGGTGGCGGTCGATCGCGAAGTTTTTCGCCGGCAGGTGGCTTACTATGATTTTCTGTACCCTTCTAGTGAATCTCCGGGGGTGCGCTAAAGGGTTTTCTGCGCTAAAGTTCGGCGTCGTTTTGGCCGACCTTCTTGGGTCAGCCCTGTCAGGTGTCTCACAAGCGTGCGATTCCTGGCCGTAAATGTGAATTCAGTCAATGCAGCCCGCAGCAATTTGCGGCATTGTTGGGCTTCAGGCATAACCGCATGAAGTCATCGACTCAGGCCAATACTGCCTGAATACGATTTGTGAGGAGAGAAGGTATGGATGGCGTTAACGCAATCGTGAAGTTTTTCCAAGAGGGTGGGATGTTTATGTATCCCATCATACTGGTATTTGCGCTGGGCGCGGCAATCGGCCTGGAGCGTTATTTCTATCTGACCAGGGCCAAGCTGATCAACCGCAGCATGTGGGATAAACTGACCCCGCTGGTCAAGGCCAATAACTACCAGCAGGCAATGGCCATCAGCAGCAGGTCAAAGAGCGATGTGGGCAAGATCCTTGCTTACGGTCTCACCCGTCTGCAGGCTACCAAGCGTCGCGACGACATCGAGATGGCCATGGAAGAGGGGCTGATGGAGGTCATTCCACGACTGGAAAAGCGCACCCATTACCTTGCCACCTTCGCCAATATTGCCACTCTGCTGGGTCTGCTGGGCACCATCATCGGTCTGATCCAGGCCTTTACCGCCGTCGCCAGCGCCAATCCCGCCGACAAGGCGGATCTGCTCTCCGCCAGTATCTCCGTGGCCATGAACACCACCGCCTTTGGCCTGATGGCCGCGATTCCGCTGTTGCTGATGTACACCGTGCTGCAGACCAAGACCACCGAACTGGTGGACAGCATGGAAATGGCCACGGTGAAATTCCTTAACGCCATTACCGAATACCGCCAGCCCAGCCACCGCAACGCTGACTAAGCGGGATCCATAGCGATGTCTGTCAGAGCCCGAGTGAGGCGCGCCCGCCGCAGCGTGCCCGAACTGGACATCACCGCCTTCATGAATTTGATGGTGGTGCTGGTGCCGTTCCTGTTGCTGTCCGCCGT
>VAPM010751383.1_pt1 | contig 11812 bp, 7 predicted proteins | sample 3395091 | NCBI WGS metagenome assembly VAPM01 (sample SAMN08290445, study PRJNA428436) | hydrothermal vent metagenome | isolation source: Deep-sea hydrothermal vent chimney 3 | place: Pacific Ocean: Juan De Fuca Ridge | reverse complement strand
GAAGGGATTGAAGATAAGATGTTCAGCGATTTGTCTGAGTACCTAAACCCTGGGGATCGGCTGGTACTGAACGACACCAAAGTTATTCCGGCGCGCCTGGCGGGTGTAAGAGAACGGCAATCGGATGAAGGTTTGGTGCGCGCGCGCATTGAAGTGACGTTGTTAGAGCCGACAAATGACGGCCACTGGCGCGCGCTGCTTAAACCGCTTCGGAAAGTGCGGAATGGTGAGAAAATTGATTTTTCACCGACGTTATCTGCGGTGTTGGTCAACCGGGTGGACGGAGTAGGTTTGTTAAAGTTCAATATTGAGGGCGCCGAATTTGATGCGGCACTTGAACAGTCTGGCGCGATGCCTTTGCCACCCTATATTGCCGCCAAACGGCGGGCTGATGAACTGGACAACGAAGATTATCAAACCGTTTGGGCGCGCAATCCGGGTGCCGTTGCGGCCCCAACGGCGTCATTGCATTTTGACAAACCTATCATAGCGCGCCTGAAAATCGCGGGCATCAGGTTCAGCTATGTAACGCTTCATGTGGGAGCCGGAACTTTTTTGCCAGTGAAGGTTGATGAAATAAGTGAACATAAGATGCACGCAGAGCGCGGCGAGATTTCCAAAACCGCAGCGCAGGAGATAATGCAGACTAAACAGGATGGGGGCAGAGTAATTGCAGTGGGGACTACTGCGCTTAGGTTGCTGGAAGCGGCCTGTGACGAAGGCGGGAATATACCGGCCTGGCAGGGAAAGACCGATATTTTTATTTCTCCGGGGTTTGAATTTCGGCTGGTTGACGCCTTGATCACTAATTTTCATCTGCCAAAATCAACTTTGATGATGCTTGTATCCGCGCTTGTCGGGGCGGAGCGAATTAAAGAAATTTATTGCCATGCGATCGCGCAAAAATACCGGTTCTTTTCCTACGGGGATGCGTCGTTATTGGTGCCGCCCGCTAAAAGGCGACGTCGCTAAGTCGTTTCCGTAGGATCAATTATATTTGAGAAGACTATCAATTCCAAAACAGCAATGGCGGAGGCGATTTGTTCCAAGTTCTGAAAACTTCCTGGGCTTTATTGCTTGGAATGCTGCTGTTAATGGTGGGCAACGGATTGCAAGGTACGTTGCTTGGGGTTCGAGGAGCGATTGAAGGTTTTTCTACGTTGGAAATCTCAATTGTTATGTCGGCCTATTTTGCAGGTTTCTTTGGTGGTTCCCGCATAACACCCGAACTAATTCGCCGGGTCGGTCATGTTCGGGTTTTCGCTGCACTGGGATCATTTATCTCAGCTGCACTGATCCTGTTCCCTACGATAGTTGAACCTTGGGCCTGGATAATATTGCGCATGGCACTTGGGTTTTGTTTTTCCGGCGTCTACGTCACAGCTGAAAGCTGGCTGAACAATGCTGCAAGCAACGAAAACCGTGGCAAGGCGCTATCGCTCTACATGATTGTTCAGATGCTGGGTGTGGTTTCTGCGCAGGGTCTTTTGGTTGTGGGGGATCCATCCGGTTATGTATTGTTTGTTATTCCTTCAGTGCTTGTTTCAATTGCATTTGCACCGATCCTGTTATCCATCAGCCCCACCCCGGCATTTTCTGCGGCCAAACCGATGAGCTTGCGAAAACTATATGAAGTCTCGCCCCTTGGATGTGTTGGCTTGTTTCTTTTGGGTGGTGTCTTTTCTGCTCAATTTGGAATGGCGGCGGTTTACGGAACGCAAGCCGGGCTTAGTATTGGTGAAATATCGGTTTTTGTTGCGACGATCTATATCGGGGCGTTGTTGTTTCAGTACCCCATCGGCTGGCTATCGGATCGAATGGATCGTCGGGTGTTGATTATGGTGGTTGCTTTATTGGCTGGTATTTCGGCAGTTACCGGGATGCTGCTGAGTGACAGCTACTATACAATTCTTTTGGTAGGTTTTTTGGTTGGCGGAACCTCCAACCCACTTTATTCTTTGCTGATTGCCTATACAAACGATTTTCTGGAACTCGATGACATGGCGGCGGCTTCGGGGGGGTTGATATTTATCAATGGTATGGGGGCAATAGCGGGGCCGCTTACGACGGGTTGGATGATGGGTATCACAGGCCCGGGCGGCTTCTGGTTGTTCATCGGAATATTGATGCTGATTATGGCCGGCTACGCAGCCTATCGTATGACACAACGTGCCGCTACCCCGGTTGAAGAAGCCAGCGCCTATGTAGGGGTGTCCCAAGCTGGTTCTGTTGTGGCGCTTGAGGCGGCACAGGAATGGGCGGTTGATGCAGCTCAGGATCACAATTCAGAAACAACAGGCGTTTAAATGTTTCATTTTATACGAAGTTAGAAACAACGGAAACTTCTGACTTGCCAAATCAATATAGGTTTGAAACGGTGAAGTAATCTTGGGGCAGAACACCAGTGAGGAGGGTGGTCATGGCTAACCCTGATGATATCCTAGCCTATTGGCTGGATGTAGTAGGTGAAGAAGGTTGGTACCGGGGAGGTGCTGATTTAGATCAGGAGGTTCGCGACAGGTTTGGAAAAGTCTGGTGCGATGCTCAGGACGGTGCCTATGGGCTATGGTTAACCCATGCCAGTGGAACCCTTGCCTACATAATATTGGCCGATCAGTTTTCCAGAAATATGTTTCGAGATACGGGTCAGGCATTTGCGTCAGACCGATCGGCCCGCGCCGCCGCTAAAGTGGCAATCTCGCGTGGTTGGGACGTAAAAATAGATGAACCGGCCCGGCATTTCTTTTACATGCCGCTGATGCATTCAGAGAACCTTTGTGATCAGGATCGCTGCGTTCGTTTGATCAAAGAGCGACTGCCAAAAACCGGCAAAACGCAGTTGCTGCACGCAAAGGCCCATCGCGAAATCATTCGTCAGTTTGGGCGTTTCCCCACGCGAAATTCTGCTTTGGGTCGTGAAAATACCGACGCAGAAAACAATTTTCTGGAATCAGGGGCCTATGGCGCGGTTGTTGAAGCTTTGAAAGAAAAACAAGCAGCTTAAAATTACCCTAAGATATGCAACTGGTTCTTTTCAGAATAAAATCAAAAATTTTGAAATAGGCAGTGACGCCAGTTGCTGGTCAAATGGCGATGGTCTAACCTTCTGCGAAACACCAATTTTTCGGAGGCTGACCAATGGCAGCAAATAAATTCGACATGATAGTTATCGGAGCAGGCCCGGGGGGCTACGTTGCCGCCATTCGTGCGGCTCAGCTTGGAATGAATGTTGCGATTGTTGAAAGGGAGCATCTGGGGGGAATTTGTCTGAACTGGGGATGCATTCCGACCAAGGCGCTGTTGCGTTCTTCCGAAGTGTTTCATCTGATGCAAAGGGCAGAGGAATTTGGTCTTAGCGCTGGGAAAACCGGTTTTGATCTAAAGGCGGTTGTCAAACGATCTCGTAAAATTGCCGCACAGCTATCGGGCGGCATTGGCCACTTGATGAAAAAAAATAAAATCAAGGTCATTATGGGGCAGGCGACCCTTCCGGCAAAGGGGCTGGTTTCTGTTAAGACTGAAAAAGGCATTGAGGAACTGACGGCTAAATCGATTGTACTTGCCACAGGTGCCCGGGCGCGTGAACTACCGGGTCTGGAAGCTGACCATGATCTGGTCTGGACTTATAAAGATGCCCTTGATCCGGTTCGTATGCCAAAAAAACTGTTGGTTATCGGATCTGGCGCCATCGGGATCGAATTTGCCAGTTTTTATAATACGCTTGGATCCGACACGACTGTGGTGGAAGTTATGGATCGGGTGCTGCCGGTGGAGGACATAGAGATATCCAAATTTGCTAAGAAGCAATTTATCAAACAGGGTATGAAAATCATGGAAAAATCCATGGTCAAACAGCTGGACCGTGGTAAGGGCAAAATTACTGCGCATATTGAAAGTAATGGTAAAGTTGAAAAACTGGAATTTGATACCGTCATCTCGGCTGTTGGGATTGTTGGTAATGTCGAAGATCTGGGGCTAGAAGCGCTGGGTGTGAAAATTGATCGTACCCATGTGGTGGTAGATGAATTTTGTCGGACCGGGGTTGAGGGACTGTTTGCAATTGGTGATATTGCGGGCGCCCCCTGGCTAGCCCATAAGGCCAGCCACGAAGGTGTAATGGTTGCAGAGCTGGTGGCGGGCAAAAAAACCCACGCAGTTCGCCCTGAAAGCATCGCCGGCTGCACGTATTGCAGCCCGCAGATAGCCAGTGTCGGCTATACCGAAGCGAAAGCGAAAGAGCTTGGATATGAGATTAAGGTAGGCCGCTTTCCCTTTATTGGAAACGGAAAAGCGATCGCTTTGGGCGAAGCAGAAGGCATGGTTAAAACGATTTTTGACGCAAAAACCGGAGAGCTTCTAGGTGCCCATATGGTGGGGGCGGAAGTTACCGAACTCATTCAGGGTTATGTTGTGGGCCGCCAGTTGGAAACAACCGAGGCCGATCTGATCAACACAGTTTTCCCGCACCCCACGTTAAGTGAAATGATGCACGAAAGCGTATTGGACGCCTACGGCCGCGTAATTCATATGTAGAGTCAGCGGATGACTTTTCCGCCCGCGGCGATCCACTGTGACAGACTTCCGATATTTGAAACTGACTGGAAGCCAAATTTTTTCATGGTGCGAACGGCCATGCCCGATCTTGCGCCGGAGGCACAATAAACAGCGATCGGTTTTCCCAGCTCAAGTTCGGTCCGAAAATCCGGGTGTCGTGGATCTGTTTGGAAACCCACTGACATTAGGGGGATGTGTAAAGCCCCTTGCGCTTTCCCAGACTGTTTGACCTCTTTGATGTCCCGAACATCCACCAATGTTACCTCGCCTTTGGCAACACTTTGGATCGTTTGTTCGAGCGTTACTTTTTGTGATTGACCGCCTGAAATCTGTGATCTTAGGAATTTAAACATCTTAGTCCGATTGGAATTAGAAGGTGAGTTTGTGACTCCTATATATTCCAAAAAATGAATATGACAAGGTAATTATTCATTGATTTTTAGTTTAGTTTAGGATGATCGGACGCGATCCGATAAATGCAGATGTGTTACCCGACTTGTAGTGCAACATATATTGGCCAATTTGTTCTGGAAGCATCAGTATTGCCGGGTTTCCCTGCGACGTTTCTATTTCGGCCACAGCATCAGATGAGCCAACTTTTGTGATTACAATCGTATCACCCTCAGCGTTCGGACCCACCCAGAATACTTCAAGCTGACCACCGGTGCCGGCACTTTCTGAGGCTTCCAGAATTGCGGTTAAAGGCGGCTCTGTGCCGGGCTCTGCAACTTTGATTGACCGACGCGCCAATACTTTTACCGGGCTGCCATTCGCGACATATCGAATAAGATAAGTCCCGGGTACTTCCGGCAGGTCCAATGTCACTGGATTTCCCCGGGCGGTATATTTGAAGTCAACATATTTGTTCGCCGCCGAGCCAATTTCGGCGACTGAAATATAGTCATTTTGGTTGTTGGGGCCGATATACGAAACCTCAATTGAAGCACCAATTACCCCCTGATCCGGCGCATCAAGTGCCACATTGGCGGCCACTACGTTGATCATCTTGGTGGCCAGTATTTTATCAGGGTTACCATTAGCGACATATCTGATTTGATATTCCCCGGGTTCCAATGGCATTTTAACGTCCACCGGGTTGCTGCGCGAAGTGTAGCGATAGTTCACATATTTTTGCGCGGCATCATCGATATTGGCCACAGAAATATAGTCATTTGAATTGTTGGGGCCATCCCAGGTAACCGCAACATTTGAACCAGCAACCGCTTCAGAGGGGGCCTCAAGCGACACAACAGCCGCGACGATCTTGATTGAACGGCTGGCAAGTATTTTGTCAGGGCTGCCATTGGCTATGTAACGCAGTTCATAGATACCTGCTTCAAGTGGCATCTTAACCAAAGCAGGTGTTCCTTTATTGGTATATTTGTAATTCACATATTTTTGCGGTTTTTCGTCTCTGGCGGCAACTGAAATGTAATCATTCTTGTTATCAGGGCCCTGCCAATTTACCTTAATAATGCTACCGGCAACGGCTTGGTCGGGCGCGTTAAGTGAGACATCGGCCGCGACAATATCGATAGGGCGCGTTGCCAGAATTTTGTCAGGGTTGCCATTGGCGACATAGCGAAGTTCATAACTGCCGGGTTCCAATGGCATCGTTACCGACAAAGGCGAACCTTTGTTGGTGTAGGTATAGTTGATATATTTGTTTGGGCTGGCGTCAATTTCTGCCACCGTGACGTAGTCATTCTTATTATTTGGCCCATCCCAGACTATTTCCAAAACCTCACCGGCACCGGCCTGTTCAGGGGCGATTAGACTTGCGTTGTTGGCGACGACCTGCACCGAACGAACGCCCAAAATTCGATCTGGATTACCGTTGGCGACATATCGAATCTCGTAAATTCCGGGTTCAAGTGGCGCTGTGATGTCCGCCGGGTTGCCTGGTTCGGTATAAGTATAACTGGAATACTTGCTGTAAGCATCGCCCGGTTTCGCTATGGAAATATAGTCATTTCTATAGTTCGGGCCGTCCCATGCTACGTTCACCACGCTGCCTGCAGCAATTTGTTCCGGCGCGTCCAGTGTAGCCACAATATCATTTAGTTTTATCGACTGGGTGGCAAGAATTTCTGGTGACGTCCCTTTGGGGCTGCGAATATAGCGCAGTTCATATTCGCCCGGAACCAAGGGCAAGATGAGCGGCAGGGCATCAGACCCCTTAACATATGTAAAGGCAGTATAACCGGCAGTTCGGTCATCTGGTTCTGCGATCGAAACATAGTCATTTTCTGTTACGTCCCGGGCTGACCATACAACATCAATTGTAGCCCCAATGTTTGATTGATCAACAGCAGATATCGAGGCTTGGTAGGCAATTTTTGGCAATACCAATACCACGCGGCTATCCAAATCTGCCACCGTGAAATCGGTGCTGACGCTGGTTTCATCCTTGAGCCGGAGGACAGTTACCACATAGTTTCCCGGCAGGAGTTGCCGTTTGATATCACCGCTTTCAGTGGATGTTTCAGCGGCGCCATCAGCGAATGTCCAAACCAAACCATCGTTGATTGCCGGGCCGTTCACTTCAAGCGTTGCCCTAAATGAAACTTCAACGGGTATTGGCTCGGGTTCGGGCGTTGCCGCTACGGTTTCAAGGGCCATCGCCAGTTCATCGGCATTATCCGCACTTAGAAAAGTACCACCGGTTTCATTTGCAAGGCATTGCATCTGAGCAATAGCCTCGGGGTCAGAAATATTAAACCCAACGACATGTGCGGTAAAGTCGACGCCGGTTTCTTCCAGCATGCGCGCTGCTTCACACACATTTGGATTACAGGTTTCGATGCCGTCTGACACCAGTATCACGGTGGCCTTTTCTTCGGTGAAACGCAGGGCATTGGCCGCGGCAATAACAGCGTCCGTCATCGGGGTTTTGCCCTTGGGCTGAATGGAATTTACCGCGTCAGCGATAGCGCTCCGGGGGCCACCGGGCTGAATGATGGTTTCGATATCGGAACAATCACCTTTGCGCCGGTGACCATATACGGTTAATCCAAGTTCCTGATCCATCGGCAATGTATTAAGCAATTTACCGATGACTTCCTGCGCAATTGTAATTTTGGCTTTGCCATCTATTTGCCCCCACATGGAGCCAGATCCATCTAAAACAAGAATTGTACGGCTGGAATCTTGTGCACTTAAAGATGTTGCACATAAATAAAATGCTGCAGCTAAAACAGGTTTGAACATTATTTCCCCGACACGCTAAATTTATTAAGCAGGTTAATAGCAGCTGGGGATTCTAACCAGCATATTTTTTACACATAGGTTTTAGCGCAGTTCATCTGGCCAGCTGGCCCAGTGAGTTTTAAAAGTTCTTTGTTTGTTCTCACTTTTCGGTTGGAAGTGATGGACACATCAACTATCTCTTAACCAGTGGCACAAACGGGGTGAGTATGGCCGATCTGAAATTCATCGAAGTTCGTGGCGCGCGCGAGCATAACTTAAAGAATATTGACGTGGATATCCCGCGTGATCAGTTGGTTGTTATCACCGGACTTTCAGGGTCGGGAAAATCCAGCCTGGCCTTTGATACCGTCTATGCTGAAGGACAGCGCCGTTATGTTGAAAGCCTGAGCGCTTACGCACGGCAGTTCCTGGACATGATGGAAAAGCCCGATGTAGATCACATATCAGGTCTGTCACCGGCGATTTCTATTGAGCAGAAAACCACCAGTAAAAACCCCCGTTCAACAGTTGGCACAGTCACAGAGATATACGACTACATGCGTTTGCTGTTCGCCCGGGTTGGGACCCCCTATAGCCCGGCAACCGGTAAGCCGATTGAGGCCCAGCAGGTTCAGGATATGGTGGATAGGATCATGTCCATGGATGTCGGCCTGCGGGCATTTCTGCTTGCGCCAATTGTACGGGATCGCAAAGGTGAATATCGCAAAGATTTTCTTGAATTAAGAAAACAGGGTTTTCAACGGGTCAAAGTTGATGGGAAATTCTACGAACTGGATGATCCGCCAGAACTGGACAAGAAATTCCGCCATGACATTGATGTGGTTGTAGACCGGATTGTTGTGCGCGACGGCCTTGAAACCCGGTTGGCAGATTCGCTGCGAACCGCACTTGATCTGGCTGATGGCATTGCCATTCTGGAAATCGCCCAAACCGAAGTTGAGCCGGAACGTATCACTTTCAGCGAAAAATTTGCTTGCCCGGTTTCTGGATTTACAATCCCCGAAATCGAACCGCGCCTGTTCTCATTTAATGCCCCTTTTGGTGCCTGTCCCACATGTGATGGTCTGGGGGTAGAGCTGTTTTTTGATGAGCGGCTAGTGGTGCCGGACCAGACCTTGAAAATATACGATGGGGCATTGGCGCCGTGGCGAAAAGGTAAATCGCCCTACTTTTTGCAAACCATTGAATCGCTGGCAAAACATTACAGTTTCAAACGATCCACCCTATGGAAAGATCTGCCTGAGAACGTTCAGCAGATGTTTCTTTATGGCTCAGGTAAAGATGAAATCCTGTTTCGGTATGACGAAGGCGGCCGGGTTTATCAGGTAACACGGGTTTTCGAAGGCGTTATTCCAAATATGGAACGGCGTTATCGGGAGACAGACAGCAACTGGATTCGCGAAGAATTTGAACGCTATCAGAACAATCGCCCCTGCGGGGATTGCGGAGGTTATCGGCTGCGGCCAGAGGCGTTGGCGGTGAAGATTGCCGGGCTACACGCCGGTGAAGTTGTCCAAATGTCGATCCGTGAGGCCTATGAATGGTGCCAGACAATTCCGAAAAAACTGACCAAACAAAAGAACGAAATTGCCCGCGCAATTCTAAAGGAAATAGGTGAACGCCTTGGGTTCCTTAATAATGTTGGGCTTGAATACCTGACACTTAGCCGAAATTCTGGCACATTATCCGGTGGCGAAAGCCAGCGCATTCGTCTGGCCAGCCAAATTGGTTCAGGTTTAACGGGCGTTTTGTATGTGCTGGATGAACCGTCCATTGGTTTGCACCAGCGTGATAATGGCCGCTTGCTTGAAACCCTTAAAAACCTGCGTGATCAGGGCAACACCGTGATCGTAGTTGAACACGATGAAGAAGCGATCCTGACAGCGGATTATGTATTTGACATCGGCCCCGGTGCCGGGGTTCGCGGTGGTGAAATTGTCTCCCAGGGATTGCCCGAGCAGGTGGCGGCAGACCCCAATTCACTGACCGGTCAATATTTAAGCGGAAAACGGGAAATTTCTATTCCGGTTACGCGGCGCAAAGGAAATAAGAAAAAGATTGTTGTTTCAAAAGCTTCCGGTAATAATCTAAAGTCGATTACGGCTGAGTTTCCGTTGGCAAAATTCGTTTGTGTGACCGGGGTTTCGGGGGGCGGTAAATCGACCCTGACAATTGAAACCCTGTTCAAGACTGCCAGCATGCGCCTGAACGGCGCGCGCCAGACACCGGCGCCCTGTGAGGCGATCAAGGGGCTGGAGCATCTGGATAAGGTGATCGACATTAACCAGCGGGCTATTGGCCGCACGCCGCGCTCAAACCCGGCGACATATACCGGGGCGTTTACGCCGATCCGGGAATGGTTTGCCGGATTGCCGGAAAGTAAAACCCGTGGCTATAAGCCGGGTCGGTTTTCGTTCAACGTCAAGGGTGGGCGCTGTGAGGCCTGTAAAGGCGACGGGTTGATTAAAATCGAAATGCATTTTTTGCCGGACGTGTATGTCACTTGTGAGACCTGTAACGGCCAGCGTTACAACCGTGAAACCATGGAAATAAAGTTTAAAGGCAAGAGCATAGCGGACGTTCTTAATATGACAGTCGAGGAGGCCCAAGCGTTTTTCAAAGCGGTGCCCAGTATTCGGGAGAAGATGGACGCGCTGGTGCGGGTTGGTTTGCACTATATCAAGGTTGGTCAGCAGGCGACAACACTGTCCGGTGGCGAAGCGCAGCGGGTAAAACTGTCTAAGGAACTGGCACGGCGTTCCACCGGGCGCACACTTTATATTCTGGACGAGCCGACGACCGGGCTACATTTTGAAGACGTGCGCAAGCTGTTGGAAGTGCTGCATGAATTGGTTGATCAGGGCAACACAGTGGTGGTGATTGAACATAATCTGGATGTGGTGAAAACCGCCGACTGGATCATTGATATTGGCCCGGAGGGCGGTGACGGTGGCGGTGAGATTGTGGCCGTTGGCACGCCTGAGCAGGTGGCAGTGGCCGCGGGCAGCCATACAGGGCTGTATTTGAAAGACATGCTGAAGGGGCGCAAATTCGCGGCCCAGTAATGTGCTAGCCTTGGGCGTGTCGCAGCATCCGCCAGTGCATCACAATTGGCGGCATGAAAAACAGAACCAACCCGAATACAGTATAGGTAAAAAGCATCATCGGTATCCACAATAACGCTATTATGAAGCCAACAGCACCACTGATCCTTGTTGCAATTGTCGGATCCAAAAACCGCATCAACAACAGCTCAAACAGCTTGCCACCGTCCAGCGGCATCACCGGCAACAGATTTAGCAGTGCCAGGAAAATATTGATATATGCCAGTGTTTCAAGGGCCCAGGCAAGGTTTCCGTAGGGAATGAGCGGGTAGATTAGCGACGCAACGGCCCAGATAACCAAATTGACAATTGGCCCCATGGCGACAATCAGTTCCTGTTCATGGCGGCTGGCGGATCGGGTGCGTTCGCAAAAACCACCACCCCCGTGCAACATGATCCGGCGCACCGGAATTCCCTGTATCAGGCAGCCCCAGGCATGGCCAAGTTCGTGCAGGAAAATCGAACCGATCAGGAGGGCAAAGAATATCAAGTCATACATTATGTCACGTGGCGAGCCGGTGAATGAAATGAATACAATGGCGAGAATAATGATACTTGAGCCGATTTGGACAGGGACGCCAAAGGGGCCGCGAAATTCGTAGATTGGTTGGGAATCAGAAAACATTTTGCCGCCGTTACTGTAAGAATTCTAAACGTAAAATGGCAGTCTGGCGTATCAATGCGGCCAAATTATAACGGTTTGTGTTAATCTTGGTTGCGCCTTAACTAGTTGTTATTAAAAGCTAAATATCCAGATCAATCCAGACCGGAACGTGGTCTGATGGTTTTTCATAGCCGCGAATTTTAGAATCTATCTGGCAGTCCTGTAACAGGTCGGCGCATTGCGGGGTTAATAGAAAATGGTCGATGCGGATGCCGTCATTTCTTTCCCAGGCACCGCGTTGGAAATCCCAAAAGCTGAATTGTTCGGGAGATTGGTTTTG
>VAPM010487065.1_pt1 | contig 11815 bp, 11 predicted proteins | sample 3395091 | NCBI WGS metagenome assembly VAPM01 (sample SAMN08290445, study PRJNA428436) | hydrothermal vent metagenome | isolation source: Deep-sea hydrothermal vent chimney 3 | place: Pacific Ocean: Juan De Fuca Ridge | reverse complement strand
TTGTCCTTGATCCCGGCCCGCTGTTCCAGGTTCCAGGCCGCGCGCAGCAAGACCTCTTCGTTGAAATGCGCCGCCTGCATCTGGATGCCGATGGGGAGACCGCTGCCGCTGAATCCGGCCGGCACGGACAGGCCGGGAATACCTGCCAGGTTGGCCGATATGGTCAGGATGTCCGACAGGTAGAGGGCCAGCGGGTCATTGGCCTTTTCACCGATCATCCAGGCCGGCGTCGGTGTCACCGGAGACACCACCAAGTCGCACTGGTCGAATACCGTCTTGAAATCGTCCCTGATCAGGGTGCGAACCTGGGAGGCTTTCTTGTAATAGGCGTCATAGTAACCGGCGGACAGGGCATAGGTGCCGATCAGGATCCGCCGCTTTACCTCGTCCCCGAAGCCCCGGGAACGGGTTTTACTGTACATATCAACAAGAGAACCGGCGTCGCCGGCGCGATAGCCGTAACGGACGCCGTCGAAGCGGGAGAGGTTGGAGCTGGCCTCGGCCGGCGCGATCAGGTAATAGACCGCCACACAGTACTCGGTGTGCGGCAGGGAAACCTCTTTTATCTCGGCCCCGGCCTCGCGCAGCATCTCAATGCCCGCGCGCACTACCTGCTCCACTTCCGGGTCAAGACCCTGGCCGAAATACTCCGGCGGCACCCCGATCCTGACGCCCTTGAGGCCGTCCCTAAGGGCCGCCGTATAATCGGGAACCGGGATGTCAACCGAGGTGGAGTCGCGCTGATCATGACCGCTGATGACGTTCATCATCAGGGCGCAGTCGCGCACATCCTTGGTCAGGGGACCGACCTGGTCCAGGGAAGAGGCAAAGGCCACCAGGCCGTACCTGGATACCCGGCCATAGGTGGGTTTCATCCCGACGACTCCGCACAGGGAGGCGGGCTGACGAATGGAACCGCCGGTATCGGAACCGAGGCTGGCCAAACTCTCGTCCGCCGCCATGGCAACGGCCGAGCCGCCGCTGGAACCGCCGGCCACATAGCCCGGTTTCCAGGGGTTCTCCGGCACATTATAGGCGCAGTTCTCGCTGGTGGAACCCATGGCAAACTCATCCATGGCCAGCTTGCCGACAATGATCGCCCCGGCATCTTTCAGTTTTCTGATCACCGTGGCGTCATAGGGCGGCACAAAGTTCTCCAGGATCTTCGAGCCGCAGGTGGTGCGCATGGTAGAGGTACAGAGGACATCCTTGACGGCAAGCGGCAGGCCGCATAACTCGCCGGCCCCGCCCGCCCGGCGCTGCCGGTCGGCCTCCTCAGCCTGGGCCAGGGCCCCGTCCCGGTCCAGGGTAATAAAGGCCTTGACCCTGGGCTCGACCGCGGCAATACGGGAAAGAATGGACTCGGTCAGCTGCACCGAGGTGATATTGCCCTGTTCAAGCTGCTTCTTGGCCTGGGCCAGGGTAAGTGAAAAAAATTCCATACTCGTTCTCAACTGATAATGCGGGGGACAACAAAGGCCTCGCCGTTCTGGTCCGGACCGTTGGCCAGGGCCAGTTCCCGGTTGAGGGCTTCATGCACCCGGTCATCCCGGAAGACGTTGCCCGCCCCCTGGGTATGCGTGGTAACGGCAACGCCGCTGGTATCGAGTTCATCCAGTTTGGCCGCGTAACTGAGGATGGTATCAAGCAGGGTCGTCATCCTTTCCACTTCTTCCGGTTGCAACTCGAGCCGGACCAGCCGGGCCACGTGTTCCACCTCTTTTCTGGTGATCTTCATTGTCTTTTTTGTACAGGTTTATAATGTGACCAGAATCCGTGACGGTTTGCATCCGCACCGTTCTCGAACGCTCATGGATTCAGCAATGTGAAAAAAATCCCGTCTACATTGACACTACCAACCCTGTCTGTCAACAAAAGAGAGAAGGGAGAGACCGGAAATCAGCGGGAAGGTTCGGTAAGCACGGCATGGCAGAAAACCTCCACCAGGTCCGGGTCAAACTGGGTCCCGGCACAGCGGCGGAGTTCGGCCACGGCCTCTACCGGCGAGAGATTACGCCGGTAATTGCGCCGCGAGGTCATGGCATCGTAACTGTCGGCCACGGTGATAATCCGGGTCAGGGTGTCCAGCTCGTCTCCACCTATGCCCTCCGGATAGCCGTTACCGTCAAGACGTTCATGATGATGGAGAATAATATTCCGTTCCCGGTCGATAAAGGTAAAGGGCTGAATGATATTCGCCCCCACGGTCGGATGCTTTTTAATCAGCTCCCACTCGTCCGTCGTCAGTTTCCCCGGCTTCTGGATACAGGAAAGATCGATAACCAGTTTGCCGATATCGTGAAACTGCGAGGCCCGCCTCAGCACGACCATGTCCTCCCGGGACAGGCCGAGCTTCTCTCCCAGCAGCATGGCGTAATCGGTCACCCGGCGGGTATGGCCGGCAGTATACTCATCCTTTTCTTCCAGGGCCGTTTGCAGACTGGTCATCACTTCAACTGCGGCGTTTTCCAGTTGATGACCATACTGTTCGAGCAGGACGTTTCTTTCGGCAAGCTCCCTGGTCTTTTCCCGAACCTCTTTTTCCAGGTTCAGGCGATAATCCTTTTCATGCCTGACAAAGTTTCTTTTTTCTATGGCCCGCTTGATTTTGACATGAAAAAATTCAATATCCTCGATGGGCTTGGTCATAAAGTCGTAGGCGCCGAGATTGATGGCCTTGACCGCGTAATCCATGGAACCGGCACCGGTTAGAAAGATGACCGGGATATCGGATTTTTTTCGGTTCAAACCATCCAGGGTCTCAAAACCATCCATGTCCGGCATGTTAATATCAAGGACAATAACATCAAAATCATCGTTGATCTGATCCAGCACTTCCCGGCCACTTCGCACGGCAACCACATCATAATCAAACATGATTAATATCTGCTGCACCGCATTGCGAACTAAATCATCATCATCGGCAATAAGTATTTTTGAAGCCATGCCCTCTTCACAACTCAATAATTAACAGAACGGCAAGACGTGGAAATTTTTCAGCTCTCCCCCGCCACTTACATTATTGTAGTTTACATTTTCCAATAATTTTTTGCAAGCCCCATAACCTGGTCAAGGAATATAGGAGGCGGACCGTCTACGGGCAGTTCATCCGTTATTTTTCCGGCTGAAAAATCAGGGTAAGCCGGATTGAGTTCTTCGCCGCACAACTCGGTCAGGACCGCCAGCGCCCCGTCCCGCATTCCGGTCAGGTTGTAGCCCCCTTCAAGGGTAACGAGCAGCCGGCCGTTACAGAGCTGATCGGCAAGGTTTTGCATGACCCTGGTCATATAGGCAAAACCGGGCGGAGTTACCCGCATGGTGCCCAGGGGGTCTCCCCGGTAGATATCAAAGCCGCAGGAAACAAGGATAAGCTGGGGCTGGTAAAGCCCGGCAACAGGGGCGAACAGTTCATTGAAAATACGGGCAAAATCAACGTCTCCCTGACCTCCGGGCAAGGGGACGTTGATCGTGAATCCCTCTCCCCTGCCGGTTCCGGTTTCCATGACCGCGCCGGTTCCCGGGTAATAAGGATATTGATGAGTGGAACAGTACAGGACTTCGTCGGTATCATAAAAACTATGCTGGGTGCCGTTGCCGTGATGCAGGTCCCAGTCCACGATCAGGATGCGTTGCAAGCCGAGGTTGGCGAGGGCCCAGCGGGCGGCCACGGCCACATTGTTAAACAGACAAAAGCCCATGGAACGGTCACGCTCGGCATGGTGCCCGGGAGGACGAACCAGGCAGAAACCGTTATCGATTTCACCATCGAACATCTTCTTGATCCCGTCGACCAGGGCTCCGGCCGCCAGACAGGCCGCATCATACGACCTGGCCGACGTCTGGGTATCCGCGTCCAGGACACCATGCTCCCTGCCCGCGGTTTCCGCCACCCTCCTGATCTGCTGCGGCGTATGATTAAGGCCGATAATCTCCGGGGATGCCGGAGCAAAACCCGGAAAGACAAAATGGCCGGCGGTTTCCTCCCGGTCCAGTTCCCGGTAGATAACCCGCAGCCTGTCCGGAGATTCAACATGGGCAAAGCCGGGCTGATGTTCAAGAAAGAGGTTATCACGATACACGGCGGTTCGGCGCATGGCGAAGTCTCCTGCAATCATAGATTTTTTTTTCCGTCACCACGAAATCCATAAGCTGATCATGGGGTTCAAGCGGGACCTGGTCCACCAGTTGGAGTTCATAGGCCAGGCCGATACGAAGAGCACCGGCAGCCTCCTGAGCGAGAAAACGGTCATAATAGCCGCCCCCGTAGCCCAGGCGGCCGCCAAACCGGTCGAAAACAGAACCGGGAACAATAACCACGTCAATCTTGGCCGGATCAAGCACCGACTTGGGGACCAGGCTTTGAATCGGCTCGGGAATCGTGCAATAGCCGGGTTCAAGCTGATTTTGCGGGTCGGTTATGCGCACGGCCAAAAGACGTGATTCTTTTACCAGGGTCAGGGGTACGGTGACGGTTTTCCCAGCGGCCAGGCAGCGGCGCACAATATCCCGGGTCTGCACTTCACTACGAAAATGCAGGTAGATAAAAAAGATATGCGCCGCTCCTGTTTCCTCGATAGTGAACAGTTCTTCGGTGATCCGGCCGCTTTTTTCAACCAATTCGGCCGGAGATAACCGGTCACGCCCGGCAAGAATTTTATGGCGCCAACTGTTTCGATTCTGAGTATTCATTCTGTTGCTTCCCTTTCTCCGACACCGAACCAGGTCACCTTATCCGTTTCTCCTTTTCCCGGGCTAAAAAAAAATAGCGGCGCCCCTTGTGAGTGGACACCGCTATTTATCACTATCCTGAATCCGTGACGGCTTGCATCTGCGCCGTTCTCGAACGCTCACGGATTCAGGACTATAAAAAAAGTATGGAAGAAGCCGTTTACATCGGCAAGATGAGTTTACCTGTTTCCTCATTCCAAGTCACGATCACATACCAGAGCGCCATGGCGAAAAAGATCAGCAGCAGGGAAGGTCCGTATCCCATGACATCCGGCATGTAGACATACTTACCCAGAAAACCTCTGGCCTCCCAGTGATGGGACCTGACCAGCGTGGCGGAGAGAGAACTCGCCAAACCGAACATAAGCGCAACAAGCCACAGCTTGATCTGTCCCTCGCCTACACGCCACAGGGTCCCGGTTCCGCAACCTCCGGCCAGTATCGCTCCGACACCGAAGAGAAAGCCGCCGACTACACCGCCCCAGCCAAAAGTTCCGCGCACATAATACATGGTGTTCAGCACCGGGTCGCCACCGGCGCGCACGGGAATGGCATATTTGAGCACTGCCGCGCCAACCGCTACAATACAGATGGAAAGAGCCACCGACTTGGCCATGGTGCCGTTACCAGTCATGTGCGGTTCACGGAAGCCCTGGATCATGCACCAGCGGCCACGCTGCATGGTGTAACCGAGGCCGGCGGCAATAAGAAGAACACCCGGCAGGGAGTTTATATAATCTTCGAAACTACCTTCAAAATTTGCATAGGCATTGGCCCCCCAGATGAGCGCGGCAATCGCCACGATACCGAGAGCAAACTGGACCACCGGCGGGAACTCAAAGGTCTTGGCACCGCCGCTGCCCCAGGAGATATACTCCATTTCCTTGTAGAGCAGCCAAAGACCGGCGATGGCACCCAAGACAAGACCAAGCCACATGGCAAAGCCGCTTGCGCTCAGGTTGCCGATCGAATTGTACATCCCGCCCACGTTACAGCCACCGGCCAGGGTAGCACCGATACCCATCAGGGTACCGGCAATCAAGGCCTTGAAATACTCACGGATAGGCGGAAAACGAAGCGCAAACTGACCTCCCAGGCAAGCGGAAAGGAAAGCGCCGCCGACAAAGCCGATACCGATCACCGAACCGGTATTATACCAAAAGGATTTGGTCAGAACCTTGACCCCCTCACTATTCACAAAACCAAGAAGATGTGTGGTATCGGTGCTGGAATAAACACCAACCGTATAGAGTATCCAGTCACCCCAGTTGCGAACGGCTCCGACTGCACCCCAGGGACGCCACCAAGCCATCAGGAGAACGCTGAGAATTCCTACAATCACCCCGCTTATGGTGGCATTCCATTCAGATTTACATAGAGTGACATACAACTCTTTAATTTTTCTACCAAACAGGTTTTCGCTAGCCATACGGTTCCCTCCTCCATTTTTTGTTTTCAATGGTCCGGTTGAACAGTGAGTTCGCCATTCTCCGGTCTATTGCCCCGGAAAGAGAAAGCTGTTTCATTTTTTAATCACTTTTTTTTACCGTTGCCTTAAGCTTTTGTCAAGCAAGTTAAACGACCAATCTGAAAAATAATCATTACTGTTTGCGTTTATTTTTGCAAAAAAAATCATACCATTATCTTTAAAAAAGCATTTGAATTGCCATTCATTTTCCGCTTGACAGGAAACCTTTGGTCCGGTATAAAAAATGCTTTAGTAAGTAATGTGAGACGTCACATTGTGACATGGTCTGATATTACCTGCTTTATTATGAAAACATAAATCCGTTTTCATAAGCCCCTTCAATTTATTTTTTATAGTAGGAGGATTATCAAATGGGTGATGTAAAACTAGAAGAACTGAACGTTGCAGCAGTACTTGACGCCAAGGGTTTGAGCTGCCCGATGCCTCTGCTTCGGACTAAAAAAGAGATGGGTAAACTCAAAGCCGGTGAGATTCTGCAGGTCATGGGTACGGACCCCGGCTCCAGGAATGACATTCCCGGCTGGTGCGAGCGTTCCGGTCATGAGTTTTTGGGGTTAAAAGATGAAGAGGGTTTTACAACCTACTATATCAAAAAAGGCTGATAAAACAAACAAGTACACATAAAAAACGGCGTTAAACCTCCCTTGCAAGTGGCCTCGCCGTTATCTATTTCAGGAGGTTAAAATGGCAAAAAGTATTGGAATTTTTGTAACATCTCCCCAGAATATGCGGCATGTTGTTGGTGTAACCAAAGCAGCGCTGGCCAAAGGGGCCAAGGTTAAGGTATTTTTTACCTGGATGGGGACCCATCTCACCAAGTGTGCCGAATTTCCCGCCCTGTGCGCCCTGGACAATGTCGATGTCTCCATCTGTGCCGACAGTTACAAAAAGGTGGGTTATGATGTCAAAGATATCCCCAAGGGTCTTGCACCGGAGAAAATGGCAACTCAGGCTCAACATGGTGCCATCCTCGAAGACTATGACTGCTATCTGACTTTATAAGGAGAAAAAGGATGTCTAAAAAAGTTCTTTTTATGTATCCCAGCAATGAATATTCGCTCGACGGTGTCAGGTCGGCCCTGGGCCTTGCGGTTGAAAACATGTACGCTTACGGTGTCATGATGAATACCGTGTTGGAAGACACGGACCTGACTGATTATCACAAGGAAAACATCGACTGGATCCGGGACATGGAAGGTGAAGTCTATTCCATTCCCGATGGAAATGTAGAAAAACATGGTTTTGTTAAAATTACTCTTGAAGAACTTGGACAGAAGCTTCGGGATATGGACGTTATTGTTCCTTACGGTATCCAGAGAAGCGATAAGAGCTGAGAAAGAGTAAAAGTTCTAAAAAAGAGGAGTAGAAACTATGAAAATGTTGCATATCTATCGATCCGAACCGACCGATGATGTCAAGAAACTGGTGGAAATCGTTTCAGAAGGTCGTGATCAGGCCTCTTTTGACCTGAATGTTGAATCTCCTGATTATGACAAGCTGGTCGACATGGTCTGGGATGCCGATCAGACTATCTGCTGGTGGTAAAAAAAATATACAAATAACAAGTTATCTTGTTACAAGCCTCTGTCTTTGCTGCCAGGGGCTTTTTTTATTCGCCGCCGGACAAGCCCTCGATAACCGTGTCGTGAAAAAGCGGTCTGAATATCCGTATTTGCTCGTTTTTTCTGGTCGGGTGCACCCGGTTGGTGAGTAAAACCATAACAAGGTCCCTTTCCGGATCAATCCAGAAAGAGGTCCCGGTGTAACCGAGATGGCCGACACTTTGAGGCGAAAGATATTTTCCCCCGCTTGAGCCGCCGGGCGTGGGGGTGTCAAATCCCAGACACCAGGTCTGGTCCGAATACTTTTTTTTCAGAGCCCTTTGCAGTGTCGTTGTGCTGTAAGCCGGATGTTTTTCCTGGCCCTGCCACTGGTGCAAAATTCTTTCAGTAATAAGCAATACCGCACCGATAGTACCGAAAAGACCGGCATGACCGGCCACCCCCCCCATAAGCCAGGCATGTTCGTCATGGACCTCGCCCTGCATAATCCTTCCTCGCCAAGGACATTTTTCAGTTGCGGCAAATTTTTCTGTTTTTTGGCTCTTTTTTATATTTAACGCGTTAAAAAAAGGGGCTTCTTCTATTTTCAGCGGTTTTATTATTTTTTCATTAAAAAAAGAATCAAGTTGCCGGCCGGATACCCTTTCCACCACTTCTCCCAACAACATAAACCCCAGGTCGCTATACCGGCATTCACTGCCCGGTTCATATGCCAGGGGCTCTTCAAGTAGAGCTTTTATTAATTTTTTTTTATTCTCTTTTTTTATCTCCGGGGCAAAACCTGCAAAATAAGCTCTGTATGGCCTGAGTCCGGATGAATGAGAGAGGAGTTGGTCAAGGCGGATGTTTCGCTTTCCAGGCTCTATATCAGCCTTTAAAAGCGTATCAAGGGAATCTCTCCAGTCCAGCGCGCCTTGATCTATCAAACATAGGATAGAGAGTGTCGTACAGAGCGGTTTTGTCAGAGAGGCCAGGTCAAATATGGTCTCCGGGGTTACCTCTTTCCCTTTCTTTCCTTTTCTTGTTCTGCCCCAGGTTTTGATCAACCTTCCTGGCCGGTCCCCGTTTTGCTTAAAAATCGCGCAGGCAGCCGCGGTAAAAACCCCTTTTGCAAGACCTCTCTCAAACAATGGCTCAAGAGTCTTTTCCAGCGGCCAAAAAGATGGATTTTGCATGCCGAAATCCTTTTTATTTGTTTGATTTTTCAATCGTTTTCGGATATATTTAAAACTTAAAAATTAGCTTTTTTTCATAACCCTGTGGAGACGTTGTTAAAAGAGGGTTTGAAAAATTGTTGATAAATACGAAAACTTGTTTTTCAACAATTCACAAGTTTATATTCCCTAAAATTATCAAACGAAATATACTAATTATATTAAATAATTAAAAGTTAAACTAACAAATTAACAGCCCTAATAACAACAATAAATATTTAATTAAAAAAAGGAAAGAATTGTTATGGCTTTTCATTTCAACATTGCCAGAGAAAATTTTCTCCACGCCATAAGCGCACAACAGAATATAACCAGCAAAAAAGGAACGCTGGCCATTCTGTCCAATGTTCTCATTGTAGCTGAACAGGACAGAATTATAATTACCTGTACCGACCTGGAGATTGGTCTTAAACAGATTTTACCGGCAGAGGTAATGGAGACGGGAAATCTGACCTTACCGGCAAAAAAACTTTTTGAGATCGCCCGGGAATCCAACTCGGAAACCATTTCTTTTCAGGAACAGGAAAATAACTGGGTGGAAATTACAACCGGCTCCAGCCTCTATAAACTGGCCGGCATGGTGGCTGACGAATATCCCCAGTTTCCGGAATATGATGAAGAGGCCATGGTGGAAACGGATGCCTCTATCATGACAGATCTTATTGATAAAACGATTTTTTCCATTGCCATGGATAATGAAAATATATACAGCCTGACAGCCGCCCTTCTCCGCAGGGAAGAGGTTGGAGAACAGGTTTTTTTAAAAATGATATCGTCGGACGGCCATCGACTGACGATTATGACGAAAAAGGTGGATGAGAATATTAAGGGTCTGCACCTGAACCCGGTGACCCTTATTCCACGCAGGGGGGTACAGGAAATACGTAAATTCAGTGAAAATAAGGATACTTTCAGGTTTGGGATAGAAAAGAAGCAAGCTGTATTAAAAAGTGAAGATTCACTGCTTATTATTCGCTTAATGGAAGGAGACTTTCCTGATTTTCAAAGTGTTATTGATGTTATTTCAAGAGAAAATTTTATTGAAATAAATAGACTGATCTTTCTTGAATCTTTAAAGCGAATAAATCTTTTTACCGAGGATATGTTTAGAGCCGTAAAAATAGAAGTAGGAGATAATCACATGCTCCTCACTTCGCAAAATGCGGATTTCGGGAGTGCCAAGGATGAGTTGGATGTCGTCTATAGCGGCGAACCTTTATCCCTGGTTTTTAACTGTCGTTATTTTATAGATACTCTGCAAGTTATGGAAGGAGATATAGTCAAACTTACCATAAGTTCCGATGAAAGCCCCTGCCTGGTGACTTCCGAAGAAGATGAAGGTTTTTTAAGTATTGTTATGCCGATGAAGCTATAGGTATGGAATATACCCTGAATCGTAACTGGTCACAGGGTGTGGCACTCTGCGTTATTTCTTGCCTCTAACCTGTAAGCCGCCACAGGTGCTACAAGATTTATGTAGTCGCTTCCGTTTCCCTCTATGCGGGCGGGAGCGACCGCGTGAAGATGGGGTGCCGGTGACGGCTTGAGGTGATGTTTCATGCAGTAGCGGAATTTCTTGCCTTATTGCTGAAAAAACGCATTTTCCGGTCTGCGCCGCGCCGCCCTGCGGCTTGAGATCATAGACAAAAAAACAATAAACCAGGAGAAACGCGTCTGGTTTTGCCGCGATGTGAAATAAGAATTTATTTCACGCGAATACTGAGTAACTAACGATAGACAGAGGAAAAAAAGTGAGTGAACAAAAAACGTCCTACGGGGCGGAACAGATCAAGGTTCTGGATGGTCTGGAGGCGGTACGAAAAAGGCCTTCCATGTACATCGGCAATACGGCGGAAGAAGGTCTCCATCATCTTATTTACGAGGTCGTCGACAACTCCATAGATGAGGCTATGGCCGGAAATTGCGATCGGATAAGGGTAATCATTCATCATGATAATACGGTCTCGGTCGAAGATAATGGCCGGGGTATTCCCGTCGACATGCACCCAACTGAACATATGTCGGCCTTGGAACTGGTTATGACCACTCTTCATGCCGGCGGTAAATTTGATCATTTAACCTATAAGGTATCCGGCGGCCTGCATGGCGTCGGGGTTTCCGTGGTCAACGGGCTTAGTTCCGAGGCGACGGCCGAGGTCTACCGCGACGGAAAAATTTATCGGCAGACATATGCCTGCGGCGTACGCACCAGTGACCTTGAAGTGATCGGCGAAAGCACAAAAACAGGAACCAAGATAATCTTTAAACCCGATTCGACTATTTTTACCGAAACAACGGTTTTCAGATATGATATCGTACAAAATCGTTTACGGGAACTGGCCTTTTTGAACCGGGGCGTGCGCATCTACCTGAAGGATGAGCGCAGCGGCGCGGAAGACAAATTCCACTACGAGGGCGGCATCGTATCCTATGTAAAGTATTTGAATCGCAAACGCACCGTGGTTCATCCGGAGCCTGTTTCCATCTTGGGCGAAAAGGATCAGGTCCAGGTGGATATCTGTTTCCAGTACTTTGACGGCTATGCTGAGCGAATTTTTTCTTTTGTCAATAATATCAATACAAAGGAAGGTGGAACACATGTGGCTGGCTTTAGGGCGGCGCTGACAAAATGTATTAACCGCTATGCCGGTGACGATGTGGTCCCCAAGAATCTCAAGACCAAGATGGGGGGAGACGATGTTCGCGAGGGACTTACCTGTGTTATTTCCGTCCGGGTCCCTAATCCTCAGTTTGAAGGTCAAACCAAGACCAAGCTGGGAAACAGCGAGGTCAGGTCTATTGTTGAAACCCTGTGTAGTGAA
>VAPM010188108.1_pt1 | contig 11825 bp, 11 predicted proteins | sample 3395091 | NCBI WGS metagenome assembly VAPM01 (sample SAMN08290445, study PRJNA428436) | hydrothermal vent metagenome | isolation source: Deep-sea hydrothermal vent chimney 3 | place: Pacific Ocean: Juan De Fuca Ridge | reverse complement strand
TCTGTAAATATAAATTATAAGCACTTTTTTTCAGAAAAACATACACAAGGTTTTTACATAGAATTTTTTGGAAGATATAGTAATGGAGATGCTTTTGTTTATAATAATCATGTTTACCAATATTCTGTAGAACAAAATTCTTTATATTTAGGAGCAGGAATAGGTTATAAGTTTGTAACCAAATGCAATTTTTTTATGAATGTTAATGTTGGGTTAGCCAAAAAGATTTATTCATTTAATAAAAATATTCCTTATTCTAAACCTAACATTTTTGTACAAACAGGTATTTCAATAGGTAAGCGATTTTAAATACTAAATAAATAAAGCCGAGTAAAACTCGGCTTTATTTACATTCTCATTAGCCACTTTTTATAAGAAATTTCCTTTTTAATAACGCTTTGTAATTCTTCAATTTTAACACGTTTTTGTTCCATAGAATCTCTATATCTAATGGTAACCGTGTTATCTTTTAATGTATCATGATCGACTGTAATACAAAATGGAGTTCCTACAGCATCTTGCCTTCTATATCTTCTACCAACGGCATCTTTTTCATCATAAGCAACATTAAATTCCCATTTTAAATCACTCACAATTTTTTTAGCAATTTCTGGTAATCCATCCTTTTTAACTAACGGTAAAATTGCTGCTTTAACAGGTGCTAAAACTGAAGGCAATTTTAAAACAGTTCTTGTACTTCCGTTTTCTAATACCTCATCTTGCAAAGCATTTGAAAAAACCGCCAAAAACATACGATCTAATCCAATTGAAGTTTCTACAACATAAGGTGTATAATGTTCATTTAATTCCGTATCAAAATATTTGATTTTTTTACCTGAGAATTTTTCATGACTCGATAAATCGAAATCTGTTCGGGAATGAATTCCTTCTAATTCTTTAAATCCAAATGGAAATTTAAATTCTATATCTGCTGCAGCATCAGCATAATGTGCTAATTTATCGTGATTATGAAAACGATAGTTTTCTTCGCCCATACCTAATGATAAATGCCATTTTAAACGAGTTTCTTTCCATTTTTCATACCATTCTTTTTGTGTACCAGGACGCACAAAAAATTGCATTTCCATTTGTTCAAATTCGCGCATTCTAAATATAAATTGACGAGCAACTATTTCGTTTCTAAATGCTTTTCCAGTTTGTGCAATTCCGAAAGGAATTTTCATTCTTCCAGTTTTTTGTACATTTAAAAAGTTTACAAAAATTCCTTGTGCAGTTTCAGGACGCAAATATAAATCCATTGCAGAATCTGCTGAAGCGCCTAATTTAGTGCCAAACATTAAGTTAAATTGCTTAACATCTGTCCAGTTTTTTGAACCAGAAACGGGACAAACTATTTCTAATTCCTCAATTAATGCTTTTACATCAGCTAAATCTTCATTTTCTAAAGATTTCCCCATTCGTTTTAATATGGCTTCTCCTTTTTCTTTATATCCAACAACTCTTGTGTTAGTAGCTATAAATTCATTTTTATTAAAAGTGTCTCCAAAACGTTTTGCTGCTTTTTTAACTTCTTTTTCAATTTTAGTGTCTAATTTAGCTACATAATCTTCAATTAAAACATCGGCTCTATAGCGTTTTTTAGAATCTTTATTATCAATTAGTGGATCATTAAAAGCATCCACATGACCAGAAGCTTTCCAAACGGTTGGATGCATAAATATTGCAGAATCAATACCTACAATATTTTCATTTAATTGTACCATTGCTTTCCACCAATATTCTCTAATATTTTTCTTTAATTCAACACCATTTTGTGCGTAATCATAAACAGCACCTAAGCCATCGTAAATTTCACTAGATTGAAATACAAATCCGTATTCTTTTGCGTGTGAAACTACTTTTTTAAATTGATCTTCTTGTTTTGCCATGGTGCAAAAATAGTAAAGGTTTTACATCTACAAAATAAAAAAGTGGAAATAGCCTAAACTATTTCCACTCAATTAACATTAAATATAAATTGGAGTTTCCTTTTTTACTTTAATATAATTTTGGTTTCTCCAGCAAATTTATCGTTTATAAAAATATTTACCATATAAGATCCACGACTTATAGTAGCTCTATCTACTTCAACTAACGAGATTACATCTACTGTTTCATTTAAATAATTTACAATAGTTTTATCGCTATAATCAATAGTTGTAGTTCCGTCAGCCAAAGTTAAAGATCCTTTTGCGGCAATTGTTTTTCCTTTAGCATTTATTATTTGTATATATACATTTCTTTCTCCTTGGTCAGTAATTTCATTTTTATCAATGGTAAAATTAATTCTAAATGCATCTGTATTTCTTGCTCTTGAAGTTTCTACTAATTTACCATTATTACGAGTTCTCATCGCTAACATTTTAGCAGTTTTCACCTTTAAAACAGAAGCTATTGCAACTTTTTCTGATAAATTTAAATTTTGTAATGATAAGGTATCATTCAAAGCTAATTGAGTTGATATTTTAACATTAGCACTATCTAAATTTGTTTTTAATAAGGAATTCATCCCTGTTAATGAATCATTTAAAAAGAATAAACGCTGATTTGTTTTTTGCAAATTGGAAATTTGTCTACGATATTTTCTTAGTAAACGATAATCTGTTATTTTTAAATTTTTTATAGAATCTCGTAATCCAATAATTCTATCTCTTTCTAAAGAAAGTTCATTTGACATAGCCGTTTTTTGAGAAATAGCATCTTCATATTTCACAATCATACTATCTAAATTTTGCTCAATTTCAACTTTTTCATCTTTAATAGCATCATTAACTTTTTTATAATTATTAGTCATATAAAAAGTATAGCCCAAAACTCCTGCTAAGAGAATTGCCAACACTATGATAATTAGTTTGTTATTGTTTTTTTTATCTTCCATTATAAATACTTTTAGTTATAATTTAGTAACGCAATTTATCACTTTAAATTATACTTAAAATAAAAAATTTGGAGTTTTTTTTAAGAGTATTATAAAATTACAAAAATATTTACTTTAAAACTCTATTTATTTTAATTTTAACAGTTATTTAAAAATAGTATTTTTATAAAAAGTTTTGCTATGAATTTTTTAAGAAATATTTTTGATATCTTTTTTCCAAAAGTTTGTTTGTCTTGTGATGCTATGTTAGCATCAAATGAAGAAGTTCTTTGTGTAACATGTAGGCACGATTTGCCTTTAACCAACTTTAGCTTTGAACCAAATAATTTGGTAGAAAAATCATTTTATGGAAAATATCCTATACAAAACGGAACGGCTTTATTTTATTTTTACAAACAAGGAACCGTTCAAAAACTAATTCATAATTTAAAATATAAAAATCAACAACAAGTGGGTGCTTTTGTAGGGTTTTGGCTTAGCGAAAAAATGCTTGAAAGCAAAAGATTTCAAAATATTGATTATATAATTCCTGTCCCTCTGCATAAAAATAAACTAGCCAAACGCGGATATAACCAAGTTACTACCTTTGGTGAGAGTTTATCAAAGAAACTAAACATTCCTTTTAAAGAAAATATTTTAGTGCGTGTTTCCTACACCAAAACTCAAACTAAAAAAATCAGACTAGATAGGTGGAAAAATGTTCAAGAACTTTTTCATGTGCCAAATCCTAATAAAACAAATTATAAACATATATTATTAATTGATGATGTTATTACCACAGGCGCTACGTTGGAAGCTTGCTGTAATGCTTTTAAAAAATCGACCAAAATCAAAATCAGTATTGCTTGTATGGCTTTTACTAAGTAAGAAAAGTAAGCCTCCTTTTTTATTAGATTAAACAAATAAATTGTTATTTTGCAATAAATATAAATTTAATGAAATTAAAATATTATTCTTTCTTTTTAGTGATTTTATTAGGATTTTCACTTTCCAATTGTGCCAAAAGAGGAAGACCTACTGGTGGTAAAAAAGATAGTATTCCACCACTTTTAGTACATGCCATTCCTGCTAATAAAAGTATTAATTTTAAGGCGAAAAAAATTAAAATTTCATTTGATGAATATATAAAACTAAAAGATGTAAATAAACAATTAGTGATTTCGCCTCCACTAAAAAATGTGCCTATTATTACACCTGTTGGTACCGCAAGCAAATTTATAAGTCTTAAAATTTTGGACACGCTAAAACCCAACACTACTTATACTTTTAATTTTGGAAATAGCGTAGTTGATAATAATGAAGAAAACAAATTAGAACGTTTTAAATATGTAGTTTCTACGGGTAGTTATATTGATTCTTTAACGGTTTCTGGAAGCGTTTATGATGCTTTTAACCAGAAAACAGATGAAGACATTACAGTGGAATTATACGAAATAAATGAAGCGTTTAATGATTCTATAATTTTCAAACAAAAGCCAACATACGTAACTAGCACTATAGATACCACAGCTAATTTTGAAATTGAAAATATTAAAGCTGGCAAATATTTACTAGTAGCTTTAAAACAACCCTCTAAAAGTTACATTTATCATCCAAGACAAGATAAAATAGGATTTTATAAAGACAGTATTACTATTCCAACCGACAGCTCTTATAAAATTTCCTTATTTAAAGAAATACCTTCTTTTAAAATAATAAAACCAAAAGAGGTTACTAAAGGACATTTGATATTTGGTTACGTAGGAGTTCCTAAAAATTTAAAAATTAAATTATTAAATTCAACTCCAGACACTTTTAAAAAAGTAATGTATTTTGAAAAAAACAAAGATACATTAAACTATTGGTTTTCAGATGTTAACATAGATTCATTACAATTTAAAGTTAGTAATGAAAAATATATAGATACTTTTACCGTAAGATTAAGAACTTCTAAAAAAGACACTTTAAGAATTTCAAATATTACCAAAGCTATTTTAGATTTACGTGATACTTTTGCAATAAAATCTAACATTCCAATAATAGCTATTGATACTTCAAAAATTAAACTTTTATCTGATTCCTTAATTGTTAAATACACTCCAATTTTAAATAAAAGCAAAACAAAACTTTACTTAAACTTTGAGAAAAAGTTTAATAAAAAATATACCGTTAATTTATTGCCTAATGCCATTCAAGATGTTTTTGAAAACACAAATGACACGTTAAACTATAAATTTAACACTAAAAATATAGATAGTTATGGAAATATAAATTTGACCATTTCAAATGTAAATTCTCCCATAATTATTCAATTACTAACTGATAAAAATGTGTTAATTGACACTAAATATTTATCAAAATCGGAAGTATTAAACTTTAAGCTTTTACCTCCTAAAACCTATTTAGTTAGAGCAATTTTTGATAATAATAACAATGGAATTTGGGATACTGGGAGTTTTTTGAAAAGAAAATATCCAGAGAAAGTACAGTATTTTGATAAGGATCTTAAATTAAGAGCTAACTGGGATTTAAATGAAATATTTATACTAAAATAAAATTCAATTAGTTAATTATTAATAGATTAAAAAGAATTTATTACATTTGAACCAATTAATGACCTCAAATTTGAATAACTTGCTAAAAATTATAACCCCTTTTTTAACGTGTTTTTTTATGTTAACTAGCTTTGCTCAAGACCATGCCAGCCATGAAATTGGGTTTATTACTGGTGCTGCCGCCTTTACTACCGATTATGGTCAACGTTATAATTTCAAGGCAAATGTAGGAGGTAATGTTGGTATGGGAGTTGGTTTAATTTACTATTACAATTTTAGTGATTACAGATATAGATGGAATCAACGTACTAATTATTTTAATGAACATTTTAGAATTAGAGCTGAATTATCTTATATGTCCGCTAAATTAGACCATTTTAGTACTTGGGCTCAAGAAAATTCTATTTGGGGAGAAAAGCTACGTGCTATGCATGGCACATCACGAATCATTAACTTTGGAGCTCAACTTGAGTTTCATATTGTAGATATAATTGATTTTGGTTCAAGAAGGATTCCTGATTTAGTATGGTCTCCATATATTAGTGCTGGTGCTATGGTAGATTATTATAAACCTGGTTTAAAATCAGATTTAGGTGATTGGACACAAGACATTTCAGTAATTTATGAAAAATGGCAAGTACCAGGTGCAATTAATGTTAACGCAAATTTTACTATGTCAGCTACCCTTGGAATAGGTACTCGTCACAAATTAGGTGAATATTCTGATATTTTAATTGAAGCTCGTTGGCAATATTTTTTCTCTAATTACATTGATGGTCTAAACGCCAAACAAGATCCAGCCAATAAATATAATGATTGGCTACTTTGGGTTCACGTAGGTTACGTTTACTATTTAAATTAATTGAAGTGCCTGTTCTAAATCATTTATTAGATCTTCTTTATCTTCAATGCCAACACTTAATCTAATCAAACCATCTACTACACCTGTTTTTTCACGTTCCTTTTTTGGAATAGAAGCGTGCGTCATACTTGCAGGATGACCACAAAGTGATTCAACTCCACCTAAAGATTCTGCCAACGTAAATATTTTAAGGTTTTCAACAATTTTAAAAGCATCTTTTATATTATTTCCTTTGGTTACAAAAGAAACCATACCTCCAAAATCATTCATTTGCTTTTTGGCAATTTTATGATTTGGATGACTTTTAAATCCAGGCCAATATACTTTTTCAATTTTAGGATGATTGTCCAAAAATTCTGCCACAACTTTTCCGTTTTCACAATGACGTTGCATGCGAACGTGTAATGTTTTTATCCCTCGTAACACTAAAAAACTATCCATTGGCCCACAAACTGCTCCACATGAATTTTGAATAAAATACAATTTATCAGCTAATTTTTTATCGTTTACTATCAAAGCACCCATTACCACATCAGAATGGCCGCCTAAATATTTTGTTGCGGAATGCATAACAATATCTGCTCCTAAATTTAAAGGTTGTTGTAAATATGGCGTTGCAAAAGTATTATCTACAGCTAAAAGTACATTATGTTTTTTTGCAATTTTAGAAACTGCTTCAATATCAATAATATTCATCATTGGATTTGTTGGAGTTTCCACCCAAATAAGTTTTGTATTTTTAGTTATAAATGAATCAATATTGGTAGCATTTTCCATACCAATAAAACGAAATTTGACTCCAAAGTTTTCAAATATTTTAGTAAATATTCTATAAGAACCTCCATATAAATCATTAGTCGAAACTACTTCATCACCGGGTTTTAACAACTTTAAAACCGTATCAATTGCTGCTAAACCTGAACCAAAAGCTAAACCAAATTTACCATTTTCAATACTTGCAAAAGCATTTTCTAAAGCAGTTCTGGTAGGGTTTGCAGTACGAGAATATTCGTATCCTTTATGATCTCCAGGAGAAGCTTGAGCGTATGTTGATGTTTGGTATATTGGAGGCATCACAGCTCCTGTTGCTGGGTCGTGTTGTTGATTTCCGTGGATGGTTTTTGTATTAAATTTCATCTTCGTTTAGTTTTAAATTCACCAATTAATAGGATGACAAATGTACTTATTCTCTAGTAATTTTTTTAATTAATTTACCAACAGTTAATCCTTGAATAATTATTGAGAAAACGACCACAATATAGGTAATTACCAAAAATAAATCGCGATGCATTACTGATGTTAGACTTAATGCTAAGGCAATTGAAATACCACCTCGTAAACCGCCCCAAGTCATAATTAGATTGGTGTTTGGAACGAAATTTAATCTTTTCGCAAAAATCTTAATAGGATACATTAAAGATAAATAACGAGCTAATAGTATTATTGGAATACTAATTAAACCAGCTAAAATATAAGATTTATTAAAGGTAAGTACTAAAATTTCCATGCCAATCATTACAAATAGTATGGTATTTAAAAGTACATCGGTTAGTTCCCAAAATTTATCTACATATTGCTCTGTAGTTTTACTCATTGAGGTTTCACGAACGGTGTCATTACCAACAAACAAACCTGCTGTAACCATCGCTAAAGGTGCTGATAAATGAAACTTTTGAGCTATTAAAGTTCCGCCCATAACGGTTGCAATGGTTATAATAACCTCTACATCATAATCATCAATTGATTTTAATAATTTAAAAGTTAGCCAACCTAAAAGTAAACCAAAGGCAATTCCTCCAACTACTTCAAACAAAAACATCTCTGCTACATGACCAAAGGTAATATTGCTACCGCCACTAGCTATTTTATAAATTGTTAAAAAGATGACTACGCCAACTCCATCATTAAATAATGATTCTCCTACTATTTTAGTTTCTAAATTTTTTGGAGCTCCTACTTGCTTTAAAATTCCTAAAACCGCTATTGGATCGGTTGGTGATATTAATGCTCCAAATAACAAGCAGTAAATAAAATCTATATCTAAATTTATTAATTTAAACACATAAAAGGTAATTATTCCAACTAACAATGTTGAAATTAAAGTACTAAAAGTGGCAAATGCTATTATAGGTTTACGTTGCACTTTTAATTGTTGAAAATTGGTATGTAATGCACCTGCAAATAATAAAAAGCTAAGCATTATATCTAATAAAACCGACTGAAAATCAATTTGAGCAATTAATAGTTTTTCGTGCTCTAATAAAGTATTATTAAACAGACTTGTTGCTAAAACCAACAACGTAAAAATAATGGTGATTAACATTAAACCAATAGTGTTTGGTAATTTTAAAAATCGAACATTTATATAGCCAAACAATGCAGACAACACAATTAAAATAGTAGCAACTAGATATAAACTCATAGCTATATAAACTTTAAAAGCTGTAAAATAATTCCTAAATGAATTCCTTCGTGATAAGTATTGAATTCAATACCGTCTTCTATAGAATTCAACGTAATATTTACACTAGTTTCATATGGATGATATTTTTGAAATATGTTATTTTTAAAATCTTCTTCTAATTTGATAGGCAATTCTAAAAATAACTTTTTTATGGTATTAAACTCGTCTTCAGAAATTGGTTGTAACGGAGCCGTTCCTTTTTGATATTTCTCAATCATTTCATCAGAAATTAAACAAGATAATCCTGATAATTTATAACATAATAATTGTTGAGTTACTACCAAATGAGCAACATTCCAACTAATATTATTTTTAAATCCTGTAGGGATTATATTCAATTGTTCGATTGATAAATTAGCAATGCTTTTTAAAATTAGTTTTCTAGATTGCTTTAAAATTTCAAATTGTTTGTTCATTTTTTTGATTTTTTATAAAAGTATTCAAAATTAAATTAATAACTACTTAAATTTACAGTCCACAAAATTTAAACTCATGAAAAAAATATATTATTTAAAAACTTGCGACACTTGTAGAAAAATATTAAAAAATATGGACACAAGTGATTATATTTTACAAGAAATTAAAACTGAACCAATAACGGTTAAGCAGTTAAATGAACTACATAATTTAACTAAAAGTTATGAGGTTTTATTTAGTAGAAGAGCAAAAAAATACAAACAAATGGACTTAAAAAATCAGAAATTAAGCGAAAACGATTTAGCACAACTTATTTTAGAAGAATACACCTTTTTAAAACGACCTGTTGTAATTGATGGAACAGCTGTTTTTGTAGGGAATACGCAAAAAAATGTTAGCATTTTTTAGATTTTCACAAATAAAATTCCTGTTTACTGATTAATAATTAAAAACCATTTTTTGAAAAAAATTAAATATATTTTTTATTTAAAACGTTAAAATAAAGGTAATTTAGTCTGTTATTAAAATTAACTTATAAAAAAATGAAAAAATACTTATTATTATTAGTTGCTGTAGCAATGGCAACAAGTGCAAGTGCACAGTTTTATGTATCTGCAACAGGTGGTTACGCAATAGGTAGTGCAGGTGTACTTATGGGCACCTCATTAAATGCAGATCAATCTAAAGCTACTAACCATTATGGTAGTTATGGCGAAGGAGCTAATTACCAAATTAGAACTGGCTATATGTTTAATGATACTTTTGGAGTAGAATTAGGTGTAGGTTATTTAAATGGAGCAGATCAGAATAAAGATTCCTACGTTCAAAATTCTGATGGTACTTTTAAAGAAGTTACTGATGCCATTGCATACGGAAGAGCTTATGGTTTAACAGCATCTTTAGTTTATAAATTTACTCAAAATATTTATGGAAGATTTGGTCTTTTAACTAAAATTGGAGGAAAAACAGTTGCTGAATTTACTAAAAACACTACTACACCATTTGGACCAATTGTTTCGGTTGGGAAACAAGATTTTCATGGAAGACTTCCTCTTGGATTTAATGGTGCTTTAGGATATAAGTACAAAATTTCTAATCACTTAAATTTATTTGCTGAATTAGAATATTTGGGAATTCAAGTAACTAGAGATTATTCTGAATTTAAATCTTTAACAATTACTACTCCTGCAATTCCTGCAAATGCATTAGGTGCTGGTTCATCCGCTATGCCATCTCAAACATGGAATTTAGGGGATGCTCCATTAGTACACCCAGTTTTTGGGACTATATATGCACCAAGTAAAATTACTTATGTAGATACTTTAAGCACGTCAAATGCTGATCCTTCAAAAGCATTATCAGAAACTGTTCCTTATTCTTCTTTTGGAATTAATTTTGGTATTACTTATACTTTTGGAAGTAAAAAAGAAGCTAAAAACTAAATTAATTTAGTTTTATACTTATAAAAAAAGCGACTGTATAAAAAGTATTGAAAACCGTCATTCTGAACTTGTTTCAGAATCTCATCTTACTGATTACCAATCATCATGAGAACCTGAAACAAGTTCAGGTTGACAAAATTTTCACTTTTTATACAGCCTCTTTTGTTTTATTTTTTGGCGTATAACATTGGGTTGGTATCCTCATCATTATACATTTTCATTTGCTTATATACTTTTACAAACTTTTCACCAGTAGCAAAATCATTTAATAAATCGTCAATAGCAGTTGATAAATCAACTCGCTGTTCTAACAACACGTTTAATTTTACTTGACATTTATTTCTATGCTCTTCAGAAGCACTTTCTCTAGTTGCTTCTTCATTCATATGATATATTTTCAAGGCTAAAATAGATAAACGGTCAATTGCCCAAGCTGGAGTTTCAGAGTTTATTTTTGCTCCTTTTTTAACCTTAACTTCTTTAAATTTATTTAAAAAATAGCTATCAATATATTCAACCATATCCGTTCTATCTTGATTTGAAGCATCAATTTTTCGTTTTAGCACTAAAGCTTCCACCGGATTAATATCAGGTAAACGAATAATATCTTCATAATGCCATTGAACAGTATCAATCCAGCATTTTCTGTATAATAAATGTTCAAATGTGTCGGCTTCAAATGGGTTCTCAAATGGTTGATCAACTGCATCAATAATATGATATTTTGCAATTAACTTATCAAAAAGTTGGTTGTATTCTGCTGCTTTCATAATTGTTTTTCTAAAATATGTAAATATTCAACGGTTGCCGTTGCTTTATGATTTCTATTTTCAGTTTTATCGGCTTTAAATCGCCTATAATTTGTGGTTCTTAAATTATACTTTCCATATTTAGCCATAATATTTTTCACTTCATTTTCAGTCATTAATCCTTCGTTATTATAACTTAAAAAAATGTATTTAAATTTAGCGTTTTTAATTAACTCTTCAAAAGTATTTTTTACTTCTCCTTTTTTACAATAAGAAGAACGATAATATGTACGCAAACCTGTTTTTCCTTTTGGCTTAAACGAATCGTATTTAGCAATAGTATTTAAAATATGATAATTTGCACCGTATTGCCGAGCGTTATATGGCGGATCTAAATATAAAATATCTCCTTCAATTTTTTGAATTAATTCATTGCTATCTTCATTAAAAACTTGATGAGAATTACTTGTAATTTCATA
>VAPM010121015.1_pt1 | contig 11832 bp, 8 predicted proteins | sample 3395091 | NCBI WGS metagenome assembly VAPM01 (sample SAMN08290445, study PRJNA428436) | hydrothermal vent metagenome | isolation source: Deep-sea hydrothermal vent chimney 3 | place: Pacific Ocean: Juan De Fuca Ridge | reverse complement strand
GGCTGAGGATCTCAATGTTCCGTTCTTCTCCGTTTATATTTACTTCGTACGACATGTTTTTTTTTTCGTTTTCAATGTGTTATAATCGGGAAACGGCTTTTCCCCTGCCAAAAACTTTCCATTTGCTGGCCTTAGCCTGGCCGTTGGACGCCGGTTTTACCAGTTTCTGTTTTTTAAGAAAATCGACAAATGCTGTTATGGCTGCCAAATCCACACATTCTTCCGTGCAATTATCTTTAGATTTTAAGGCTTCTTCATTATTTGGAATGAAGTGGGTGGTATAATGGCCCTCTTTGAAATCAGGCACATCCATAATGCGGCTCAAAAACGGGATAGAAGTTTTCACGCCCGAAATTTTATAAGATTGCAAGGCACGTTTCATGCGGCCAATTGCTTCCTCGCGGCTGTTGCCCGAAACCACCAGCTTCGAAATCATGGGATCGTAGTAGATGGGGATTTCGTAGCCGCTGTAAACATAAGAATCGTGGCGAACGCCTGCACCAAGCGGGAAATGAATGTATTTAATTTTTCCGGGGTTGGGCATGAAGTTGTTGTCGGTGTCTTCGGCGTAAACTCTCACCTCGATGGCATGTCCGTGCTGCGACAGGTCTTCCTGACGGTAGTGAAGTTTTTCGCCATTGGCAATGTTGATTTGCTCGCGTACCAGATCTACTCCCACCACTTGTTCCGTAATGGGATGTTCCACTTGCAGGCGCGTGTTCATTTCCAGAAAATAGTAATTTAGGTTGTCATCGGTTATGAACTCGATGGTGCCGGCGCCGGCATAGTTCACCGCTTTGGCTGCTGCCACGGCATGACGTCCCATGTCTTCACGTACATCAGGTGTCATTATGGGAGAAGGCGTCTCTTCCACCACTTTTTGGTGACGACGTTGCACCGAACATTCTCTTTCAAAAAGGTGAATACAGTTCCCGTGTTGGTCGGCAAGAATTTGAAATTCAATATGATGAGGAGAATTAATATATTTTTCAATATAAACGGCATCATTACCGAAGGCGGCAAGAGCTTCCGATTTGGCTGCCTGTACCGATGAGATGATATCCTCCTCTTTCTCCACCAGACGCATCCCTTTTCCACCACCACCGGCACTGGCTTTTACCATCACCGGCAAACCGATTTTTTTGATGGTTTTTACGGCTTCATCAAGGTCGATGACAGGTTCTGTAGTGCCGGGAACCACTGGAACACCGGCTGCCAGCATGGTTTTGCGGGCGGTAATTTTATCACCCATGGTGTTTATAGCATAGGCATCAGGGCCGATAAAAATAATCCCTTCTTCTTTACATCGTTCTGAAAAAATAGCATTTTCCGACAGAAATCCGTATCCCGGATGGACAGCATCCGCACCTGACTTTTTTGCTACTTCAATAATCTTTTCCAGGTCAAGATAACTCTGATTCGAGGGGGCCGGGCCGATAAAATAGGCTTCATCCGCATAACGTACATGTAAAGAGTTGCGGTCTGCCTCAGAGTATACGGCAACGGATTGAATTCCCATTTCGTGGCAACTGTTCATTACCCTGATGGCGATCTCACCCCGGTTGGCAATTAAAATCTTTTTAATCATTCAAAAAATAGTTAACAGGTTTGTTATCAATCGTTTAGGTCGTTAAAACAAAATTTAAGCGGGGGTAAAGATATAAAATATCAGAAAATCCCGTCTTTTGTTTGCCGGTAATTTGCACACATGTTTTGTAGAACAAGAATTTACAAACTTTTCTCCAACAAAAAATTTGGAACGGGTTAATATCTCAAGTTTCACGAAGAAGACTCAAAAGAGACACCAGGAAATTTGACATGGGCATAGTATCAAAACCAGGATACTCACATAGCTCTATTTCAGGAGTGAGACTTCAGTTAATAATAACCTGAGCTCGGTATAAGATTTTCCTCACAGAAAGCCAATAGTGGGCCAGGTTAATAGCACAAACTCAGATTTACACACGTAACTGTTTCGTTTTCCCATAAAATTTTATCATCTTTGCTGATTATAAAGCCAGATGAGAATTTTTTTCACCTGAAAGTGGTAGGATGAACCTATGAAAAAATACTTTCCCCTAATATTTGTTTTTTTGTTGTTGGCGACAAATGGAATCTCCAGGCCGGTTTCGAATACAGACAGCCTGAGTCGGGTTATTAGGCAGATGTCTGAAAAAGAGAAGACCGCTGCTTTACAAAAGGCTGCGTTCAGGTTTTATCAGGAAGATCCGGAGGCGGCGCTGAACTTTGCACTCCAATATGAAAAACTACCCGATGAGGTGGCTTCCGTAAAAAGTAAAATTGATTTTTTCAACATATTGTCCAAAAAGTTTGAGCAGAGAAAAGAGTACAAATATGCACTGATTTTTTATAAGATTGCTGATAGCCTGCAAACAATGAACCCTAATCAGGAACGGGAAGTATCACGAAAGAATTCCGGATTACCAGCTTCTTTTTATCTTTTTGCTTTTATTCTGCTGGCCGCCGCTGTCTGGTTGATATATCTGTTTTTAGCTACACAAAAAACTGTCCGTTCTCTACAACAGGTAGAAAAAGAGATGCGATATCTGCAAAGTGAAGCAGCACGTGCCGAAAAGGAAATCAATGAGAAGTTAAACAAGCAGACTACAGACATTCAGAAAGAGCTGGAAGCACTGCGTGCCAGAGAAGTAACGTTGAAGACCTCACTGAAGAAGGCCGAAGAAGCCAATTATCTGCGCAACACTTTTATCGCCAACCTTGGCTTTGATGTACGTACACCCCTGAATGGTATTATCGGCTTTGCCAATATGCTTGAAACTGAATTGGCAGTTAAAGAAAACAGTGAGTTGTACGAATATGCCGCCAACATTGAAAATAGCGGAAGTCGTCTGCTGAAACTGTTAGATAACGTCATAGACCTCTCCAGTCTTGAGGCTAACACACTGGTGTTGAAAATAAAACCGGTAGCATTGGAAAAAATTGTTACCAGAGTTTTTGAACAGTACAAACAGGAGGCCGCCAACAAGAAATTGATTTTTAAAAGCAAAATAGGGGAGGATTTGAGTACGGTGCTTGCCGATGAAAAGGGGCTGGAAAAGGCGCTGACACAAATTGTTGACAATGCCATAAAATACACGGAGAAAGGATTTGTTACCATCTCTACTACCTACTCGGAAGAAACCGATACGGATGTTGTTGAAATAAAAGACAACGGCCAGGGAATACCTCCCGAAAAACAAAAATATCTTTTTGATGCCGACCTGTCGCAGGATAACAATGAAGGGACGGGAATCGGCCTGAAGCTGGCAAAAAAATATATTGAAATGATGAAAGGCAACCTGTTTCTTGAGTCTGTTCCCGGTAAAGGGACTACTGTTACCATGCATCTTCCCTGTAGTGAGGATGCTGTTGTGGAGGAAATAACCACCGATGCCGAAGCTGTACCGGAAATAGAAGTCAGTACCGCTGATGAACTAGGTGAATTGGATATTTTTGTTGTGGAAGACGATCGGATGAACCGGATTATTTTGGAAAAAATGCTTAGCAGCCTGGGAAAAGTAAAGCTTACGGTGGATGGTGACGATTGCCTGACCACTATTGCTAAAGAGGCTGCCAAAGGCCATTTTTATCAGGTTATGCTTTTCGATATCAACCTGCCCGGTGACTGGGATGGCATAAAACTGTTAAAAGTTATTCGCGAAAAATATCCCGAATACCGGAAAATTCCGTTTATTGCCCAGACCGCTTATGCCATGACGGGCGACAAAGATAGGTTGCTGAAAGAAGGATTTGACAGTTATCTCGCCAAACCCATTGATAAGAACGAACTGATTACCACCGTAAAGCAACAGTTGAAAATATTCGGACAGAATCATGGAGAGTAAATGATTATGGGTTGGCTTCATAGAAAAGAAAAAAAGCTAAAACAACAAATCAGAGAGGCGTTTGGCAAACCTAAGACCATAGATTTTGATTTTGACGCTATCCGGCGCTTTGCCGATAGAAACAGTAAAGAGAGCTTTCAGAATTTGCCGGATAAAGTTTGTAACGATTTGAATTTTAATGACCTGTTTGCCTATGTGGACCGCACATCTTCATTTGTGGGACAACAATGTCTGTACGACCGAATGCGCCGAATTCCCAACGACCGGAGACCATTGGATATTTTGGAAAAATGGATTGGCCGTTTTGAAAAAAATGAACCACTCCGCACTGAAATTCAATATCATTTGCAGAATCTTGCCGGTCGTGATGCCTATTATTTGTGTGACCTTTTCCAGGCAACAGCTGTAAAACCGCCTAAGTGGCTACCGTCGGCTTATGTTTTGTCTCTGACCAATACGCTAGCCATTGTGCTCATGTTTTTCCGCCCCGAATTTTTTTTACTCTCTTTGGTCGTTACTATTGCCAACACCGTGCTGCATTATTTGAATAAGAAAAATATCTTAACTTACCTCGATTCGATGCCACAATTGTTGAACCTCAACAGAACTGTACGAAAATTGCTCATTTTTGATTTTCTGAAAAAAAGTGATGAAATTTCAGAAGATGCCTCCCGTTTTTTGCACAATATCTCCCGAAAGATGAATTTTTTCAGATTGGATGAGCTTTTAAGAGGCGACCCTTTTGGGTTTTTGTGGGGCCTTTCTGAAATCATTAAGATATTTTTCCTGCTGGAACCCATTTTTCTGTTTCGGCTGCTCCGGCGGGTTGAAAGTCATGAGAAAGAACTGCAGGAGGCTTTTGAATTTGTGGGGCTGGTGGATGAGGCTGTTGCGCTCACTTCGTTGCGTATGGGGCTGCCATATTATTGTCATCCCGAGATTATTTCAGATATCAAAGCCATGCATTTTGAGGAAATCTACTTTCCTATTGTTGGCAACTGTATTTCCAACTCGCTGGTTGTGAGGGGGAAATCCATCCTGATTACCGGTTCCAATATGTCGGGGAAAACCACTTTTATTCGTGCTGTGGGTATCAACGCGCTTATGGGATTAACACTGAATATCTGTTTTGCACGGTCTTTTGCGTTGCCGAATCTATATCTGTGGTCAGCCATTTTGATGAATGATGATTTGATGAACGACAAGAGTTTTTACCTCGAAGAGGTGCAAACCATAAAAGAGATGATCGAAGTGAGCCATAAAACCGGGCCAAACCTTTTTCTGTTGGATGAAATTTACAAAGGAACGAATACCATCGAGCGTGTCTCAGGAGGAAAAGCCGTGTTGTCGTGGCTCAACAATGGCGATAACCTGGTCTTTATCAGTACCCACGATATTGAGCTGACAGAATTATTAAAAGAGGAATACGACCTGTATCATTTCAGTGAACATGTTGACAATAACAATGTTTCGTTTGACTTTAAAATCAAGGCCGGGAAAATGAAAACCCGCAATGCCATTAAAATTCTTGAAGTAAACGGCTATCCGCCTGTACTGATTTCCGAAGCCCGGCAGCTCTCGTTCGAGATGGACAAACACCGGCAAAAATTCGACGCATAATTTCTACACCTTATTCTTTCTTGGTAACCGGCTCAGGCACCTGCCTTGTGCCGGTGAGCTGTTATGTGATTATAACCTTAATAGGTTTCGATGAATTCAGCCGAGTGTCCACTTTGTGAAAATGGTCGTGGAGGATTAAGCCGATAACTAAATAATTAGCAAAAAATAGTTGGTATAATAAGATTTGAGTAGTTTTACACTAATTAATTAATATTTATTGCTTTATTTGAAATTATTATAAAAAAGAAAAAAACAGAAATTAGCAAGAAAAAGATATTATACACACTAGATTGATAATTGTTTTGTGCATTTTAGATTTTATTTGTGCTAAAAAATCAAAAAAAAGCTGTTTTTTTTATTGATTTTTCAAAAATATGAAAAATAGTTATTTTCTCCGCAAACGTTTTTTACAACGTCTTGATTTAATATGAGAGAATCCGTGTAAATGAAATTTTCTTTTGTTATTAACAGTATAAAATATTGAAAATCAATTCATAATATATATATAAAATACTTTTCGTTAAAAAAATATTATCAATTTAGTTGTTAAAAGTAGTTTTTATATCATAAAAGTGTCTATTTTTGAAGTGAAAATAAATACATAACCTAAAAGAGTAAAATATTGCTTCGTTGTTTAAATAAAGATATCCAAAGGACTCTCTTTTTATTTGGCCTTTCGGTGTGCGTTCCGGCGGGGATGTTATCTGTCAGGCTGGGAATAGCTTTAAACTATAAAACAACGGGGAGGATTAAGCCTATAATGTGATCAGTTTATTATAAATTGTGAAAGGCTTATGACTAATAATCATAAGCCTTTTTTTTTGTTAAACCAAAAATTAATTGCCATGAAAAGAATTGAAGCGATTGTCCGGAAATCAAAATTCGAGGACGTTAAAAAAGCGCTGTATGAGGTCGGCATCGAATGGTTTTCCTATTGGGAAATTACCGGTCTTGGGAAATCTACTGAGGAACAAGTGGTGAGGGGGCAGGTATTCGAGTCCCATTTTATTCAGAGGTATATGCTCTCAATAGTTTTGCGCGATCGGTATTTGGATAGAACCGTAAATGCGATTATGGAATCCGGCCGTACCGGTGAAATGGGCGATGGGAAAATTTTTGTCTCTGATATTGAGGCTTCCTATCGGATTCGCACCGGTGAAAGCGGACCTGAGGCTTTATATAATAAAAATAATGGCGAAAAGAACAGCCTTCAGCAGAATTAGTTAATTGTCAGACAGTAATAAAACAGGTGAAATCCTATCTGTCAGCCTTACAGGGCTTTGGAAGCAGGATATCACCTGTGAATTAAAATCTTAAACAGATGAAAAAAATCAGTATTTACATAATTACTCTCGTTACTTTTATTAGTCTTCCTGTTATAGTGAAAGCTTCGCAAACAATACCACCGGTTTCTGCTCCTACAATTAATGCGGGCGATACCGCCTGGATGTTGGTTGCCACAGCATTGGTTATGTTAATGACTATCCCCGGACTGGCTCTTTTTTATGGCGGTTTGGTTCGGCGTAAAAATATTTTAAACGTGTTGATGCAGTGCTTCATGATCATGGCTGTCATTAGCATCGAGTGGGTGGTTTGTGGTTATAGTTTGGCTTTTGGCAGTTCGTCCGGAGTGTTGGCTCCTTACATTGGCGGGTCTCATTGGTTCTTTCTGAATGGTATTCATATCAGCGATTTAAGTCCTTATTTTATTTCCCATTCCCAGCCTTCAGGGAAATTTATTAATGGCGTTCCGGTAATGGTTGGAACAATTCCTCACATCGTTTTTATTTTATTTCAAATGATGTTCGCCGTCATCACACCTGCTTTAATGATAGGTGCTTTTGCCGAACGTATTAAGTTCAAAGGGTTTTTAATTTTTTCGTTGCTTTGGGCCTTATTTATTTATAATCCTGTTGCACATTGGGTATGGTCGGCAGATGGCTGGTTAGCTAAGTTAGGCGCATTGGATTTTGCAGGAGGCACTGTGGTGCATATCAATGCTGGTATTGCTGCGCTGGTCATGGCCATCATGCTGGGGAAACGTCACGATTACAAGGGACACGCTTTTCCACCGCATAACATTCCTTTTGTGGCCATAGGAGCGGCACTGTTGTGGTTTGGGTGGTTTGGATTTAATGCCGGAAGCGGACTGGCGGCAGATGGACTGGCAGCAAGTGCTTTTCTTGTTACGCAAATTGCATCAGCCGCGGCTGCTTTGACTTGGGCTGTGTTAGACTGGATTATCGGAAAGAAACCAACACTTGTGGGCGTTGCAACAGGAGCGGTGGCCGGCTTGGTTGCCATTACGCCGGCGGCAGGGTTTGTCGGTCTGCCTGGCGCGTTGATTATTGGTGTTGTTGTCTCGCTGGTTTGTTTCGTCATGGTCGCTTATGTAAAACCTAAAATGGGATACGATGATACCTTAGACGCTTTTGGGGTACATGGTATTGGTGGTATTATCGGCGCTCTGTTGACTGGCTTATTGGCCACCCCGTTTATTCAAAGCGGATACAGAGGCCTTTTTTACGGTGATCCTCATCAGTTTGTAGTTCAGTTGGTTGCGGTTTCATCCACCATAATTTATTCGGGCATCGGTACCTATGTTCTCTTTATTGTTGTAGATAAGCTGTTTGGATTGCGTGCCACTCCAAAACAGGAAGCTATTGGTATGGATGAGGCTATGCACGGGGAAACGGCTTATACAGCTTTTGATTAAATAACTTTTATATTCTATTCTAGGTAGAATCTGGAGGAAAAAACAACTCTTTCCTTCCGGATGTTTTCCGGAAGGAAAGAGTTGTGCTTTTTTAGAAACTATCCCGCAGTTTTTTTGTTTCCCGCAACTGCCGGTATAGTTTTTCAGCCTGCGGATAGTACAAACTTTGCTGCCCGTCCGAAAAAGCCGTCTCCGGGGTTTCGTGGATCTCCATTATCACCCCGTCGGCTCCGCTCATAACGCCGGCCAATGCCATTGTAGGTACATATTTCCGGATACCCACGCCATGCGATGGGTCAACGATTACGGGCAAATGAGTTTTGTCTTTTAAAATAGGAATAGCGCTCAGATCCAACGTGTTGCGTGTGGCCCGTTCGAAGGTGCGAATACCTCTTTCGCACAGCATAATCTTTTCGTTACCACTGGAAAAAACATATTCTGCCGAATACAACAATTCGTCAATAGTTCCCGAAATACCCCGCTTTATCATTACCGGTTTGTCCACTTTTCCCAGCACATCAAGCAAATTAAAATTCTGTGAATTACGGGCTCCTACCTGGAAAATATCCACATAATCCAGCATGGGTTCTACCTGCGACACCTGCATCACTTCGGTAATTACTTTAATGCCGTTTTCAGAACAGTGTTTGTAAAACAGCTTTAATCCTTCGATGCCAAGACCACGAAATGAATAGGGCGAGCTGCGTGGTTTATATACGCCGCCGCGCATGATGCGGATGTTGTTCTTTACCAAATGGCTGACAACACTCTCTATTTGTTCCTCACTTTCGATGGCGCACGGTCCGGTCATAATGGCCAAATCGCCGTTGCCGATAGTGATATCATCACCGAGGTCGATGACCGTGTTGCAGAGTTTCCATTTCCGTGAAACCATTTTATAGCTGTCCGAAACGCGATGAATGTCGGCAATACCTTTCATGTTGCCGATTTCACGCAGATCAAATTCTCCGGAAAGGATGCCCACAATGTATTCTCTGAAGTTGGTTTTAACCGGTCGTGCTCCGATTTTCAGCATCTCCAGTTTGTTCAGTAAGATTTCTCTTTCTCCCTGGGTGATATTTTTTTCTAACTGTATGATCATGAGCGTATGCTTTTAACAAAATCGTGAATGTGTTGTTTTAAACGGCCCTTTTTTTCCAGTGCCCTGATAAAAGCGCTGCCGATGATAGCTCCGGAAGCATTACGGCAGGCAGCTTCGTAACTTTCTCTGTTGCTGATGCCAAAACCGATGAGGGTCGGGTTTCTCAGATTCATTTGGTTGATGCGGTCGAAATATGATTTCTGTGCTTGTTGCAGGTTGGCTTTTTGCCCGGTGATGGAGGAAGAGGAAACCACATACAAGAACCCCCGGCTTTCGGCATCCAGCAGTTTAATACGCCCTGTTTCGGTTTGCGGACTGATGAGAAAGATCATGTTGAGGTTAAGGTCTTCCACCATTTGTTTGTACTGTTTTCGATAAATTTCTACGGGCAAATCGGGAATAATGAGTCCGTCCGCCCCACATTGGGCAGCTTCCGCCAAAAAAGCCTCCTCTCCGTAAGCCATCAGCTGATTCAGATAACCCATTAAAATAATGGGAATTTGCGAATGCTTCCTGATTTCTCGGATTTGATCAAAAATTTTTTGCAGGGTGATGCCGTTTTCTATGGCAATGGTACTGCTGTGCTGGATTACCGGTCCGTCAGCCAGCGGGTCAGAAAAAGGCATGCCGATCTCCACCATATCCACACCGGCTTTTTCCAGTTCCAGGACGATTTCCACCGTGTCGTTCAAATGCGGAAAACCGGCAGTGAGATAGATATTCAGGATATCTTTTTTCTGTTGAAAAAGTTGATCTATTTTGTTCATCTTTTTGTGTTTTTCGTTATGCCGTGGACTAAAGCCCACGGTTCTTTTCTGGTGTCCTTACAGGACTCTTTTTCTGTTTTATGTTACCGCTTCGGGCGTTCACGCCCGAAGAAGTTGTTAAATTTCATTCAAAAATTTCAAATATGTTTCCATGTCTTTGTCGCCGCGACCTGAGAGGTTAACAACCACATTTTCATTGGGATATAATTTTATTTTTTTGAGAGCAGCGAGGGCATGAGCCGATTCCAATGCCGGAATGATGCCCTCGAGGCGTGTCAGTTCAAAAGCGGCTTGTAGCGCTTCCTTGTCTGTGGCGCCGAGGAAAGTCCCCCGCCGGCTTTTGAACAAATAAGCGTGCAGCGGGCCGATGCCGGGATAATCCAATCCGGCAGAAATCGAATAAGGTTCGGTAATCTGTCCCTCCTCATTTTGCATGAGCAGCGTTTTGCTTCCATGAATAATACCTTCGCTGCCGATTTGCGTGGTGGCGGCTGTTTGTCCGGTGTCGATACCCAGGCCTTCGGCTTCCACGGCTATCAGCTCTACGTTTTCCCTGTCGAGATAATGGTAAAAGGCTCCGGCAGCGTTGCTGCCTCCGCCCACGCAGGCAATGATCTTATCTGGATAATCGCGGCCGGTTTTTTCCAGTAATTGGTTTTTCATCTCCCGGCTTATCACCGACTGAAAACGGGTTACCATATCAGGATAGGGATGCGGTCCTACCACCGAGCCGATAAGATAATAAGTGTCTTTTGGATGATTGATCCAGTCGCGGATGGCTTCGTTGGTGGCATCTTTCAGGGTACGGCTGCCCGATTTGGCCGGCCGTACTTCCGCTCCCAGCATACGCATACGCGCCACGTTGGGAGCCTGTCGCGCCATGTCCACTTCGCCCATGTACACCACACATTCTAAACCCATCAGGGCGGCAACGGTAGCGGTGGCAACGCCATGTTGGCCGGCTCCCGTCTCGGCAATGATACGCCTCTTCCCAAGATGTTGCGCCACGAGTATCTGACCGATAGTATTGTTGATTTTGTGGGCGCCGGTATGTGCCAGGTCTTCGCGTTTCAGGAAAACATTTGTTCCGTATTTTTCCGACAGCCGCCGGGCTAAATACAGAGGAGTAGGCCTGCCGGCGTAATCCTGTAGTAACTCTTTAAATGCTGTTTGAAAGCTTTCGGACCCGATAATACCGACATAATTCCTTCGCAGTTGCTCCACGTTGGGATAGAGCATTTCGGGAATAAAAGCTCCTCCGAAATCGCCGTAAAAACCTTGTTTGTCAGGACTGTAATTCATTTTTAAATTGTTTTATTTTGTTTATATCTTTTATCCCCGGAAGGATTTCAAACCGGCTGTTGATGTCCACCCCGTAAAAGGCGGGATGGCTTATGTTCCGGATAGCCTCTGCCATGCTTTCATCGATGCCCCCGCTGAGCAAAAATGGCGTTGTCCCGCGATATTGCTCCAGGATTTGCCAGTTAAAAGTAATTCCGTTCCCGCCAGCCAAAGACCCTGATGCATCAAAAAGGAAAAAAGCACATACCTCTTCGTAAGGTTTCAGCCTGTCGAAGTCAAAACCATCGTGTAGGTTAAATGCTTTGATGACCGGAGCCACAGAATGCTGAATTTTTCCACAGAATTCCGGACTTTCCGCGCCGTGCAGCTGAACATAATCCAAGTGAAAATCTTTCTTTTTCCTTGCAATGTATTCCTCTGATTTGTTGACAAAAACGCCTGTTTTACAGGTGCTTTCGG
>VAPM010086860.1_pt1 | contig 11833 bp, 9 predicted proteins | sample 3395091 | NCBI WGS metagenome assembly VAPM01 (sample SAMN08290445, study PRJNA428436) | hydrothermal vent metagenome | isolation source: Deep-sea hydrothermal vent chimney 3 | place: Pacific Ocean: Juan De Fuca Ridge | reverse complement strand
CGGCGGGGCAAGTCGGGTTTGCCACCATTGTCGATTTCCCAACAAGCGTTCAGGGTGTGCGGCGCGATCAGCGCAATTGAAATCCCGAGCGGTCTATACCGTCCCCGTGGGAACTGTGCCTGCCAGATGTGTGGTTTCTGACAAGGCTTGGCACCGGACGGCGGATTGTCGCTATCTCAACAGGATGGATGAGGATGAAACCTCTGCAAAAGCGGGTGGTTAAGCGAGCTTCCGCTTTTGGCACAGGGCTTGCTCAAGCACCTGTGGACGACGGCGCCTGGAGGGTGCCGTGGCGTTGCCGCGCCGCCGGTATTGGGAATCGACGCACGGGAATCTGCGCCACCGGTGCGGCCGGCCCACAGAACCTTCGTATCGACCAGGAGTGGATCATGGCCTACAAGATTATCGCCTCCCAGTGCACGGGTTGCTCCGTCTGCGATCCCGAATGTCCCAACAATGCGATCCGGGAGAAGGGCGGCACATTCTTCATCAAGCCGGAGAAGTGTACGGAATGCATCGGCTATTTCGACGATCCTCAATGCGTGGTGGTTTGCCCGGTGGACGACACCTGCGTCATCGATAACAGCGTGCCCCGCTACGAGGCGCGCGTTTAGTCGGCCGATGTTGGCCGGCACCAGAGCGCCTCCGAAATGCACCAATAGGGTGCAGGAGGAGTCGTTGGGTTCCGGGCGGGCCCGTCGGATTCTCTGAGGCCGTTGTCATAAGTCCTTATGGAAAACCGGGGGTTGAGGTGCCTGAAGGCGCATACCCGAGGGTTTTGCCGTAATAGGCACGGTTCTTGAAGCGCCTTTTCGGTACGGGTGGGATTCCCGGCTTAAAGAGGCAGGGTGGGCGATGGGCAAGCGCCGGAGATCGGTTCAATCCGGGAATTTTGCGGAGGTATTCCGGGCGTTCCTGGCTTCGCCGCCGGATGGCACGCCGCCGGCCATCCTCGAGGCCTTCGGCGATATGGTCGCGGCCGAGCCGAGACTCCTGCCGCCGCGGTTGTTCTATGAGGTGGTGGAGCAGTCGCCGGTGGCGATCTCCATCACAGATCCGGATGCCACGATCGTCTACGCGAACCCGTCCTTTGCCCGCGTCACCGGTTATTCCCTGAACGAGGTGGTGGGCAAGAATGAATCGATGCTCTCGGACAAGGTCACGCCCCCCATCGCGTATGAAACCCTATGGGGCCGGCTGTTGCAGCAGAAGTCGTGGTCCGGCGTGCTGGTGAACCGGCGCAAGAACGACGAGCGGTATTTGGCCGAACTCACCATCGCGCCGGTTCTGGACGCCGCCGGGCGTACCACCCACTATCTGGGGATGCACCGGGACGTCACCGAGGTGCATGCCCTCGAACACCAAGTCCGCAACCAAAAGTCCGTCATCGAGTCCGTGGTGAACTCCGCCCCGGTCGCGGTGGCGTTGCTGGACGAAACCGGTCGTGTGGTCCTGGACAACCTGATGTACAAGACCCTGGCGGCGGACTTGGGCGTACGCGAACCCGCCGCCGAGTTCGTCGCCGCCCTGAAGGAAGCCATGGGGGCGAATTTCGACCGCGCCCGGACGACCGGGACCGGGTTCGCCCGCCAGGAGATCAGCTTCGACCCGGGCGGCGGCGGCGTCGTGCGCTGGTTCTCCTGCTCCGGGACTTGGTTCCGCGAGAGCGACGGCAGCGCCGATAATTTCTTCGAGGCGCACGAGCAGACCTACCTGCTGCTGGTCGCCAACGAGGTGACCGGGCTGAAGCAGGGCCAGGAAGAGGTGCGCATGAACGCCCTGCGCGCCCTGATGGCCGAGGATGAGCTGGTGCAGGGCATGCGCGAGACCCTGGCGGGTGCAATCTTCCAACTGGAAGGTCCGTACAACATGATCCGGGCGGCGGCGGGCATTCTGGAACGGCGTTCCAACAGCAATGTGGAGAACGAGACGCTGTTGAGTGTGTTGCAGCAGGCGCTGGCGTCGGGGGACCAAGCCATCGATGCCCTGCGCGGCTGTATGCCCGCACCCCACATAGAACCGCTCGGCCCGGTGAACGTCAACCAGGTGCTGAGGGAAGTGCTGGGACTGTGCACCGGCCGTCTGTTGGCCGTGGGTATCGTGGTGGACTGGCGGCCGGAGCCGATGCTGCCGCCCGTGCTCGGCTACGAAAACAGCCTTCGAGGGCTGTTCAAGCAACTCGTGGACAACGCCGTGGATGCCATGGACGAAGGCAAATGCAGCATGCGGGAGCTGCGCATCCGCACCGCGTCCGAGCGGGAAACGGTGCTGGTGAGCATCGAGGATACCGGTCCCGGTGTTTCCGCGGCTTTGCGTCTGAAGGTTTTCGAGCCGTTCTTCACCACCAAGCGCGCGGCCCGCCGGCGAGCCGGTATGGGGTTGGCCATGGTGCAGGATGTGGTGAACGAGCATGCCGGTACCATCGAGATCGACCCGACCTATACAGACGGCTGCCGATTCATCATTCGTATCCCCGTCCGCCATGTATCCGCCCAGGGGCAATGACGTGGGCGAAGCCCGGGCGTAAAGGATGAGTCGGTGACGGATCCTTCCTGTCTGTTCGAGACGGAGCTTGAGGCTCTTTATCGGGTGAGTCGCGTGCTCAGCCGCTCGCTGAACCTGCGCGAGACCCTGAGGGCCGTGCTGCAGGTGCTGCATGACTTCGCCGGTATGCAGCGGGGGATGGTCACGCTGCTGGACCCCGACAGCGGCGATCTGCTCGTCAGTGTGGTGCAGAGCGATGCGCCCGCGCAGGCGGGTTCGGTCCGTTATCGCGCCGGCGAAGGCGTGGTGGGCGCGATCATCGCGAGAGGCGATACGGTGGTCGTGCGGCGTATTGCCGATGAGCCGCGGTTTCTGGACCGCCTTGGGGTGTACGACCCCCAGCTTCCCTTTATCGGGGTGCCGATCCGGGTCGGCGAAGGTTCGCCGGTAGGGGTCCTGGCCGCCCAGCCCCAGTCCGCGGACGTGGAACTGCTGAGCGAGCGGGGGCGATTCCTGGAGATGGTGGCGAATCTGACCGCGCAGACCGTGCGCCTGTCGTGGGAGGTGGAGCGGGAGCGCCGCGACCTGGCGGACGAGCGGGATCAGTTGCGGCGCGCGGTGCGGGGCGAATATGGATTCTCCAGCGTGGTGGGCCATACGCCGGCCATGCGGAAGGTGTTCGACCAAGTGCGCCAGGTGGCGAAGTGGAACACAACGGTACTCATCCGCGGGGAGTCGGGCACCGGCAAGGAACTCGTCGCCAACGCCATCCACTACAACTCGCCCCGCGCCAGCAACGCCTTCGTCAAGCTCAATTCGGCGGCGCTTCCCGACACCCTGCTGGAGTCGGAACTGTTCGGCCACGAGAAGGGCGCCTTCACCGGCGCCACTACTCAGCGCAAGGGGCGTTTCGAGCGGGCCGACGGCGGCACCCTGTTTCTGGATGAGATCGGAGAGATTTCGGGGGCCTTCCAGGCAAAGCTGCTGCGCGTGCTGCAGGAGGGGGAGTTCGAACGTGTCGGCGGCACGCGCACCCTCAAGGTGGACGTGCGCATTATCGCCGCGACCAACCGCGATCTGGAACGCGAGGTGGAGAAGGGCGAGTTTCGCGAGGACCTGTACTACCGCCTCAACGTGATGTCCATCAACATGCCCCCGCTGCGCTCGCGCCAGGAAGACATCCCCGACCTGGCCCGCTTCCTGGCGGCGAAGATCGGGCGCCGGCAGGAACGCAAGCTGGAAGTCACCGACAGCGCCATCCGCCTGCTGATGCGCCATGGCTGGCCCGGCAATGTACGCGAACTGGAGAACTGCCTGGAGCGGGCCGCCATCATGAGCGGTGACGGTCTTATCGACCGGGATGCCATTGTCCAGGCCGGCATTGAAGACGGGATCTCCCCAACCAGAGGCCCCGCGTCCCCGCCGCCCGCGGCTCCGGGCGTCCCCGGTCTGGATGAGCGCGAACGGGTCATCGCCGCCCTGGAGCAGGCGGGTTGGGTGCAGGCCAAGGCGGCCCGTTTGTTGGGGATGACGCCGCGCCAGATCGCCTACCGTATCCAGACCCTCGATATCAACGTCCGCAAGATCTGATCCGCCCCGTCGTTCGGGGTGGCCGCGCCTCGCGCAGGTGTGGGCTTGTCCACAAGATCTCACAGACCGCTGTGAGCTTGACCACAAGAGGATGGGCGCCGATGCGGGGAAACCGTTTCAGGTCGCTGAATATCCGACGGTTTCCAATTCGGGCACAAGGTTTGCAGCGCAATCGGTTCGGAGGCCCGCGCACGAGCGTTCGAACGCCGGGTCACGGAACGGGGAAAGGGTGCGCGATGGAATCGAAAGTACTGGGCCGGATCGGACCGGGTGTTGCGAAGAGCGGCTGCGCCGCCGCGGGTTCCTGCGGCGGTACCGATGAGCAACTCGCCCATCTGCCGGAGGAAATCCGGAAGAAGGTCTACAACCATCCCTGCTACTCGGAGCAGGCGCATCACTATTTCGCACGTATGCACGTGGCGGTGGCGCCGGCCTGTAACATCCAGTGCCACTATTGCAACCGCAAATACGACTGCGCCAACGAATCCCGCCCCGGCGTGGTCTCGGAGCTGCTGACGCCGGAGCAGGCGGTCAAGAAGACCCTGGCGGTGGCGGCGACCATTCCCCAGATGGCGGTGCTGGGCGTCGCCGGTCCGGGCGATCCGCTGGCCAACCCGGAGCGGACCTTCGCCACCTTCCGCGCCCTGTCGGAGCGGGCGCCGGACATCAAGCTGTGCGTTTCCACCAACGGCCTGGCCCTGCCGGATTGGGTCGATGAACTGGCCAAGTACAACATCGACCATGTGACCATCACCATCAACTGCGTGGACCCCGAGGTGGGTGCCGGGATCTATCCGTGGATCTTCTGGAACAACCGGCGCATCAAGGGCGTGAAGGGCGTGAAGATCCTCATCGAGCGGCAGCAAAAAGGGCTGGAGATGCTGGTCGAACGCGGCATTCTGGTGAAGGTGAATTCCGTGATGATCCCCGGTGTCAACGATGGGCACCTCAGGGAGGTCAGTCGCGTCGTCAAACAGAAGGGCGCCTTCCTGCACAACGTGATGCCGCTGATCGCCAAAGCCGAGCATGGGACGTTCTACGGCGTGATGGGCCAGCGCGGCCCGACGCACGGCGAGGTGCAGGCGCTGCAGGATGCCTGCGCCGGCAACATGAACGTGATGCGCCATTGTCGCCAGTGCCGGGCCGACGCAGTGGGCCTGCTGGGCGAGGACCGCGGTGCGGAGTTTGCCATGGACAAGGTCGAGGCCATGGAAATCGATTATGCGGCGGCGATGAAGAGGCGCGCCCGGGTCCATGCCGCGATCAACGAAGAGCTGGCGGCGAAGCGGGCCGGTGCGGTCTATATGTCGCCGGCGCCCCCGTCTGCGGCCAAACAGTACCGCCCCGTGTTGATGGCGGTGGCCACCGCCGGCGGCGGTCTCATCAACCGGCACTTCGGGCACGCCCGGGAGTTTCTCGTGTATGAGGCCTCGTCGCAGGGCGTGCGTTTCGTCGGACACCGCAAGGCGGATCGGTACTGCGGCGGCGACGACACCTGCGGCGACGGCGAATCGACGCTGGCCGGGATCATCCGGGCCCTGGAGGGCTGCGAGGCGCTGTTGTGCTCCAGGATCGGTTACGAGCCCTGGGAACTCCTGGAGCAGGCCGGTGTGCAGCCCAATGGAGAGCATGCCATGGAGCCGATCGAGGAGGCCGTCATGGCGGTGTACCGGGAGATGATCGATCTCGGCAAGCTCGATGCGGATCCCGGCGCGATGCAGAGCAAGGCGAGGGCCTGAGGAGGGTTTCGATCATGGCGCTGAGCATCGTCGGGAGTTGCGTGAACTGCCGGGCCTGCGAGCCCCTGTGTCCGAGCAAGGCCGTCTTCGAGGACAAACCCCACTTCCGGATCGACGCGAAGAAATGCACCGAGTGCGAGGGAGAGTTCGCCGACGCCCAGTGCGCAAGCATCTGTCCCATCGAAGGGGCGATCCTCGACGCCATGGGGGAGGCGTTGAATCCGCCGGGTTCGCTGACCGGCATTCCACCGGAATGCATGGCCGAGGCGATGGCCGAATTGCAGGCCCATTGACGGGGAGTGGATTGGAGTGGACGGAACCCCGCAAGAGTACAGGGTGCGCGCATTGCACGAGCGTCTGAGCGCGTGTGCCCGCGGACTTCCCAATGACGATCTGCTGGCCCGCATGCTGGCCAGCCGCGCCTGCGACCTCGGTGGGCTGCCACCGGATCTGGGCCTCGATCCGGACGGATTCCGGCGGATGCTTGAACGGAATTTCTCCGGCGCGGACTGGCCTGCATCGGCGAGGGTCGGCCCGGCGGTGGATCCGACCCGTCAGTCCGAACGTGACGAGCTGCGCCGGCTGCTGCTCGCCCACCGGGCCCGAGCCGACGCGTCCGAGCTGTGGGTGGCGGAAATCGTGGCCACCGGGTGTATGGGCGGCAACCACCTATGGCAGGATCTCGGGTTGCGCTCGCGCGGGGATCTCAACGATCTCATGGCGACCAATTTCCCCGAACTGGCCGCCCGGAACGACCGGAACATGAAGTGGAAGAAGTTTCTCTACAAGCAGCTCTGCATCCGTGAGGGGATCTACACCTGTCGGGCGCCGTCTTGCCAAGTGTGTATCGATTACGCCCAGTGCTTCGGACCGGAGGAATAGTACGGGGGATCACCCGCTGCGCGTTATGGAGGGCGGCGGGTGCGCAACCGCGTGTCAGCAGCCCGTCGTGTTGCAGGCCCGCAGCAGGGGCGCCGAGTCCGCCTGGACGATCTCGATATCCAGGCGGGCGCAAAAGCGCCGTTCCTTCTCCGTCGGTTCCGGAATCAGCGCCCAACCCCGGGGCGTGCCGGCGTCATGGGTGATATCGGCCAACACCATGCGCTCGGTGTCCCGGGTCAGCCGCAGCCCCAGGAACAAGTAGTGCCGGTTCCGGCGGTAGTGCTTGAGGAAGGCGGGGATTGCAAAGCCGCCCATCAGCTCGGTGAGATAGTCCACGTAATCGGCGTCCGAAGCGATGAAGGTGGGTTCGGGGAGCGGTGTCCCCATCGGCTTGAACAGGACCGGCAGGTCCGGGTCCGCGGCGTCCTGATCGATTTCGCGGTATTCGGTATCGTCGCGGATGAACACCCGGAAGCGGTATGCCGTGCCGCCGATGCGGGAAACGCCGACCACGAGGATGTGGGGCGTGTTCCGATAGACGTCCTGTAGCTGGGTATCGCGGTTGATGTCGATCACATAGGGAGGCCGGATCCGCCCCAGCCAGTCGTGCAGCGGCGCGAGGGTCCACTCGCGGCTGTACAGGTCGGCGAGGAAGCGATTGACGAAGCTGCGCCCGCGCCGGAGTTCCTGATTCATGGCGGCGCGCGGAAACTCGTACATGAGGCGCGGTGCCATCGGGTGGCCGTTGTTCATGGCCAGGATCAGGCTTTCGCCGTCGGCCGGCATGGGTGCGCCGGTGACCGGATCGCGGGCGCCGTCGAGGGCGCCGGGCCCCAGATAGGGGATGACATCGCCGGTGTGGATGCCGGCGATGATGGCCGACAAGTCGGGATCGTGCATGTCTACAGACTCCGTGGCGCGAAGGTCCGGGGACGGACTTGCAAGATCCGGTCCACGGGCCAAGTCATTGAAAGCAGGAAGGACGGGTCGACGGACCCCGGTGAAGTCCGCCGATGTTTGTGCCAAAGCCGACAGGCCTGTCGGCTGCACCCGTTCCTGGAAGATCGGGTCGTCCGGGAGCACCGCGGGCAGGGTCGGTGCTCGACGGGCGGGTGCGCAATTCCCGGCGGCGTCGGGGGCTGCGCGTCGCCCGGCGGGGTCCGGGTCATGTCGTCATCCATACACGTCCACCCGAATTGTCGGAGATGCCACCACCCGAAGGTGCCTCGGACGGTGCAAAAAACGATAAGCAAGTCCATGGGTTATGAAAACCACCTGCGGGTGGCATGCTCCTTGCTCGATGGCCGGTAACGGGACCTTCCCCGCTTTACCACCGGGAGAACAGCCATGGCATTACTACGTCAGTGTGCGATTTACGGAAAGGGCGGTATCGGCAAGTCCACCACGACTCAGAATCTCGTTGCGGCGCTTGCCGAATTCGGCAAGAAGGTGATGATCGTCGGCTGCGATCCGAAGTCCGATTCCACCCGCCTGATACTGCACGCCAAGACCCAGAACACCATCATGCAGCTCGCCTCCGAGGCGGGCAGCGTGGAAGACCTGGAGTTGGAGGATGTACTCAAGGTGGGTTACGGCAACGTCAAGTGCGTCGAGTCCGGCGGGCCGGAACCCGGCGTGGGCTGTGCCGGTCGCGGTGTGATCACCTCCATCAACTTCCTGGAAGAGGAAGGCGCCTACGACGAGGATCTGGACTTCGTGTTCTACGACGTGCTGGGCGACGTGGTGTGCGGCGGTTTCGCCATGCCGATCCGCGAGAACAAGGCCCAGGAGATCTACATCGTGGTCTCCGGCGAGATGATGGCCATGTATGCCGCCAACAATATCGCCAAGGGCATCGTGAAATACGCAAACTCCGGCAGCGTGCGCCTCGCCGGCCTGATCTGCAACAGCCGTAACACGGCCCGAGAGGACGAACTCATCAAGGCCCTGGCGAGCAGACTCGGCACTCACATGATCCACTTCATCCCCCGCGACAATGAAGTTCAGCGTGCCGAGATCCGCCGCATGACGGTCATCGAGTACAACCCCTCGTCCAAACAGGCCGACGAGTACCGTGCTCTGGCCCGGGAGGTGACCGACAACAAGAGGCTGGTGATCCCCACGCCGATCACCATGGATGAGCTGGAGGAGTTGATGATGGAGTTCGGCATCCTCGAGGAGGAAGACGAGAGCATCATCGGCAGGACCGCCGTCGAAGAGTCGCTGGTCAGCGCGACGGCATGAGACGCACTTGCGGGGTCCGGACGCCCGGGGATGTCCGGACCCCCGCCGCCCGCCGATCCGCGCACGGCACGGCCGGTCTATAGGGCGATATCTCGATCCCCCTCGGGGCGTCCCGTGCACGGATGGGTGCCGAGGCGAACAGGAGACATGTTAATGAGTGCAATGACACGCGAGGAGACCGAGGCCCTCATCCAGGAGGTGCTGGAGGTCTATCCGGAAGAGGCGCGCAAGGATCGCGCCCGGCACCTGGCCGTCAACGATCAGGGTGCGGAACGGCCCGAGAAGTGCATTACCTCGAACAAACGGTCCCTTCCGGGGGTGATGACCATCCGCGGCTGCGCGTACGCCGGCTCCAAGGGTGTGGTGTGGGGACCGGTCAAGGACATGATCCACGTCTCCCACGGACCGGTGGGGTGCGGTCAGTACTCCCGGGCCGGACGGCGCAACTACTATACCGGTGTCACGGGCGTCAATGCCTTCGTGACCATGAACTTCACCTCGAACTTCCAGGAAAAGGATATCGTCTTCGGGGGCGACAAGAAGCTGGACAAGCTCATCAGCGAACTCGACCGGCTGTTTCCGCTCAGCAAGGGCGTCACGATCCAGTCCGAGTGCCCGGTCGGCCTGATCGGCGACGACATCGAGGCGGTGGCGAAGAGGAAGGTCGAGGAGCTCGGGAAGCCGGTTGTGCCGGTGCGTTGCGAGGGTTTCCGCGGCGTGTCCCAGTCCCTCGGCCATCATATCGCCAACGACTCCGTGCGTGACTGGGTTCTTCCGGTGCGTGACGGGGACGACTCCTTTCAGGGAACGCCCTATGACGTCTCGGTCATCGGCGACTACAACATCGGCGGCGACGCGTGGGCGTCCCGCACGCTGTTGGAGGAGATGGGCCTGCGGGTCGTGTCCCAGTGGTCGGGCGACGGCACGCTGTCGGAAATGGAACTGACCCCGAAGGCCAAGCTCACCCTGGTGCACTGCTACCGCTCGATGAATTACATCGCCCGCCACATGGAAGAGAAGTACGGCGTTCCGTGGCAGGAGTACAACTTTTTCGGCCCGACCAAGATTGCAGAGAGTCTGCGTCAGATCGCCTCGCTCTTCGACGACACCATCAAGGAAGGCGCCGAGCGCGTGATCGAGAAATACCGGGCCGAGTACGAGGCGGTGATCGCCAAGTACCGGCCCCGGCTGGAGGGCAAGCGGGTCATGCTGTTCGTCGGGGGGCTGCGTCCGCGCCACACCATCGGGGCCTACGAAGACCTGGGTATGAAAGTGGTGGGTACCGGCTACGAGTTCGGCCACGATGACGACTATGAGCGTACGTTCCCGGAAATGGGCAACGCCACGCTGTTGTACGACGACGTGACCGGCTACGAGTTCGAGGAGTTCGTGAAACGTATCCAGCCGGATCTCATCGGATCCGGAATAAAAGAGAAGTACATCTTCCAGAAGATGGGCATTCCTTTCCGTCAGATGCACTCGTGGGACTATTCCGGACCGTATCACGGCTATGACGGCTTCGCCGTATTCGCCCGGGACATGGACATGACCCTGAACAACCCCTGTTGGAGCGTGCTCACCCCGCCGTGGAGAAAGGCGGCCGAGCCCGAGCCCGAGCAGGCGGCCGGCGGCGGGTAGCGGGCGCCGCGCCGGAGCGGCCCCGGGGCCGCCAAACAACCCGGTCCCCGTCGGCGGGGGCCGGATCCGAAGAACCCTTGAACCGTTGTCCACGGATTGGTGGCGCGGCAGGAGGTTGTCATGAGTCAAGAGGTGGAAGACATCCGGCCCAGCTATCCCCTGTTCCGGGATGAAGACTACAAGGAGAACCTGGCCAACAAGAAGGCCCTGTTCGAGGAATGCCATTCCAAGGAGAAGATCGACGAGACCTTCGAGTGGACCACCACCCGGGAATACAAAGAACTGAACTTCCAGCGCGAGGCGCTGACGATCAATCCGGCCAAGGCCTGCCAACCCCTCGGCGCGGTGCTGTGCGCCCTGGGCTTCGAGAAGACCCTGCCCTATGTGCACGGCAGCCAGGGCTGCGCGGCCTACTTCCGGACTTATTTCAACCGCCACTTCAAGGAGCCGATCTCCTGCGTGTCCGACTCCATGACGGAAAATGCAGCGGTGTTCGGCGGACAGAAGAACCTGTTCGCCGGCCTGGAGAACGCCAAGGCGCTCTATAAGCCGGACATGATCGCAGTCTCCAGTACGTGCATGGCGGAAGTGATCGGCGACGACCTGAACGCCTTCATCAACAACGCCAGGAAGGACGGCCGGGTTCCCGAGGAATATCCGATCCCCTTCGCCCATACCCCCAGCTTCGCGGGCAGCCACGTGACGGGCTGGGACAACATGTTCGAGGGTATAGCCCGCTATTTCACCCTGAACCACATGGACGACAAAGAGCCCGGAAAGAACGGAAAGGTCAACGTCGTTCCGGGATTCGAGACCTATCTCGGAAACTTCCGGGTCATCAAGCGCATGCTGGGTGAGATGGGCGTGGACTACAGTTTCCTGTCGGATCCGGAGGAGGTGCTGGATACCCCGGCCGACGGCGAGTTCAGGATGTATGCGGGCGGTACCGCTTTGGAAGAAGTAAAGGACGCCCCCAATGCCCGCGATACCCTGCTGCTGCAGCAATGGCAACTGAAAAAGACCGAGAAATTCGTGCGGAACACGTGGAAGCACTCCACGCCCAAGCTCAATATCCCCATGGGCGTGGAGTGGACCGATGAGTTCCTGATGAAGGTGTCCGAGATCACCGGAAAGCCGATCCCGGCGTCCCTGGAGAAGGAGCGGGGCCGGCTGGTGGACATGATGACCGACTCCCATGCCTGGCTGCATGGCAAGCGTTACGCCCTGTGGGGGGACCCGGACTTCGTCATGGGCAT
>VAPM010265876.1_pt1 | contig 11839 bp, 14 predicted proteins | sample 3395091 | NCBI WGS metagenome assembly VAPM01 (sample SAMN08290445, study PRJNA428436) | hydrothermal vent metagenome | isolation source: Deep-sea hydrothermal vent chimney 3 | place: Pacific Ocean: Juan De Fuca Ridge | reverse complement strand
TTAATTAGCTTAGATTAAACGTAATTGTTCTATCAATACCGACAAAATATAAGTTCAAACATAAATTAGAGGCTTTAACTTAAAATGGTTGTAATCAGATTATCCCTTGGTGGCGCAAAAAAACGCCCATTTTATCAAATTGTTGTTGCGGATAGCCGTAATTCACGCGACGGTCGTTATATTGAACGTGTCGGTTATTATAATCCTCGAGCAACGGGTGGAGAGACTGGTTTAGAACTTAAACATGACCGAATCGATTATTGGGTCGCTAATGGTGCCCAAGCTTCTGATCGTGTAGCAAAACTTCTTAAAGACGCGGCTAAAGCTGCTGCGTAATAAAATTTTAGTGGGGCAATTCTTGCCCCAATATAGTTTTATTTTATTTTCTAGTGTTATCTAACTGCTTTAATGTCAGATTCTAATTCTCCTGAGTATATCAAAGTCGGCCATATCGGTGCAGCCTATGGCTTGAAAGGTTGGGTGAATATTATTTCTTATACTCAACCTAAAACCAATATAATTGCATATAACCCTTGGTATATCCGATCCGGTTCGTTAAGTTCAAAATCTGAATATCAGCTTGTTCGGCTTGAACAAATTCGTCAACACGGCAAAGGTGTTGTTGCACAATTACCCGGGTGTCTGGATCGAACTCAAGCAGAATTATATAAAAATACTGAAATAGCCATCTTACGAGAACAGTTACCGGAGCAAGCGAGTGATGAATATTACTGGCACGACTTAATTGGCTTAAATGTCAGTACGGTTAATCAAGTTGCGTTAGGACAAATTACCGATTTAATGGAAACTGGGGCAAATGATGTTTTAGTTGTAACAGAAAAGGGGGATGATCAATCCAAGACTAGCCCCAAAACTCGTCTGGTGCCTTTTATACGTCCTGATGTGGTCATTAGCATCGATTTAACAACAAAATTAGTTGTGGTCGACTGGGACCCAGATTTTTAAATTCTAATGATGTATTTAGATATAATTTGATAGAGTGTGATTAATGAAAATTAATATTGTAACGTTATTTCCAGAAATGTTTCGAGCCATTACCGACTATGGTATCAGTGGCAAAGCGTCACATAATGGCATTGTTGATATTACTTTTACCAACCCTCGCGATTTCACCCAAGATCGGCATCGCACGGTAGATGATCGCCCTTATGGTGGTGGTCCCGGCATGGTTTTAATGGCGGGTCCTCTGAGAGAAGCGATACGGGATGCTCGACAGCAAGCCAGTAAAGGCGCTCGGGTGATCTATTTATCGCCACAAGGTCGACGGCTTGATCAACGCGCGTTACGTGAATTTTCGCATAAATCAGAACTTATTTTTGTCTGTGGTCGTTATGAAGGTGTTGATGAACGTGTTATTGCCGCTGAAGTTGATGAAGAATGGTCGATTGGTGATTATGTTTTAAGTGGTGGTGAAGTTCCGGCGATGGTTGTTATTGACGGTATTATTCGTTTGTTGCCAAATGCTTTGGGGCACCCTGATTCTGCTGGATTGGATTCATTTAGTCAGGATTTTATGGGGGGTTTATTAGATTACCCGCAATTTACCCGTCCGGAAGAGTTGGATGGGGAAATGGTGCCCAATGTATTATTGAGTGGGGATCATCAGGCTATTTTGCGTTGGCGGCAAAAACAGGCTTTAGGGCGTACTTGGCTACGGCGACCCGATCTACTACAAGATCTTGATTTGGACAATGAGCAACAGGTATTGTTATCGGAGTTTATTCGTGAAAATGATGTTGAGTAGCTCACTTTAAAGCTTTAGAGCATAATAGTTGGAATTATTTTAATTTTTTTTAAAATATCCACCATTTTCATGCACTTTTAAGTCTTTGTCATTATCATATCTCATACTAATCGTATATAATATCGCGGCGTTATTGGCTATCGCGTATTGCATAGCAGCTTACATTTGGGTATTTGGAGTCTTCATTATGAGCAACATTATTAAAGAGTTAGAAGCAGAACAGTTAAAAACGGATGTTCCTGAGTTTAGTCCAGGTGATACTCTTGTTGTTCAGGTAAAAGTAAAAGAGGGTGATCGAGAACGATTACAGGCTTTTGAAGGTGTAGTTATTGCCAAGAAAAATCGTGGCCTTAATTCATCATTTACTTTACGTAAAATTTCACATGGTGAAGGTGTCGAACGTGTATTTCAAACACACAGTCCTATCATTGGTGATATTACTGTAAAACGTCGTGGTGATGTTCGACGAGCAAAATTGTATTATCTTCGTGAATTGCAAGGTAAGGCTGCTCGAATTAAAGAAAAACTAGGTTAGTTTTTTAATCGAATAAGAATTTTATTAAACGGATATACCATAATAGGTATATCCGTTTTTTTATGTCTGTGATTAATTAATGTTAAATAAGTTGACGTAAATAACGGATTAAAGCATGTCATTAAAAGGAAATATTCAAAAACAGATCCAGCATTGGATTGGGTTATTCTTGTTTTTATCACTAACTCCAGTTTTTGCGAGTTCACTTAAGGAAATCAAAGCACTTCAAGATAATGGTGCAAGCTCATTAGCACTATGGATTATTAACAAAGATCAACATTTGTACCGAGCTCAAGCTAAGGAATGGATGTCTTGGGAACTGGAACGTATTAACATTTATCAGTTTCATGAGCGTTGGGATGAGCTAACTAATCGTGTAAAAAATTATAGCGATAATATTATTTTTACCAATGAGTTTATCAGCTGGTCGCAAACTCAAGCAGCAAGAGCCTTATTAAAATTATCAAAAGCAAGTGATGCTCGTAATGTTATTTTAAAACTCATTTGGTCATCAGACCAACAGCAACAAAAAAAATGGATGGCGATTTGGCGTCGATTAATTATTGAAAGCTATGTTACTGATTCAAAAATTGCCGATGCACAAATTGCAATTTTACGTTTTAAACAGGATTATGGTGAACTTTCAATTGAGGATAGGTTGCTTCGAGCCAGAATAATGATTTTGAACAATCGTTCTGATGATGCTATGACGATATTAGCGGTTCATGCAAAACAACCGCAAGCAGGCATGTTATATTTACTCGCTCAATTACGCAGTCATTCACGAGCACCACAAAAAGTTCAGCAAGCTGCTCTTAGGCATATGCGTGGTGAATGGGTCAATGACGAGTTAGAGTCACAGTTGTGGGCTGTTGTTGCTGAAGCTGCTCAAATGTCGGGGGATTTGAGATCCGCTGTGCAAGCGCTTGAGCGGGCATTGGTTAGTTACCGTAGTGATTTACACAAATCTAAACTATTTAAAATTAGTCCTGATACTTTATGGCGTGTTTATTTGGAACATGCCGCTACAATTGGCAATAAAAAATTATTGTTAGTTGGGGAAGATAAGCAGTGGCTCGAAGTGGCAAAAACCTTAGAAAAAAAATCCCCTGTCGATGCTCGTTCTTTGTATTCATTTGTTATGGTGCAAGGACGTAATGAAAACACTAGAACTTTAGCGGCAAAGAATTTTAGCCGTTTGTTAAGTTTAACTAACAATGGTCAGAAATTAATTTACCGTCTTTTTTTGAAATCGATGCAGTATAAAGATTACAGTATTATTCCTAAAGTTATTCGATACAATTTAGTTGATCAAGCACTATCTAAATCAGAATTAGATAGTGCCTCAAGGTTAATGGCAACAATAATAATTCCTCCGAAAGGAACAGGAAATAGTTTTATGTGGCATTTACGACGCGCTCGAATATTAATTCTAGGAGGTAATGCCGAGCAGGGCAGTCACGTATTATTAGAATTAATAGAAAATAATAAAATCAAACATAAGAATAAAATCGATAATTTATTGCAGGTTATTTTTGATTTACAAACTGTAAAAGAATACGAGCTTGCTTATCATTTGTTTGAGCGGTCATTAAACTTAAACAGCCAACAGCAGTTTAAACGTGAAATAATGTATTGGATGGCTGACTCGCGAAAAGCGCAATATCGATTTGATGAAGCGGCTCAACTTTATTTAAGATCCGCTATGATACCAGCTTCGACAACCATGGATGATTGGGCACAATCGGCAAGATATCAAGCAGCTAACTCATTAGTTAATGCTGGCTTAACATCTGATGCACGTGGTTTATATCAACAATTATTGTCGGTGGCTAAAAAATCATCAAGGCGTGCAGTCATACTGAGAGAAATACAAAAATTAAATAATAGCCGGATATTTGTTAAAACAAAATATTAACTTAATGTGGGTATGTCTAAACTTAGGCATTGCATCGTGGTGTAAATACGTGCAATTATAGCGTTTGTAAAAGATAAGACTTATAAGGATATAGTAAGTATGATCCTAACGTATTCTGCTGTCTTGAGTTCAGTTGGTTTTAAAAGAGCTGCAAAAAACCAAGGCAACCAACTTATTAATTCTGAAAATTGGCATTAAATTCAGATTAAGTCTTATTTTCTTCCACAAATAAATACAGTTATATTTAAAAAGTACTAAACTGTAGTTATAATATTGAATTTATAAATACGGTATTTCGATATAAAATTTAGAAAAAACGTATTAAGTAATTTATTTAGATCAAATAATAATAACGACCAAATGGCGTCTAAGCTCAATGCAAGTATGCTTAAAGTTAATTCGGTATTTGAAGTGACAGAAGGTCATACCTGTCGAGTTAATCCAACACCTAGTATTATTCTTTGTCGCGAGTTGATTTTGAATAGCTAATTAAAGGTTGAATGGTAAGACAAATGGAACTGAGCGTCCTGCTGCTGACATGATTTTAATATTATGAGCAAGATGTTTTATAATTAAAAAAGGAAATCATAATGAAAGTGATCGAACAATTTTTGGATACATTATGGGTAGAACGTGGACTTAGCAACAATACTATCGATGCTTATCGCAGTGATATGGAACGGTTTCATAATTGGCTCGATCAAAATAATTTAGCATTATTAAATGCTGAACAAGATGATATAACGAAATATTTAGCAATTTATGTTGAAAGCAATGCCAGTCCGCGTAGTACTGCACGACGCTTATCAACGTTAAGACGATTTTATGGTTACCTTTGCAAGGAAGGCACTCGCGAAGATGATCCGACCACATTAATTCATGCTCCCAAGTTAGGACGAAGTTTACCAAAAGTGTTATCGGAAGGTGAAGTTGAAAAATTACTAAATGCTCCCGATACTAAAACTGTTTTAGGAATGCGTGATCGGTGTATGTTAGAAGTTCTATATGCTAGTGGGTTAAGAGTATCTGAACTAGTTCAATTGGAATTAAGCCAGTTAAATTTACGCATGGGAGTCATTCATATTAGTGGTAAGGCTAATAAAGAACGATTAGTACCTTTGGGTGAAGAGGCCATTAACTGGTTAGAAGAATATATTTCGGGAACCCGTAAATCATTATTACAAGACTCCGATAGTGATGCTTTATTTTTAACGCATCGAAAACAAGGTATGACTCGTCAAGCTTTTTGGCACATCATTAAGCGATATGCAAACTTAGTTGGAATATCAAAGCACTTATCACCGCATACATTACGACACGCGTTTGCAACACATTTATTAAACAATGGTGCTGATCTTCGTGTTGTCCAAATGCTGTTAGGGCATAGCGATCTTTCAACGACACAAATATATACCCATGTTGCCCAAGAACGTTTGAAAAAAATTCATGATGAGAGTCACCCTCGCGGATGATATCAGTCTTAAACTGATATCGTGATGAAATTGAGGAATAATAAGCCAATCACAACCTTAGATTATTATTCCTATTTTAGTTAATATTACTACTGTCGCAGCATTTTCTGATCTTTTAAATGCTATCTTCCTACCCTGTTATTTATAAATTAATTTCACAATTACGGAATTTATTAGCTAATTAGTGGTCAATACCATTTATACTATCTTTCATTTAGATGCCTATAATCGGCTTACAACTCTCAGGAATTATTTGTGAAACTATTTACTTATCAACTGTTTAGCGCTATTTTATTAGCTTTTTTGTTTGTATCAGGCGTTAATGCGGAGTTATCGGATTCCGATAAGTCAGCAGTAAAAGATATTGCTGCCAAACTTCCTGGTATCGAAGCTGAAAATATCGTTCCAAGCTCAATTCCCGGTTTATACCAAGTGATTGCTGCACCACAAGTGTTGTACATCAGTCGTGACGCTAAATTACTTTTTTATGGTGATATCATTAACCGTGAAACAGGTAAAAATATTACTACGCCTATTAGAGATAAAGCACGGCTTACTGTTATTAATGAAATGGATGAATCAAGCATGATTGTGTTTACTCCTAAAAAAGAAACAAAACACACGATAACAGTATTCACTGATATTGATTGTGGTTACTGCAAAAAACTGCACAGTGAAATGAGCTCGTATACTGATCTTGGTATAAAGGTTCGTTATTTAGCTTATCCGCGTGCTGGAATTAATAGTTCATCGTACAATAAAGCGGTTAATGTCTGGTGCGCAAAAGATCGAAATAAAGCAATTACTACTGCTAAATTAAATCAAAATGTGACTAGTGAAAAGTGTGATGATCCGGTTAAAAAACACATGTTATTGGGAGAAAAGTTAGGAGTGAATGGTACGCCTAATTTAATCTTGGATGATGGTCGTATGATTCCTGGTTATGTACCCGCTCCAAAACTTCTTGAATTATTAAATAAAAAAATATAATAGCCGTTTTTAGGATTGCCGTACCATGGTACGGTAATCCACATAACAATATTTAACATTTAAGTTTTACCTAACGTTCTAAATGTTTTAATTTATCTTTTGTTCCGTCCCACTGTTCGGCATCTTGTGGTGGCGCTATTTGCTCAGTAATGACCGGCCATTTTCTTGAAAGCTCTTCGTTTAATTCAAAAAAGTGTTGCATATCTTCAGGAACATCGTCTTCCGCAAATATTGCTTCAGCGGGGCACTCCGGTACGCATAGCGTACAATCAATACATTCTTCAGGATCAATAACCAAAAAATTGGGGCCTTCATGAAAACAATCGACCGGACAAACTTCCACACAATCGGTATATTTACATTTAATACAATTATCGGTTACTACATAAGTCATTGAAAACTCCTAAATTTAAAGAAATACTTATTTCAGCTGATTGTTCGTCATGGCATGAATTAGAGTAGACGCTATTTTAAATGGATTTTGATAGTGATGCGAGTATCATTTGCTGTCATTGATAATATTTTTTAATTTATAAAGTTGCTCAAGAGCTTCACGGGGGCTTAAATTATCCGGTTCAATTTGTTGTAGGGTATCAGCTAATTTTTGTATTGCCATAATATTCTCTGGGGTATTATCATTTTTAGCAGAGTTAAAGTCTAAACTAGTTTGAGAGTTATCTGTTAATGATTTTGATAATTCTTGATTTATCTCATTAGTTTCAAATTCTTTTAAACGTTGTTGCGCTATTTTAATAACATCCAATGGTACGCCAGCTAAACTCGCAACGTGAATTCCATAACTTTTATTAGCTGCTCCTTGCTGTAATTCATATTGAAATATAATTTGATGACCAATTTCTTTTGCGCCTAAATGAATATTATTGCAATTTTTGTATTGTTCAGGAATTTTAGTGAGTTCAAAATAATGCGTTGCAAATAATGTCATGGCATTAATATTTTTAAGAATTGATACGGCACTCGCCCACGCTAGAGCGAGGCCATCATAGGTACTAGTACCTCGACCAATTTCATCCATTAATACCAAGCTGTTTTTAGTTGCGTTTTTTAAAATATTTGCAGTTTCGGTCATTTCAACCATGAAGGTTGAACGGCCACTGGCCAGATCATCGGAAGCGCCGATACGCGTAAATATTTGATCAATGGGACCCAGTATGGTTTTTTTAGCCGGTACAAAACTGCCCATATAAGCCAATATAACAATTAGTGCTGTTTGACGCATGTAAGTCGATTTGCCGCCCATGTTGGGGCCGGTGATAATTTTCATGCTACGCTGTTCGGTTAACAGTGTATCGTTAGGGGTAAATGGAATTTGTTGTGCTTGCTCGATAATTAGGTGACGACCGGCATTAATTGCAATTTGTTTTTTAGTGGTAAATGTAGGGCAGTTTAGTTGTAATTGGTCTGCTCTATCTGCAAGGTTGGTTAACACATCGAGCTCGGCTAACCCATCGGTACAGGTTTGTAAGTGTTGTAAATCTACGTTTAATTTAACCAGTAATTCATCATACAAATATTTTTCTCTAGCGAGTGCGCGTTCCCCTGCGCTGAGTACTTTATCTTCGTGTTTTTTTAATTCAGGGATAATAAATCGTTCTGCATTTTTTAGTGTTTGTCGGCGTTGGTAATAATCGGGTACTTTATCACTTTGTGCGCGGCTAACTTCAATGTAATAACCATGAACTTTATTAAAACCAACTTTAAGTGTTGAGATACCGGTTTCAGCACGTTGCTCAGTTTCTATTTTAACGAGAATATCACTGGCATTTTGGCTCAGCATTCGGAATTCATCTAATTGTGCATCGTAGCCGGTTGCGATAACACCACCATCTCGAATTAATAACGGCGGTTCTTCTATTATGGCATTTTGCAATAGGCTGACAATATTCGGGAATTCATTTATTTTTGTCGCGATATTTTGTAGTCGTGAATTTTGTTGGCTTGTGTCTTTGGTTGTTCTAGTAATTTGAGTTTGAATTTCTGGCAGTCGAGCTAGGGCAAGCGCCAGACGGGTTAAGTCTCGTGGCCGAGCAGATTTAAAGGCGATTCGAGTTAAAATACGCTCGAGATCACCAATGCCTTTTAGTAGCGGTGTAATTTGTTCAAACTCATAATTTTTTAATAATAATGTAATTGCTTCATGACGTAATGATATTGTATGGCTATCGCGCAAGGGTCGACTTAACCAACGGCGCAGTAATCGTGCGCCCATTGGTGTTACGGTATTATTAATAACATGAAATAACGTGTTTTTATCGGAACCGTTTATACTCGATTCAAGCTCAAGATTTCGTCGAGTGGTGCTGTCAAGATGAATGACATTATTAAGATCATCTAATTTGATTGCACGGATATGAGATAACTGCTCGTAGTGCGCTTTTTTTAAAAATTTAAGTAACGCGCCGATTGCCAGTTTTGATAGCGTTGAATTATCTAAATTTTGTATATCGATATTGAGATCTGAAAAGTAGTGCTGTAATAATTGTTCGGTATTTTTATTGTTAAAATAACTCGCATTTACGGTATTGGTCGGAATTTCTAAATAGTCGGGTAAGGTTAATTTAGTATCTTCTTGAATGATTAATTCGGAAGGTTTTATGCGCTCAAACTCGGCTACTATTTCAATTTCAGAATGACATTCCATGATGCTTAGGCGACCCGTGCTAAGTTCAATTGATGCCAGTCCGAATGTATTTTTATCGCGATATAAAGCGCTTAACAGGCACTCTTGGTTGCTCGTGAGCAATGCTTCATCAGTGATGGTGCCCGGTGTTAATGTGCGAACAACTTTTCGTTCAACAGGCCCTTTACTTGTGGCCGGATCACCAATCTGTTCACAAATCGCAACGGATACCCCTTGTTTGATTAATTTTGCTAAGTAATTATCAGCAGCGTGGTAGGGAATGCCAGCCATTGGAATTGGCTTATTGGAAGATTTACCTCGCGCGGTGAGTGTAATGTCTAATAATTTCGATGCTTTTTTTGCATCGTCGAAAAACAACTCATAAAAATCACCCATTCGGTAAAACAGTAAATTATTGGGGTGTTGTGCTTTAATGCGTAAATATTGCTGCATCATTGGTGTGTGTTGCTCTAGATTTTCGATTAAACTTTCCATGACGTTATTTTAACGAAATCTGACTGCTTCTGGCCAGTATTTATCCATACTTTAGTTTTTTTAGTTAATTGTTTAAAAAAATAGCAAACTTGTGTATTTCTAGCCTACAATTAAGCTACTGTTGTTTATAAAAAAAATAAATTTAGTGGCAATAATTATATAATCCAGTTTTATTATTAAAAGAAGCCAGGAGAGTAGAATGGTTCGTGAATACGATGAAAAACGTGATTTTATTAGAGTAACAGTTGATTGCGAATTAACCTACATCGAACCAAACAAAGGTTTAGAAGAGATCGGTTTGGCTAAGAATCTAAGTGGCCGAGGATTATTATTTATTGCTGAACGTGAGTTAGTAACAGACTCGATGCTTGAAGTTAAAATTAAACCTCAAGCCGGTTCTATCCCACCATTTCACGCAAAGGTTAAAGTTGTTCGTGTTGAAAAACAACGTCGAGGAGATGGTTTTGAAATTGGAGCCGTTATTCGTGAAGTCTATGACAAGTAAAAATCTTTAAAAATACTACGCCAACATATCCACTCGAGGCATTAATTCTGTCTCACTCAATAAATCGATTTCTTGGAAAGTTTGTACTGCTCGCTTAGCGCTATGGGTGCTACTGGCTAGTGCATCGTTTGATATTGGTTTACTAGCCGTGATGCGCTGAATCTGTAGATTTGGAATGGTTTGTATTTTATTTGTGGTTTCAAGATTAGTTGCTTGTTGTGCTGCTTGTTGCTGGTTATCGGATTGTTTGTCACGCGCACTAGCACTAGTCGGGTTAATCCCGTTTGAAGTAGCATCTCCTTGTGATCCAGTTGAACGATACTGTACCAACGCAGAGGATGTGGTTGTGCTCTGAATTTGCATGTAAATAAATTATTAAATTGTAAAAAACACGTACTAAAAATTTAAAACTACTGTAGTGTGCTATGAGGGGAGTTGGCACGCCTTCATTGGCAACTATCTAATATTAGTCCGAATAATCGGTAATAATATATGATGAGCAACTAATATTTATTCCTAAATACTGATGCCACTTTATCATGGCTAGAGAAATAACAAAAAGCATAAGCTTATGCAAATAGATGATATCGATTATAAAATTGCTCAAACTGCTGAACAGTTGGCAGAATCATGTGTTAGCTCAGATATTAACTTGGCGGTTGCTGAGTCTTGTACGGGTGGTTGGCTATCGAAAGTTCTAACCGATATCGCGGGTAGTTCTCGGTGGTTTGAGTGTGGTTTTGTTACTTATAGCAATGATGCAAAAATGTGTATGATTTCTGTACAGCAAGCTACTTTAGAATCCTATGGTGCAGTAAGTGAAAATACGGTTGCAGAAATGGCGCGCGGTGTCTTAGAACATTCGAATGCGACATTATCAGTGGCTATTAGTGGTATTGCAGGGCCTGATGGTGGTAGTGCTAAAAAACCAGTCGGTTTGGTTTGGTTTGCTTTTGCAATAACGAGCAACCAGGAAATAACAGTGCTTACCGAAAAGCACCTATTTAAAGGTGATAGAAAAGCTGTTCGAGGGCAGGCGGTGTTACAGGCTTTATTGGGGTTTATAAAAATAATCCAAGTAACATGATTATTATTTGCGTTATCAACATTGAGTTTTAATAAATTTTACATAAACGACCAACCTGCAAACCACTCAATATCATCACGGTTATCTAATATTAATTGAAATGAATTTGGATTTAATGAGTGATTTATAGTGGTATCTACCGATAACCTTTGTAAGACATAAGCTACTAAAGCGCGTCGTACGGTTAGCTCAATTAAGACATTATCATCGTTATTTTTTAAGGCATTAAAGTCGTATAATAAACTCTGTTGTTTTTGTGTGCTTAGTTTAGGGTGGGGTTTTAGTTTTAAAGTAACATACTCGATCCAATCATCATCGTATTTGGGGCTAGATTCGGCATCGGCATTGATTAATGTCGCACTGATGATCCGTGATAATACAAAATCTCTAAAGTCATAACTTTCTTCATTATAAGCACGAACGTGCCAGCG
>VAPM010376638.1_pt1 | contig 11841 bp, 11 predicted proteins | sample 3395091 | NCBI WGS metagenome assembly VAPM01 (sample SAMN08290445, study PRJNA428436) | hydrothermal vent metagenome | isolation source: Deep-sea hydrothermal vent chimney 3 | place: Pacific Ocean: Juan De Fuca Ridge | reverse complement strand
GAATGACGGTTATTTTAAAAATTTTCTAAGCTCGGGTAAATGGCGGCGACTGACATCAAATCGTTTTTCACTATTTTTACACTTCACTTTCATTTGTCCTTGAGAATCTTTTTCTAATGCTTCAAAGCATTTTTTTGCAATGAGCGCATTACGATGAATACGAAAAAAATTATCTGGAAATTCTTTTTCCAGTGAGACTAATGATTCATCAATTAATACTTCTAGAATTTCATTTTTTAAAATGTAACCCACGGTAATGTATTTTTGATCGGCAAGTAGGTAATTAACATCTTTAATTGGAATTAGTCGAATATCACCTTGCACACGTGCGCTAATATGTTCGCGCGAAGTTTTTTTTGATTGTTGTCTTAGTTCGCTTAGCTGTAAGCGAGTAAGATTTTTGGCTGAATTGATGGCATCTTGCAATCGTTCTTTGCGAATTGGTTTTAATAAATAATCAATCGCGTGTGTTTCAAATGCCTTTAATGCATAATCATCATAGGCGGTTGTGAAAATAACCGTTGGTGAAACCTCCATTGAGTTTATGTGTTGCGCTGTTTCAATGCCATCCATGCCCGGCATACGAATATCAAGCAGCACAATATCAGGTTGGTGTTTTGTTATTTCTTTTAACGCATGTTCACCGTTATGGGAAAAGCCAACAACCTCGGCAATTTCTAATTCTTTAATTAATAGTTCTAAACGCTGGCATGCAAGTTTTTCATCATCAACAATAAGTATTTTCATTAGCTAGGTTCTTCAGAATTTATGTAGGGGAATTGTATGTGTACGCTATATTGCTTGTTATTGGTGTCCTCTTCTATGGTAACCGATTGATGTGTGCCGTAATAAACCGCTAGGCGTTGTTGGATATTTTCCATTGCCATGTGATTACCTTTATGTTTATTTTGTATTTTCGTATTTGAATCGTGTGATATCGGATTAGAAATTGTTATTTTTATTTTTTTATTCAGTATTGAACCAAATATTTTAATAACACTATTGTCGATATTATTTTCGACACCATGATATATTGCATTTTCAATAATAGGTTGTATTGTTAACGGTGGAATCAGTGCATCATCGGGAATATCATCAACCTGCCATTGAACCTCAAGGCGATCGTCCATGCGTAATTTTTCAATATTTAAATAGCGTTGGCACAAATCGAATTCAGTGCTAATGGCTATTCGGGTGTGTGCATCTTTTAATGTTGCTCGAAATAAATCGGCTAAATCCTCGGTTGCAGTTTCTGCTCGTGAAGGATCGATACGCGTTAAACTGGCGATGGTGTTTAAGCTATTAAACAAAAAATGAGGTCGAATTCGTGATTGTAATGCTTCTAACCGAGCATGCGATTCTGTTTTAATTTTTAATGCCCATTGATGTTGCACGTAAAAATAACGAAGTACTATTGCAAAAATAATCGCACCAACGGTTAAATTACGCATAATGAAAGTCATGTGCCAGCTAGGGTAATCCAATATTGTAAATGGGTAGACTAACCAATATGCACCTTCACTGATAAATGCCAGCATGATTAATAATAAGACGTATATGATTAAACTGGCTTTTAAATGGCTTAATCGAACCAACTTGGGGCGAGCTAGGCATATGATGGCGCAGCTACTGAGTCCGGTCCATTGCACAAATAATGAAACCAAGCTGAGATTATTCCAAATATTTTGTGATACCGGTACGATTGGTAATAACACCAAAATAAATGCGAATAACTGACTGACCATGACCACCAGAAAAATGGTTCTTATTGCACAAAAATTGGGAAGAAATAGCGCGTTTTTGTCCGACTCGGGCTGCAATACCTTGGTATCCTTTTTATTCATGTATAACACTAATTATAATTAGTATAATCTGTATTATCAGTAATATATAATCAACTTGGCTGCGCTTAGCTAAAAATTGAAATTTTAATCGAGAAATGCGCTAAATGCAGCCAAACAGTAATAATTTTAATTAACAATAAAACTAAAGTGATGTGATGAGCAAAAATAACCAGCAACAAAATAATAGCGATAAACTTTGGGACGGTCGGTTTAATCAGCCAACGGATGCCTTTGTTGAGGCATTTACCGCCTCGGTTAGTTTTGATCGTCGTTTGTATCGACACGACATAATGGGTTCCAAGGCGCATGCTGAGATGTTGGCTAAAGTTGGCGTTTTAACAACGCAAGAGTGCCAAACAATAATCCAAGGACTTGATGCAATTGCCGATGATATTGAAGCGGGACATTTTGAGTGGTCGACTAAATTAGAAGATGTGCATATGAATATCGAAGCGCGTCTTACCGATAAAATTGGTGATACCGGTAAAAAATTACACACTGGACGTTCTCGAAACGATCAAGTCGCAACCGATATTCGGTTGTATTTACGCGATGAAATTAAAGCTGTTATTGCAGAAACCAAACGGTTACAACACGGTATATTGCAATTGGCTCAAGCGCATGCGAAAACAATCATGCCGGGCTTTACGCATTTGCAAACGGCGCAACCGGTTACTTTTGGTCACCACTTATTAGCGTGGAATGAAATGCTGGTGCGTGATGTTGCTCGATTTCAGGACTGTTTAAGTCGGGTTAATATTATGCCACTTGGTGCTGCGGCATTGGCTGGCACGAGTTACCCTATTGATCGCGCTTATACTGCCGAGTTACTTGGATTTGATGGGATTACCGAAAACTCATTGGACGCGGTTTCCGATCGCGATTTTGTGATTGAGTTTGTATCGGCAGCATCCATTTTAATGATGCACTTATCGCGTTATTCGGAAGAGTTAATTTTATGGAGTTCAGCACAATTTAATTTCGTGGAACTGAGTGATAGTTTTTGTACGGGCTCGAGTATTATGCCCCAAAAGAAAAATCCCGATGTGCCTGAATTGGTGCGTGGTAAAACGGGTCGAGTGCAGGGACATCTAGTTTCATTATTAACATTAATGAAAGGCCAACCATTGGCTTACAACAAAGATAATCAAGAAGACAAAGAACCATTATTTGATACTATTGATACCATTAAATCCTGTCTTAAAGTGTATGCTGATATGATGCCGAATATTTCGGTTAACCGAGATTCAATGCGAGCTGCTGCAGCACAGGGTTATTCGACGGCAACGGATTTGGCTGATTATTTGGTACGCAAAGGTATCGCTTTTCGAGATGCTCATTCGGTTGTAGGAAAATCAGTTGCTTTTGGAATTGAGCAACAAAAAGATTTATCTGAATTAACATTAACCGAGTTACAACAATTTTCTGATAAAATATCAGACGATGTTTTTGAGGTGTTAACCTTAGAAGGCTCGGTTGCTGCTCGTAATCATATTGGTGGCACTGCACCTGAGCAAGTAACAGCTGCTGTAAAACGGGCGTTAAAAAAAATATAAGTTGAACTTTACATTTGTGGTGAGGGGGGCTCACCACACGACAAAATGTTAACATCATCACATTAATCATATTATGTCTGTTAGTTTTTAGCAGCTTATCTAAAATTCACTTTTATTTTCAGTTAATTGTATTTCTTTAAAAGAAAAAAATTTAATTTAATATTGTTACAGTTATATGTCATTTAAAGATGTAATTTATATTCATTAATATCTTTTAGCACTTTACTTTGATTTTTAAATGTAAATAATTTACATTATTTATATTCATAAATCACCATGACAATATTTATATTTAAATCAATACTTCTTTAATCTCGATTAAGAAAATCTAAAATATTTTTAATTTAACACTTAAATATGACTTTAAAATATGAATATAAATTGCAAAAAATTATCACCTCGTCAAGTAGAGATATTACGTTATCGATCTAATGGTTATTTAAATAAACAAATCGCTAGCGAGTTGGGTATTTGTGAAGATACTGTTAAAGAACATATATCCATTGCATTACAAAAATTAAATTATAAGTCGGTAATCCAAGCGGTTGCACAATTAGTTCGTGACGATGTTATTTAAACATCGAGCTACATTTAAATTTCATTATTTTTTTTCATGTTAGTTATCATTTTACCCCACGAAAGAGGGGATTGAGACTAGCACTGTCTCTAGCTAAGGTATTCATTCTTCAAGGATGGAAAATGACAAACGCTAGTAAGGCAATCAAGTTCTGTTGGGATAAGCAGAATTACGATACTAAATTTTATGTGGAGATATCATTAATGAGTTTAATTAACACAAAAGTCATTCGAAATATTTTGTTAAGCGCATGTGCGACATTATTAATTAGTGTACCTGCTGTTGCGGGTCACTATGTACAAGGCCCAAGTGGTGGTACCGGTGGTACATCGTTCAGTGATTTTGGACAAGTCGATGAAAAAATAAATACGATTTGGGTTCGTTCTGGTGCGTGGATTGATTCAGTGCATACACGATTTCTTAATACCGTTACGAATGTATTTAGAACGACACCTCATCGTGGTGGTTTTGGTGGTTCATTAGGAACAGTTATTAGTTTAGCAGCTAATGAAGATGTCACCAGTGTTACAGGCTATTACAATGGTAGTTACGTTCAACAATTACGCATTAGGACATCACTTGGTAATACTTATACTTACGGCAATGCAGTAGGACAATATTTTTCTTATTATATTCCGACTGGTTCTAAGTTTGCCGGTTTCCGCGGTGCATCAGGTACTTATGTTGATTCGATAGGTTCGATTTGGCGTCCTCGATAAACATTAAGTTCTAAAAGAGATAACAATACACGTTAGTTATAACGTGTGTTGTTTATGCCTAATTGTTAATTCTAAATAGGGTTTAGTATGAATATTAAATTTAATTATTTTCTTGTGATAGCATTAATATTTACAATCACCATCGTGATGTTGGTGAGGAATAATTTATCATCAACGGATAAATTACGTTTAGATGAGCTTAAAATAGTACAGCTACAAAAAAATATTGATCTTTTAGAAAAAGAAAATACTGTGTTAACGGTTAAATTAAGTAATACGGCAGAAAAAAAAGTAGTAAAAGTAGAACCAATTGTTAACAATAACAGTGAATCAGAAAATAATGCAGAAGCGATAACAGAAAATGATATGCTGGACACCAAGTTAGCAGCTCAAGCTGACAGCATGCCTGCAGAAGATTATTTAGCGGCTAATGCTGCAGCAATTAATGCACCGGCACCGGTTGATGGTTTTGTTGATATTAATAAACCATTTAATGGCATTGATCCGGCCAGTGAGACACAGCAAGAGATTTATAGCAGCTTTAAATATGAAATTGATGGCTATAATTTTAATGAGCGATTTGATTTTAGAGGGTTTTTATCCGATGCTCGGTTTGGACAGTTGCATGCTTCTTTAGGAGCAAAGTTATTAGATTATGTTGATCAAAAATTAGTTGGCATAAAATTATTACAAGACTCAAATCCGGATGCATTGACTCAAGCCGAGTTGTCCGATTAAAACATACTTTTTGTGTGTTGATGTGATCTGTGTCAACTAAATAAAAATTGGTGTCCGTATACTCCACAGCCGAGTTTTAACAATGGTTTTGGGTTTACTTAATGGCAATCGAGTTATTTAATGATAATGGGCATGTGTGTATCGTTTTTGATGATTTAGTGCGCGGTACTGGAATACAAGCAAATCAATTTTTAATTAAACATGGTGATAAAACTGCGTTAATTGATCCCGGAGGAGCGCTTACTTATGCCCCTTTATCGATGGAAGTTGGCAAATTAATTCGAATTAAAGAACTTGATTATATTTTTGCTTCTCATCAAGATCCTGACATTATTACTTCGCTTGATAAATGGCTGATGTACACCAATTGTGAAGTTATAATTTCAAGGTTGTGGGAACGTTTTTTACCGCATCTGGTTCCAGCTTATACGGACATCATGGGTGACAATCGAATAGTTGGTTTACCTGATAACGGTAAAGACATTAAGTTCGGTGATAGCTTTATTAAAGCTGTGCCAGCACATTTTATGCACTCGGTTGGTAATTTTAGTTTTTATGATCCAATTAGTAAAATTTTATTTTCAGGTGACATTGGTGCATCGATTGGAACAGAAAGTTGTCGTTATCCATTAGACGATTTTGATAGTCATGTAACAAAAATGCGGGGCTTTCATCAACGTTATATGAATTCAAACAAGGCGTGTCAATTATGGGTCAATCAAGTTAGACAACTTGATGTGGCGATGATTGTTCCGCAACATGGTTGTGCATTTAAAGGTGATGAAATGATACATCGATTTTTAAATTGGTTAGAAAATTTAGAATGTGGTTTAGATTTATTGGCAATCTAAGGTTAAATCACTGCAGTTATACTGAAGCCAATTGTTCCCGGGCACGGCGCATTAATAATCCAACATCATCTCCCTTTTCCCATGATGCGCAGCCAAATTGTGTTTCGATAATCGTCGGCAGATGATTATTATTTAGCACAATATTATTCAATTGTGCTTTAACTTTTGATATTAAATTTTTACTGGCTGTTGAGTCAGTTTCTGGCAAGACAAAAATAAACTCATCGTTTTCTAATTTCCCTATTGTATCTGCCCAGCGGAGTTGATCATTTAACATTTGTGAAATTTCCACCATCATTTTATTGGTCGCAGTTGCACCGTAATTTGATTCAACAGAACTCAAATCATTTAACTTCATAATAATAATGGAGAGCTGGTTTTCATAACGTCGGCTACGAGAAACTTGGGGCTCCAGAGCTTGATACATGGCACGTCTGTTTGGTAAGCCGGTGATCGGATCGGTGACATTAACATCTTCAAAATCATTTTTTAAATCTTCATGGCGTAGCGCCAATGAATGAAGCGAGGAGACATCCGATAAATAATGCACAGTACACAGTTCGCTTTCATCGGGTGTCGCATGGGCGACATTGATTAACCAAATATCATCGTGTTTACTATTTTCTTTCAGATGGATAGTTGTACCGTCCTTAAACAGCCCGACAATACGAGGGTCGATGCTATCGATATTTTTATCGATTAGATCCGATTCAGCATAATGTAATAATGTGCATAAGTTTGTGTTAACCCATTCTATTACACCTTGTTTGTTGATAAGAATAATTCCGAGAGGGCTATTGTCAACGATATTGTGGAGTTCTAGCGAGCTTAATTTTTTTGACATGTTTTATCTCGGTTACGGCACTTTACTAACTTAGCTTAAATAGGGATATGTTTATAATAGGTATAGCTGAAATTTAAAAGTTGCATAGATAAATTGTAGTAAATTTGTGGCATTTCTCAATATAGGATAGATTTCAAGTACTTATCAATATGTTAATGTCTAAAAAGTGTAATAAAACCAATGAATTAGTGGTGAAGAAATACGGTATTTGGCCGATACCTATATAATTAAGGTTTGCATGAGAAAATTTGTGGCGTATTGCGAGAAATAGAGTCTATTGTGGATCGACAGATTTTAGTGTTACGCATACCTGATGTTACATTAACTCCAATTGCTTGGGGACTAATGAGGAATTGCTGTGGAAGAACGAGCTGCAATGCAACAAGTTAATTACTCCCATAATTTTAAGGAAATTAAAAAGCGTTTTATTGATTTAAATAAAGCGCGTTATGCGCGCACTTTAAAAATAATTAGACCACAACAAAAAGACTTTTTAGAATTATTGCCACTGTTATACCATGTTAATCACCCGATTTTAGCCGGTTATGTTAGCAGTAAAACACCTTGTGGTATCCCAGAATACAGTATCAGTAAAAATACCATTGGTATAGCAAAACGTTATCATAAAAGTTTTGTGTTAAAAAAACGTGCTTATCGTAGCTATGCGATTCAAGCAATTTATTTAATGGGTAGCACCGGTTCAATTGCTTACTCGGATAAAAGTGATTTTGATATTTGGATTTGCTATGACAGTAATTTAAGTTTAGAACAAATTCAAGAATTGGAAGAAAAAACACGAGCCATTGAAGAGTGGTCCAAAACACTTGGCGTTGATGCGAGTATATTTTTAGTTGATCCCGATAGAGTTCGAATCGGTGATCATGATGATCTGAGTATTGAAAATAGTGGTAGTGCATTGCATTACTTATTGCTCGAAGAGTTTTATCGCACTAGCGTATTACTGTCTGGACGTTATCCTATATGGTGGTTAGTACCACCTGAGCAAGAAGAACACTATGATGAAATTGTTGCTGATATAAAATTAAAACGGTATTTACACAGTAAAGATCACATTGATTTTGGCAGTATTGGAAAAATTCCGGCAGAAGAGTTTTATGGTGCAACTTTGTGGTTGCTTTATAAAGGCATAGATTCACCGTATAAATCAATTTTAAAAATCATATTAATGGAAATTTACGCCGATGAATATCCAAATATTGATTTACTCAGTATGCAATTTAAACGAAAGGTTTATGCTGGTGATGTTACCATCGATGATACTGATCCCTATTTAATGATGTTAGATAAAGTTGAAAAATATTTGCATAAAGAGTCAGACGCTGAGCGCTTAGAGTTACTTAGACGAAGTTTTTATATCAAGGTCAATATTAAACTAGCTGCATCGAATAAGAAAAATTTACACGATTTTAAACTGGACAAAATGTTATACCTAGTTAATAAGTGGCAATGGACAAGTTCGTATATTGAAAAACTCGACAATCTTGAAAATTGGAAATTACGTGCTGTAACAAATGAACGCTATGAAATAATTAAAGATTTAACGACTAGTTATCGAGCGCTATCCAATTTTGCTCGTGAAAATTCTGAAACAATGGCCAGAATCAAACCTTCGGATCTTAATGTTCTAGGAAGAAAAATATATGCTGCTTTTGAAAGAAAGGCCGGCAAAGTTGAAATAGTGTATAAGGGAATTACCAAGCAACTATATGAAGACCATTTAACTATTTCTAGACGTTTAACCGATGATGATGCCGAAAAATGGACAGCTTATCATGGTGCTTTGATTGAAAATGATCTGACCAATCATGAACCATTAAAAGTCGCACACAGTTTAATTGAATTATGCGCCTGGTGTTATTTTAATAAAATATTTAGCCCTCAAACCATTGTTGCATTATACAGTGATGGTAGTGATTTAAGTAATCGTGAAATACGTTCTATTTTTGATCATATGAAACACATGTTTGAAGCGACTATTAATCAAGGTTCATCTTTTGAAGATTTTAGACAGGCATCAAGCATTCGTGCAATTGGATCCTTTATTAATGTTGGCTTGGATCCATTTTCCACTAGAACGAAGCGCGGTGAACACTTGGCGAGTAGTCGTACTGATTCGTTGCAATATGGTGGTTTATCTGAAAATTTGGCATTGAGTATCGATCAGGTGATTGTAACCAGTTGGCATGAAGTTTTAACTTATCGTTATTATGGGGTTCAAGGTTTGCTGGATTGCCTTAGGGATTATATTTTGTGGTCACCTCCATCTCATGGTCGGCGGCCACCTGCAATCAATGCCGTTAGTTTCTCTTCTTTAAGGGGCAATGCTATTGCCAGCCGGGTTGAAGGCGTATTTGATAATATTATTTCGTGCTTTTATGATGACATCCGGCATAAAAATACCCGGTTTGTTTTGGGCGTTGAGAAAAGTTATTTTGTTATTAAATTAAATAATGATAGTTTTGTGAGTGAGCGGGTAGACTCTATGGATGAATTATTGCAATCATTAAATACCCCTCTTGGACATTATAGCCCGGTGGTATTTGATAGAATGACTTTAGGTGATAGTGTCTTACCATTGCTATACCAACACAATAAAATACACGCAATTCAATTATTTTATTATGTTAGTGGCAAAGAAGTTATTTTGTATATTTTAGATGAAAAAGGGGCCCTGTTTACCAATAAAACACAATTTCATAATGCTGCTAGTATCGTGAATCAATATCAACGATTTTTTGATTCTATTAATAAACGCATGATTTTTTTAGCAAATGAAATTGGTGTTGATTATAATGTTAAGGAACATGAAATGTTTCAACTAAATAAATCTCGAACCGGGGTATGGTCGATTCATAAAGAAGCGATTAATCGATTTCCCACTGAAAAAGATTTTGTTAGTTTACAAGTTATTGGTGATTTATTTAATAGCAAGCCGGTTTTTAGTATTTATGTTGGAGACCAGGAATTTACAACAATTGAATACGGTCGACGATTGTATTTATGTGTCATTGAATATATCTTACGTTACCGCAAGAGTAAAAAGTTATATTCGGTGTATATTACCGATGTTGATATATCTAAATCATTATTGGGTAGTTCACTAAGAAATGTTCAAACAGTACATTATCTAAACTATAAAAAACAAATTGAAGAAAATTTAAATTTTGTACTCAAAAGTATGATAGATTCTTAATTAACTTTATATAAAAGTCGAGTTATTTTAAATTTAATTAACCATAATTAACGATGAAACCTTATTCTGAGTCTTGTGAACAAAATAAAGCGCCAATTTTAGCTGTATTAGAGCAAGAATTAGCTGATATTGAAACGGTATTGGAAATTGGCAGTGGCACAGGCCAGCATGCGGTTTTTATGGCTAGTAAATTACAACATCTTCATTGGATAACATCTGATTTGAGTGAAAATCACGATGCAATTAAACAGTGGTTAGTTGAATGCACTGATGGCAATATTGAAGGGCCATTATTAATCGATGTGAATCAACAGCAGTGGTTGGATGAAGCTGTGTGTGCAATATATAGTGCCAATACGGCGCACATTATGGATTGGCCTAGTGTGGTCCAGATGATGTGTGGTGTGGCAAAAACATTGCGCAAGGGTGGAATTTTTTGTTTGTATGGCCCCTTTAATTATAATGGTGATTATACCAGTGATAGTAACCGAAATTTTGATGCGTGGTTAAAGGATCGTGATCCTAATAGTGGTATTCGTGAATTTGAAAAATTAAATTTTCTAGCGTATGAAAACGACATGATTTTAAAACACGATTATGAAATGCCCGCGAATAATCGATTGCTAGTGTGGGTTAAGTAACCTCAGCTCGGTATAAGAATATTTTTAAGGTAACTTGATAATCTTGATGTTTTAATTAGATTTTGGCTCAAAAGACCTAGCGGAATGACGGTTATTTTGATACAAACCTCAGGTTTAAGTAATAAGTCAGCCAAAGATTAAATCCTAGCGATGGTTTCTTTAAACCAATTTGAAATATCCGATATTTCTTCAGGAATGACAGCGTGTTCCATTGGATATTGCCGCCATTGAACTTTCACTCCTTGTTTTTCAATTAACTCACGGGAATACTGTCCAATGGCGATTGGGATTACCGGATCAAATTCGCCGTGAGTCATTAGTATTGGAATATTTTTATTGGCGCTGTGTAATTCACTTTCTAATGTATCGGGTAGTGTCAGGTAGGTTGATAAGGCTAATATACCGGCTAATTTTTTTGGGTAACGCAAAGCAGTTTGTAATGCGATAGCTCCTCCTTGCGAAAACCCGGCTAAGAAAATCTTTTCAGCAACCACGCCTTGTGATATTTCACTTTCAATAAATGCTGTTATAAAACCTGCGGCTTGGTGAATGCCTTTGCTATCTTGTTGAGCATCAATTTTTGCAGCATCTAGGATGTCATACCACGCTGGCATTTCAACCCCCCCATTGATGGTCACGGCTTGGCTTGGTGCGTGAGGCAATATAAAACGGATATTATAACTCGATGATAACTCTAACTCGGGTATTATTGGTTCAAAATCATGACCATCTGCGCCAAGACCGTGCAACCAAATAACACTGTATTCGGCATCGTCTGAGCCAATTTTAAGGTGGGGTAATAATGCCATTGAGAATAATTCCTGTTCTTGTTTTATTTAGTCTTTGCTGAGGGTGAT
>VAPM010082033.1_pt1 | contig 11850 bp, 10 predicted proteins | sample 3395091 | NCBI WGS metagenome assembly VAPM01 (sample SAMN08290445, study PRJNA428436) | hydrothermal vent metagenome | isolation source: Deep-sea hydrothermal vent chimney 3 | place: Pacific Ocean: Juan De Fuca Ridge | reverse complement strand
CGGTGAAAATATCCAGGTGCGTCGTTTTGAGCGCAAGTCTACTGACGGTGCATTTGGTTCATATAACCACGGCGTTCGTATGGGCGTGCTGGTTGAGCTAAGCAAAGATGATGGTGATCTCATTAAAGATATCGCTATGCACATTGCGGCAACTAATCCGACCTGTGTAGCAGAAGCGGATGTGCCTGAAGAAATGCTGGCAAAAGAAAAAGATATACTGGTTGCTCAAGCTAAAGAAAGTGGCAAACCGGATGATATTATCGAAAAGATGATTGGTGGACGTATTCGTAAGTATCTTGCGGAAATAACCTTAGTGGGTCAGCCATTTGTTAAAGACCCGGACCAGACAGTTGCACAGCTGCTGAAGTCTAAAGGTGCAGAAGTTAATAGCTTTACGCGCTTTGAAGTGGGTGAAGGTATTGAGAAGAAAGTCGAGAATTTCGCCGATGAAGTAATGGCCCAAATAAACGCAACCTAAAAATAATGATTCAGCTTGCTCCTGTGTGCACGCAGCTCTTCGTTAGAAAATGGACACATACACTTGTATGCTTACATTTTCTGCCTTGATCTGCGCACACAGGAACAACCTGAGCCATTATTAAGTACTGGTTAGTAGTTTGAGTATTCAGGGATGACTAAAGGCCGGGATTTTTTCCCGGTTTTTTGTGTGTAAGGGAAGTGTACATTAATACTGTAGGAGCGGTCTTCAGATCGTGATTGGCGGCATAATAATCATAAAAATTGGACATAATAACAATGAGCAATTCAAAATCTGTTTATAAGCGCGTTTTATTAAAGTTAAGCGGTGAAGCATTACAGGGTTCACAGGAATCCGGTATTGATCCTGCTACTATCAAACGTGTTGCAAAAGAGGTAAAACAGGTTGTTGATTTAGGTATTGAAGTCGGTATTGTTATTGGCGCGGGTAATATTTTTCGCGGTGCCGGCCTGGCTGAAGCAGGCATGGACAGAGTGACCGGCGATCACATTGGAATGCTGGCAACCGTAATGAATTGTCTGGCATTGCAGGATGCAGTTGAACGGGAAGGTCCGAGCTGCCGGGTCATGTCTGCATTGAGTATTCATCAGGTGTGTGAAGATTATGTGCGCCGGCGTGCGATTCGCCATCTTGAAAAAGGTCGGGTCGTTATCTTCGGTGCAGGCACTGGCAATCCATTTTTCACAACCGACAGTGCGGGTGCGCTACGTGCAATCGAAATTGAAGCGGATGTTTTAGTTAAGGCAACTAAAGTCGATGGTATTTACGATTCGGATCCAATGAAAAATCCGGATGCGAAACGTTTTGACACACTGACGTATGATGAAGTGCTGGTGAAAAATTTAGCAGTAATGGATGCCACTGCCATTGTTTTATGTAAAGAGCAGAGTATGCCGCTGCGTATCTTTAATTTAAATGAATCCGGTGATCTGGTACGTGCAATGACAGATAAGTCGATTGGTACATCAGTTGTACCGGCATAATAGTCTTCAAAAATAGTTTGGGAGAAATACAATGATTGATGAAATAATCCAGGACGCACAAACACGTATGAGTAAAAGCGTGGATTCCCTGAGAACTGAACTAACAAAAATTCGTACCGGCCGTGCACATCCCAGCTTGCTAGATCAGGTGATGGTAGATTATTACGGCAGCATGACACCCATTAAACAGGTGGCGAATGTAGTCGCAGAAGATTCAAGAACACTGGCGGTAACCCCCTGGGAGAAACCGATGGTAGGTGCCATTGAAAAAGCCATTATGACGGCTAATCTGGGTTTAAATCCTGCATCGCAGGGCACGGTGATTCGCGTGCCAATGCCGATGTTAACTGAAGAGCGTCGCCGTGATTTAGTTAAGGTTGTTAAATCTGAAGGTGAAGCAGGTAAAGTTGCGGTGAGAAATATTCGTCGTGATGCTAATAGTGATTTTAAAGATCTTCTAAAAGAGAAAGAAATATCAGAAGACGAAGCCCGTAATGCGGAAGAGGGTGTTCAAAAATTAACCGATAAATATGTTGCTGAAATTGATAAATTGCTGGAAGCAAAAGAAAAGGAAATGATGGAAATTTAGTTTTTTCATCTGATACTTTAAGGTTTAATATTAAATAAATGTCAGTTACCTCAATTAAGCAAACAGAGCAGGACAACGACCGGCCAAAACATATTGTCGTGGTTATGGATGGTAATGGTCGTTGGGCAAAGAAACGTTTAATGCCACGCACTGCCGGGCATCATGCAGGTGTCAAAGCTACGCGCAATATAGTAGAAAATGCGATTAAAGAAAAAATACAGGCGTTAACGTTATTTGCTTTTAGTAGTGAAAACTGGAAGCGTCCTGAGCAGGAAGTCAGTAGTCTGATGGCGCTGTTTGTTTCTACATTGCAATCCGAAGTTAAATCATTACATAAACAAGACGTGCGAATACGCTTTATTGGCGAGTGCGGTGCGTTTTCTGAAAAATTACAGAAACAGATTAAGTCTGCAAAAGAACTCACCGAAAATAATACAGGTCTACAATTAAATATTGCAGTTAATTACGGCGGGCGCTGGGATATTGCGCAAGCCTGTAAAGCTATTGTTAAAAAAATTCAGCTCGGTGAGTTGCAGGTTACAGATATTGATGCCGAGCTAATTGATGATTACGTTTGTTTAACCGAGTTACCGGAACCGGATTTATTTATTCGTACCGGTGGTGAGATGCGTATTAGTAATTTTTTAATCTGGCAGCTCGCGTATACTGAATTATATTTCTCAGATGTGCTCTGGCCTGATTTTAAGTCAGATGAATTTTCAGCCGCTTTAAACTGGTATGCTACTCGTCAGCGACGCTTTGGCAAAACCGGTGAGCAGGTTGAACCAACACAAACTCAACAGGTTTAATGCGTAATGCTTAAACAACGAGTGTTAACTGCAATTCCTCTGGCTGCCCTGGTTGTCTGGAGTATTCTCACCCAGTCTGAAGTTGTTATATTTAACTCGTTGCTGGTAATGATACTGATTTCAGGTTGGGAGTGGGCCAGATTAAGCGGTATTGAAAATGTTTTTCTACGAATTATTTATGCGGGTGCTATTGCCATAGCTGCATATTTTTCACAGATAGCATTGGCCGGCCATACTCAGTGGTTAAATATAGTATTGAGTGTAATGATTCTGGTTTGGCTATATGCTATTTATCAGATGTTATCGAAGGGCCCGCAACCGGTTAATCAATCTTTATCGGTGGCTAAATTAATATTTGGTTTTTTAGCATTGATTGCTCCGGTTATTGCATTAATGTCTGTGCGTGCTGAAAGCGCACAATGGTTGTTTTATTGTCTGAGTATTGTCTGGATTGCGGATATAGGTGCTTATTTCTCAGGTAAGCGTTTTGGTAAAACCAAACTGGCGCCTGGACTCAGTCCGGGGAAAACCAGAGAAGGTCTGTACGGAGCAATTTTTGCCACCACAATTTATAGTATTCTTGCGGGCCTGCTTTTTGAGTTATCCGTCATTGAAGTTTTTCTATTAATTATTATCACTATTCTAGCGGCATTAATTTCTGTTGCTGGCGACCTGTTTGTTAGCTTGTTAAAACGGGAAAAAGATTTAAAAGATACGGGTAATATATTGCCGGGACATGGCGGAATTCTAGATCGAATAGATAGTGTTTTGACATCTGCTCCTTTACTGGCGTTGTTATTAAATCTGGTGGTTTTTAATGTCTAGCCAGTTTAATTTACAGGGTGTTTGTATTCTAGGCTCCACCGGTACAATTGGGGTGAATACGCTGGATGTTATTAAGCGTCATGCTGACCGTTATAAAGTTATTGCGCTAACCGCTAATAAGGCGGATGAAAAACTATTTCAGCAGTGTGTTGAGTTTAATCCATTGTATGCAGTGTTGGTAAATGCTGATGCGGCACAGCGCCTTGAGTTGAAACTTGAACAAGCAGGTATAAATACAGAAGTTTTATACGGTGTTAAGTCTTTAGAGAAAGTAGCCGGCCTCGATGAAGTTGATCAGGTTATGGCCGCAATTGTGGGTGCGGCGGGTTTATTGCCGACACTGGCTGCGGCTCGAGCAGGTAAGCGTATTTTACTGGCTAATAAAGAAGCACTGGTTATGTCCGGTGATATTTTTATGAAAGAAGTTGAAAAGCACAATGCAGAGCTATTACCCATTGATTCCGAGCATAACGCGATTTTTCAATGTATGCCTGTACACTTTGATTCAGGCTTGCAGCAGGTTGGTGTAAATAAAATATTACTAACCGCCAGTGGTGGTCCTTTTAGAACTCGTGATATTGACTCATTGCATAATGTGACGCCTGCAGAAGCGGTGGCTCATCCTAACTGGGTGATGGGGCAAAAAATTTCTGTTGATTCGGCAACCATGATGAATAAGGGGCTGGAAGTAATAGAAGCTTGCTGGTTATTTAAAACTGAGCCTTCAATGATTCAGGTGGTATTGCATTCACAAAGTATTATACATTCAATGGTGAGTTATACGGATGGTTCTGTGCTGGCTCAAATGGGCAATCCGGATATGCGAACGCCAATTGCACATGCGATGGCCTGGCCGCAAAGAATGCCTTCAGGTGTTGAACCTTTAGATATTTTTGAGGTCGCAAAGCTGGAGTTTGAAAAACCTGATTTTATACGCTTTCCCTGTCTGGCTATGGCATACGAGGCGCTTAATGAGGGGGGGACGGCAACCGCTACTTTAAATGCGGCAAATGAAATTGCCGTTGATGCTTTTTTAAATAAACAATTAAGTTTTACAAATATATCCAGAGTAATAGAAAAAACACTGGAACAATCAAAAAATGTTGAGGCAGAAAATTTGCAAATTATATTAGATGCTGATGCAGATGCTCGTCAGGTATCCACCGACTGGGTAAAAAAGCTGGAGTTTAATCGATGAGTGGTGGTGTTTTACATAACTTGTTTTTCTTTATAGTCGCAATTGGTGTACTAGTTGCGTTTCATGAGTTTGGTCATTACTGGGTAGCACGTTTATTAAAAGTAAAAGTGTTACGTTTTTCCATTGGATTTGGTAAGCCATTGTTTACCTGGAAAAAACAAAGAGGTGAAGACCTGATTGAGTTCGTGGTTGCTGCTATTCCATTGGGTGGCTATGTAAAAATGCTCGATGAAAGAGAAGGTGAAGTTGACGAGTCGTTAAGGCATCGCGCTTTTAATACACAACCTGTGGCAACCCGTTTTGCTATTGTTGCTGCCGGCCCGATATTCAATTTTATTCTCGCCGCCTTTTTCTATTTTATTTTTTTTCTCAATGGTGAAGATGGTATACGGCCAGTTATAGCGACACCGGATATTGAGTCGGTTGCTGCTCAGGCAGGGTTTAAAGATGGCGATGAAATTCTTTCACTGGGAGATACGCAGGTCAAAACCTGGCAGGCCTTTCGAATTGCATTGATTGATCAGGGTATAGATGGCGGCACTTTATCGGTCACAGTTAAAGATGCTGGTCTTTCTATTATCGATCGGCAGGTTTCGATTGGTGATATACATATCCTTAATGAGAAGCAGGATGTAACTGAGCTACTGGGCTTTAAACTTTGGAAGCCGCAAGTCCCCGCACAAATTGGTGGCATTACCCCGGATAGTGCTTCAGCTGATGCGGGTTTGCAGGCAAAAGATCAGGTCGTCTCTATTGATGGGCAAGCGGTTGAGAGCTGGCAGGCACTGGTAGAGATAGTTCAAAATAGTGCAGGTAAGTCGCTTGATTTTGTGGTGCTTCGTGATGGTGTTGAGCATTCATTCGCGCTTACGCCAAGAGAGAAAGATAATGGTGAAAAAATTATTGGATTTATGGGAGCCTATCCAGAAATTTCTGCTGAGGTTATCAATAAAACCAGAACCAGAGTAGAGTACAGTCCGCTTGGTGCGCTGCTGCGCGGGGTGCAGGAAACCTGGTTATTTTCTACATTAACATTAAAAGTGTTAGGTAAAATGCTGGTTGGCGAAGCTGCATTGGAGAATATATCCGGGCCGATAACGATTGCACAGTACGCGGGAATTACAGCGAGTATTGGTGTCTTTACATATATAAAGTTTTTGGCAATGATATCGGTTAGTTTGGGTGTTTTAAACCTGCTACCTGTACCCATGCTGGATGGTGGGCATTTAATGTATTATCTGATTGAAATTGTTAAAGGATCACCTGTTTCACAAAAATTTGAAGAGCTAGGGCAGAGGCTGGGGCTGACATTATTATTTTTATTAATGAGTCTGGCTATTTTTAATGATATACAGCGTTTAATTAATTAAGCGTTGTTTTAAACATATTTATTTGGCGAAATTGTGCGCAGTTTATTATTTCTAATTTTTACTTTTTTGTTTCAGCAAAATTTATATGCTGATAGTAGCTTTGTTGTGGATGATATTCGTCTGGAAGGGCTTGAGCGTATTCCCGATGGTACATTATTAAATTACTTACCCCTTAAAGTTGGTGATCCGCTCAATTACTCAGAGTCAACGTATGTCATTCAGGAACTGTATAACACCGGGTTTTTCAAAGATGTAAAGCTCTTAAGAGATGGAAATACTCTGGTTGTTCGGGTTTTAGAGCGACCGGCTATTTCAAATATTACCTGGTCAGGTAATAGCGATATTGAAGATGAGCAGCTGGAAGAAATACTGACTGATATTGGTATCGTAAAAGGCAGGGTGTTTAATCCGTCTGCATTAGACAAAATAGAGCAGGGTTTGAAACAGCAGGCGTATTTTAGTCGCGGAAAGTATGCAGTGCGCATCGTAACGGCTGTAAAAGAGCTGGAACGTAATCGTGTTGATATTGATATTGAAATTTCTGAAGGTGTCATCGCAAAAATAAAACAGGTGAATATCGTTGGTAATAGCGTGTTTAATGACGATACGTTACTGTCTGAAATTCAGCTGGGTATTCCTGGAACCTGGGATTTTTTCTCCAGTATGGATGAGTATGCAAAGCCTAAGCTGGCTGCCGATGAAGAAACCTTAAAGTCATATTATCAGGACAGGGGCTACGTGCGGTTTGCAGTTGCATCAACACAGGTAACGATTACACCGGATAAAAAAGACATTTACATTACAATGAATGTGACTGAAGGTAAAAAATATACCGTTAAAAAAGTCATACTGTCAGGTGACCTGAAGCTTGATGAGGAAGAGCTTAGACGATTGATTTTTGTCGAAAATGGTGATGTTTTTTCACGTAATAAAATGGTTCAGGGAAAAGACTTTGTGCAGAAGCGACTGGGTAATGAAGGTTACTCGTTTGCGAAGGTTAAAGTGATACCGGTCATTGATGATGAAAACCTGCAAGTCGAACTCAGTTACTTCGTTAACCCTGGAAAAAAAGTTTATGTAAGAAGAATCAATTTTACGGGTAACTATAAAACCAATGATAATGTTTTACGTCGTGAAATGCGCTTAATGGAAGGTGGCGAGCTGTCTAATTCGAAGCTTAGTCGATCTAAAGTTCGCTTGCAGCGCCTTGCTTACATAGAGCAGGTTAATGTGAGTAAAGACCCTGTGCCGGGTACGGATGATTTAGTTGATGTTAACATTGAAGTAACGGAGCGTTTGGCAGGTAGTTTTAATATAGGTGCAGGTTTTTCGCAAAGTCAGGGCTTTGTATTTAATCTTGGTACAACGCTTGATAACTTGAACGGTACGGGTGAAAAGCTTTCATTAAATCTGAATCGTGATGCGACAGGTGAAGCATATAGCATATCTTATACTGATCCTTATCATACCATTGATGGCATCAGCCGTACTCTGGGTTTGTCTTATAGAAAGCGCGATACCGCATCGCAAAATATTGTTAATTATTTAGAAAATAATTATGGTGCAAATATCGCTTATGGAATCCCGTTATCAGAGTTTGACCGGGTGCGTTTAGGTGTCGGTTATGAAGTTACAGAGATTATCCGCGGAAGCAATACGGTATCTGCTGATGTGCTTGATTTTATAGAGGAAAATGGCGGAGGTGCGATTGATGTCAATGGCGACTTTTTACAGGCAGATATTAGTGCCTTTACTATGCTCGCAAGCTATACCCATGACACCAGAAATCGAACCGTCTTTGCTACCAGCGGTAATCGGCAATCAGTACTACTGGATTTAACAGCACCGGGTAGTGATTTAGAGTATTATAAACTTACTTATCGAAATAAGTTTTATTTTCCGCTGAGTGACAGTGTCACAACCTTAATTCGAACGGATATAGCTTATGGATCAGCCTACGGCAGTACCAATCTCTATCCTTTTTATGAGCGGTTTTTTGCCGGTGGTTTAAGAACGGTTCGTGGATTTGATTCGAATTCTCTAGGGCCCAGAAATACCGGCACCGATAGCGAAGGTAATCAAATTGCCGTTGCACCTATTGGTGGTAATATTAGAACTGTTGGCAGCGCTGAGTTAATTTTCCCTGTGCCATTTATGGAAAAGCCACCTAGCTCTATACGCTTAAGCACGTTCTATGATATTGGTAATGTGTTTTTACAGGAAGATGTACTGGCTAATAATTACCGGGGCGGGTTTCGAGCGGGTGAGTTAAGGGCATCATACGGAATATCTTTTATCTGGCTTGCGCCAATTGGGCCGTTAAGGTTTAGCTATGCGCAAACTGTTAACGATCAGCCTGGTGATAGAAAGCAGGCGTTTCAATTTAGTATAGGTTCATTCTTTTAGGAGATTTATAGATGAAAAAAATCATATCAATTTTATTTTTGACAAGTGTTTTACTGGTGCCAGTATCTGCTTTCGCATTGAAAGTAGGGTATGTTAATGAAAATATTTTATTCAATGAGTACGCTAAAGCTAAAGGTGTTGAAAAGGCAATGGAGGCTAAATTTAGCGGCCCTAAAAAAGATCTTGATGATCAGCTTGTCGCAATAAAGGCGTTAGAAAAAGAAATTAAGACTAATGAATTGTTGATGACTGAAAGTAAATTAACATCATCTAAAGAAAATCTTAACAAAAAAATCATGATATACCGTCAAAAAGGCATGGCTTTAGAAAATGAGTTTAAGGCCATTCTTAATGAAGAGAGAAATATTTTCAGAGGTATAGTGATTGATGTGATGAAAAAATTTGCGGCTGAAAAAAAATATGACCTTATATTAAAGGATGGGGTTATGTTTGCTGCTGATAAAATAAATATAACGGATGAAATTTCAAAACTGGTTAATAAGAAATCAAAATAGATTATAAAGACTGTGTTTTGTATTTGCAGATTCGTCAGTCATAGTTTAATGGCCTGAGATGCTAGTGTGAATGGCTGGTAGCGCAAGAGATATTCGTGCTATTATTATCTGCTATTGATTTAGTCTATAATATATTCGTAAATTGCTATTGATAAGAAGGTTAAAGGTGTTGTTTTGAACACAATGAACATAGGTGAAGTAAAGAAGCTGTTAGCACATCGTTATCCTTTTTTGCTGGTTGATAAAGTGCTTGACTATGAAGTTGGCAAAACGCTAACTGCTGTTAAAAACGTAACAATTAATGAGCCGTTTTTTCAGGGGCACTTTCCTGATTATCCAGTTATGCCCGGCGTGCTTATTATGGAAGCGCTTGCACAGGCGACTGGATTACTGGGCTTCAAAACAATGGATGAAAGCCCTGAAGAAGATACACTGTATCTTTTTGTTGGAATTGACGGCGCACGATTTAAACGTCAGGTTGTACCGGGTGATGTTCTGACCTTACAGGTTGAGCTGGTTAAAAAAGTACGCACAATCTGGAAATTTGACTGTAAGGCGCTGGTTGATGGCGAGCTGGCGGCAAGTGCAACGATAATGTGTGCGGCGACGCAAAAGCCTGAATGATGTTTTATGTTTCAGCAAATTATGAATTAATTTGAGCGATGCAATGATTCACCAAACTGCAATAATCGATGAAAATGCCAGAATAGCAGATGACGTTAGTATTGGTCCTTATAGTGTTATTGGTGCAGACGTTGAAATAGATTCCGGCAGCTGGATTGGCCCTCATGTGGTTATATCCGGGCCAACTAAAATCGGTAAAAATAACAAAATTTTTCAGTTTGCTTCTATCGGTGAAGATCCCCAGGACTTAAAGTTTGATGGCGAAACTACTCACCTCGAAATTGGCGATAATAATACCATCAGAGAAAATGTAACCATTTCACGTGGTACAGAAGATGGCGGTGCGATTACCCGCATTGGACATCATAATTTACTTATGGCTTATGTGCATATTGCACATGACTGCAATATTGGTAATCATATTATTCTGGCAAACTCGGCATCCTGCGCCGGTCATGTTGAAGTCGGTGATCACGCTATTCTGGGTGGCTTTACGCTGGTGCATCAGTTTACTAAAATTGGGTGCCGTGCGTTTACCAGTATGGGGTCAATCATTAATCAAGATGTTCCTCCTTATGTAATCGTTGCCAGTAGTTACGGTAAAGCCTGTGGTATTAATAAAGTTGGTTTAAAGCGCAGTGGCTATAGTGATGAAGTGATTCGTGCCATCGTTAATGCGTATAAATTGTTAATTCGTTCTAAAAAACCCCGTGAAGAAGCAATGCTATCAGCGGCAGAATTAATTGATAATTATGCGGAAGTTAAGCTAATGGCTGATTTTATTCGGCAGTCTGAGCGTGGAATTATTCGTTAAGTCGTTTTAAAAGTTAACTGTATTTTTGACCGTTAATGAATGCAAAAACATACAACTATCTATGTTTGTAACAGTTGCAGGTGTTTGGCTTTAATGTATCTCTATTAATTGATTCTATCTTTAAATACATGCGCATTCTTTTTCGCATATTAATGGTAAGATATTTTTAATCCAGCATTTCCAGAATCAATTCTGCCATGTTTTCGGTGCCACCGGTTTTTCCTAATTTGTTGCGAACAGCATGTAATTCATCAATCATATTTTGTCTATAGTTTTTATTGTCCAGAATTAAATTAATTTCGCTGGCAATGCTTTGCGGCTTCGCATCAAACTGTAAAAACTCTTTTACGATTTCTTTTTCAGCAACAATATTCACTAAACCAATGTGTTTTATTTTTACCAGTGGTTTTAATATAAGGTAGGAAATTAGAGAGATTTTATAAATGATGCAGCCGGGTATGCCCATCAACGCGATTTCTAATGTGGCGGTACCGGATGCGGCGATGATGGTGTCGCAACATTGCATTACATTATAGGGCAGGTCTTTAACCAGCTTGATATTGAGGTGTTTATATTTCTGAAGATAGTGATCGAAGTCCTTTTCACCTAAAGTACTGGCAATGGGTAAAACAAACTGTAGGTCTGGTTTGTCTTTAATCAGTCGTTCGGCGGTGGCGAGCTGTATCGGTAGTAAACGTTTAATTTCGCTGCGCCGGCTACCGGGGAATAAACCAATTACAGTTTTGTTCGTTGTTAGTCCGTATTCTTCAAAGCAGCTGGACCTGTCTTTGAGTGCTTTGGCTTTATCCACTAGTGGATTACCAACAAAGCGTACCGGTACATTGGCGTCTTTATAAATTTTTTCTTCAAAAGGTAGAATTACCGCCATCATGTCGATAACTTTACCCATTTCATAAACCCGTTTTGGCCGCCATGCCCAAATTTTCGGGCTGATATAAAACAACACTTTTATACCCAGCTCTTTTGCTGTTGTTGCAAGCTTAAAATTAAATGCCTGATAATCCACCAGTACCAGTAAATCGGGTGGGTTGTCGTGTAAAGATTCGCGTAATATATTAAGGGCTTGTTTAATCTGGCTATATTTAAACAGTACTTCCACTATACCCATAACTGCAATGTCGGTGCAATCAACCAGAAGTTCTGCGCCTGCATTGCGTAATTGATCGCCCCCCATGCCATAGAATTCAAGTTCTTTAT
>VAPM010283202.1_pt1 | contig 11858 bp, 9 predicted proteins | sample 3395091 | NCBI WGS metagenome assembly VAPM01 (sample SAMN08290445, study PRJNA428436) | hydrothermal vent metagenome | isolation source: Deep-sea hydrothermal vent chimney 3 | place: Pacific Ocean: Juan De Fuca Ridge | reverse complement strand
GGCGCAGGCAAAGCGGCTGCCAGCATGGCCAGAGAGCTGGAAAACGCCTGGCAGGACCCGCTCGAAGGTCGGGTCATCGTGCCTTACGCTCATGCGACGGCTTGCCGCTGGATCGAAGTCGTGGAAGCCGCTCATCCGCTGCCGGACAAGGCCGGGCTAGAGGCGACGACCGGGATTCTCAACATGGTCTCCGGTTTGTCCGCTGACGACACAGTTGTTTGTCTGATATCGGGTGGCGGTTCTTCGCTACTCAGCATGCCGGCAGCCGGCGTGTCAGTGGAGGAGAAACACGCCGTCCTGGCGCAACTGCTGCGCTCCGGTGCCGCTATCCACGAGATCAATTGTGTGCGCAAGAAATTATCGGCGATCAAGGGTGGCAAGCTCGCCGCCGCCTGCGCACCGGCAACAGTCATTACGCTGATAATCTCGGACGTACCGGGCAACGACGCGGCGATGGTCGCCTCAGGCCCAACCATGACCGACGCAGGCTCCGCGTCCGAGGCTTTGGAAATACTCGATCGCTTCAGAATCTCGGTGTCGGACAAATTGCGGACCGTTGTCGAGCACAGCAAGCCACTGGTGATCGACACAAGCGACGTACGAGTCCTCGCAACCAGCGATGACGCGCTGCTGGCCGCAGCCGCCTTCGCGGCCGAGCACGGTGTTACACCTTATTCGCTGGGGGACCTGACGGGTGATGCGCGCACGTTGGCCACCGAGCACGCCGCGCTCGCCTTGCAGATGCTCTCCGGCGCGGGTCCGATCGAGCCGCCCTGCGTCATACTCTCGGGGGGAGAAACAACCGTCAAGCGAGGTGGCGACGGGCGTGGCGGCCGCAATGGCGAATACGCACTCGCCCTGGCAATCGCCCTTGACGGGGAAGCGAATATTTATGCCCTGGCCTGCGATACGGACGGTATCGACGGTGGCGGCGACAACGCCGGCAGCTTCGTGACACCCGAGACCCTGGCGCGCGCTGGCGCGAGCGGCCTGAATACGGCTCAGATGCTGCAAAACAACGACAGCTACAGTTTTTTTGCCGCGACCGGTGATCTGGTCACGACCGGCCCTACGCACACCAACGTCAACGACTTCCGGGCGATTCTGATTCTCGACGACGGCCGCAGCCTTTCCTGATTGCAGCAGAGATCCGCGCGAAATCAGGCGAGAGATTTGCCGCTTGGCACCTTATAATGCCCGCCCGTGACGCGCAGGAGCGCCCCGGCTCGACCGTTGGAGAAGGAAAGGCATGAGTACCGCGAAGATTATCTACACCCTGACAGACGAAGCCCCGGCCCTGGCAACCTACTCGTTCCTGCCGATCGTAACGGCGTTCACCAAGGCCGCCGGAATCGCGGTTGAGACCCGCGATATCTCGCTGGCGGCACGCATCCTCGCGAATTTTCCGGACAATCTTGACGACGAGCAACAGCACGATGACGCGCTTGCCGAGCTCGGTGAGCTGGCCAAGACACCGGCAGCCAATATCATCAAGCTGCCAAACATCAGCGCGTCGATTCCACAACTGCAAGAAGCAATCGCCGAATTGCAGTCGCAGGGTTTTAACGTCCCGGACTACCCGGAAGAACCGGGCAGCGAGATCGAACGCGATGCGCATGCGCGCTATGCCAGGGTACTCGGCAGCGCGGTAAACCCGGTATTGCGCGAGGGCAATTCGGACCGCCGCGTCGCCGCTGCCGTCAAAGCCTTCGCCAAACAACACCCGCATTCCATGGGCGAATGGAGTGGCGATTCGAAATCGCATGTCGCGCACATGAGCGATGGCGATTTCTACGGCAGCGAGCAATCGGCCATTGTCAGCGAAGACGGCGACCTGAAAATCGCACTGGTATCGAACAACGGTGATGAAACGGTACTGCGTGCCAGGGTGCCCGTGTTGCAAGACGAAGTTATCGATGCGGCCCGCATGGATTGCACCGCACTGTGTGAGTTTTATGCGCAGCAAATGGACGCCGCGAAAAGCGAAGGCGTGCTGTTGTCTCTGCACCTGAAGGCCACCATGATGAAGGTTTCCGACCCCATCATGTTCGGCCATGCCGTCAGCGTTTACTACAAAGACGTGTTCGAAAAACACGCCGCAGCACTTGAGAGAATCGGCGTCGATAGCAACAACGGTGTCGGCGACGTGTACGCCAAGATCGCTGAGCTGGACGATGCCGAGCGCGCGACCATAGAGGCTGATCTTGCGGCCGTCTATGAAACTCGACCGGCGCTGGCCATGGTTAACTCGGACAAGGGCATTACCAACCTGCACGTGCCCAGCGATGTGATTATCGACGCGTCCATGCCCGCCGCAATTCGGACCTCCGGAAAGATGTGGGGGCCGGACGGACAACTCGCCGACACCAAAGCGATGATTCCCGACCGCAGCTACGCCGGCATCTATCAGGAAGTCATCAAATTCTGCCAGCAACACGGCGCCTTCGATGTCGTCACGATGGGCAATGTCTGCAATGTCGGTCTGATGGCGCAAAAAGCCGAAGAATACGGCTCGCACGATAAAACCTTCGAAATAGCGGAAGACGGCTCGGTTAAAGTCACCAATGACGCGGGCGACGTGCTGCTTGAGCACAGCGTCAAACGCGGCGATATCTGGCGCATGTGTCAGACGCGCGACCTGCCGATCCGTGATTGGGTCAAACTGGCCGTTAATCGCGCACGTCAGACCGGTTTGCCGGCGATCTTCTGGCTCGATGACAAGCGCGCGCATGACAGAAACCTGATCGCCAAGGTCAATCAGTACCTGCAGGATCACGACACGGATGGACTCGACCTTCGCATCCTGTCACCGGTCGAGGCGATGCGACTCACGCTGCAACGCGTTAAGGACGGCAACGATACGATCTCCGTTACCGGCAATGTGTTGCGTGACTACCTCACGGACCTGTTCCCGATCCTGGAGCTCGGTACGAGCGCCAAGATGCTGTCAATCGTGCCGCTGCTCGCGGGCGGCGGACTATTCGAAACCGGCGCCGGCGGCTCTGCGCCAAAACACGTGCAGCAGTTTCTCGGTGAGGGCCACCTGCGCTGGGATTCGCTGGGCGAATTCCTCGCGCTCGCGGTATCGATCGAAGACCTTGCCGAAAAGACCGACAACGATTCGGCGCGTGTGCTCGCAAGCGCGCTTAACGAAGCGAACGGCAAGTATCTGGAGAACAACAAATCGCCGTCGCGCAAAGTGAACGAACACGATAACCGTGGCAGCCATTATTACCTTGCGATGTATTGGGCACAGGCATTGACTGCAAATACCAGCGACGCGGCGCTCGCGGCCCGGTTTACGACGGTCGCGGAGGCACTGGTCGACGGCGAGGAACTTATCAACGCCGAATTGCTTGCTGCTCAGGGCTCACCGCAGGATATTGGTGGTTACTACCGGCCCGATGCAGCGCTGGCGTCGAATGCGATGCGCGCGAGTGCGACGCTGAATCGGATTATCGACGCTGTTTGATATAGCTGTTGCTCTCTGAATGACAACAGGGATCGATCACCTTGATCGATCCCTGCTCAACATCCCTGCTTTAGCCACACAGCCTAACGATCAATCTTCGATTTCTACCGAGTCGGCGACCCCGTCACCGTTGTCGTCTTCGACTTCCACGTAATCGCCAACAACGGGTACACCATCTTCGTAGAAAGTATTTGCATCGAGGCTAAACGTTATGCCAACGACCGTTATCGACACGTCGTCTATCGCCCCTAACGGACCCTCGATTTCGTAACCCGCGTCATCTTCGTAGTGCAGACTCGATGCATATATCATCCCGTCGTCTCCCGTTCGGGCTTCGACTTCAATCTTGTCACCAATCATCAGGCTATTGAGGTCGAAGCGATCCATCGCGTCGTCATCGCGAAACATTGTGTCGGGCGTAACTAACACGTCGACCGTTCCACTGGCCATCCCGAAAGTCAGAGTCAGCGTGCCGTCTCTCGCGTCGTTGACGGTAGCGCTACCGACATCCGCCTTGAACTCCAGCTCGTCTTCCTCAAGTTCTATTTCCTCTACTTGTAGTATGTCGTTGATATACCGGCCTTCGACTTCAACAAGCAGTCCATCGGCCGACATGTCAGCAATGCCGTCTCTCAGAGTAACGGGTTTGTATTCTGTGTTCTGATCGAATGCAACTGTCACATCCATCACCGACCACGAGTCCGTCTCCATGTCGTAGTTCAGAATGCCCTTTATCTCTATCTCGTCGTCATCTCCATCAAGGCGATCATCGTCCTCCAGCTCAACTTTGGTCGCCAGGAACGCGTTCGGAGCGCCGACGCGATCGGGAATCGTGCCTTCAACTTCGACGTATTGGTCGTTTGCAATACCGACAGACGGTATCTGCGCACCGGCGGCGAGAGTCACATCAAGCGTGGATGCACTATTTTTTAAGATTAGAACGAATTGATCGTTGCCGTTGTACTGCGACACTGTGCCCTTCGCTTCGAAGTCATCGTCAAGGGCATCTTGTTTCTCGACGTAAGAGGCAATCAGCACATCACCGCTGAATTCACCGCTCACTTCGACATTGTCACCGTCCATGATTGTATCGAAGCTGAAATTCGGATCATCCTCACCTTCGAAATTGGTGCTGTTGTTGTCGACTCTAATGAACACGCCCATGACGGTGAACGTCTTGATATTCGGGTCTGCAGCATCAACGGTAAGGCTTTCAACGATGCCTTCGATATCGTCATCGTAGGAAATGGAATTCGCTTTGCCGGTGTTACCGTCAGGATTTACCGATCCTTGAATTTTGACAATCATGCCGACCGCCAGATCGCTGTCTCCGGAGCCGGTCATGTCGTCCACATCATATGACGTACCGGCGGTGTCATACTTGACGCCGTTGACGTAAACGCTACCGAATCCGCTTATCGGGCCAACGGTCGTTTGAGCCGTCGCCGATGGCGATGGGGGCAGATTGTTGTCCGGTGACGGGCCCCCTGACCCACCGCAAGCTGCCAGCGACACGGCCATGAAAAGGCCGAGGCCGGGTAAAACCATAGTTCTTTTAGAGTTCATTACGAGATCCCCAAGCATTGGTGTATCCGATACACGAACCACACCCGGAAAAGGTTCCGATACCAGCGACGCGGCGCTGGCGGCGAGTGCGAGGCGCCAGCACCGTGCGGCTATCAATTTGACCTGGGACCTCTGCCTTAGGCTTTGTTCTCCTTGATCCCAACTAGTGGTATTAGTACCAGAGCCAGATATACGGAATTAAAAACAACGTTCGAGCTCACTCCGGCGGCTATTGAACCAACGCCATCAATCGCGTACCAAACGCACATTGCCAGAATTGTGGCGTTGATAATTGACTTGTTTCCATCTTTAACCGCAGGAACGACTATCTTTCCCAGAAATACAGAAACAGCCCCTAGCAAACCCGCACCAATGGCAGACAGAAGCATTGTATTCCTATCTAGCTCAGCAGATAGATTGTCGATGGGCCAATCGGCAGCGTCCAAAATCAACCTGGCCGGAAAATTCACGCCAGGAAATGGGGCAAGCCCCCATAAAAGAGAATAAACGCCAAACAGTATGGAAACGGTTAGCAAGAATTTGGCGCGCGTATGTAAAGACACAATAACCTCCTGGCGACCTTGGGTCGCAATATATGATCTATTGTAGTATGAGGAAATTGCCCGTCTGGTGAGTCGGCTTCTGCATTTGGTGAAACTCTGTATTTTACCATCACGACGGGCTTTCTCTTTGAAGCTATAAAGCACTATTAAATGATTGTATCTTCGGCCCGATTACTTACTTCTTCGTTGCTCGCGGTTGCACTACTGACACAGGTTCACGCATCTAAGCCTACGCCGAACGTGCAAGAGTTGGTCTTGCAGGCACGATACGTCACTAGCGAAACGCAAGTCCGTGAGGTCATGACGAAACTTGTGGTGATCGACAACAAAGAGTCAGCAACAGCATTCACCGACATTTTTCTGGGGAAGGTTCTCCCTCGACGTATGAGGATGATGCCTTTTTTGGCCATTATGTACGAGTTTCAGAACACGCCCGGCACCTCGAAAGCGTTATTGAAACTATTGAGACAACTGGATGCAGAGAACCTCGGGAACCATGATCGGGTCTACGTTTCAGGTTTGCTGGCGCGTTTCGGCGACACAAGAAGGGTCGGTTTTCTGACGGACGAGTATCGGAGAAGCTCCTCATGGGGTTACTCGGTTTTGATTCTTGAAACGTTGAGTAAAACGAACGACGCCGACGCTTCAAATTTCGTTCTCAACGTCGTTCTCGACAGCACAGACCCGACGATCAAGTTAACTATTGAACGCGTAATGCGTGAAGCTGGAAACGCGAGTTCGATCGACCTCATGCGAAACTGGATGAGCAACGAACCGGGCGACTTTGATTTAGTCGTTGCACAGCAATACTTAAGATCAATTATCGAATTTGGCGACTGCGGAGACCGTGAATTTCTCGAATGGCTGGAATCCAATGCTGACGACAACTTCCCGCCCGCCGATTTCCAGGAATTTGTAGCTCCGCTCCTGGATGAGGCTAACGATCATATACGCGCTCGGTCGCCGGAAAATTCGTGTCAGTTCAACTGACCGCCCAACAACGACCCGCGACGTAAGTCGCGGCAATATGCCGATCATCCGCGAGCATGATAGTCGCGAACAGCTTCTCGTCGATAGACGATGCGATGCCGGTGCGACGCGCGCTGAGGGGCGTCCCGGCCGGATCGAGAACGACGAAATCTGCCTCTTTGCCGCAGCGGAAATTGCCCACCTTGTCATCAAGACTCAACGCCTCGGCGGCGCCCAGCGTAGCGAGGTACAAGGCTCTCATCGCCGGTAAGCCCTGATCCTGCAAATGCAAAACTTTGTACGCTTCGCTGGCGGTTGTCAGCAAACTCAGGCTGGTGCCACCGCCGATGTCGGTTCCCAGGCCGCAGGCAACTCCGGCGGAACGCATGGCGCTCAAATCGAACAGGCCGCTACCCAGGAACAGATTCGATGTTGGGCAAAATGCTGCCGCAGCCCCTTTCTCGGCCATCCGTTGGCGATCCTCGTCGTCGAGATACAAGCAGTGAGCGAAAACAGAACGTTTTCGTAACAATCCAAATTGGTCGTAGACATCGAGGTAACTGCGGCTGTTCGGAAACTGACGTGAGATCTCTTCGATCTCCGCCGTATTCTCGGCAAGGTGCGTATGCACCCAGACGTCCGGATACTCGCTGGCCAACCGTCCCGCGGCGGCCAGTTGCCGCTCGCTGGATGTCAACGCAAATCGCGGCGTGATCGCGTAGCTGAGTCTGTCCTGACCGTGCCATCGCTCAATCAAGGCCCTGCTCTCGGCGACTCCGGACTCCGGATCGTCTTGCAGCTCCGCCGGGCAATTGCGGTCCATCAAAACCTTGCCTGCAATCAGGCGCATGCCGCGTTGTTGGGCGGCCGCAAAAATAGCGTCAGCCGAATGCGCGTGCACGGTGCCAAAAACCAAAGCCGTCGTCGTGCCGTTCCTGAGTAGTTCGTCAAGAAACACGCCCGCAACTTCATGTGCGTACCCTTCGTCGGCGAAGCGCGCTTCGGCCGGATAGGCGTAACGGTCTAACCAGTCCAGTAACTGCTCGCCGTACGAGGCGATGATGTCCAGTTGCGGGAAGTGTACGTGGCAATCGATGAAGCCGGGAACGATGATCTTCCCCGGGTACTCCGTCACCGCAACGTTTTCGCATTGCGCCAGCATGCTGCCCACGTCTCCGACCTCAACGACAACACCGTCTTCGACGAGTAGTACGCCGTCTTCAAAATATTCTATCGCCGAACGATCAGCCCCTTCCCCCGGGTCCGACAGGCAATGCAATACCGATGCTCGAAACGCTTCACGCATGATCGTCAGTCAAGCTGCAGAACAACGGCGTCGTCCAGCGTGTGCTGCTCGCAGTTCGCGTCCTTACCGCCGCGATCAATAATCAAATACTCCTGACCCGCCGCAAACGAGATCAAGGGCATGTGCCAGGTGCCACGCCGGTAGTTAAAACCCTGACGGCCGTTGGTGACAAAGGCCCGCAGTGCACTGGTGTCGACAGCTTCTCCCGGTGGCGCCACGACAATGACGATCTTGCAGGGACTCAACGGAATAAACGCCTGACTGCCGAGCGGATGGCGCTCTAGCATATCCAGTTGCAGCGGTAGCGTTGTCGGCGTTCGACAACGCGCGATGCTCACCGAGACACGACCGTCGTCGATCAGATCAACGTCGCAGAGATCGTCGAAACGCTCAAATCGGGCGGCGTTCATAGCCTCGGCGCCATCGCGCGATGTTTCGATCACTTGCCCGTAGGGCGCAAACCGATCACCGCTCAGCGGTTCCGCCCGCAAAGTGATCATCCTGCTTCCTCGCCAACGCGCCCGAACAATCGCAGCCGACTGACACCACCGTCCGGGTAGATCGACAGGCGAACGTGCGTCGCGACATCGAGCGCTTCGAGGTTTTCGAAATAGTGCTGTTGATCCATCTTGAGCTTCGTCTCGGGCAACAAGGTTTTCCACTTTGTTGAATCCGGGATCGCGAGTTCATCGCTGTCGAAACTCCCGACTTCCAGAGTGACACGGTCCGGGTAATTGCCTTTGAAGTGTGCCGTATCGACCTCCGCCCGCTCGATGACGCCCGGCTGCGCCAATGCGATGATGACCCAGTCGTTGCCCGGGCCGCGACGGCGCGCCGTTTCCCAGCCATCGCCCATATTTATACCGCGGCCCGGCACATTGAGATTGTGCATGCTGCCGTAATGTTCATCGCTACAGGCAATGGCACGTCCGCCATTCTCGACCGCGGCCAAGTCCACGTAGCCCTCGACGCCGCCGAAGTCCGCCTGTACCTGTCCGTAAACGCGCAACCGCGCAATGCCACCGTCCGGGTAAATGTGCAGGCGAACGTGTGTCCAGACCCTGTCGTCGCTGATATCCAGAAAGTGATGTGCATCGTCACGCAACGATGTCTTTTCCAGTATTTCCTCCCAACCGTCTTCGGGCACATCGACATCGCTCACGCAGGCCTCGATGGATGCTTCCGGCGGGAAGTTCCCCGTGAAGTGCGTCGTATCGATATCGAACCCGCGTATGACTCCGGGTACGCCAAGTCGAATGACGCAATAGTCGTGGCCGGGTGTGCGTTTTCGACGACTTTCCCAGCCGTCCATCCACTTTCCATGGTCGTCGTATTTATCATCGATGAATATCGGCGCGCCCGGCTCAATAATGCGTTCTTTCGCCGCAAAGAACTCGTCTGTCGCAAACGTCACCTGCGAGCCCAGGCGCGGCTGCTGCAATTGCACCCAGTGATGGAAGGGATGTTTTTGACTCATCGCGATGGCTCCATGGCAGCAAGTCGCAATCGCGCTATCTTGTGGATTTCCTGCAGCGCGGTTTCGAATTCGGTGTCGTAGTCATTCTCAAGGCGGCTTGCAAATTCTTCAAGAATTTCCGTGCGATGACTCTCGCGAACGGCCTTTATGAAGGGAAAATCAAACCTGTCCTTGTAAGACGAATTCAACGTCTGAAACCGCTCAAGTTCCTCGACGCTGCATTGATCGAGCGCAGCCAGCGACTGCTCTTCGGTGGAGTCGGCCGTCAATTCGCCGGCGAGATGGGCTTTTCCCGCCAGGTCGGGGTGTGCACGAATCAACGCAAGCTGTGTTTCCACGGCCGCGTTGTCGACGCAGTCGGCCATCAGACGGGCAAGCAATTCAGTATCCACAATCTCATCCCCGAGCAATGCGCTGACTCGCTCCGCAACCCAGGGTGAGTGCTCGTAAACGCCGCCGTACTCGGCGACAAAGTCGGCGTTACTCACGATCGCTCCGTCGGCGGATGCCGTTGCCGCCAATGTGTCGCAATATCGAGGCGAGTGGCAACCCAGACACGCTCTTGCGATTTCACGTAGTCCAGAAATTTCGCCACAGCGGCTGCCCGTCCCGGGCGCCCTGCGAGTCGGCAGTGCAAACCGACCGACATCATGCGACCGCCTTCCGCGTGCAGCACGTCGAAACTGTCTTTCAGATAATCGAAGAATTGCCGGCCGCTGTTGAAACCCTGCGCGGTCGCGAATCGCATATCGTTAGCATCCAGCGTGTAAGGCACCATCAACTGCGGCGTGTCGAAACTGTAGTTCCAATACGGCAGGTCGTCAGCATAACTGTCGGCGTTGTAGATGAAGTTCCCGTCCTCCGCGGCGATTCGATGACTGTTCGGACTGCAACGACCCAGATACCAGCCCCTGGGCCGTTCGCCGGTAACGTCCGTGTGTATGTCGAGCGCGCGGTGGAAATGTTCACGCTCGGTCGCCTCGTCAACAAACTGGTAGTCAATCCAGCGATAGCCATGGCTGGCGATTTCCCAGGCAGCTTGCTGCATCGCGGCAACGACATCCGGATTGCGTTGCAAGGCCATCGCTACAGCAAACACCGTGACCGGAAACTCGCGTTCGCTGAACAATCGATGCAAGCGCCAGAATCCGGCGCGCGAACCGTATTCGTACATCGATTCCATGTTCATGTGGCGCTGCCCGGCGATTGGCACCGCGCCAACGATTTCCGAGAGGAAAGCTTCGGACGCGTCGTCGCCATGCAAAACACAGTTCTCGCCGCCCTCTTCGTAGTTGATGACAAACTGCACGGCCGTCCTGGCCCCTTGCGGCCAGTCCGCCGCCGGTGGTGTCTGCCCGTAGCCCCGCAGGTTTCTCGGATAATCTGTCATCGCGGATCCTTAAGCGCGCGATACCATTGATCGACGATTTGCCGTTCCTCGTCGGTCATCTCCGTCAGATTGCCGATTGGCATCACGCGCGTCACGACCGTTTGCTGATAAATACTGTCCGCCGCTGTAATTATCTGAGCGTCGCTATCGAACATCACACCCAGAGGCGCGGCCGGAAAGGCCGGGTGCACCGGCGCCGATGAGTGGCAATTGACACAACGCGCGTTCATCACCTCGCGCACTTCTGCAAGACTCGCGCCCGCCAGCTCACCGCTCCGGGATTGCGGCGCCACGACCGCCGCGATTGCTGCCAGTAAAACAACCGCCGCAATGACGGGCAACAACGATGCCTTGCCCGTGTGTCGCGCGACAAAGTAGATTCGAACCAGAGCGCCAACGACGGAGATGGCAATCAGAATGACCCAGTTGTATTCGTGATTGTAGGTCATGGCGTAGTGGTTGCTCGTCATGACGAACAAGACCGGCAAGGTGAAATAGGTGTTATGTACCGACCTCAGCTTGCCGCGCGGACCTGCCGCAGGATCAGCCGCCTCGCCGCGTTCGGCGGCCGCCACCATTTGCTTTTGCGCTGGAATAATAACGAAGAACACGTTCGCGACCATGATCGTACCGAGGACTGCACCGAACAAAATGTACGCTGCCCTGCCGCTGAACAAAGCACACAAACCCCAGGCAAGGGCGGCACACGTCAGCAACAAAACAAACGCAAACACGTGGCTGTCGTTCGCAAGCGGCGACTTGCACATCAGGTCGTAAACCACCCAGCCGCCCGCGATAAACGCAAGCGCGCTGCCAACGGCAGCCATTACCGAAAGATCTGCGACCGAGCGATCGATCAGATACACCTCTGCACCGAGAAAGTAGACTAACCCCAGCAAAAACATCCCGGACAACCAGGTCGAATACGCTTCCCATTTAAACCAGTGCAGGCGCTCGGGCAGAGACGCTGGCGTACTCTGGTATTTCTGCGCGTGATAAAAACCGCCGCCGTGTAAAGACCACAGCTCCCCGCCAACACCCTTGTCCGAGTCGGCAACATCCCGAGGTGCCTGCAGATGGTTGTCGAGCCAGATGAAATACAGTGACGAACCAAT
>VAPM010039331.1_pt1 | contig 11866 bp, 10 predicted proteins | sample 3395091 | NCBI WGS metagenome assembly VAPM01 (sample SAMN08290445, study PRJNA428436) | hydrothermal vent metagenome | isolation source: Deep-sea hydrothermal vent chimney 3 | place: Pacific Ocean: Juan De Fuca Ridge | reverse complement strand
TGCGGCGCCAGCCAACATGGCTGTTACCAAGGTTCCGATGGTCAATACGAGCTTAACAAGAGTGCTCTTCACGATCAGCTCCAGTTGCGCTTCCTCATAAACGGCATCTATTCGCCGTATCAGGGAGTGTGTGTTCCGCTCCGCTGGAGTATCTTTGTACGAGCTACCCGGGTATCCACCACCTCCAATGCCCGCTCGATTTCTCTCACAGGCAAATCGTTCAGTCTTCGGTTCCGACGCCTACCCAACCGAATACCGAGTCGCACGTGTCCCGAGCAACCGTATTCCCGACCCCGCCCAAGGGTCTCACTGTCAAAGCGCAGACAGCTACGGACACGATACCCCAAACCACACCGATCCCGCAAGGTTTCGGCACGGCAGGTGTCGTGCACCCGTGACGAAAACACGACTGTGTGACCGTCTTCGACTACGCTCGGCACCAATGCCAGTCAACTTTAGGGAACTCGAAGAGGGCCTCAGCAGCCTTGAATCGGTCGATGCGGCCCGAATCGTGAATCAAGGGTCGACGATCACCGAGATCCACATCATCGCGGCCTCGGACAAACCGGCCAAACAGGTCGTTCGCGACGTCCAGAGCATGGCCATGGCACGGTACGGTTTCAGCATCGATCGTCGTATCGTCTCGGTCGTCCAGATCAGACCACACGACCTCGATCTCAACGTCACGACCCGGGCGGCACTGACCCGCATCGGAGAGACTCCGAACGGGACGCGCACCACCGTCGAAGTGACACTGCGGCTCGGTGATGAAGAGCACACGGGAACCGCAACCGGTCCTGCCATCGCGTCTGCCCGACTGCGTCTCGTTGGCGATGCGACCATCGCTGCCATCGAGGACACGTTCTCCACGATGCCGCCCATCGCCCTCGATGCGATCAGCGTGAACGCCGTCGGCACCCGAAACGTGGTCGTCGCTGTTGCAGTGACCGCAGACGATCGTGGTGGAGAAACACTGAACGTGGGATCTGCCCTCGTCGACGGCAACACCGATGACGCTGCCGTCAAAGCGGTCCTCAACGCACTGAACCGGCGCCTCGGCACCCTGAAGGAATGACCGGACCGGCCAGGCCCGACCAGGCTCACCTCTCTACCGGGCCCCGACCAGCATCCTCCTCCATCGTCGTGTCACCTCATCACCTCGCGTCCCAGGCGGGTCTCGACATCATCGCCGCAGGAGGCAACGCCGTTGATGCCGCCATTGCCGTCAACGCCGTTCTCGGCGTCGTCGTCCCCGACACCTGCGGCCCGGGCGGGGACCTCTTCGCTCTGATCCACCGCCCGGGAGAAGCGTCTCCCGCAACCCTCAACTCATCGGGTCGGGCAGGGTCCGGTGTCACTGCCGACGACATCCGCGACGCCGGGCACGGAGAGATCCCGTATCGGAGCCGCTGGTCGATCACCGTGCCGGGGTGTGTCGACGGGTGGGAAGCCCTCACCGAACGATTCGGCTCGCTCCCCCTTGGAACCGTCCTGGCTCCGGCGATCGATATCGCGAGGGAAGGTTTCGCCGTCTCCATCGAGCTTGCCGACTCCCTCGAACGTCTCACGGACCTCATCGGCGACCAGGCATCGAGCCCCCCGCTGTACCCATCGGGTGCACCGGCTCCTTTCGGTTCGACGATCACACGACCGGCGCTTGCAGATACCCTCGAGGCGATCGCGTCGTCCGGCCGGGACGCGTTCTACCTCGGAGCCCCCGGCAACGGGATCATCGAGGCAACGGGAGGATCCATCACGTCCGACGACCTCTCCGTGTGCCAGGCTGAGTGGGTCGATCCCGTGTCGCTGGAAGTCTTCGGTCGCACAGCATGGACGATCGGCCCGAACTCCCAGGGCTACCTCACACTCGCCACTGCATGGATATTCGAGCATCTGAACGCCCCGGAGGACCCCGACGATCCGCTCTTCCATCACCTCCTGATCGAGGCGTACCGATCGGTTGCCTGGGAACGGTCCATGTACGTCACAGATCCGGCGACGGCACCCCTCGATGCCGGTGAGCTCCTCGACACCGAGCGCCTCGCCGAGCGGGCCGCATCGATCGACCGTTCACAAGCAGGAAGATGGCCGATGCCGAAACCTGCGCCGGGCGGAACCGCCTATATGACGGTGAGGGACGGCACAGGGATGGGCGTGTCGTTCATCCAGTCCAACTACGCAGGGATCGGTTCCGGACTCTCCGCAGGCAGCACCGGCGTGTTCCTTCACAACCGCGGGGCAGGCTTCAACCTCATCCAGGGACATCCGAATGAGTACCACGCCGGACGCCGTCCGATGCACACCCTCTCACCGACCCTGTGGACCGATGGCGACTCGCTCGATCTGCTCCTGGGGACACGAGGGGGCGACCAGCAACCCCAGTACCTCGCCCAGTTCGCGGCGCATCACTACCACGCAGGCACGGACGTCGACGCTACACAGATCGCACCCCGGTGGAGCATGGATCAGCCTCTCCCTGGTACAGACAGTTCGATCATCATCGAACCGCGATTCAACAGCGAAACGGTCGACTCCCTCCAGGCGTTCGGCCACAACGTCACGGACGGCCGCTCCTGGGAGCCGGGGTGGGGGCCGATCTCTGCGATCGACGTCGGAGGAGAGATGAAGGGTTCCGCCGACCCGAGAGTCTCGACATCGGCAGCACTCAGCCTCTGAACGTCAGCTCTCGGTGAAGAATCCGGGAATCGGTGGTGCTGTGTCGTTCCGCCTCTTGCGCCGGTACTTCGAGACGAGGCCGAGAACGATCGCAAAGAGGGCGACCCCGACGATCCCGACGGCGACCCCGACACCGAGGAGCCAGTCGGTCGTCGGCGTATCCCTGCCCGTGAGGTCGGCGCGCAACGATGTCCTCCACTCCCCCTCGATACGCGACCACGCCGCTGCGTCCGTCTCGGCAAGTACATCCGTCCCGTACGTTGCGACAGCGAAATCGACGAAGTCGCCGATCGCGCGGAAGTTCGTCTCAGGGTTCCAGTCCTGAACGGGCTCCTGGAGCGAGGCCCCCCAGTCGACCACCGCTTCGGTATCGAAGAAGTTCTCGACCATCACATCTCGGTGGTAGTACTCCAGGCGATCCAGGATCCTGGCCCGGTACCAATGAGCGATGACGCCGGCGATCGGCTCGGGAAACGGCTCATCACCGTTGTTCTGCCACAACGCCTGATGCGTGAGGGCAAAGGCAGCAGCCGGGCCGATGAAACCGGGACGCTGCGTGTTGAGCAACACGAAGCGCTCCTCGAGATTCTGATGCGCGTGGAACTGCTGACTCCCGGACACGTACTCGTCCCCGATGAACCGCAGTTCGTTGTCGACGAGACACACATCGGCTTCGAAGGTCCCGATGTCATCCACGATCCAACCCGACACCATGGAGATCTCGCTCGCAAAGCGTTCCGCCATCGCGAACGGGACGCCGGCGACATACACCGACACGTCACCATCGGACACCTGCGTCCACGTGACGGCGGGGAATCGATCCGCGCACCCTTGTGATGCCGCTTCCACCGGGGTCGCCACACCGACGAGAACAGCAGTCAGTGCCCCGACGAGGATGAGGCGGCTCCGGATCGTCTTCATGGAGGAACGGTACCGGCCACCGTCGTACACAGACACCGTCGGACAATGGCAATGTCTTCCAGCATCGGGGTTGCTGTATCGAGTCGCAACCTATACCCTGTCGCACGCGGAGACACCGCGGCCAGCGCTGACTGCCGGAGTGTCGAATCTTCGGGCGTTCGTTTCGCCCCGGGACCGCAGAGAGTAAGAACAAGCGAGTTCCACGGAGTTACGTGAGACCTCGAGCACCCCTCGCATATGCCGGACTGCTCATCGTCGCCTTCCTGGCGGTGATCGGGTTTGCCGCGTTCTCCCCCTCGACCGACACTTCAGCGGAGGAGCTCGTCACAGAGCTCACCGCAGTAACGGTGCCGCCGAATGGAGGGATGTCGGCGCGCGTCGCCTCCGCCGTCCTCGCTCTGCGGGTCTCGGACGCCGACAGCCGGACCGCCACGACACAGACCGTTCCAACGACGACCGCGGCGACCGAATCGTTCGTGATCCAGGAGACCAGCACGTCGAGTACACAGGCACCACCGACAACTGCCGCGCCGACGACTTCACAGAGCGATACCACTCCCCCGACGATCAAGGTCACCTCCCCCGACGATGGAGACACCGTCACGAAGCGAACCGTCACCTTCAAGGGCACCGTCGAGAAGGGTGCCACCGTCTCGTCGGGGCCGTACGCAGCAGACGTGAACGATGACGGTACGTGGTCGATCAGGCTCGTCGTCGTCGATGGAGCGAACGGGGCAACGTTCACCGCCACCGACAAGGCCGGCAACTCGGCCAGCGTTCGCATCATCGTGAACTACGAGGAGAAGAAGGCTGCACCCCCACCGCCCACCACCACGACGACGGCAGCGCACGACGACCAGGCTACGACAACGACGAAGGCGCCGAGTCAGACGACCGCGCCGAAGTGGTCGCCGAAGTGGCCCGCCGATGCGGGCGGGATACGCAACGTCGAACAGTGGCGTTCCCTGGTGGGGAAGTACTGGGCTGCCGATCGGGTCGACTGCGTGCTCGGCATCATCAAGAAGGAGTCGCGTGGCGACCCACGCGCCTACAACTCCGCAACGGGGGCCTCGGGCCTCATGCAACACCTGAGCAAGTACTGGAAGAACCGAGCCGCCTCTGCCGGATTCCGTGATTCCGACGGTCTGTACGCCACGCCGTACAACGCAGAGGCGAACATCGCCGCCGGAGCATACATAGCTGGCTCGGGCGACAACTGGTACACGCCGTGGGGTTATCTCGCCGCGTACGGCTCGTGCCCCGGCTCCTGAGACTGGCGTAGTATCCGAGCATCATGAACCACACAGCGAAGAACCTCATCCGAATCGCAGGCCTTGTTGCGGGCCTCGGCGCCACAGTCTGGGCTCTTCGCGATCGACTTCTTCCCGCCCCTGAAGTCCATGACGAGCCGCCACCTCGATTCCGCACCGCCACGACACAGACCGAGGCAACGAACGACGACCTGACGGCGATCAAGGGGATCGGCCCGGCGAAGGCCACCAGGTTGCACGAAGCCGGTGTCGATACGTTCGCTGAGCTCGCGTCGATGTCTGCCGACGATCTTGCGGACACCGCGCGAACGTCGACGGCGTCGGCACAGGCGTGGATCGAGGCAGCAGCCGAGCTCGGCTGATCGTGCTGTATCTGACCGAGCCTGAACAACTCGGCGAGTTACTCCCGAACGAACCACGGTACCGAACAGACCAGCTCCGCGACTGGCTGTACCTCACCCCCGTCCTCAGCGCGCAGGACATGTCGAACCTCCCGAAGCCGCTTCGTGACCACATCGAGCCCGACCTGTGGCCGTTCACCGTCGACATCGAGCAGTCCGCCGATAGCGGCCAGACCGTCAAATGGCTCTTCCGCTGCACCGACGGGTCACCGATCGAGTCCGTTCTCATGGGGTACGCCAATCGCACGACACTGTGCATCTCGTCACAGGTCGGGTGTGCCATGGGCTGCACCTTTTGTGCGACGGGCCAGTTCGGCTTCGATCGCCACCTCGATGCAGGAGAGATCGTCGCCCAGGTGACCTATGCCAACGCCTATCTCGCTGCCACACCGATGCCCCACAGTCCCGAACGCGTCACGAACATCGTGTTCATGGGTATGGGTGAGCCTCTGGCGAACTACGCACACACCATCGAGTCGATACGCAGGATGATCGACGTGATGGGCATGTCTGCACGTTCGATAACGGTGAGCACCGTCGGTTTCGTGCCAGGCATGCGCAAGCTGATCAACGAGCCGTGGCCGTTGAACCTCGCGGTGAGCCTGCATTCGACGATCCCGTCGGAGCGTTCGAAACTCGTGCCGATCAACGATCGGTACCCCATCGACGACGTGATCGATGCTGCGGAGGCCTACTACGTCGCGAAGGGACGTCGCATCTCCCTCGAGTGGACGTTGATCTCCGGCGAGAACGACTCCGACACCGAGGCCGTCGGCCTTGCCAGGATCGCAAGGAAGATCAAGGCGCATGTCAACGTCATCGCCCTGAACCCGACACCGCTCAGCACAGACCGTCCGCCCGATCACGACCACGTTCGACGGTTCATCGGTACTCTCAAACGTGAGGGTGCGAACGTAACGCTGCGGGACACCCGGGGCCAGGACATCGACGCAGCGTGTGGCCAGTTGCGACTCCGCGCTCAGACCAGACGACCCGAGACAGACACCAAGCCGAACGGAGCACCATGAAACTCGAATCGGGTGACCAAGCACCCCTGTTCACCGCCGTCGATCAGACGGGGACGGAACGACGATCCGACGAGTTCGCCGATTCCAAGCTCGTCATCTACTTCTACCCGAAGGCGTTCACACCGGGGTGCACGACGGAGAGCTGCGACTTCGCCGAGCGCTACCAGACGTTCATCGAGAACGGCTACACGATCCTCGGCGTCTCCCCCGACGCTCCGGAGAAGCTCACGAAGTTCAAGGCAGAGTACGAGCTACCGTTCGACCTCCTCTCAGATCCCGATCACTCGGTCGCTACCGCCTTCGGTGCGTATGGGGCCAAGAAGAACTACGGACGCGAGTACATGGGGATCATCCGCTCCACGTTCCTCATCGATGCCGACGGGCATATCGAGCACGCGTTCTACAACGTGCGCGCGAAGGGACACGCCGAGAGGATCGCGGGGACGATCAGATGATGAACTCGACCGTTCGAACCGCGGTGTTCCCAGTCGCTGGTCTCGGCACGAGGTTCCTGCCTGCGACCAAGTCGATACCCAAGGAGCTTCTCCCCATCGTCGATCGGCCGCTCATCCAGTACGCCGTCGACGAAGCCCGCGCATCAGGTATCGAGAACTTCGTGTTCGTCACCGGGCGCGGAAAGGGAGCGATCGAGGACCACTTCGACATCAGCTACGAACTCGAAGAGGCCCTCGAGTCACGGGGCAAGGACCAGGAGCTCCAACAGATCCGCGAGCTGCGTCCGGGACCGGGACAGGTCGCCTACGTTCGCCAGATGCAACCCCTCGGACTCGGCCACGCCGTGTGGTGTGCCCGGCACCTCATCGGCAACGGCCCGTTCGCCGTCCTTCTCGCCGACGAGTTGATCATCTCAGATCCCCCCGTCCTCGCCGACATGATCGCAGTCCGTGATGAGCACGGGGGCAACGTCGTGCTCGTCGATGAGGTGCCTCGAGAGAAGATCAGCAGCTATGGGATCATCGAAGCAGGCACGGAAGCCGGTGCCGTGATCGAGGTGACCGGTGTCGTCGAGAAGCCTGCGCCACATCATGCTCCATCCAACCTGGCGATCATCGGCCGGTACGTTCTCGACCCGTCGGTCATGGGGATCCTCGGCAGTACAGCTCGGGGTACAGGTGGCGAGATCCAGTTGACCGATGCTCTCCTGGCCTCCATCGGATCGGACCCGTTCCACGCAGTGCGCTTGAGCGGACAGAGGTACGATTGCGGCTCGAAGCTCGGCTTCATCGAGGCGACACTGAACCTGGCTCTCGGCAGAGACGATCTCGGGACAGACGTACAACACATGATCGACGCTCTCGCCACGACATCGAGACGATAAGCTCTCCCTCGCGTATTCATCGACCCGCCGAGGACCACTGTGACACGACTCAAGCAACTCCACGATGCCGGCCAATCGGTCTGGTACGACTTCATCCGCAGAGACATGCTCACAGGGCCGGGGCTCGCCGACCTGGTCGAGGACGGCATTCGCGGCGTGACGAGCAACCCTTCGATCTTCGAGAAGGCGATCGCCGGTTCCGATCTCTACGACGAACAACTGGCATCGCTCGGCGGCCTCGACCCGCAAGCAGCGTTCGAAACCCTCGCCGTTGCCGACATCCAGCATGCCGCCGACATCCTTGCCGGAGTGTTCGACTCTTCAGGAGGCAACGACGGCTACGTCAGCCTGGAGGTGTCTCCACGGCTCGCACACGACACCGCCGCCACGATCGCCGACGCGATGCGACTCTGGAACGTCGTGAACCGTCCCAACCTCATGGTGAAAGTGCCTGCTACGAAAGCGGGGATTCCCGCCATCGAGGAACTCACGGCGGCGGGAGTCAACGTCAACGCGACACTGATGTTCTCCCTCGAACACTACGAGGACGTTGCATCAGCCTACGTCAGGGGTGCCGAGCGAGCCTCGGATCCATCCACGCTCGCCTCCGTTGCCTCCTTCTTCGTGTCCCGCGTCGACTCCGCCACAGACGCAGCGCTCGCAAATGTCGGCACCGAGGACGCTCTCAGGCTCCGGGGCAAGGCTGCCGTCGCCAACGCGAAGCTCGCATATCGGCGGTATGGCGAGATCTTCAATGGTCCACTATTCGCCTCGTTGCGCGCCCGCGGCACCCGGCCCCAACGCGTCCTGTGGGCTTCGACATCGACGAAGAACCCGAACTACAGCGACGTCATGTACATCGAGGAACTCATCGGGAAGAACACGGTGAACACGGCACCCCCCGACACGATCGAGGCATTTCTCGACCATGGAACCGTCCGAGCGGATTCACTGTGCGACCAGGTCGAGGAAGCACAGATTCTGATCGCATAGCTGCCCGACGTCGGCGTCGACTTCGACGCGATCACATCTGAACTGCAAGTCGCTGGTGTTGCGGCGTTCTCGGCAGCGTTCGACACGCTGCTGGCCGCCATCGTACGGAAGCAGCCTGGGACGCTCGTATGACACTTCGACTCGAACCGCACACGATCTCGGACGCTGTGCTTGCCGAGGCTGCACGGTGGAAGACGGATCGGCTCATGGGCCGTCTCTGGGATGCTGATCCAACCGTGTGGGGCACAGCGGGGACACCGGAACTCGAAGACCGCCTCGGATGGCTCACACTTCCGTCCACATCACGCGATCTGGTACCGGTCATCGGCACCCTGACAGCAGAAGCGCGCAGGTCAGCGATCAGCGACATCGTCCTGTGCGGCATGGGTGGCTCCTCCCTCGCTCCGGAGGTTTTCGCCGATGCGCTACGTGGCACCGGATCCGGGCCGAAGCTCACCGTCCTCGACTCCACACACCCAGACGCTGTCGCCGCAGTCGACGATGCGACCTCCCCCGACACGACCTGGTACATCATCTCGTCCAAATCGGGATCCACCCTCGAAACGCTTTCGTTCTTCCACTGGTTCTGGTCGAGGGCGTCACGTGAACTCTCATCACCGGGAAGCCACTTCATCGCGATCACGGACCCCGGGTCGCCACTGGCCGACCTTGCGACCGCGCGTCAGTTCAAGACGGTCGTCGACGCCAACCCGAACGTCGGAGGAAGGTACTCGGCTCTGACCGCCTTCGGTCTCGTTCCCGCCGGCCTCACAGGCGCCGATCCCACCGCGATGCTCGATGCGGCGGCAGCAGTGGCAGCAACGTGTGGACCCGACATCGACCTCCTCGAGAACCCGGCGTTCGTTCTCGGTGCGACCATGGCGACCAGAGCTCTCTCAGGCGCCGACAAGGTACAGATGGTGGCCGGCGGATCGCTCACATCCTTGCCGCTGTGGGCCGAACAGCTGATCGCCGAGTCCACGGGCAAGGACGGCAAAGGCATTATCCCCATCGACGGCGGTCCCCACCCGTCGATGGCAACCGACGGGTGGGTCGTCGCCATCGACGCAGCCGACGGTGCCGGTGCCGACATGGCGCTCACGACAAGTGGCGAGTACGACATCACCGGGGTGATGTTCCTCTTCGAGCTCGCAACGGCCATCGCAGGCGAGATCCTTGGCATCCACCCGTTCAACCAACCCGACGTCGAGATCGCGAAACGCCTGGCAGCGTCCGCCATGGCGGGAGAACTCGCAGACTCAGCCCGGCCACCCATCACCATCGATGACGACGCTCTCGTTCGTGTGCTTGGGTCGATCCTCACCGGACATCGGCCGTCGTATGTGTCGATCCAGGCATATCTGGCGCCGAGCCCCTCCACCGATGCCGCTCTCGAGTCCCTCAGGGAACTCATCGATACGCACTGCGGCGTGTACACCACGGTCGGGTACGGACCACGGTTCCTCCATTCGACAGGTCAGATCCACAAGGGGGGCCCACCAGGAGGTGTGTTCCTTCAGATCCTCGACGATCCGCAAGCCACACTTCATGTACCCGAGACGGACTTCACGTTCAACGAACTGATCTCCGCCCAAGCCGCAGGCGACCGTGCCGCCCTCACCGATCGGGGCCGCAGCGTGGTCAGTGTCGAACTCGGCCGAGACGCCGATTCGGGTCTCAGCCTGTTGATCGACGCGGTACGAACAGCGCTTCAGTGACGACGTGCGCCGCTACTCGATCGCAGCGACGTCCACTCCGATCCGACTCGATCGGATCGCGCTCGAGAGACCGATCGGCTTGCCACGATCCATCTTGGCCTCGGGCTCGTTGAGCGACGCGTTCATCTCCCTCGGCAGTTCCAGAGTGAACACGCTCTTGGTGTCGAAGCGGTAGGTCAACGATCCGCCCATCAACTCGGCGAGGGCTCGCGACACGGTGAGCCCGATGCCGACCGACCCCGGTTGTCCCGGTGTGTCGTGGGCGCGCTCGTAGGCCTCGAAGATGCGCTCCCGATCGGCCTCAGGTATCCCGGCCCCGTCATCGACGATCTCGACGGCGACGGCACCGCGACTCGACGACATGCGTGCCTCGATGTTCGTACCGCCGTATCGGACCGCGTTCGTCAGGAGGTTCCTGAGAATCTGACGCACCCTGACAGAGTCGGCGTCGACAACACGTGACTCGACGGAGCACGTGACCGTCGTACCTGGCGGTACGGTGATCCCTGCGATCACCGTACGAACCTGAACGTCCAGCTCGACGGCCTCGGAACGAACGATGACGCTGCCGATGTCTGCTCGGGCCGCTATCAGGAGGTCGTCGATGAGGTCGGACATGTCGTTGCTCTGCTCGACGAGGAGGTTGGTGAACTCCGCCATCTCGTCATCGGAGAACTCCTTCCACCGATCGTTGAGCTCGTGGGCCATTCCGGTGACGACGGTCAGGGGGGTGCGAAGCTCATGTGATACCGATGCAACAAACGCGTCCTTGGAACGAAGCAGGTCCTCGAGCCTCGCCCTTGCGCTCGCCCGATCGACGGCTGCTGCGAGGACGTTTGCGACCGACTGGAGGAAGTTGAGGTCGTCGACCGTGAAGACTCGTTCGTCGGAAGACAACACGACCAACGTACCGAAGTCGATCTCAGAACCTGGGATCATCACTGCAACGGCAGACCTGAGACCACGTTCCGCCAGTTTCGGTGCAGCGAACCTGACCTCTGCTTCATTGCGCAGAACGACTGAGGCTGCCGTCATGTGCGCACGGTCGGCGATTGCTGTGACGTCGTCGGCTACCACATCGACAAGTCGATCCGATCCGTATATCTCGAATCCACCTTCACCAGACCGTCCGAGAATGAGGGAGCCTTCGGTCCGCAGAACTGTCGAGACCGTCTCTGTGACCGATGCCATCACGTCGGTGATGACGTCGGCCTCGAGCGCGATCTGACCGATGGACGCAACGGCCTCTTGCTGCACGGCACGGGACCACAACTCGTCCTCGACACCACGCCGACCGGTTACGTCGATCATCGCCCCCTCGTACACCGGACCCGATTCGGTGGTGATCAGGCGCGACGTGTCGCGGATCCACAGCATCGATCCATCGAATCGACGCATCATGGTCTCGTAGCCGATCACAGTCTCTTCATGATCGAGCATGGAGGTCAGATGCTCTCGATCCGTCGACTCGACATAGAACCTGTGCGCATCGGAACCGATCAGTTCGTCCTTGGACGTC
>VAPM010393125.1_pt1 | contig 11874 bp, 13 predicted proteins | sample 3395091 | NCBI WGS metagenome assembly VAPM01 (sample SAMN08290445, study PRJNA428436) | hydrothermal vent metagenome | isolation source: Deep-sea hydrothermal vent chimney 3 | place: Pacific Ocean: Juan De Fuca Ridge | reverse complement strand
GCTAGGAAATGTCCATAGTGAGGGGGTCCACTAGCGAATGGAGGACCATCGTAAAAAACAAACTCCCCTTTCGGAGCATCCTTTTCTTCAGACTTTTTAAAAATATTATTTTTATTCCAAAACTCTAAAATAGCCTCTTCGTGTAGCGCTATATCACTCTTGTTTTGCACATTATTAGAAGTGTTAGAAATATCTTTACTATCAGTCATATATCAATAGATAGTATCAGATTTATAGCCTGTATAAAAGAAGCCACCTCAATTCCATCGGATTGAGGTGGTGTTAACTTTTTACTTAAAAGCTTTGTTCATCAAAGCCATAGCTTCTTTTCTATCAAAATTTTTTTTGAACTTTTTAATGCCAACTGTTTTACAGTCACTTCTTTTAAGGGCATCGGCAAAATGCTTTTCGAGATTCTTTTTTGAAGTAATAATAAAAGTTGCTACCTCGTCATCTTCCTTGTAAGATTTAGCTCGTTTTGATGTAAGGCAGACTGGATACCCGATTTCACGCGACTTAGCTATCGCACCGTGAAGGTTATACACTAAGCATATATATGAATTTTCACTGTTGGACACTGTTTTTTCTCCTTTCTCAAGTGTTTCTACTATAAATTTTTCTAGATTAAAACTACCATACTCAAGTAAACATACAAAACGTATTATATTTAAAGTCCACTACTACTAAATTACATCCTTTCAGGGGCTTTGATGCCGAGGAGATACAGACCATTTTGTAGAGTTACAGAAACAGCGTGAGCTATAGCAAGTTTTGCTTGAGCGTCATCAGTACCATCTAGAATTTTAGTCTGTCCATACCAACTATTAAACGTTCCAGCTAATTCAGTCAAGTACGTAGTAACGTAGTGTGGCTCATACTCACTCACCGCCCTTTCTATAACATCCTTGAAACGCGGAAGTAGTCTCTCAATATCAGTCACCTCATTACTTTCAGTAGCTTTCTCTACAACACCTTCGGCTTTTGCTTTCCCTAATACAGAAAGAATCCTAGCATTTGTATATTGTAGATACGGACCAGAGTCACCCTCAAAGGAAAGTGCCTGGTCTTTATTAAAGATAATATTTTTCCCCGAAGACTGTTTTAAAATACCGTACTTAATTGCAGCTATGGCAACCTGCTCTGTCACCTCTTCTTTATTATCCACCTCAAAAGAGCTCATCCTCTCATTGGCACCTTCTTCAACTAGCTCAATAAGTGACTCTCCAGTAATCACGTTACCTTTTCTTGATGACATCTTACCTTCACTTAATTGCATCAGTCCATGAGGCACATGAACTAACTCACCTTTAAAGTCAGGCCTCAGTAATGAAAAAGCTTTAAACACAACATCGAAATATGTCTTCTGCTCAACCGCAGTCACAGTAATGCTTATATCGAAATTAAACTGCTTCTGTTTCAGTATTGGCAAGCCAAGGTCGCGTGTCTCATATGTCGTAGTGCCGTGCTTAGTCTTAAATACACGAGTATGAAGTCCATACTCTTCGCCTTTAAATACAACAGCTCCTTCACTTTCTTCGAAAATTCCATCTAGAAGACCTTTATCAACCATCGGTAGTCCAATTTCCAAAGACTCACTCTCAAAAAAAGAATAGTCAAAATCCGTACCAAGTGTTTTATATATTTCATCAAAATGAGCAAGTGATGTCTTAAGTCCAATTTCATACGTATCCATTAAATCAGAATCTTTGGCTACAATACGCTTATTAAGTTCATTTATTTCAAGCTTCACATCTTCACTTCCCTTATACTTATCATGTCCATATGCATATGCTTTACCCAAATCACTAACACTTCGCACATCAAATCCTTCTTTGCCCACAGCCCACAGTACCTTGGCAACATGTAGACCAATGTCCCCTTGATAATTTGCTCGCTTTACATCAGCTCCAGAAAATTCAATAAGTCTTGAAATAGATTCACCAATAGTATTACTCATCAAATGTCCAATATGAAAAACCTTAAACGGATTCGGGTCAGTGTACTCCACCATTATTTTCTTACCTTTTAAAGAATTATTTCTTCCCCATTTTTCTTCAGTCTTTAAAATATCTTTAATATTTCCAACATAAAAACTCTTAGAGAGATAGAAGTTAATAAACCCAGCCCCAGCCACCTCAACCTTCTCTATTTCCAAAATTTTTTCTATATTCTTCACTATCTCCTCTGCTAGTTCTTTTGGATTCCTACCTTCCTTCTTCGCGAGAATCATGGCAACATTACAAGAAAAATCCCCATGACTCAAATCAGCAGGGTATTCCAAATTAATACTATAGTCAGTACTTTCCGTAGTTACACCAACCTCTTTAAGAGCTTTTTGTATAACATCTGTAATAGTCTCTCGAATCATAGAGTTGAGTATAGCGAAATTAGTAAAATACCGCTAACATTGTCTAGCGCAAGTCAGTAACGAATTCTGGTGGAGTGTCCAAAATAGCCTCGATACTTACCCGCCCTAAGAGTGCTCCACGCTCTGTTTCTACTGAACAGCGCCACATGCCTTCTGTAATAGTCTTCTCGCTGTATCCACGATATCCATCTACACGGCCACCAACAATAGGAAAGTTAAACCTGCCACGCTCTTCCCACATACCGGAATTTTTATCGTACATCTCCCACACATGAAATATTGGGGTCTCTAATTCCGTAGGAGCAAAAACAGAACTGAAGCAAGAAGCCGTATTAGTATTTTTAAGATATATAGTAGAGTCAGACTTCCACCAGAATTTATACCAAGCACCTTCTTCGTAAGTAACAAAATAGTCACCGCCAGAGCGTACAACTGAATGAAAGATGCCAACGTCGCGGACAGCGAGTGGGACAGGTGGAATAATGTTTAAATAATAAAAGATTGAAAAAATAAAAAGTGTTGAGAAAATACCTATTTTAAACATCTTCTTGCTCTGCTTAAATACTTTTTTCGCCACAAGTCGAATTATGTATAAGAACAAACTTATGACAACAATACTAAGGAGAGCACTTACCAAAAATGTCCATGATTCAATAGAGCGGAAAACAACAGGTACGATTAAAATCGAGTACAAAAAGACGAGTAAGTAATAAACTAAAATATTAAACTGCACCCTCCTGTATCTAGACTTAAATATTTCATTTCCAACAAGTAGCCCTGCGAGTATTAAAAGAAACGGCCAATTTTGAGCAAGAGTTGCACTTCCAATATACAACACCAGAAGTCCACCTGTAAGGTTACCAAAAGCAAATTGCACAATAAGAGAGAGCCAAATCTTTGACTTTTTCTTAAGCACTTCCCTGTGTGCCATCAGTGCAATACAGAATCCCGCGATAAGTAAATACGTCAAAAGTACAATATTTCCATAAAGCTGATCAGGACGCCCAAGCGTAATCGAATCCCACACAAGACCAGCGACAAGCGCCACCGCAGGCAAATGCTGTTTATATTTTTTCACAAAATCAACAACGTATGAAATCATTAATCAATATTATCTTTTAATTACTTTATAAATGACGATAAATCAAGGTCTCCATCTTGAGTATACGAAATACTAAGATTAAGCGCTGTCTCTGCCTTCATCAGCTCTTCACCAAGATAAGAAGAGTGGTATGAGTCAAATGGGTGTTGACTACTATTAATCTCGTCATTAATTTCACGAGCTTTAGTCCCTGAATATTCTTTAAGTAACTGACTATTTGGCGAAAAATGTTGTACTTTAATTTCATTACAATTAAGACTAACTGCATAGTAACCACGTGGATCAAAGAAACAATTCGTGTTTTTGTGATATTTGTCTAAAACATCTTTAGTATCTCCAAAGTTGTCTTGATATATATGAGCGCTACATGAAATAATCGTAAGTGCTCCCATCTTTAAACCAAGCCCTTCAGCAATAACTTTCTGGAGTTTTAATAGACCAAATGCATTTAGTGGCCATGCACGAAACATGTCGTTACTTCGGAAATATACAGTAAGTGTAAGTTTATCCTCTGGTGCATACGCTTGTACGAGAACTATGCAAGGACTGCTTTTATCTTTATTTAAAATACGTCTTGTAAGTTCATCTTCAACTATCCATGTCTGTGCTATTGTAGAGGCACGATATTGATCTTCTTTAAGGTATGAAATAATGTCAGCAATTTGATCGATCTTTTCGCCTCCCTTACCTTCCCATCCACGCAAACGAGAGCCGTAAGTATAAAGCGTTCCTTCTGGAATTTTATCAGTACAAATTTCATCGTAATAACTCTTAAGATATGGCTTATCAAAACGAAAATATTCCTCCATCTGAGGGTCATCTGGATCCTCTCCATCTATAACAACCATAAGATTTTGACTCATGCGTACTTTTGTAGAATCCTTTGATTTCATTTTGACCATGGTTCCATAATCGTATACCGTACGGAGTATTTTGAGCCAAGTTTCCCCAACCCTTTCTCCGCGAACTACGAAACCGATTTTCTCTGACGGGAAACTGTCAGTAGCAATCTCTGGCTTTTCATATAACTTCGGCTCAGCGTATGGCTTTGAGTCTGTAACAGTTTTTACAATAGCATTAATAACCCTTGCATACTCCTTTGAGTCATCAAGGTCTTTTATCTCATCAGTCAGGTCATGTAAAGTTATATTTTTACGTAAAATTTCTATATCTTCAAGTGGAATAAGTTCTGATACAGTGCAGTCAGTCCCTATCACTTTCCCTTCATTGATACCTTTGTCAAAAAAATTAACGAGAACTTCACGACTATTAGCTTTATCATTACCAAGTAAAATAATGTGACGAATGTTTGGATTCGCGAGACAGTTACGTAAAAACGGGTCTAATGCGTTACGCCTATCGTAGAATTGTCCAACTACGACATAACTATCAGGATCCAGATCCTTACATACAACATCTTTATAAGTCCAAAGTGTCGCAATACCAACACTGCTCTTTAGATTACTGGTGTGTAATTTCTCATTAAATTCCTGTGGCCAACCGGCATCAGTGAGTGATTTAATGTATACATCATCAACCATATTTTTATTTGTGTTTAGGGCTCTGTTTCTTTTCAGCAAAATGGTCTGAATTCTCCTTGTTGTAACGACCAACATCTTTATATCCCTTTCCAGCAGAGCTTGTTAAGCGGGCAAAAAGAATTTGGGCAATTTCCATCCCTGGCCTAAGTACAATAGGCACATTGCTTGTGTTTACTAATTCAAATGTAGGGTAGAAATAGTGTCCAGGATTAAAAAGCATTGCTGTATTGTGTACAACAAGTCCAGCTCTAGCAAGACTGCTTTTACCAGAAAGTAAAATAAGATGGTCTAAATCACAACCAATGTACTCTATTTGCTTTCCAAGTACATTTTCTCCAGGGTGAAGAATAAATTCATCTCCATCAGAAATAGAAATGGTTCGCGTTTTAGGGTATTTCTTTTTTGCAGGATCGACGAAATCAATGTTGTGACGATCGGTGACTTGAAATTCATTACTCAATCGAACGTCATAACTAACCATCTGCAGCTGATTTTCATTAAACGGACTAATAACGATCTTTTCTTCTTTAATTGCTTTTTTGATGTCTACGTCAGATAAAAACATACTATTCTATATTAAAAACCTTATCGGTTCCATAATAATTCGGCCAATTCTTATTATAATGTGCAAACATACGCTCTAGTCTTTCCTGAGAAAGCTCTTCTACACCAAGTAGTTGCATAAAATCATATAATTCTTTACGGGTAGATTCAATTAAAGATTCGTCACTTATGACTTTTTCGAATTCCGCTAAGTACCCATATCCTGCATTTTTATCAAAACACACAGTAATCTCCCCACTTTTATATTCTTCTCTTTCTCGTGACCATTTTGCCTGATATTCAAACCCTGTATCTAAAATCAACCTATCTAACTCATCAAGTGACATACCTGTAATAACTGACTCAAATTCCATTCGTGAAACTGTATTGTGACTACTTCCTTCGTCCAAAGATGCTTTAATTACAAAAATAAGTTCTTCATCATCAATTAAACGTGTACGTATTGAGAAGTCAGAACCTTTTTCGATTATTTCTTTAAAATCCTTCTGTTTCTCTTCTGTAAATAATGGTAAAAGCGCATCATCGAACTTAGATACGTCTCCACCGAGAAAATAATGATTAAGTTGTTTGTTTTTAGTGCTTAGTTTCGTCCCTGGATTAAGTTCACACAACCTATCCTTTACCTCTTGCGCACGTTCTGTAGAACCTAAAAGGCTCTTTATTTCAATTTCACATAATGCCATTAAGAGAGTATACCTAATGTAAGAAACATTTAAAAGACTGGACAAGTGCGTAAATATACTATAAAAACTCCTGCATTTTACTTCAAAAAAATCTATTATTGCAACGTTGTTCAGGTTTGGCTTAAAAAAGAAAGGGGTTTGGCTTTCGCCAAACCCCTTTTTTACCCATCTTACACCGAAATAGGCGCTTGGATGTGCGGAAGTGCCTCGTAGTTCAACAACTCGAAATCCTGATACACAAATCCGAAAATGTCATCGACGTCAGGATTAATGGACATCGAAGGAAGTGGTAGCGGAGTACGAGAAAGCTGTTCTTTCACTTGCTCGAAATGATTCGAATAGAGATGCACATCACAACCAGTCCACACAAAGTCACCGAGTTTATACCCAGTTACCTGTGCGACCATCATAGTCAGAAGCGCATAACTCGCAATATTGAACGGCACCCCTAAGAATGTGTCACATGAACGTTGGTAAAGGTGGCAACTTAGGCGATCATCTGCGACCCCAAATTGAAATAACAGATGACATGGCGGTAACGCCATGTTATCAATCTCTGCCGGGTTCCATGCGGAAACAATAAGCCTTCTCGAATCTGGGGTTTTATGAATTTGATTGATAACATTAGTAATCTGATCGATAGGCTCTCCGCCTGCAACAGGCCATGAACGCCACTGTGAACCGTACACCGGTCCCAAGTTACCATTTTCATCAGCCCAATCGTCCCAGATTTTTACCCCATTATCTTTGAGGTATTTGGTATTCGTATCGCCGGAAAGAAACCAAAGTAACTCATGAATTATTGATTTTAGGTGTAATTTCTTTGTGGTAAGTACTGGAAACCCTTCACTTAAATCAAACCGCATCTGATATCCAAACACACTACGCGTGCCTGTACCTGTGCGATCCGTTTTAGTGACTCCAGTTGTCATAATATGGCCCAGTAAGTCAAGATACTGCTTCATTTTATTTTCCTCTAAATAATTGTGAACTAAGTTAATCTAAGGAAAAACTACCACATATAGACACTTGAAAGCAAATCCCTCTGATTTCATAGAAATCAGAGGGATTTGCTTCAATATTATACAGCCAATTACTTTCCTTCTACTTCTATCCCTTACAGGGACTGTACACCTTGCGGGTATTTTGTCTCGTTTCACTCACAAAATGCCACGCAAGGTCGATAAATGTTCACTAGTTCACATCTATCCCCATAGACCTCGCTGTACCTGCAATTATCTTTGCAGCCTGTTCAACATCGTTAGTGTTTAAGTCTGGCATCTTTTCTTCTGCTACTTCTTTAACTTGAGTCATGGTAAGAGTTCCTGTCTTACTGACAAGGTTCTTTCCTGAGCCTTTTGGCTTTCCAAGCTTCTTAAGGAGTAGACGTGATGCTGGAGATGTCTTCAGAATAAAATCAAAGGTTCTGTCTTCGTATACAGTAAGCTCTACTGGTACTATATCCCCCGCCCGCTCTTTAGTCTGACTATTAAATTGATTCACAAACTCTCCAATGTTAATTCCCACTGGACCAAGCGCAGTTCCTACTGGAGGTGCTGGTGTAGCTTTTCCTCCCGGAATTTGCAACTTTAATTTTCTCATTATTTTCTTTGCCATAATAGTTGTTTATTCTACTTATATTTTCTTAACCTGCAAGAAGTCGAGCTCTACCGGTGTTTCGCGACCAAACATAGGTACCAATACCTTAACCTTTCCTCTCTCTTCGTCAATCTCCCCTATCTTTCCCTCGAGCTCTTTAAACGGACCGTCAACGATTGAAACAACCTCATCAATAGTAAGGTCAATCTTGTGCTTCACTGTCTCTGAGTTCATTCGTGAGAAGAGTTCGTCAATTTCCTTTTGAGTCAAGGGTACTGGCTGTGTTCCAGAGCCGACGAACCCAGTCACTCGCGGTGTGTTACGAACAACATACCAAGAGTCATCAGTCACAATCATGTCGACAAGAATATATCCTGGGTAAATCTTTTCATCCTCTTCAACCCTCTTTCCTCCTTTTATTTTCACTTTCTTTTCAGTTGGTACGACTACATCAAATATCTTTTCTTCCATACCAAGAGAATCAATACGTTGTCTAAGGTTCCTCAACACTGCATTTTCATATCCTGCGTATGTATGAATAGCATACCAGTGACGCTCTTTGCTCCCTGTTTGTTTTTCCATAATTAAATAAAGAACTTATTAAGAAGACCAGTAAAAATAAAGTCAAAGAATCCAAGTAAAGCAGCAATAAACAGTGAGATTATAATCACCAATATTGTGAAAATTATTGTCTGCTTAGTAGTTGGCCACGACACATGCTTTAGTTCTCCTTTTGTGTCTCGTATGTATTGAAAAAGTCTTTTCATAAAGTTTAATAATTTAATTTTTATCAAAAAACCCCTCTCGGGGTGATTCCAATATACTAGCACATACACACAAAAAGTCAAAAAAGAAAAAGCGGGTTCTGCATACGCAGAACCCGCCAAATTGAAAAGCTTACGAAGCACCAACATGCGCTTCTGAAGTAACTCTCGGCATGTTCCTTGCCTCCAAGGATGCCTGAAGATCTTCTTCGAAAGAAACTTTCGGTCTTTGAGGTTTGCAGGGCTTCTTTGCCACTGCTTCCTTCTTCACCTTGAACTCCTCGAAGAGTTTTTGGTTATGAGCGTGCCAAGCTTCCGTTGAAGCAAACTGCTTTGACCACGTTTGTGGCGTCGCAGGTTTTTTCGTCTTCGGCTTTGAGCTAGAGTGTTTTCCCCAGGCTTTCTCACAACCGAATTTCTTCTCGGCAGCAGCGTTATGTGCACACCACTCCCCTTCATCCTTGAACGGTTTACTTGTCTTTGGGTTTGTTGGAAGCGGAAGTTCCTCCGAGTCATCCGGCGGTGCGCTGGCGGAAGAAACAAGTTTGAGATCAGGCTTCTTCTTACTGACCTTTTTCGCATGCCGTTTGTCGTCGAGCTCGTTGCGATACGCAAAGAGTGAAATTCGATGTTCGTGACTAAGCGACGGAAAATCTTTAAGGATAAACTTTTCATCCCTCCATCCGTCTACAATTACGTGGCAAACGACGAACATCGCCACAAACGCTTCCTTGCTTTGCGGAAGCCCTACTGGGATTTCGAGGCCGTACTTCTTTGCGAAAGCACGACATTCTTTCATTGTCGCATCCTTGGGAGCTTTTTCCCAAAGAACCAGTTGTTGTGCTAAAGCTTTAAAGCTATTCATGATGCCCTCCTAGGCTCACTATTACACACGTACGTCAAGCTACCAAACCCTTATTTCAAGCCATAAGAAATGCCCCAAGTACCTGGGGCATTTCTTATGGCCTTTCGACAGAGTAAGTATTCTTTATTTTATTTCGTACGTGATATTCACGCTAGATGTTATACTATTTTCCCCTACTTGAATGTCAGGTACCACTGATCCACCTCCATCATTAACCCCAAGTGCCATACTTTCAAACTTAGCAAATCTTGGTGAACCAAATTCATTAAAGTTAACAATGCGAACTAATTGCACATCCAAATCAGCGGCCAAAGCTTCTGCTTTTTCTTTAGCGTCGGCAACTGCTATCTGCCTTGCTTCACGCTTCAACCCATCTTCATCATCAATAATAAACGACAAACCACTAATTCTCTCTACACCAAAACTTCCGATGCCTGAGAGTAGTTCGCCAGCTTTACTAATATCCCGAACCTTAACCCGCACACTTTGATTTATTTCAAAGCCTATCAATATCCTGTCACCCCTGTCGCACGGATATGTAATACAAACACGCTGTTCGTATTCGTATCGCGGATACACATTATACGAGGTAGTCTTGATATCTTTTTCCTCAATTCCCTTTTCTTTTAAGTACTCAATGACCTTATTAGATATTTCAGCAGCACCGTTCTGCACAACCTCTGCTGTCTCACCTTTTTTTATAACTGAGAAAGAAAATGTCGCTGTGTCTGGTATAGCAAATACCTCACCCTCACCTTGCACGGTGATTGTGTTTGTCGGCGCAATCCCTGAACCCATATATTTCCAGTTTTTTACTTCAGTGATAGTAATAGATACTAAAAAGAGTGAGAGTAGTGCAAGCACAACAGGCGCAAGAACGCGCATCTTTTTGTGGTGTAAGTGAGGCATGTGCCCGTGGCGGTGTCCACAATGTCCACCACACTCTTTGTGATGACCTTCTTTGTGATTATGTTCGTGTTCCATAGTGTTCTTGATATTACTTAATATAGTGATAATTATACAAAAAAAAGCAGGTGGGGCAATGAAAATTGCGCCCCACCTGCCAAGTTTCCCAGGGAGGATTAGAAAAAATAGACTCTTGCTACTTTATTTATACCAAAAAGCGTATCCGATTACCACCAGTACCACTGCATAATCACCACGGAGTTCATGCGTAAATGATACAATGTTTCCATGTCTATACTTGCATACACATTAATAAGCGTACTCGTCGTAAGTGCTATCTCACTCATTGGCGTTTTTACACTTTCAATTAATAAAAAGGTCCTCAATCGCTCAATCTTTTTTCTTGTAAGTCTCGCTGTTGGAGCACTTTTCGGGGACGCAATAATCCACCTTATACCAGAAGCCTTTGAATTATTTGAAAATACAACCACGGCAGCGCTCTTTATAATCGTTGGTATCTTTATTTTCTTTATACTAGAAAAACTTTTACACTGGCACCACTGCCACGGCACTCATGACCAAGGTTGCGATAAAGCGCGCTCACTTGGTAGTATTATTCTTTTTTCTGACGCAGTTCACAATTTTCTCGACGGAGCAATTATTGGAGCCGCATACCTTGTAAGTGTCGAAGTGGGCATAGCAACAACATTTGCAATTATATTGCACGAAATCCCACAAGAAATAGGTGACTTCGCAATACTTATACACTCAGGATACACACGCGCTCGTGCGCTATTTGTTAATTTCTTGTCAGCTTTAGTATCAGTACTTGGCGCTCTATTTGCACTTTTCCTCGGAGACTTAAGTGGTGATATAACTCCAGCACTTGTTGCAATAGCTGCAGGTTCGTTCTTATACATTGCTGGATCAGATCTTGTGCCAGAATTACATAAGACTTTAGACATTAGAAAATCAACCATTCAGTTGTTTGCAATATTTATTGGAGTAGGGCTAATGTTTGCACTTACACTAGTTTGATATGTACTCGAATTTATTCCACCTATGATACCGCGTCCTTAGTTATATCTAGATTACAGCTTTGATATTCGTGACACCATGCCTCACATTTTTGAGCAGTGTCTTTATCTCTGTATTTAAAGTCACACTCCTCACATTGATATAACACCTCGTTTTTTTCTTGAAGTTTTTTTACCATATACACATTATACAAGAACCACATTAACTTTTTATTAACTGAATGGTAAAAATATAGATATATGCAGAACTCTTGACACAGACTAAATATATGGCAATATAAGAATTAGAATACGTACCGCAAGACTTTGATTTGCTCGATTCCTATCACTTTAACTATGGAGGTAATCATGAGATTACATAAATTACTCATGACCACGTTTGCAGTAATCATCTCAGTCATCGTGTCTGGATGTGCCAACAAACAGGACTATGGCACACTTCTTG
>VAPM010368593.1_pt1 | contig 11876 bp, 3 predicted proteins | sample 3395091 | NCBI WGS metagenome assembly VAPM01 (sample SAMN08290445, study PRJNA428436) | hydrothermal vent metagenome | isolation source: Deep-sea hydrothermal vent chimney 3 | place: Pacific Ocean: Juan De Fuca Ridge | reverse complement strand
GCCTCGGCTTCGGCGATCGCCTTGACGGCCTGGGTGTTGTTCGCCCCGAGGGCGATCTGTGCCACGTACACGTTGCCGTAGGACATGGCGATCTGTCCGAGATCCTTCTTCGCCGTAGCCTTTCCCCCTGCTGCAAACTTGGCTACTGCCGCCCGCGGCGTCGCCTTGGAAGCCTGGCCACCAGTGTTGGAGTACACCTCGGTATCGAGCACGAGGATGTTGATGTCCTCTCCCGAAGCGAGAGCATGGTCGAGCCCTCCGAACCCGATGTCATACGCCCAGCCGTCGCCCCCCATGATCCACACGCTCTTGCGTACAAGGGCACCTGTCACGACCTCGAGGCGCCTGGCCACCTCGAGATCTACCCCGGCGAGCTTCTCAGTGAGCGCCTCCACGCGTGCACGCTGGGCAGCGATCCCGGCTTCGTCGCTCTGGTCGGCTGTGAGGATCGCATCGACGAACTCGGACCCGAGGTACTCGGCGAGCTCACCCACGAGCCGTCGCGCTTCGTCGGTTTCGATGTTGAGGGCCTTGCGCATGCCGAGGCCGAACTCGGCGTTGTCCTCGAACAAGGAGTTCGCCCACGCAGGACCACGCCCACCGGCGTCCGTCGTCCATGGTGTCGTTGGAAGGTTGCCGCCGTAGATCGAAGAACAGCCGGTGGCGTTCGCCACAAGCATGCGATCTCCGACGAGCTGGCTGACCAGTTTCACATACGGCGTCTCGCCACACCCCGAGCACGCTCCCGAGAACTCGAACAGCGGCTCGAGCATCTGTGACCCCTTGACGGTGTCGAGCTTCAGCCCGGTTCGATCCGGTTCCGGGATCGTCAGGAAGAACGCCCAGTTCTCACGTTCCGCGTCGAGATGATCGGCCTTCGGCTCCATGTTGATGGCCTTGTGCTTCACCGCAGTCTTCGACTTGGCCGGGCACACATCGACACACACAGAGCACCCGGTGCAGTCGTCGGGTGCAACCTGGATCGTCATGATGTGATCCTTGATGTCCTTGCTCTTGAACACCAGGGTCTTGAACGACGCCGGGGCATCGGCCGCTGCGTCGGGATCGAACACCTTCATACGAATCGCCGCGTGCGGACACACGAGTGCGCACTTCGCACATCCGATACAGATCTCAGGATCGAAGATCGGAATCTCCACGGCGATACTTCGCTTCTCGAACTTCGTCGTCCCCGTCGGGAACGTCCCGTCGACCGGGAGAGCCGACACAGGGAGGAGATCTCCCCTGTCTTCGAGCATCATCGCGGTGACACGCTGGACGAAGTCGGGCGCCTCGGACGGCACCGTTTGGTGCATCGTGATCGACGATTCCACCTCCGTAGGTACGTCGATCCGGTGAAGACCGGCAACCGCGCCGTCGACCGCCGCGTTGTTCCTGGCTACGACGACTTCACCGAACTTCGAGTACGACTTGTCGATCGCCCGTTTGATCGCTGCCACCGCCTCATCCTGAGGAAGCAGATTTGCCAGCGCAAAGAAACAGGTTTGGAGGACAGTGTTGACACGCTGACCGAGGCCTGCATCACGTGCGACTGCCGTGGCGTCGACAACGTAGAACTCGAGTTCCTTCTCGATGATCTGCCGTTGGACCTCGGCCGGCAGGTGCTCCCACACGTCGTCGGGTCCGTGCGGAGTGTTGAGGAGGAACGTGGCACCGTGCTCCGCCTTTCCGAGCACATCGACTCGGCGAAGGAAGTCGAACTGGTGACAGGCAACGAAGTTGGCATCGTCGATGAGGTACGTCGCTTCGATCGGCTCAGGGTCGAAACGGAGGTGCGACGTGGTCATCGATCCGGACTTGCGCGAGTCGTACACGAAGTAGCCCTGGGCGTAGAACGGAGCGTCATCACCGATGATCTTGACCGTGTTCTTGTTCGCTCCGACGGTTCCGTCCGCACCGAGACCGTAGAAGACCGCCCGGACCTGAGATCGTGTGCCGGTTGTGAAGTCCCGGTCGTAGTCGATCGAGAGGCCCGTGACATCGTCGATGATCCCGACCGTGAAGCGACGACGCGGCGAGTCCTTCCTCGCTTCAGCGAAGATACCCGCCACCATTGCTGGAGTGAACTCCTTGGACGACAGCCCGTACCTGCCTCCGATGATTCTCGGGAACTCAGACCACGCCGTGTTCCCTGCCTGAGTCTCCTCGACCACCGAAACGAACACGTCCTGGAACAGCGGTTCCCCCACTGCCCCGGGCTCCTTCGTCCGGTCGAGCACGGCGATCGTGCGAATACTCGGTGGGAGAGCGGCGACCAGCGCTCGAGTCGAGAACGGTCGGAATAGACGGACCTTGACGAGGCCGACCTTCTCACCCCGCTCAACGAGAGCGTTCACGGTTTCTTCCGCCGCACCGACACCGGAACCCATCATCACGATGACCTCGGTTGCGTCGGGGGCTCCGACGTAGTCGAAGAGGTGATACCGACGCCCGATCCGCTCGGCGAAGCGATCCATCGTCTCCTGAACGATGTCGGGAACGGCATCGTAGAAAGGATTGCACGCTTCTCGAGCCTGGAAGAAGACATCGGGGTTCTGTGCCGTTCCCGCGAGCTTGGGGGCGTCCGGGTCGAGCCGTCGCCTCCGATGTTCGAGGACACCTTTGATCGGTACGAGCGCCCTGATGTCGTCGTCGGTGAGCTGCTCGATCATGTTGACTTCGTGAGATGTTCGGAAACCATCGAAGAAGTGCACGAACGGTACCCGGCTTTCCAGGGTGCAAGACTGGGAGATCAGCGCCATGTCGTGCGCCTCTTGCACCGAGTTCGATGCAAGCATCCCCCACCCCGTTGCTCTGGTCGCCATGACGTCGGAGTGGTCGCCGAAGATCGAGAGGGCGTGCGTGGCGACGGTTCTCGCTGCGACGTGGAACACAGCGGGGAGTAGCTGGCCTGCGATCTTGTACATGTTGGGGATCATCAGGAGCAGACCCTGGGACGCAGTGAACGTCGACGTGAGCGCTCCGGCCTGGAGGGCACCGTGGACTGCACCGGCAGCGCCAGCCTCACTCTGCATCTCGATCACTTCGGGCACCGTTCCCCACACGTTGGGCTTGCCCTGGTTCGACCACGCATCCGATAGCTCACCCATCGGCGAGGACGGGGTGATCGGGTAGATCGCCAGAACTTCGTTCGTGCGGTATGCGATCGATGCAGCTGCTTCGTTGCCATCGACCGTGACGATCGTTCGAGTTGGGGCCTCGATCGTGGTCATGTGATCCCTTCGCCGTAGTCCCTGATATGATAACTCAGCAACTAAGTATCCGGTGCGGCGCATCGGATCACCTCCTACCCCATGCAGCGAGAAGGGCCGCCTCTCCGGCGGCCCTTCTCGCGTCGATTGTCGGTTGTGATGACGTCTAGGAATCGCCGTCCTTGTCGCCCTCGTCGCCCGATTCGTCATCGCTCTTCGGGGCACCGAGCGATGCGAGCCACTCGGCAGGGTCGGCGGGTAGAGCATCGTGAGAGGACTCCACGTCGACGTCCCCGAACAGGGCGGCTGCGGTCGGTACCTGAGCATCTGGCAACATCGGCTGGATCTGCTGGTAGGCGACCGAGCCCGTGCCTGCCGGAATCAGCTGCCCGATGATGACGTTCTCCTTCAACCCACGCATGTAGTCCGACTTCGAGTTCAGTGACGCCTCGGTGAGGACCCTGGTCGTCTCCTGGAACGAAGCCGCGGACAGCCACGAGTCCGTCGCAAGCGACGCCTTCGTGATACCCATGAGCTCCGGACGGCCCTCAGCCGGCTTCTTGCCGTCCTCAACGAGTTCACGGTTGGTATCCCTGAACTCCTGTGCGTCGATGAGTTCTGCAGGGAGCCACGGACCGTCACCCGGGTTGACGATGCGCACACGGCGCAGCATCTGACGGACGATCAGTTCGATATGCTTGTCGTGGATGTCCACACCCTGGGAGCGGTACACCTCCTGGACCTGGCCGACCAGGTATCGCTGACATGCCCGGACTCCCTGGATCTCGAGAACCTCCTTCGGATCCAGAGGACCTTCGGTGAGCTGGGTCCCCGGATCGATGATGTCGCCCTCCGATACCCGGAGACGGGCACGGATGGGACGGAGATACCGGGTCTCGTCGTCGCCATCGACAATGACGATGTAGCGATCCTTGGTCTCGGGATCTTCGTCGAACATCACGGCGCCACCGACCTCAGAGAGTATCGCGACACCCTTCGGCGTCCTTGCCTCGAAGAGTTCCTGAACACGGGGGAGCCCATGCGTGATGTCCTCACCGGCGATACCACCAGTGTGGAACGTACGCATTGTCAGCTGCGTCCCAGGCTCACCGATCGACTGAGCCGCCATGATCCCGACGGCAGTTCCCGATTCGACCATCGATCCTGTTGCAAGATCGATGCCGTAGGACGCCTTCGAGATGCCGTACCGGCTTGTGTCGGTCAGCGGCGAGCGGACGCGGATCTCCTCGACCTTCTCGACCTCCTTGATCCCGTTCACCGCTTCACGGTCGAGCACGAATCCGGCCGTCAACCTTCGCCCGTCGGGGAGCGTTGCAACGGCACGGCCGATCTTGGCATCCTCTGCCAGGATCCTCCCGAAGATCTGGTTCGAGATGGTGCGAGTCGGTTGCCCGCTCTCATCGCGGATCTTGATGAGAATGCCGGGATCGTCGGTCTCTTCGTCGTGGATGATGATCTCCTGGGCAACGTCGACGAGACGCCGGGTCAGATACCCGGAGTCTGCCGTGCGCAGCGCCGTATCCGCGAGTCCCTTGCGAGCACCGTGTGTCGAGATGAAGTACTCGAGCACCGAGAGGCCCTCACGGAAGTTCGCCTTGATCGGCTGCGGGATGATGTCACCCTTCGGGTTCGCAACGAGTCCACGCATACCTGCGATCTGGCGAAGCTGCATGATGTTGCCTCGTGCACCAGATCTCACCATCATGTCCATCGGGTTGAACGGATCCTCCTCGAGAGTCTCCTGCATCGCTTCCTTCACCTTGTCGGTGGCCAGCGTCCAGATCTCGATCAACTCGGAGCGGCGCTCATCATCGGTGATGACACCCTTCTGGTACAGGCTCTCGACCTTCTCGGCACGATCCTCGAAACCCTTGAGAATCTGCTTCTTGGACGGCGGCGTCTTGACGTCCTGGAGGCCAATCGTGAGCCCTGCCCTCGTGGCGTAATGGAAGCCGAGCTCCTTGATGTTGTCCAGCGTGTTCGCCACGTCCGGCTTGTCGTACGTGTGGATCACTTCCTCGACGAGCGTCCTGACATCTGACTTCACGAGAACAGCGTTGACGTATGGGAACCCTTCAGGGAACGATCCGTTGAGGATCGCGCGGCCCACGGTCGTCTCTGTCAAACCGTTGGGATCGACGGGTTCATCATCGATGAGTTCCTTGAGCAGCGGCTTGAGCTTGGAGTGGAGTTCGGATTCACCTGCGAGCCAACCGACACGCAGCTTGATCGGTGCGTGGAGGGAGATGTCACCAAGGTCGTACGCCATGACCGCCTCATCGACGCACGAGAACGCCCGTCCGGCGCCCTTGGCGTCCTCGACGAGCGCTGAAAGGTAGTACATACCGATGATCATGTCCTGAGAAGGTGTCACGATCGGCCGGCCGTTCGCCGGTGAGAGCACGTTGTTCGAGGACAACATCAAGATGCGTGCCTCGGCCTGAGCCTCTGCAGACAAGGGCAGATGGACCGCCATCTGATCACCGTCGAAATCGGCGTTGAACGCCTCACATACGAGCGGGTGCAACTGGATCGCCTTGCCCTCGATGAGGACCGGCTCGAATGCCTGGATGCCGAGACGGTGCAACGTCGGTGCACGGTTCAAGAGAACGGGGTGCTCCTGGATGACGTCGGTGAGGACGTCCCATACCTGGACGCGACGTCGCTCCACCATCCGCTTTGCAGCCTTGATGTTCTGTGCGATGTCGAGATCGACCAGGCGCTTCATAACGAACGGCTTGAACAGCTCGAGGGCCATGATCTTGGGAAGGCCGCACTGATGCAGCCTCAACTTCGGACCGACGACGATGACCGAACGGCCGGAGTAGTCGACACGCTTGCCGAGCAGGTTCTGACGGAACCGACCCTGCTTGCCCTTGAGCATGTCCGAGAGCGACTTGAGGGGACGGTTGCCCGGTCCGGTCACCGCTCGGCCCCGGCGACCGTTGTCGAAGAGAGCATCGACGGCTTCCTGGAGCATCCGCTTCTCGTTGTTGACGATGATCTCGGGGGCGCCGAGGTCGATCAGTCGCTTCAGCCGGTTGTTGCGGTTGATCACCCTGCGGTAGAGGTCGTTCATGTCCGAAGTCGCGAACCGACCACCGTCGAGTTGGACCATCGGGCGAAGATCCGGAGGGATCACCGGGACGGCTTCGAGCACCATGCAGGCAGGATCGTTCTTGCCGTCGGCGAATGGCTGAACCACCTTGAGACGCTTCATGGCCCGTTGGCGGCGTTGCTGGGACGTTGCGTCCAGATCCCCGCGCAGCTTCTCGACCTCTGCCTGGAGATCCATTCGGACGATGAGGTCCTTGACGAACTCGGCACCCATGCCACCGGTGTAGTACTCGCCATAGCGGTCGACGATCTCGCGCCACAGCTGCTCGGATTCGATGAGCTCTCTCGGCTTGAGACTCTTGAACTTGTCGAACGCCTCATCGAGGAGTTCGATCTCAACGTGCGCACGATCGTCGCGGTCCTTGATCTCGCGCTCGACCTCTTTCTTGCGAGCATTGATCTCGTTCGTCTTGGCGCCTGCGTCCTCCATCTGAGCGAGTTCACCCTCGAGACGCTCGAGGCGAGCTTCCTTCCACTCCTCGAGCTCCTCGGAGATGAGGATGCGCTCATGACGAGCTGCCTCCTCGAGATCCGGGAGATCCTTGGTTCGCTTGTCGGCATCGACATCGGTGACCAGATAGGCAGCGAAGTAGATGACCTTTTCGAGTTCCTTCGGGGACATGTCGAGGAGGTACCCGAGACGGCTCGGGACACCTTTGAAGAACCAGATGTGGGTCACGGGAGCAGCGAGCTCGATGTGGCCCATCCGCTCACGACGAACCTTGGAACGGGTCACTTCGACACCGCAGCGCTCACAGACGATTCCGCGGAAACGGACACGCTTGTACTTCCCGCAGTAGCACTCCCAGTCGCGCGTCGGGCCGAAGATGCGCTCGTCGAACAGGCCGTCCTTTTCGGGCTTGAGCGTCCGGTAGTTGATCGTTTCCGGCTTCTTGACCTCGCCGTACGACCAGGAACGAATCTGGTCGGAGGACGCGAGGCCGATTTTCAGTTCGTCGAAGAGTTGTGGCATCGGTTAGCTCTCGCTTTCAGAGATCTCGGGGCAGGTGATCAAACTTCGTCCATATCGGGGCGCTCGGGTCGAGATATGTCGATCCCGAGAGATGCCGCGGTACGGAACACGTCGTCGTCGAGGTCCTTCAGTTCAACCTCTTCGCCTGCGGACAGCATCTCGACGTTCAGACACAGCGACTGCATCTCTTTGACGAGCACCTTGAACGATTCGGGGATTCCCGGCTCGGGGATGTTCTCACCCTTGACGATGGCCTCGTACACCTTGACACGGCCGCGAACATCGTCGGACTTGATCGTGAGCAGCTCCTGAAGAGCGTATGCAGCACCGTAGGCCTCGAGTGCCCAAACCTCCATCTCACCGAATCGCTGACCACCGAACTGCGCCTTACCGCCCAACGGCTGCTGGGTGATCATCGAGTACGGGCCGGTCGAGCGTGCGTGGATCTTGTGATCGACGAGGTGCACCAGCTTGAGGATGTACATGTAGCCGACGGTGATCTTCGAGTCGTACGGCTCACCGCTGAGCCCGTCGTAGAGTTGGCCTTTGCCCTCCTCGTCGATCAACTGGATGCCGTCCCGGTTCGGGAACGAGTGCTTGATCACGTTGAGGACTTCGTCCTCGTGTGCACCGTCGAAGACCGGGGTGGCGATGTGGGTCCACGGATCGGCACCGATCGACGCCGGGCTCTCGAGATCGTCGAACGGCTCCCATCCGGTCGCTGCGGCCCAACCGAGGTGCGTTTCGAGCACCTGGCCGAGGTTCATGCGTGACGGGACTCCGAGCGGCGACAGGATGATGTCGACCGGGGTTCCATCCTCGAAGAACGGCATGTCCTCCTCCGGGAGGATGATTGCGATGACGCCCTTGTTCCCGTGGCGGCCTGCGAGCTTGTCACCAGCGGAAATCTTGCGCTGCTTCGCAACATAGACACGTACGAGTTCATTCATGCCTGGAGGCAGGTCGTACCCGTCTTCACGGCTGAACTCCTTGACGGCGATCGCCTTGCCGGATTCACCGTGGGGAACCTTGAGGGACACGTCACGAACCTCGCGAGCCTTCTCGCCGAAGATCGCCCGAAGCAGACGCTCTTCCGGCGTCAGCTCGGTCTCACCCTTCGGCGTGACCTTGCCGACGAGGTAGTCGCCGGGACCGACCTCAGCGCCGATACGGATAATGCCCTGATCGTCGAGATCCATGAGCACCTCTTCGGCGACATTGGGAATGTCACGGGTGATCTCCTCGGCACCGAGTTTGGTGTCGCGAGCTTCGATCTCATGCTCCTCGATGTGGATCGAGCTGAGTATGTCCTCTTTGACGAGGCGCTCAGAGATGATGATGGCGTCCTCGTAGTTGTAGCCCTCCCACGGCATGAACGCGACCATGAGGTTGCGTCCAAGCGCAAGCTCACCGCCATCGGTAGAGGCACCATCGGCAAGGGCATCGCCCTTCTTCACCTTGTCGCCTTCACTGACGATCGGCTTCTGGTTGATGCATGTTCCCTGGTTCGACCGCTCGAACTTGTCGAGTGAGAAGCGGTGCTTCTTGTTCGTGCCGGCTTCCTTGATGACGATCTCGTTGCCGGTGACGACTACGACCTCGCCATCGACAGGACAGACGACGACCTCTCCCGAGTCCTTCGCTGCACGACCTTCGATGCCGGTGCCCACGAGCGGAGCATCCGACGTAATCAGTGGGACAGCCTGACGCTGCATGTTCGAACCCATGAGCGCACGGTTTGCATCGTCATGCTCGAGGAACGGGATCAACGCCGTTGCAATGGAAACGACCTGCTTGGGAGAGATGTCCATGTAGTCGACCTGGTCGGCAGGTACGTTGTCGACGTCGCCACCGGTCTTACGGACGAGGACACGGTCGTTCAAGAAGGTGCCGTCGTCGTCGATGGGGGCGTTCGCCTGCGCGATGATGTGGCCCTCTTCCTCAGAAGCCGTCAGATAGTCGACCTTCTTGGTGACCCTGCCCTTCTCAACACGACGGTACGGCGTCTCGATGAAACCGAACCTGTTCACACGCGCGTACGATGCAAGCGATCCGATGAGACCGATGTTCGGGCCCTCGGGTGTCTCGATCGGACACATGCGGCCGTAGTGAGACGGGTGAACGTCGCGAACCTCGAAGCCTGCTCTCTCACGGGACAGGCCACCGGGGCCGAGTGCAGAGAGACGACGACGGTGCGTGATCGATGCAAGTGGGTTCGGTTGATCCATGAACTGGCTCAGCTGGGATGTTCCGAAGAACTCCTTGATCGACGCCACCACGGGCCTGATGTTGATCAACGTCTGTGGCGTGATCGCCTCAGGGTCCTGGGTCGTCATGCGCTCCCGCACAACACGCTCCAGACGGGTGAGACCGACACGGATCTGGTTCTGGATCAACTCTCCGACCGTACGGATACGGCGGTTCTGGAAGTTGTCGATGTCGTCGATGCGGTACCCATCACGACCCTCGTGCAGCGCCATGAGATAGAGGATGGTGTTGATCATGTCCGTGTCGGTGATCAGGCCTTGCTCCTCGGCACTGTATGCGTCGAGCATCTCGACGGATGCATCGCCACCGAGCTTCTGGTTGATCTTGTAACGACCGACTCGCGTCAGGTCATACCGCTTCGGCGTGCGGAAGAGCGTCTTGATGAGGCTGCGAGCGGACTCGACCGTGGTGAGCTCACCCGGCCGGAGTTTGCGATACAGATCGAGGAGCGCTTCTTCCTTCGTGGATGTCGGATCCTTCTCGAGCGTGTTCCGCACGAGTTGGTTGTCCCCGAGCAACGCGATGATCTCTTCGTCGGTCTCCGCGATCCCAAGGGCCCGCAGGAACGTCGTCACGAACTGACGGCGCTTCCGATCGACACGTACGCCGATCGTCTCCTTCTTGTCGATGTCGAACTCGAGCCAGGCTCCGCGGCCAGGGATGACCTTGCACGCGTAAACGGCTCGGCCCGAAGTCTTGTCGCGCGTCTCATCGAAGTACACGCCAGGACTCCGCACGAGTTGGCTGACGACAACGCGCTCGGTGCCATTGACGATGAAGGTACCGTTTCTCGTCATCATCGGGAAGTCCCCGAGGAAGACCTGCTGCTCCTTGATCTCACCGGTTTCCTTGTTGAGGAACCTGGCGGTCACGAAGAGAGGGCGCGAGTAGTTCGAGTCGCGGTCCTTGGCTTCTTCAATAGTGAGGGGCGGCGCATCGAACCTGTGATCGGTGAGCTCGAGGGCGAGATTGCCGGTGAAATCCTCGATGGGCGAAACCTCATCGAACATCTGCTTCAAACCGGACTCTAGAAAAGCGTCAAACGATTCCCTTTGGACCGCAAGAAGGTCAGGGATGTCCTGAACTTCGGGGATCTTGGCGAATGACAGCCTTGTGGAACGCGCACGGGCCAACGCGGGTCCTCCTCATATAGGCATTGCAGCAGCACAGAGCTGGGAGCAGTAACGGGCGAATGGGTCAGGATAGCACAAATACGGGATAGCACGCAGCTAACCCGCCTCTGCTTTCGGAGAGTCGTGAAAAGGTCTTCAACTGTGGCGTGAACGATACCGCGCGACGGCCATACGGTCAAGGAACGAGGAGGGCACTTCGTGCCCGGTACTTGGTACCTCCCCTCAGCGGGCCAGGGCTTCCCAGAGGGTGATGGCTGCGACGGCGATGAACAGCCAGCCGATGGAGCGGATGAGGGTTCGCTCAGGGATCCTGCCGGTGATCCTCGGTCCTAGCTGGCCACCGATGATCACGCCGGGGATCGTGAACACGACGAGGGATGCGATCAGAGCGAAGTCGGCGTCGGGAGTCTGGAGGAAGTTGATGAGGTGCGTGACGCTGGCTGCAAGCGCGGTCACAGCGACGGTGACCACGGATACAGCGATCGCGACGCGACTTGGTATGCGGCATCGTTTGACGAGGGAGTACGAGTTCGCCTCCCCAAGTCCCGTCGAGATGAGGCCGACGAGGAGTCCCCCGATTCCTGCCCCGATTCGGCCCTCCTGCAACCGACAGAGCTCGTAGTCGTAGACCTGGTCGTCGGCGGTGATGATGCGCCGACGGATCGCCGGCTGCACGACACCGACGCCTGCTGCGATCTCTTCGTCCTCGACCTTCGGATCATGGTGGCGAATGAAGGTAACAGCGATGAACAACAGGCCGAATCCGAGTAGCAGCTTGAGCACGGTTTCAGGTGCGAACCCGGCAAGCAGCGACCCAACGACCGCCATGGGCACGGAGACCACGATGAGGCGACGAACTGCCAACCAGTCGATCGCCTTGGCCCGTGCATGGGCGATGACCCCGGATGCAAATCCGAAGACTTCGGTGAGGAGGGCAGCTCCTATGGCGATCACCGGATTGAGTCCGAGGACGATGACGAAGAGGGGCGAGAAGAACGTCGCTCCACCGATCCCCGCGCCGTTCGCGACCGCAGCGATGGCGATGGACACAGGGAACAGCCACCAGAAGCTCAGGTCCATGTCCCCACCTACCTCGTCCGTCGATACGTTGCGTTGGGGCAACGAATGGTTCGGTGGCAGTATTCCGCACGT
>VAPM010073264.1_pt1 | contig 11879 bp, 7 predicted proteins | sample 3395091 | NCBI WGS metagenome assembly VAPM01 (sample SAMN08290445, study PRJNA428436) | hydrothermal vent metagenome | isolation source: Deep-sea hydrothermal vent chimney 3 | place: Pacific Ocean: Juan De Fuca Ridge | reverse complement strand
CCCGGAAACAACGGATATTGTTGCTATCAGCGTAATTCCAGCGATGAGAAAAATCTGAACCATGGTATTCTCCGGGAGACCAAAGACATGGTTTAAACCTGCATTGATTTGGCTAACGCCTAGGCCCAAGGAAGTGGCGACGCCGAATAATGTCGCGATTGTCGCCATGATGTCGATAAAATTACCCCAGCCACCATGAATTCGATCACCTAATATGGGTTGAAATACGGATCGAATGCTAAATGGCTGGTTTCGATTATACGAGAAGTAGGCTAGTGCAAGTCCCACCAGTGCATAAATTCCCCAAGCGTGAAACCCCCAATGCAGAAACGTCGTCTTCATGGCATCTTCTGCAGCGGCAACCGTGCCCGGTTGAGCACCGTGCGGCGGGGTTAATAAATGATACATGGGCTCAGCAATGCTATAGAATAACAAGCCAATGCCCATACCTGCGCTAAATAGCATGGCAAACCATCCCAAACGCGAAAATTCGGGCTTCGCTGCTTCGCCTCCAAGGCGAATACCAGAGAATCGGCTAACCATCAGGTACAACATATAACCGAGAATTAGATTAGTGGTGAGGACTAAAAACCAACCGGTTTGGTTGGCAATCCACGCCTGTATAGTGCTAAAGGCGCTGCCAAGCTGTGTAACAAAGATCAAGCTAGAGACCACAAATGTAAAAATAAGCACGCAAGATATCGCGAATACCCAAGGATTAAGATCCAGTAACACCGTTTCACCACGACGGTACACCCAATTTTTCATAGTTCGTGCCTATAGTTGTTATCGGTTCATCGCCTGGCACGGATTACAGTCCATTGTCTCATACGATGACTAGGTAATGATGTGTTGTTACTCGGGTATTATTTTTGGAAAAGAAAAATGCCCCAGGCTAGGTAACCACTTTTGCCACCGTTGATCCAATGGTTCAGCCCTTTTTTCATGCGCTCTACATAGTCGGCAGATATTTTAGATACCAATATCGCTTGGCGGTTTTCGGTTTCCTCTAACACACGACTATAGTGAGCGATCAATTGATCGGTACGCAATTCAAAACTTTTCTCTTGTAAACCCCTCGCTTTGCAGGCATCCCTGTAGAATGCTGGGGAGCCGAGTGAAGATAAGTGGATACGGTCGAGAATCGGTTGTAGTACGCCAGCGGGACAATCATCGGACTGCATCGGGTCGGTAAATAGAAATTGACCGCCGGCCTTCAAAACTCTCGCGACCTCAGTGATTACTTGAGGACGATTACCGCTATGTAAAATGGCGTCTTGAGACCATACCACATCAAATTGCTCATGCTCAGCGGGGATATTTTCGAAACTAGCATCTAACACGGTTATCCTATCGTTGAGGCCTTGCTGCTGGTTTAGCATCCTGGCACGTTGGTTTTCTTTTTCACTCAAATTGAGCGCCGTAACTGTGCAGCCGTAGGTTTGCGCTAGGTAACGTGCCGCACCACCATAACCAGATCCAATGTCTAACACATGACATTCATTCGTTATTGTTAACTTGTTTGCCATATGCTCAACGGTACGTCGGCTGGCCTGCGTTATAGGATCTTCGGATTTCTCGTACAAACCAATGTGTATATCCTCGCCGCCCCAAATTTGCGCGTAAAAATTATCTGCATCTTCGCTATTGTAATATTCCCTTGCAGTAAGAACAGCTTCCGAATAATGGTTTGTCATTGCTGCCTATTCCTCTTCAGTGCTTTCTTGATACGCTTTTTGTGCTACATGCACTAAAAAATCGGGTTCATTGGCTTTAAAGGTCTCCTGAAAGTCCCCGAAGGTATCAATTTGTTGAAAACCTACCTCATGCATGAGGCGTCGCGTGTATTTTTTACGAAGAGGGAACATATTAAGATGGTATTTTGATTTATCGGGAAAAGTATAAGAGAAGCGAGCTAGGCCTTCGTCAACATGGACGGGTTCTGCGACGACTTCACGACCACAATAATAATATTTGTGTTTGGTTGAAAAGCCTTCGTCTAGAATCGAATCATAATTTCTTTGATCAAGAATCAAAATGCCGTCATGATTTAGGGTGGCGTAGTATTCGGCTAAAGCCTTGCGACGATCATGCTCGTTAAATAGATGGGTGAATGAGTTACCGAGACAAATAACTGCGTCAAATTGTTCATGAATGGTTCGGTTTATCCAGCGCCAATCCGCTTGTACGGCCCGCAAAAGGTGGCCACGCTTACGTGCATTGGCGAAGGCCTTGGCCAACATCTCCGGGCTACCGTCCGCGCTTACTACATCAAAGCCTGCGCTAAGTAGTCGAACCGAATGAAATCCCGTGCCCGTAGCCACATCGAGTATCCGCTTGACGCCATGGGAACGCAGCTGTTCAATAAAAAAATCACCCTCACTTTTCCAACGCTGCTCCCAATTGATTAGTTCGTCCCATTTTTCGACAAAACTGGTTACATATTCTTCCATGTAATGGTTGGTGTCTCTCACGGATAGCGGATCGCTTCCGAATGCTTGTTTACAATGGGTCTTGTTCACTATACCTCTCCAGTATTCAGAATCAGCACATCACACATTAGGGGCAGCCACCGGCTGCGAAATGCTCAGATTGTTGCTAATAGTTAGTCAATTAGCGCTTGAGTAACGGCGTAGATTTTTACTACACACATAATTGACAGGGGCTAGCCCTAGATTTGAGACTCACCACGATGACTCAGTGGATAACGAAGACTTACTAGAATTAAATAAACTGCTAGAAACCGGTGAGAGTGTATCGCGTATCAGCGCAAAGAACAAATATTTGGCGTAAATACGAGCGAAAAACAGGGTATAATTCGAATAAAAGGACAGGAAAAATGGTTCTATTTTAAGCTTTTTCGATAGAACAACCGACCAAATTTTCGTCTCATGCTCATGCCCTCAGCGGCATTTCACTTCTGATAAGCAACAAACTGAATAAAATAAGATCAAAAATTTCCTACTAGTAAAAATTGCCAGATGACGGTAAAATCTGTATACAATTCACACTACCAATTTAATGCAACACAGGAAGCAACACATTGAAAGCCGTAATTTTTTTAATCGTCATTCTACCCTTTGCCTTCCTGTTAACGGCTGAATTCGATGAACCGCCGGAACACTTGAAGACAGAAAAAGAAAAGCTTGTTGATCTGTTAGAGGATCTTACCTTTAACACGCCGAAGGAGATCATTATCTTGTCCAATGACGATCACTTTAACCCAAAAACACGCGTAAAAATTAAAACCCTGATACTAAAAACAAACGAAGAATACTTACCCAAGTCCCCCCGAATTTCGAATAAAGCACAAATCGTATTAGATGCGCTAAAAACAGATCTCCCAGCACATGATTTTGGCGAACCTACAAGCACACAAGCACATTCGTTCAGATGGCTAACACCAAACTCCGAGTGGCTAGTTTCCTCGGTTGAAACATCGAATGGATATTTTTCGCGATGGAAAAAAACAACCGATGTCCATCAATTCAGCCGAGATGAATAAAACATTATAACAGTATCTATGTACAGCAACAACTTTGCATTAATTTGTATTCATAGGTGGATATTTTTCTCGTAGGGTGCGCTACGCGCACCAATACCCAACCGGCTAAGGTTGGAGAATCGCAATGGGACTCCATCCGTTAACCGTGTTTGGTGCGCACAGCGCATCCTACCTTTCCCCATCACTTCAATGTTGACGCTACACTAGCACAAACTGATCATTCCTCTCACGAAAATTAGTTACCTATTATTCAGGGGTAATACATTATTCTGACGCGTTGGTGTTTTTCGGTATGTTATCTGCTTTCTTAAAACGATTATTGATGAGCCTATCAAGCTCCACTTGTATTCAATCCATTTGAGTCATTCTCTGTGGAGATAAAATAACCGATGGAAAATTTAATCGTGATATTTCGGCTCGCATTTTTTAGTCGAGCTTTAATGTCCAGTGTCAACGTTGGTATGTGGCTTTCAATATGGGCAATGTCTTTGGGATACTCCTCCGTGGTTTATGCCGAGATGGTGCTTAATTTTGGTGTTTACACGTCAGATATGCCTTCTACCATGGTACGCAAATTTCGCCCAGTGTTAAATCAATTGGAAAGACATTTGGCATCCTTGTTAAACCAACCGGTTCAAATTAGATTACAAGTTGCAAACTCCTACGAACGTGGTATTGCAGACCTCGTGAATGAAAAAGTGGACTTTAGCCGCCTTGGACCGGCCTCTTATATTGTTGCGAAAAAACAAGCGCCGGGTATCAAGATCATTGTTGTGGAAAGCAAAGAGGGAGCAAGAGTATTCAATGGTGTCATTTGTGTTGCACAAGACAGCTCAATTCAAAATGAGAAAGATTTAATCGGTAAACACTTTGCTTTTGGCGATCAACACTCGACAATTGGACGCTTCCTTGCGCAGAAATACCTGCTAGAGCACGGAATTCGAGCCAAAAATCTAGAGACTTTTGAATACTTAGATCGGCATGACAAGGTGGGCATGGCGGTAGCGAGTGGACTATTTGACGCTGGGGCGTTAAAGGAGTCTACCTTTCGAAAACTGATAAAAAAAGGGAAAAAATTACGATCCATCGCCGTTTTTCCTAATGTCACTAAACCTTGGGTAGCAAAAAACCGCTTACCAGAGCACGTTTTTATTGCCTTGCAAAAAACATTGCTTGATTTCAGCCCGACGGGATCATTGATTCAAAGTAGAAAAAATAGATTCTTAAGGGGAACGGATAAGGATTATTCAGCGGTAAGAGCAGCGATAAACCAAAATTTCTTATTTTTTGAATGAAAACCAATTTTAGGCCGTCGACCCGCTTATCTCGCCCGGCCTTTGAGCAAATAGGGGCGGCAAGCGCTCCAATAAATATTGAGTAACTTCAATCTCCTTCGTCACTATTAAACACTAGATCACCGAAAATCGGTTAAACAAAAGAGACAATAAAAGACAGCTTATGAAACTAAGGCATATTACATTTAGCCAGTGGTCAATAAAACACCAGATTTTTTTGATATTATTCTTGCCAGCCTTGCTTGTCTCTATCGTTGGCGGTAGCTTACTCTATCAATATGAACTAAATAACTTACTTGATAAAATGCGTCTGCAACATAAAGTTAAGTTCAATATTTTACTTGCCGGTGCGCTAGAGGCAACCATTGCGGAAGATATTTTATTGTTAGAAAGTTTATTTTCACGGGCCAATAAATATGATGAAGACCTTTATCGTATCACGGTGCGTGATGAATATGCTCGTTTGTTATTTTCTTGGCAAGCGACGACGAACACCTCCTCCGTCATAGAAAAGAAGTTTGTCGATGTATTCGAACTTGAAGGGGAAAATTTTGGCCAATTAGAAATTACTTGGAATATGCAGAAAATTCACAGCAACATCCAAAAACAATTACTTATTGAACACCTTTTTTTGACGACAGGATTGCTTACACTCGTTTTGATTATCATGGTATTTTTGCATCGTTTAGTCATTAACCCACTCAGGCTTGTTAACCATCAGCTCCATGCCATCGCAGCGGGAGACAGAAAGAGTCGATTGTCAGTCTCATCCTCAAAAGAACTCGCCCGCGTGTCTGACTCTGTCAATGAGCTGTCGTCAGTATTAGAAGTACATGAAAAGGAGGTTGATGCCAATATTTCACGCTATAAAGAAACCGAAGAAACCTTACGACAAGCTCATCAACAAGAAGAAATAGCGCGTCAAAAATCCGACGAGATATTAAAAGCAAAGAGCGAATTTTTAGCGGTGATAAGCCATGAAATACGCACTCCGATTAACGGTATCTTAGGCATGGCACAATTATTAATGGACAGCGAGTTAACAAATCAACAACGTGAACATCTGGATACGCTATTATTTTCTGGGAATTCTTTGCTGTATATCGTTAACGATATACTTGATTTTTCAAAAATCGAAGCCGGCAAATTGGTATTAGATCCGGTTGCTTTTGATTTAAAAAATACCATTCAAGAGGCTTGTCGAATACTGAGGGTGACAGCCCAAGAAAAAGGGTTATCACTGGATTTTGAATATACCGCTGAATGCCCCCAATGGTTGATCGGCGATGCGGGTCGCATCCGGCAAGTCTTATTAAATTTGCTCAGTAACTCAGTCAAATTTACCAAACAGGGTTATGTTTGGTTACAAATCACAGGGGTAAAAAAACCTGAAAATAAAGCATTAATACATATTATCGTCGAAGATTCAGGCATTGGTATTGCGCAAGAGGCTCAATCCACTTTGTTTGATGCATTTACCCAAGCCGATGCCTCAATGAGCCGACGATTTGGCGGTACCGGTCTTGGTCTAGCCATTTGTAGAAAATTGATCACCCAAATGGGAGGAAACATAAAATTAGAGAGTACTCCTGGCCAGGGGACTCGCTTTTTTGTTGATTTATTATTGCCACTCGCCGAGATACCTAGTCAGATCGATCAACATAAAGCGCCTCCACCGTTATTGACTAACAATTCAGTGTCACCCACCCCCATCACCAATAAAATTGCAACCCAACAATCAAATATTCATGTGTTGTTAGTGGAAGATAATATAATTAATCAAACAGTGATGACGGCAATGTTAAAAAAATTAGGATTGAAGCCAATCGTGGCAAGTAATGGGATTGAAGCATTAAAATGTTTGGAAAAACATCAATTTGATTTAATTTTAATGGATTGTCAAATGCCGGAAATGGATGGGTTTGAAGCCACTCGAATTATTCGAACTCGGGAGAAAAATTACCGCACACCCATCATTGCGGTGACAGCTAACATACATACCGAAGATCGTAATCGCTGCTCTGATAGTGGCATGGATGATTTTATCAGTAAACCTCTATCATTAGAAACATTAACTAACGTATTACAACAGTGGACAAACAAACCCTCGGATAAGTTCGATTGCAATCTGTATCTCAGTACCCGCGAGCTGGGTTAGCGTAGTGTAACCCAACCCTGTCGGTTATTATTGCATCTCTTGCTCTAAATACTCATGACACGAGTCTCGACGATCTCTTCCTACTCGGCGATCTTCACTCATCGGCTGAGTCAACTCGCGTCTGTCATTAATACGACGCTCAATCAGGCCATCATTGCGAATGTAGACAACCTGCCCTGTTGAAAAAAGTTTAGTGGCGTCTTTTACTCCACTGACCGTTGTCTTGCCAAACTCTCTCGCTAAAATCGCCATATGAGATAACATACCACCGATTTCACTGATAATTCCCTCAACCTTTGGCAATAATGTGGCTAGATCAGGATCCATATTCTTAACCACAATAATCTCTCCTTCTTTCACTGAATCGATTTCACTCAAATCAAGCAACACTCGAATCGATGCCACCTCACTTTGCTTGCCCGCGATTCTTTGCCCTTTAATCGCACCGGTGGAGTTAGACTCAAAAAGAAACTGACCGTCATCATCTAGATCTGTTTTCTCAAGAAAAGACAAAGAAAGCACCGACGGCGGATCATTCTTAAGTAAGCATGCCCTTGTAGAAAAACGCTCACTCAGTTCCTTCCGCAGTGTCTCTGTGACTTCAAAGTCATCACTGAGCAATTCATCTAAATTGAGATAAAATATTTTACCATCCAATTGATAGCATGTATCCAAATGCAGCAATAGTCGACGAATCGAGGCCAAAGGCTTCATACAATAATGTTTCGCTTCTTCCTTAAGATTTTGGTACGCTAACGCTCTTTTCACTTGCGCCTCTAACATCAAGGGCAGATTCATCGCGAAAGGAGTCGTATCTTCTATTATCTCTTCAGCCTTTGATATTTGAGCCAACAATTTGGTTTTATCCTCAAACTCCCGAGGTTCAGACAATTCATAGTCATGATGAGATCGATGTCCAAATTCTGCACAATACGCCTCCAAGGAAACCTTCCCCTGCTTCACCTCATATAGTCGCTTAAATGCCTTGCCTGCCATACTCGACGATGAATGCGTCAAATATTCGTTAGGATCCAAATTCTTTTTTAACAAAGCCTGTCTTGCCGACTTCATATAAAATTCGGCGGCAATATTAATCACCTCGGCTTCCATATAGTAAGTTTGTATAAACTCGTTAATCCATTTTTTCAACAGCTGTTTCAGCTCGACACCAGTCAGTCGATGGAAATCCAACGCTTGCCGCAAAGTCATTTCCGTATTAAATTCGGGAAGAAAACCTTCCTGAAATGTCCGTTTTATTTCATCAGCCAACTTAGCCAACCGAAACGCGGCCATCGTCCCTGGTGTTGTTGTTCGCTTTTCACTTTCTAGCTGGTTGATATAGAGCTGGCCAAAAGCAGTCTCAATCAAAGCGCCTGAATCCTCGTCAATCTCATAATTGATACCTAAGCGTTGACAGGCCAAGTCCACACACCCCTCTTCATCCCACATTTTCTGCATTAATGACAGCGAAATCGGTGTGGGTTTCGGTAAAACTTCAGACAACTCATTTTGCATAAAAGCCGGTTCAGAACGACCTTCACTCGCCCCAAGAGAGAGGATATCCACAAGACGCTTTCGTTCACGCTCCAGTTCGCTTTTAATATCGTCACTATGAGAAGATCTCGTGGTAATATCACGTGTTTGGATAATAAAAAACTGCCCATTCTTGTGCGCCCACTCGATATCTTGCGGAATGTTTCGCCCTTGCTCTTCTAAGATTTTTCCCTCGATTTTGCGGGCCAGCGCCAATAATGGTTTGACATCAAAAGGCGGGGCGCTAGTTATTATGTCACCTGAAGCCCTGCCTATTATGACAGTTTTAGGTGTTTTTCTTCCAGAAACAAGATCATCAGCTAACCCTTGAATATACTCCAATACGATTTGGCCACTGTGTGTTGGATTTTCCGTGAACAAAACACCCGCATAGTCAGGGTTAACTTGCTCTTGGACAACAATACTGCCACTCAGTGGTGGATCACTTGAATAAACTGTCGCCCGTTCACTCACATAAGAAGCCACCACTTTATTGAGTTCATTCATCAGACTTTGACGAACCACATTGAGCCGTGTTTCATAGATTCCTGCATGTGAATTCTCCGCACCATCCTCGTTGCCACCCGAGGAGCGGGCAACCACCGTCTGAGCCCCAAGCTGATCGAACCTCGATAAAATTTTTGATTCAAACTGATGAATACCTTGCTTGATCATTTGAGGTGGAATCACAAATCCATCGGGCACGGGAATTCCCCAGCGCAACATTCGCGACAGATTGACCGCTTTATTACCTGCGCCATTTATTCTATCCGCCACCAATAATGGAGTAAGATCGTAGCTCTTATCAGAGAAATTAGAATACGTATCATCGACGCTCTTCTGCGATTTAGATTCTTCAGCCGCAGAAAGTCGTCGCCTTACCCATTCGGCTTGAAAAAACAGCAATAGGATGCTAACGGATAGATAGATATTGGTCGCTGCTGATAAATTAATTGTCAAAACAAAAATCAACGCTGACACGGCAACATATATCATGAGCTTTAATCGAGTACGATGAGGAGAACTAAACCAGCAATGGAAAAAAATTAAGGCTGACACTAATACCGGCAAAATATACGTCTCATCCTTGTCTGCAAGCGCCAGCCATAAAAAGCTTTCGGTGGACTGAACAGATAATCCTTGTACCGCGAAAAACATTAACATGAAAACAATAATCTGGAGCGCCGTCCCGATAAAATTTTTGCCTGGTGTCAATCGATGTTTGCGATACATGGCTAAAATTTTCTTGGAGGATCGCCGAGGATTATCTTTATTCTCAGCTTTAATTTGACTAATATCCGGGGCAATCAGTGATAATACCGCATTATCACGGTCCGACTTAATCGTAATCGGTGCCACCACAATGCGAATCGCCGTGACGAGCAGGAGAATGGCCATGACCAACGATCCTGTGGTGGTATTCAACCACGCCAAAACCACTTTAAACGGTTGTGCAGCCCACTGCATTAAATTCGTATCACGATTACTTTGCCACACATCAACATAGGCCTTAGACGCTTTGGTTGTTGCAAATTCATAGGGCGTTGTATACCGTCCAAGAAAACGCATCCCTTTTCGAGAAAGTTTCAGCCCGAGTATTTGCCCATAAAAACAAGATCGCTTGTCATAACAAGGGGCGATAACGGGTTTATCACTAGGCAATTTATCCATCGCTTGATTAAGCTGATCTGTCGTCAAAGCGCGTATGGTTAGATTAATCGCCCCTGGCAGATGGCCACGATTAAATTCACCAGGATAACGGACATCAATAAACTGAACAGGCTCCTCATCTAATAATTGATAAACTTGTTTGGTGTCGAGTAATGTATCCCTATTTTCATAATCTGCAATTTCCCTTAGCGATTCCCTGTCCGCATTCACACTCGCTAAGGGTCGGTCCTCGGCAATCCATTTTTCAAATCCACCGATTAAAAACTTACAATCCAATCCTTGTTTTGAAAACTCAGTGCAAAGTTCAGAGCTGCGATTTCCGCTGTAACACATAAAAACATTTTCATGATTTGGTTTAAAAATAGCCTCTTTATGTAACCGCACATCGGGATAACGTACTGATAATGTATCGGCTAGCGAACCTTGTTCAATCTCCTCGGTTTCTCGGACATCAATAATATTAAGCGGCTTACCTTGATCTCGCCAGCGATGAAGCGTATCCGTAGAAATGGCTTGAGGATGAACAAGCTGATCACTAAATCCCAGTGTTTTTAACGAAACATCACCGACTTGTTGGCCATTCTCCACCGAACTACGCCACAAGTTAGTCTGCAATCGCTCATTTTTATCATCGACTTGCTGACTATGCTGAAAAATATTGGCAATCACAGACACCAGTAATAATCCCAGTAAAAGGTAAAACCAGCGACGCATATTTTTTGGCTTAGAAGACTTTAAGCGGCGTGAATTCATTAAACCCGCGCCCAATAAGGCGGTTCCTAGACCTAACAGTTGAGCGGCAGAGGCAAACATATTGATCACTAAATCGGGACTAGGAATCGCCAACGCTGTCGAGCAAGAAAATACAAATAGCGCGAATATAGGGATGATGAAATCACCGGAAATAAATGAAGGGCGCCGCTTTCCTGGCGAATAATTACTCATGTCTAGACTCCATGTTAATATACTGTAACTGATTGCTCGCATCTACGAACGAAAGAACTGATCTCCGAAGTGAATAGCAATATTCTTATATTGGCTACATTCACAGCAAGTCGAAGAAATAATAAACACAACTCCCCTACGAGCCTATTTTTGGTAATACCATTTTCCCTAAACCGAGTCACTCGGCATTTATTACATTTTTGTTACAGTATTAGAAAATATATATAAAGTTACTAAATAATCAAGAAAATAAGCTAATAATTTTTTAAGGTGTAACAAATAGCCCAATATATGACCATCCAATGTGAACAAGCAAACCCAGCAGAAAAACGGGCGGAAGATGGTTTGGTGTCCAAATTGGGTTTGTATTCGCCTAAAGCACCTTCCGGCTATCTGTCATCATATTTCTCTGGTTTCAATCGCGCTGTCTCTATTGATGCTTACGGGCTTCCAGTAGACTTCAGGGGAAAGTCCGTTTATCCTTCCCATCCGCAAAACGTAAGGAATGGGAAGTTATTGCGTCCCTATTCCTAAATAACGAAAGGAGATCCAAAAATGAAAAGCAAATCCATATCAGCCCTGATGGTGATCATGGTGGTTCTATCCGCATCCAGCGCCTATGCAGATACACTTTTACCGGACGGCCAATATACGCTAGATATTTCTGTTCCAGATAATCCAGATAGTCCATTGATCGGGGGAAGAATGTTCATTGATACCGACATGGCCATCGAGCCGGCCATTGCCCTAAATCTACAGTCGAAAGACAGTG
>VAPM010857908.1_pt1 | contig 11902 bp, 6 predicted proteins | sample 3395091 | NCBI WGS metagenome assembly VAPM01 (sample SAMN08290445, study PRJNA428436) | hydrothermal vent metagenome | isolation source: Deep-sea hydrothermal vent chimney 3 | place: Pacific Ocean: Juan De Fuca Ridge | reverse complement strand
TCCATTGATCGCTTTTCAGGGAAGAATATTTGATGCAAATACCAATGAACCCATAAGCGCAAATATAATTTTTGAAAACACAAAAGATCACAAACCGTTCAGAACTTCTTCGGACGGATTAACAGGAAATTTTCTTTTTTATATTCCCAAAGCTGAAACATATGAGCTTACCGTAAAAGCCGCAGGATACATTGCTTTTTTTGAAAATGTAAGTTTGAAACCTTATAAAGGAGAAGACAAGATTTATAGAAATATCTATCTGACACCCATAGCAACTGATCAGATCTTTACACTTAATAACCTGCTATTTGAAAAAAGCAAGCCGGTGTTAATGGAAGAATCCTATCCTGCCCTGGATAAACTTGTAGGAATACTGCTTGAAAATCCAGACCTGAAAATTGAACTGGCGGGTCATACAGATGGTCTGGGTTCTCAAAAAGCAAAGCAGACCCTATCTTACCGCAGGGTCCAGAGAATTAAAAATTATCTTTTGGAGTATGGTATAGATCGCAAGCGAATAGAAACAGTTGGGTATGGAGGTTCCAAACCAGTTGCTCCAAATGACAGTGAAGAAAATCGGTCAAAAAACAGAAGGGTAGAAATTAAAGTGCTGGATGTGGGGACGTAGAATATTATCAATAATATTCCTTCAGACAAAAGACTGTGATTGTTGGCAAAAAATTAAAAATTGTCTCCGCTATTTACACGGATAGTAGTAGAATATCAGGTGATCCAATTTTCATTTTTTGATTTCTGTCTTGAATCTTATAATTTTAGCCTTTAAGTATTTTTAGCGATAGAGATTCATAAATTATATGAATTCTAAATATTTTTTTTAGTATGCATAAATCTTCTTTGTTTGAGTTGATTATTTACATTCGGACACATCCAAACAAAATTTCCCTTTTTAGACATTCCAAAAACACTCATACATGAAATGAAAAAATCTATTTTTTTACTTTTTGGTTTAGGTGTCTTTTTTAACGCATTTTCTCAGTCAGACTACCGAGAGGGTTACATTATTACCAATAATAATGATACCATCGATGGGTTTATTGATTACAGAAAAACATACCATTGCAGGTTTAAAAATCAATTACCTAACAGAGAGTTTATTACTTATACTCCAGGTGAAATTTTTGGATATGGCTTTGTTGAGGATAAATTTTATATAAGCAAGGTCATGCCAATTTCTGAATATTTTACTTCAAAAGTCTTTTTAGAATGCCTGATCAGGGGATCTGTATCATTATATAGAAATAGTACTGGCTATTATATCGAAAAAGATGATATAGGTATTTACAAGTTAGATGAAAAGGATTCTAAAATAATAACTGAGGAAGGTAAATCAATGATAATTCATAAAAAAAGATATATTGGAATATTAACATATCTACTTCAAGATTGTAATAGCATAAATAGCCAGATTCAACATTTAAAATTATTAGAAAAATCTCTGGTTCAGCTTATAGAACAATATAATAAATGTGTTTCATCTAAATATATACACTATCAGGCCAGCAAACCCTGGATAAAAGCCGAAATTGGAGTTTATACAGGAATAATATCATCTGATTTGAAGTTCAAGTCCAATCAATACGATTTAAATGTCCAGCCATTAAATAGCTCTGAGTCTTTTACCCTTGGAACTACTGTCTATATTTCCTGGCCAAGATCTCGTGATAGAGTATCGATGAATGTTGGCGCTTTTTATTTAAACACAAAGTTCAGGCTGTATAATTCTATCTCTAAAACAAATGGAGTTGATTACTTTGATGCTAAAATAGAGACTAAAGAGTTAAAAATCCCTTTGGGAATTCAATATAAAATACCCATAGATCGGTTATCTCCTTTTCTGAATGTAGGTATTTCTTCAAGTTTTTATTTAGATAAAAGCGCAAAGTATATACTCGAAACAGAGAACAATAATGTAGTGCAAACTTATGAATACGAACTATTCAATTATAACAATCTCAATTTAGGACTATGGGTTGGGTTGGGAGCAGAATATGATATTTCAAAAAAACTTAATGGAATTTTTGAAATAAGATATGAAATCACCAATGGAATAGTTGATTCAGAAGTAGAAGGTTATTCATCTGGATATTCACATCTATATTTTTTATTTGGAATTAAGTTTAAATAAGGCATGTATAGAAAGATTAATCATTGGATTCTTTTTTTATTATTGATCTTTTCATGCGAAAAAGATACCATTGCCCCTAGAGAATTTCCCAGTATTCGAACGCTTGAAATAACAGAAATCTCAGAGCAAGGGGCACGATTAAGCGGGGAGTTAGTTAGAACAGGGGATGAAGAAATTATTGATTGGGGATTTGTATGGGATGAATACCAAAAACCAACCCTGGGAAACTCAGAAAGCAAAACATTGGTATTTACTCCAGGCCAAACACTATTTAGTTCTGAAATTAGATCAACGCTAATACCTGAAACAACATATTATGTGCGAGCATATGCTAAATCATATTCCTATGTAGTTTATGGTATTGAACTGTCTTTTGAAAGTAAAGGCAGTTTTGGCCCATCCATAGAGGACTTCTTTCCGATGAAAGGAACCCTTGGTGATACCATATCAATAGTAGGCAAAGATTTTAGTAATAAGCCCCATGGAAACATAGTTAAATTCGATACTTTAAAATCTGAAACTGTTTATGCGTCAGACAGCCTGATTCTTACTTTGGTTCCGGAAAACCTTAGAAACAGAAAATCCCAAGTCTCTGTAGAAGTCGCCGGAAAGATCTCTGCAACCGAGATCTTTTTTGAACTAATAGGACCAAAGATTTATGACTATTCACCCAAATCAGGCACTATTGGCGATACGGTAACAATTATTGGTGAGCTGTTTAGTAATCGGATTGAAGAAAATGAAGTTGAGTTTAATAATTTTTCCGCTGAAGTCATTGAAGCTGAATCTAATTTTCTGAAAGTATTGGTTCCGCTTGAAATCAATGGAAACGATTTACTTGTAAGTGTTAAAGTGGCAGATATCACTGCTGTTTCTGATTCACTTTTTAATCTTACAACCACAATTATTGAAGAAATTTTTCCATTTGTTGCTAAAATAGGAGATACGATTGTTATAAAAGGGACTGATTTTAGTTTGATTGAAGAAGGCAATAAAGCCAGCATTGATAATATTTTAGGTAAAGTTGTTGAGGCATCAAAATCAAGTTTAAGTGTTATTGTACCTGATCATTCTTCATCTTACCCGGATATTACTCAACCATTTCCTTTTTCGAAAATTATTGTAACAGTTGCTGGTATGACCAGCAATATCAACAATTACTTTACCTATTTGGCGCCGCTTATAAATAGTATTTCACCCTCAAGCGGAACTTTCTCAGATACGTTAACAATCACCGGCGAGTATTTTTCATTTTTCGAGAATGAACTGAAAGTTGAGATCAATGATAAAATAGCAGAAATACTTAATATAACAGATACAGAAATAGCTTTTAAATTGCCTCTGGGAATTACCGATGGTAACCCGGTAATTAAAGTGTCAACGAACTATTATAGCACCTCCAAACAAGAAGCCTTTTCCTTATTACCGCCCCAGATACAAACAGTTTCTCCGAATATTGTAACATTTAATGATGAAATTTTAATTGAAGGACTTTATTTCAACCCTATATTAAGTAATAACAGGATTTTTGTAAATGGTGTTGAGGCGCAAGTATTAAGTGGGGACGGGTATAGTTTAACCGCATTGGTTCCACTACAAATTCAAACAATAGATGGCTCGTTGGATATTATTCTTCGCACAGGGTTAGGCTATTTAAATGTAAAAAAGGAGAATGCCTTATACTTGAAACATCCTGAGATTTACAGTTTTTCTCCTCAAACCATGTATGACCTGAATACACCCATTACTATAAATGGGGCTGGATTTAATCCGCAGGTTTCTTTGAATGATCTGGTATATAATAACATGGCATTGAATATTATTGAAGTTTCACCAACCAAGATAATTGCAGAAATACCTTTTGAGGATTATAGTAGTCCTAATATTTCCCAGAACTCTACCGATGTGATAAAGATGCAGAGTGGTGGGCTTTATGCCGAGTCAACAGATTCATTGAAGGTGAGATGGGATGCGCTTTGGACACAAAAGAATGATTTCCCTGGCATTCCGAGAAGAGGAGCAGTATCTTTTAGTTTGGGATCAAAAGGTTACCTAATCGGAGGTGATGCTGCTTCAGTAGGTAAGCCGTTTCAACCCCTCAATGATGTGTGGGAATATGATCCATCAAATGATAGCTGGACACAAAAGAATGACTTCCCTGGAGGGAAAAGTCTTAAGTTGATAGATTTTACTTATAACAATTATGCTTATGTGGGTTTGGGTTATAATGAAAATGTTCAGCTTAGAAATAATATTTGGCGTTATGATGCGATTTCTGATTCATGGACAGAAATTTCAGTATTTCCAGGTGAAAAACGGCAAGATCCTATTGTCTTTTCAATAGGAAATAAAGCCTTTATCGGAGCTGGAGCTAAAGCAAATGCTGATGGACTCCACGATTTTTGGGAATATGATATTGAATTAGATAGTTGGAGACAAAAAAATTCCTTAGATTTTTTTGCTGGACGAGCAAGAACTAACGCATACGCAAGCACTTCTTTGAATGGTGTGGGTTACAGTTATGTATGGTCGTTTAAACAACAACCTGATGGTAGTTTTAGTAGTGATCCATTGTTTCTTGAATATAATGTAAATAGCGATGCCTGGAGTTCGACCTTTTATGGGTCATTTATTTGGGGAAATGGCGCTCATACAGTAATAGGTGAAAAGTGGTATCATTTCAATAAATATTTTTCGTTTTTTGATCCAAATGATTCTCCTGTTTGGGGTTCCCTACCATTTCCTATAAAAGTTCAGCATTCATCAGGAATAGCTTTTTCAATAAATGAGATTGGTTACTATGGGCTAGGAACTCCAAAGGGACAAGAAATTCCCAAATCAATATTTTGGGAATTTGATCTTTCGAAGTATCCCTGATAGGAATAAAAAGTCATGGCCAACTACAAAAGGATTATGTTAAATTACTTATTAATCAGAAAGCATATTAAAACGGAATCAAAATACGAAGTGCCTCCTCGTATTGGCATATTTATTTTACTTACATTGTCTCTTTTCACATGTAGGCAAAAAGAAATTAGCCCTGATTTACCTATTGTAGTTACGGGGGAAGTTACAAACATCACGGGCACAGGAGCCCTTTTTCATGCCAAAATTTTAAACACAGGAAAAGAAACCATTACCGAAGCAGGGTTTATCTGGGATACTGTTCAAAGTCCTAATTTCGGATCGTCTCAAATCCGAATTAGTATTGAAGAAGGCGTCGAGGCATTCAGTGCAGAAGTAATGTCAGATCACCTTGCCGGACAGGATTATTATGTAAAAGCTTTTATTAAAGCCGGCAAAACTGTCGCTGTTGGCAACTGGACAAAATTTACCAGCCAGGGCAGCTCTGCTCCTGTCATTGATTCCTTCGAACCTAAAGCCGGTTTACGGAAAGCCGAAGTAACCATTTATGGTACAAATTTCAGCTATGTGCCAAAGCATATGATCGTAAAATTTGGCGATCATGATGTAGAGGTGCTTCAATCTACAGCTAAGAGTATCCGGGTGAAATTACCTCCATTCCTTGATGTCTCCGGACAAGTGAAAATTACGGTAGAACTTGGAGGCCAGGTTGCCAGTTCCGAAGATTATTTCATGTTTACAGGTCCTGTGATCGATAGTATATACCCTGAATCAGCGACATGTAGGACAGAAATCACCTTAAGCGGAATAAATTTTATAATGGGAAGCAGTACTGCTGTTTATTTTACCAGCGTTAACTCCATTAATTCATCAAAAACTCAAGCTGAAATCATCAAATTATCACACAATAAAATTATCATTCGTGTTCCTTTTTTATATAAAACAGGACTTTACTACCTGATAGTAATTTCAAATAATATTTCTAGTATTTCATCCAAACAAATTGAGGTAATAGGGGTAGTGATAGATTCTGTAACTCCTTTAGAAACTACTGGAGGTGAAAAAATAATTATTAAGGGTAGTAATTTGGGCCTAGGAATGCCCGGTGAACAGGTTTTTTTGGGAAATAAACCATTAACATTTGAAACTATAAACTCAAACGAAATAATAGCTGAAATTCCAAGTTCCCTGCCCGTTGGAAACTATACCTTGTCTGTATCCGCAAATTGTAGCAATGGCAGTTATAATAAAGAAATATCCATTACATCACCTTATTCTTCAATAAAAAACATCCCATTTCCTTGCAACAGTAGCGTGATGAATTTTACCATAAATAATATAATTTATTTTGGGGTTGGGAGTGAATCTATGGAATTGTGGGCATATAATCCTATAAATAATCAATGGGCAAAAAAAGCTGATTTTCCCGGAATTGGTAGGTCGCATGCTGTATCAGCAGTGGTTAATGAAAAGGCTATTTTCGGGACAGGGTTGAGTAGTAATTATGGCGCTTTAAGTGATTTTTGGTCTTATGATCCAGTTAGTGATCAATGGAAAACAATCAGTCCATTCAAACCCGGTTCAAGGTGGGATGCGCAGATCTTTAAGATAGGCGACAGGATTTTTTGTGGCGCAGGGCTTCAATATTCCAATTCATCCTCAAGAAACGTGAAAAATGACTTTTATGAATATGATATCAATACTGATACATGGACGTTTATAGGTGATTTTATAGAATCATTATGGCGTAAAAAGCCTATAACTTTCAGTGCTAAGGGAAAAGGGTACCTAGCTTTATTGAATTCTCTTTATGAATTTGATACTTATTTGCTGAAATGGAAACAGGTAGATGATTTGTCGATAAGGATTAGCGAAGCATTTTCTACTGACAACGAAACAATTATTGTAAGTGGTCAGGATGTGTATTATTTCCAACCCTGGTCAGGAAATCTGGTCAAACTACCCTCTTTTTTTCCTGTTGGCCTCAGAGCCGAATATACTGGAACGGTTCTGAATGAACAATTCTATGTTGGCTTCGGAAATATAAATTCCACATGTTCGAATGAGCTATTACAGCTTGACTTAAATGACTACCAATGAAAAATATGACAATTAAATTTATAGGTACAAGCATCTTAATGTTGGGGTTTATATTCAATGTCAAAGCACAATTATTATTAAAAAATAAGCTTACCGTTGACTTAAATTATGGTTATGCAAAAGGAATCGGCAACTCAGAAACAATCGAAAATAGCATAATACTCCCTTCGTTAATGAATAATATGGAAAAAGCTTCTGCTTTTTCGGTTTCCGGTAAATATGTATTTAATAATACGATTGGTGTTAGTCTATCCACCGGTTACGTAAGTTTTAATAATTGGCAAAGCCCTGATAATTCAAATTTATATGAGTCATCAAAACTAAAATTACTGTCCTTCAAACCTGGAATTTTAATTACAACTCCTTTTCAAGAATCCGGTTTACTAAATCGCCTTACTTTCGATATGGTCGCGGGTCCGGCTGTTGGATCATCCGTAATAGATATAGGCAGATCGACAAAATGGGAAAAAAATCCTGATGAATGGGTGGTCGATGATTTAGTAACAAACACAAACAACTATGGCGTATTTCTTGATTTTTCTGCTCGCTTTGCGATAACACAACAAGTTGACTTCCATTTGAACTATGGCTTAAGCAATTACTGGGGCACATCGGCATTAGTATCTGATAAAAGATTTTTAATGCAATATTTTGGCGCAGGAATTGGCTTTCGAATGCTGGTAGATAAGTATTATTTATATGAATAAAATTAATTCATTTTTTATCCTGTTGAGTTTCATCTTTATTTCAAATGCTTCGGCACAGCGAATAGATTTTCTAAATGAAAACCAAGATATAATTTACGATCTTGACATATTTAATAATAAACTTCTTGTTGCTTTAAGTAGAAATAAGGTAAACTATTGGAATCTCGACACAAAAGAAATCATTAGAAGTTACACCTCAGATAATAGGAAGCTAACCTGTCTTGATTTATCAACAGACGGAAAATCAACAGTCATAGGAGATGCGAGTGGATCAATCAAGGTCTTAAAATCCGACACTGATGCTCTGGAATTAACGCAGTCAATTTTAGGGCAAGGTGCAATAACGGATGTAGAATTTAATAAGACCAATTCGCAAGTTGTTGCCTCATTTCAATCCGGATTAATTGTCGTTTGGGATATTAATTCAGGTGAAACCTGGAAAATGCAAAACCATGGAAAAGGTATTATGACGGTTGATTTTAGTGATGATGAAAACTATCTTGCTACCGGTGACGTCAATGGATTAGTAAAAATTTGGGCGATCAAAGAATTAAAAGAAATTGCAAGCTATAAAGCTCATAAATCATGGGTTAAAGATTTATTGTGGTGTGAATCTGATTCTATGATTCTATCTGTTGGTTATGATGGTAAGATTGTTATTTGTACAAATTTTATTGGTTCGACAAACAATTTGATATTGAGAAAAATTGGTAATGCAGGTAAAATATCAAGCGTAGCTTATGTCCCGGAAACAAAATCAATTGTTACCTGCAATCTCTCCGGAATTGTCCGGATTTATTTCCAGTATGGTACTTACACATATAAATCTTCTTACGCCATGCATGCGCTCAAAACAATTCCATCCAAAGATAATTATTCAAATATTGTAGTAGGTACAAATGGAAAAGGCGTAATTATCATAGATTCCAGAGACATGAAATTAAAGAATTATTAGTTTGTCATTCGTCAAAATTATCATTAATCAATTGGTCAGTGATAACCTTTGGGGATTGAATTAGAATCAAGCCAAACTTACTATACTACATTTCTTTACTGGATGATGAACAAATGCCAAAAATTCATGCTTATAATTCCACAGAAGATAAGTATGGGATATGGCTTTAGAAGTTAGTTTATCACATATGGATTGACTCTGGGTAGAAATCCAGATTTTGGATGTGGGGTCGTAGGTTTAATAAGTGAATAATAACTCTTTAAGTAAAAGAGTTAATTACCGAGAAAGCGAGACGCTGGAGCTTTGAGGATTTTTGAGTTAGGAATTTTTGTTGCTTATTTTTGGCTGCCTGTTATTTCCCAATATCCACCTTTATCGGATCCGATACGTTGTAATTTACCTTGTTTCTTTAATTTTCTAATATTCCAATCAACCCCATCTATTGTAATGCCGAGAAAATCAGCCAATTCCTGACGGGTTACTTTATTGTTCTCTCTGATTATTTTAAGGATTTTCACCGTAGTTTTCACCGTAGTTTTCACCGTAGTTTCCGGCAATATATTTTCCGCATCTTTTATGGTATCTTTTTCTACGGGGCGCGGAAAAACAATCGTAAACATTCCCTTCGTTTTAAATACCGGCTTCGGTAGTCCGGCTTTCTGAATAGCCGATTCAATTCTTTTTATTCCCGAACCCACTTGCTCTACCATAGCTATCCGCTGAAATAAACCAAATACTAAAGGATTTCTGCTGGCGCTTTTTGTACCGAATTCTTCTGGTGAAATAGCGCTTACCAAACCGCCCGGATTGGTTATCTCCATACGATTGTCAAATAATTCAATCATTATTCTGCCGCCTTTATCGTAATAATCGCGATGCGAAAGGGCATTGATAATCGCTTCTTTTAGTGCAATTTCAGGTATTTCCCATACCTCTTTTCTGGGGCCGCCTCCTTCAATAATATATCGTACACTCAATTTGGTTTTCAGCCACAGTAATGCTTCGCGATATTGTTGCATCAGCGGGCCTCCCAAAACTTTATCATCAGTAATTTGCACTTTGTCGATCCCCTCAAAAGCAACACAACGAATTACAGCTTTATCAAAAAATGTTTCCGGATATTTACCAAAAAACAATACACTGCCGTTTTTAAATGTTTTACCTTCATTTATCAACTGTAAGTTCTTAATAATTTGCCAATCGTCAGCAGCCGGAGAAAAGCCCGCAACAATTCTGAACTCTTTGAAAAACTCTTTATCGAAATCATTTTCAAAAGAAAAGTTGGTGCAACTGCCTTCATCAAAATAGATGCGACCCGATTGTTGAAAGAAGTCTCGCATTTGCTCTACCGAAGTTATTTTTTGGGAATTGGGACCTTGCCTTACATAAATAGCCCCAGAAAGTGTATAAGGTTTTTGTGTGCCAGATGGAACCTCGATAACCCCAATTTGTTTTCCTTCAATTTCAATTAAATAAAAAGGGCAAAACAGATGTGGGTTAAGTTGATCGATTGCATTCTGGATGGCCGAACGTTTTTTATTGACAACATCTACGCCCTGGATTTTATTGTTGTCGTCAATACCCAACAAAACAACTCCCCCTGCAGCATTAGCAAAAGAACATACCTCTTCTGCCAGCTCTTTTACCTTGGTAGGAACACGGATTTTAAACTCAGCATTGTAGCCTTCTCCAGATGTGATGATACTCTTTATGTCTGCTTCGGTGAGTTGCATATTCATCTTTAATTTCTATTGCTAAATTTAATGGATTTTGTTCAGCGCATTATAATTCCTTCGCTAATTCCCGCAGTCTTTTTTCAGTATCTGGGTTTGACGGCCTGGTCGCTTGATAATCTACGAGCCTTCCTTTTTTATCAAATATCATATAGTTAGGAACACCATTCAATTCCATAAATTTTAACATTCTGGCATTAAACTCATTTTCGAATACGTAATGATTATTTTTTGTGAATGTCATATCATATACTCTTTGCCAATTCTCACTATCAGACTTATCTACCGACACATAAACAAATTCTATTGGCATCTCTTTCATATTCTTTTTTAGATTATTTGAGTATTGCATCTCCATTTTACAAGGTCCACACCAAGTTGACCAAATGTCCAGATAAACTATTTTTCCGTAATTGTTTTTCAATAAATCAACAAATTTCAATTCGGTATTGGCAGTATCCACCAAAACAGTATTGGCAAATTCGGCATGCAAAGGCTCTCCTATCAGACTTTGCTTTTCGTTATGTTTTTTTATTGCATTGTCAACAACTTGGGTTGAATATTCATCTGTATCCAGGGCATTAAATTTATTTATTGCCAGGGTGTCGTAGTGTGCCCTGTAAGTAAAAGATTTACTAATTTCCCCGGCAAGAACATATTCTTGAGTTTTACCTGTGAGTGAGTCAAATACAATTGTTTGTTGTACCTGTTGCCAATCAATTGAAGAATCACTTTCGCATATCTCACCTACATTTTCCCAAATTAAAGTTTGTATGGTATTGATATAGACTCTTGAGATAATTTTAGAATCGTCAATGATATTAGCAAACTTGCTTAATCTGGTATATTCTTGAGGCAACTGCACAGAGTCAATATTAATTTTATTTCTACGAGCATAATATTTAGGATACACTACTATCTGGCGTTCGTATGTTACCTGATCGTGAATCTCATAAAAATGCCTAAACTCTTTATTTAGTTCATTTTTATTCGGATAAGTATTCATAAAATCACTCCGGCTTTCTCTCAACTTTTTTATTGCCTTAAGAAAATCTTCAGGTGATTTATCGGCTTTGTTACGTTCATGATAGTAGGCCTTATCAGATAAACCATTAGCTTTTGCTTCATACAAAAATTTATTTTTTTCTGCACCTTCTCCACTAAAATTTACCGAATCCCCATTAATGCTTATGAAAATATCGTCATAAGGCGATAAACTTAAATCATAGGTGCTACCTACATTTAGCCTGCCATACCTTAATCTTTCAATTGGTATTTCTATTGAGAAATTTGAACTGCTGTCAAGCTCTGCAATATATGTATCGCTTCTGATTTGAGGTGGTCGATTGTATAGAGTAAATTTGATTTGTTTAACATCACCCGAAATTACCTTTCC